>Ga0214919_10002821_pt1 | contig 26874 bp, 19 predicted proteins | sample LL1503_MetaG_FD_177994 | JGI IMG/M metagenome (GOLD analysis project Ga0214919, IMG submission 177994) | Freshwater microbial communities from Lake Lanier, Atlanta, Georgia, United States - LL-1503 | ecosystem: Environmental > Aquatic > Freshwater > Lake | place: USA: Georgia | collected...
ACATAGGTCAGGCGTTTGGCAAAGAGCTGAAACGACGGGGGATTCCCTTTCGGCCTGTTTCTCGAAAGCAGATTAATTATACCGACTACCGTGTCTTGCGGACTACTCTTCAAAAAGAAAAACCGGAGTTTGTTATTAATGCGGGGGGATTCACTGGAAAACCCAATGTGGATGCCTGTGAAAACCAACGAGGGGAGACGATTGCTGGGAATGTGACCTTAGCCCAAACGGTTGCCCAAGCCTGTGATGCGGCGGGGGTGCGCTTGGGCTTCGTCTCCTCCGGCTGTATTTACACCGGCGCCAAGGTGCGGCGGGAGTGCGGAACCTGGGCGGTGGAAGACAGGCTCACCGAACCGCTGGTTTCCGAGCTGCTGGCCAATCGATCCGACCGGGTAGCGGGATTCACCGAGACGGACGAACCCAACTTCTGCTTCACTCATAACAACTGCAGTTTTTATAGCGGAACAAAGGCTTTGGCAGAGGAGGTGATGGCTGGATTCCCAGATTTTTACGTCTGGCGGCTACGGATACCATTTGATGAGTTTGACGGTGTGCGTAACTATCTTTCCAAGGTTCAACGCTACGCCAAAGTTTACCAGAACTGGAATTCGATCAGTCATCGTAGGGATTTCGTCGCCGCTTGCCTGGATACTTGGCTCCAAAAAATCACTGGTGGTGTCTATAATGTGGTCAATCCGGGCTACATTTCGACACGGGAAGTTGTTCAAAAGATCCAGCAACAGCTGAAGCCGGCCTGGAAGCCAAAGTTTTGGGAGAGTGACGACGAATTCTATCGTTTCGGCGCCGTCACACCGCGCTCAAACTGCATTTTGGACACCACCAAGATACTTAAAGCAGGGATACGTATCCGGTCTTCCGCAGAAGCGATGGAGGATGCTCTAAACCGATGGGTTTCGGAAAAGAAGGGATGAAGCGCTGCTTGGTGACCGGAGGGGCTGGCTTTATCGGCTCTGCCCTAGTTCACTATCTTCTATCCGGGCAGGAAGATTCTGCTGGGGTTGGCCGTGTATTGGTGTTGGACAAGCTGACGTATGCGGGTCGGCGGGAGAACCTCGCGGATTGCGGCCAGGACCCCCGGTTTCGTTTCGTCCATGGGGATATTGCGGATTCTGATCTGGTCGGAAAGTTGCTGGAGGAGGAATCGATCGATTCGGTGTTTCACCTAGCCGCGGAGTCCCATGTGGACCGCTCCATTGAGGGTCCGGAAGCCTTTATCCAGACAAATCTGGTCGGGACCTACCGCCTACTTCAGGTGGCCCGTGAGCATCAGAAAAAAATGAAAAACGGACAGGATTTTCGTTTCTTGCATGTTTCGACGGATGAGGTCTTTGGAACGCTTGGTGCGCAGGATCCTGCTTTTACGGAGGAGACCCCCTACCGCCCAAACAGCCCATACTCAGCCAGCAAAGCTGGAAGCGATCATCTGGCTCGGGCTTGGCATCATACCTTCGGGCTGCCAGTGATTATTACCAACTGCTCGAATAACTACGGCCCAAGACAATACCCGGAGAAGTTGATTCCTGTCATAATCCTAAAGGCGCTGGCGGGAGAGAAATTGCCGGTTTACGGGGATGGATCAAACATCCGGGATTGGCTATTTGTGGATGACCACGCTCGGGGGTTGGCGACGGCCTGTTTCCGAGGGGTTGCTGGGGAGTCATACAACTTTGGCGGGCGGGCGGAAGTTTCCAATCTGGAGCTGGTGAAAAGCTTGCTTTCGATTTTAAGGGAGTTGGGGCACTCGCAGGCCACAGAGAAATTAATTTCCTTTGTAAAGGACCGCCCTGGCCACGATTGGCGTTATGCGATTGACGGAACAAAAAGCGAGCGGGAATTGAGTTGGCGTCCACGGGAAACCATCGGGACGGGATTGCGGCGAACGGTTGAGTGGTACCTGAAAAACGGTGATTGGATCCGATCCGTTCAGGATGAAGGGCACAAGGAGTGGATGCGGGAGAATTACCACGCACGCTCGGCGAAAGACGGCATAAAGATAATTCAAAAATAAGATGAAGCGAAAAGGGATTATTCTTGCGGGTGGTGCGGGAACTCGGTTGCATCCGGCCACGCTTGCAGTGTCGAAGCAGTTGCTGAACGTGTACGACAAGCCGATGGTGTACTATCCGCTATCAACACTCATGCTTGCGGGGATTCAGGAGATTCTTTTAATTTCGACACCACAGGATACTCCTTTGTTTGAGAAACTTTTTGGGGACGGCCGAAAGTGGGGAATCTCCCTTTCCTATGCGGTGCAGCCTGATCCGGGCGGGCTGGCCCAGGCCTTCCTGATCGGTGCGGACTTTGTCCGGGGTGGGTCGAGTGCTCTTGTGCTGGGAGACAATATTTTTTACGGCCATCACTTTCCCCATTTGCTCAGCCAAGCAGATCGACGGCAGGAGGGGGCAACCGTGTTTACTTACCGCGTAAATGATCCTGAACGGTATGGCGTGGCGGAATTCGATAAAAACGGAAAGGTGTTATCCTTAGAGGAGAAGCCCAAGCACCCAAAATCCCACTATGCGGTGACTGGCCTCTATTTTTACGACGAGCAGGTGGTGGAAAAAGTACGAAGAGTCAAGCCGTCGGCTCGTGGGGAGCTGGAAATCACGGATTTGAATCGTCTTTATTTGGAGGAGGGGAATCTACATGTGGAAAAGATGGGCAGGGGATACGCTTGGCTGGACACGGGGACTCACGGCTCGCTTCTGGAGGCAGGGCTGTTTGTTTCCACCATGGAGCATAGGCAGGGGCTAAAAATGGCCTGTCCAGAGGAGATTGCCTGGCGTAACAGCTGGATCGATGATGGACAACTTCGGTCCTTGGCGACGCCCTTGGCCAAGAGCGAATACGGAATTTATCTATCGGCCCTTCTGGAAGAGGGAAGAAGTGAAACATAGCGGTATGCGAGGGGGTGGGGGTTGATAAAAGGCTCTCAAGGTTTACAGCAAATCAGTGTTTTGCTGTGCGACTTCCGCTCCGATGGTGCCAGGTATTGGGTGCCGGACTCTCAAAAAGGCAATCGAGGACAAATCGGATCGAAGAGCTGTAAATCTTTGGGGCGAATATCCCTCAACAAGGTGAATCCTCAAGCCGCGAGAGCAAGCGCTGCTCCTCCCAATTCTCGGAGCTGGTCGCTGTCCGAAGGTGTTCTGCAAGCGGTTTGAAGAAATTCATCGAAAAGACGTTACGCAACTATCGGAAAACCCTTCAAAAAAAAAGACGTTTATTTTTAGCCATTGCTCGCGACAAAACAAGGGCGCAGGGATGAGTCTTTACGAAATTGTTATTGCTACAGATTTTTCATCGACTTCCCAGCACCTAAAATCACGTTTAGTTGAAAAAGGTTATGAGGTCGGGATAATGCTTAAATATAGAGACTTCTTTAAGAATGAGCCTTATTATGGCGAGCTGCTATGGGCAAGCTAATTAAATGACGATGAAAAAGTCTGATCATAATCTTCAGCTTGGCCTCGGAGAGTCAATCTATGATTCCAGTTCAGAGGTTTCCGCTCAAGTGGCGGCAGGGCAACATCGCGCAATCGTTGGGTCGTTTTGGGAGGAGCTTGGCGACTTGCAAATTAAGTTTCTAATTAGCCAAGGATTGAGACCTTCACATACTTTGCTAGACGTTGGGTGCGGGTGCCTCCGACTGGGGGTGAAGGCCATCCCTTATTTGCAAAGAGGCAATTACTTTGGCATCGATAACAACGCCTCTCTCCTGGAGGCGGGGATGAATGTGGAGTTACAGCAGATTGATCTTATGGGAGCGCTACCTGAGGGAAGGCTATTTATCCTTCCAGACTTCGAGTTTGAAAAACTTGAAAAGAAATTTGATTATTTAATCGCTCAATCGCTTTTTTCTCATTTCACCTTGAACCGCATTCGCCGTTGTTTAAGCCGCATGATTCCGTTGCTCCACGAAACTTCGAAGATATTCGCCACTTTTTTTGAAGTGCCCGCTGGCCAGGACCCTGAAAAGCCTTTGCGTCATGACGCCGGTGGGATTATTTCTTACAGCGATAAGGATCCATATCACTATCGCTTTTCAGATCTTGAGTTTATCGCACAGGGGCTTCCTCTAAAAATTCGCTACTTGGGGGAATGGGGGCACCCAAGAAATCAAAAAATGGTTCTTTTTGAGCTAAGGAAATAGGAAAACTTCTTTGCTGATTGTTTCAAGCACGAATCTCCCCAAAAGAAGCACAATTTCCGCTAATTCAGAGCTAATAATGCGCCAAATGGCGGCTTGAAAGAAAAAGAAGCGAACTTTTCTCAGTCTTGCAAACCAATCCAAAAGTGCTAATATATCAGAATGAGAAGGAAGTTAGTCCCTTTTCTTTTTTTCGTGCTTACGACGGATGGCTTTTCTCAAGCCTTAGGGCCCAATTCATTTGTGGGTGGGGGACTGCAAAACACAGTCACAGCCACAAGTGACCAAGGATTCATCGGAGCTGGAGCTCGCAATACAAACGCGGCCAACAATTGTGGCATTGTGGCAGGTGTGGATAATAACATTAAAACCGAAGCTAGGCGTGCCTTTATAGGGGCGGGTCATTTCAACGCGATTTTCGAAGGATCCTCCAACTCCTTCATTGGGGCTGGTTGGAGCAACCAAATTTCGGAAGCAGCGCCTTTGTCGTTTATTGGGGCAGGAAAATACAACCGAATTGGAAAAAATGGAGGGCCACTGGGATATTCCGGCGACAGTTCTTTTATCGGGGCAGGTTACAGCAACGCAATCAGCGCTTCTGTCGTCAACTCGGCGATCGTTTCGGGTTCGTTGAATCAAGTATACAATCCCAATTCCGTTTACACCAATAGCAACAACTTCATCGGTGGCGGCTATAGCAATGTGATTTCGAACGTCAGCTTCTCGACGATTGTCGGTGGGCGGAAAAACTGGATCGACGAAAATCGTTCGTTCATCGGGGGAGGGGAGTCAAATATTGTTAGTGGCTCTAATAGCGTCATCGGAGGGGGGCGCGGGAATCTGGTGGATTCTCGTTCCGATCACAGCGCCATTTTGGGTGGTTTTGACAATACTATACAAAGCTTTCGGAGTTACGGAACGATTGGGGGTGGATGGAGCAATGTGATCGGAGGTGGATCCACGGCTCAAGGCCAAGTGGTGGCGGGTGGGGCGCAAAACAACAATCTTCATGCCTACGGGGTCATTGGGGGTGGCTACGGTAACAACCTCTATTTGGGGGATAGCAACAACTACTCCGTTATCGCGGGTGGGCTAAATAACCAAATCGGACATGAGTCTGGTGCCATTGGGGGTGGGGAGGGAAACAGCGTGGCGGGCCGCTGGGGGGTGATACCGGGCGGTTACTTGTCTCGGGCCTATGGACAGTTGTCTTTTGCCGCTGGATACCGGGCGTATGCAACGAACGCCGGATCATTTGTCTGGAACGGAAGCACGCAAATTACCGCTTCTACCAATGACTTCTCTTTTACCGTGCGTTGCCTTGGCGGTGCCCGCTTTATCACATCAACCTACACCAACGGTTTCCCGGGGGTAACTAATGGAGTGATTCTTGCGGCTGGCGGGAGCAGTTGGGCTTCGCTCAGCGATCGGAATTCGAAGACCAACTTCCACCCTATCCAGCCACGGGTGGTTCTGGCCAAACTCGCAGATATGCCAGTCTCTATGTGGGAATACAAGGGAAGTCCAGGGCGAGCGTACATCGGCCCCACGGCACAGGACTTTCATCAAGCTTTTGGTCTGGGGCAAGACGACAAGTCGATAAGCACCTTGGACACAGACGGGGTGATGTACGCGGCTATCCAAGGATTGGTGGAGGAGCTGAAGGAACGAGACCAGATGATGGCCTTGCAGAGGTTGGAAAACGCCTCGGCTTTGGTCCAGCGGGACGGAGAGATCGAAAGCCTTAAAAAAGACATCAGGGAGCTGAAGGACAGGATAGATTCGATGTTGCCTCCCAGTACGGTAAAAAAATAACATTCCCAAATTAGAAGATTTCTGGGGCATCGATTGGGGACGGAGGGCTAAAGAACCAGATTTCTTTTTCTGGAATAATAATAACACTTCGCTAATCATCCAATTTAGTGAACAAGCGGATTGAAAGAGATGAGGCGAATAAAGGTGGGGTAAATGGCAAAAAGAATTATCCCAAAAGGGATAAAACACAGTATTCTAGTGGGATGCGGTTTGATGTTGTTGTTGTTTTGGGAGTGCATCGGAGTGGGACGAGCGCCTTGGCGAAAGCGCTGGAGCTTTTTGGGGTAGATCTTGGGCAAAACCTAACGGCACCAAATGAATTTAATCCCAAAGGATACTTTGAGGATAATGAATTAGTCGAAATCAATGATCGCATCTTTGCTAAAGCTTCCAACCACTGGTCATCCATTCAGTTTCTTGAGCCCGCGAATCTTTTGGGGCCAAAATTTGAAAAAGAGCAAAAAGCAGCTAGGGAATTTTTGAAACGTAAGTTGGCCCAAGGAAACCCGATTGGGCTGAAAGATCCTCGGCTATGCAGGACTTTGCCATTATGGGAAAAGATCTTTGTCGAGATGGGAATTCGGGTGGCTTATCTAATGCCTTTTCGCAATCCATTTGAGGTTGCGGCCTCTCTGCAAGGACGTGATAACTTTACGATTGATTACGGATTGATGCTATGGGGCAGCTATGAAACAGATGCCCTGCGTCATACTGCGGGCAAGTCACGTCTGTTTGTTGGATTTCATCAACTGCTGGAAAATTCTGGACGCGAATTGGCACGGATGTCGGAATTTCTCGAAACTGCATGGAATCCAGACGCCCAATCAAACCTTGAGTACGAAAAGAAGTTTTTGGATTCGGATCTTCGTCATCATCAAGGAAATAAAAGAAATGACATAGAGCCGGCGGAACTTCAGGCACTTGCTGTGGCTCTCGATAAGGCTTGTCAAAAAAGCGATAAACAATCGCTGGAGGATGTGGAAAATACGGGGAGAGAGGCTCTTCTGGGGATGATGCAAATTAGCAATCTCATCGAAAAAAATAACCTGTTTATATCAAGTAATTCCGTGGAATTCTTCTATTCAGAAGATCCAGGAAATTTTTCTGAAGAGCGGAAAATCAGCGAAATCTTGGATAGGACATCGGACACTACGGAGGTCATCAATGTGCCTCTGAGTGGCGAAGTCGGGCTAGCGCCCTACTGGCGACTAGATCCAGGATGTCAGCCTGGCATGATCCATTTTCTTGGAATGAAGTTCCTCGATCCAAAGGGACGTGTTGTTTGGGATCTGCAAGATCATCGGGAGCAAGTATTAGTGCAAGGCACAGGACTTAATCTCCCTTTTCCTCCGGTGGGGGTGGAGGTGGTCTCCACGGGAAATGACCCCATCATTATTCTGCCCGCATTGCCTGCAGATGCACTGCCCATTGCCTCTATCCATGTTAATATCGAAATTATCACGACACAGGAAGAAATAGCTAGGCTGGTCGAGCTACAGGCTCAGAAAGTTACGCATCTTCTACAGGCCGTGGGAGAAAAAGACTTACAAGTCGAACAGATCAAGACGTCTTTGGATGCGAAGGATAAGGAAATCGCTAAAGCCACAAAAATAGGTGAAAAAATAGAGCAGATCCGCCAAGAGATGGCGGCGGATCGAAAGGAATCTAAGCTGGTAGTCAAGAAGGTGGAAGAAGTGCGGGCAACTAGTGAGCAGCAAAATGTAAGTTTGCAAAATACTCTGAGTCAGATACGCCAAGAGATGGCGGTGGACCGAGAGGAATCTAAGCTGGCAGTCAAAAAGGTGGAAAAGGGGTGGACACAGCAGCGAAAAGCCCAGCAAGAGGCGGTTGAGAAATCGGTGGTAGAAGTAAAGAAGGAGATAGTCGCGGAAATTCAGTCTTTGATTGCAAATTTAGTGGAGCAGGAAGAGAAGAACCGGCTCGAGGTATCGGCACGGATTGACTCTGTGAAGGAGGGTTTAGTAGGGCGCATAAGTGAGGTGGGCGAATACGCTGCGGAAATACAAAAGGCAGCGGTATCCCCATCCAGTTATCTGATCCCAGCCCCTTTTTCTTGGTACAGTTTTCTGTATAAAATGCTTAATATTCGGGAACCCGTTTGGCTAAATAAAGAAGAGCGATCGAGAGAGGCGCCCAAACGCCCCGGTTTCTGGAGAAGGCTGGAACGCAGTATCCGGAAAAGAAGAAAGAGATGGATTGGCGGCGTCGGTTTTGAACGCGATTGGTATTTAAGAGAATATCCGGATGTCGCGCGTGAAGGAATCGACCCCCTCGATCACTATATACAGTTTGGAATTCAGGAAGGCAGGTGGAAATCCAAAAGACACAAAGAAAGTAATAAATTCTTACAAAAAAAGATGCCTTGGAGTTTTGATCGCATCAGCTTCGATTCTTCTTGGTATCTAAAACAATATCCGGATGTTGCGGCAGCAGGTCTTGACGCATACTGGCACTATAAGAATCAGGGAATCAAAGAAGGGCGCTTTAAAAACAGAAAAGAGGAAAAAAAAGCACAACTATTTTCGGGAAGCATAAAGCAAAAAATCGATATTATTAGAGATTCGAAATTCGGAGATAGCTCAAGATTGGAAGTCTTCATACCTTCCGACTCGTTGCATGGCTCTGGAACTGTGCAAACAGACATACGGGCTATCGCTTTATATTTGCCCCAGTTTCATGCGATTCCTGAGAATGACGACTGGTGGGGAAAGGGATTTACCGAATGGACCAATGTGCGACGGGGAAAGCCCCACTATGAGGGCCATTATCAGCCTCATGTTCCTCAGCAAGATTTGGGTTACTACGATCTCAATGACCCTTCCGTAATGGAGAAGCAGGCCGCTATGGCCAAAGTAGCTGGAATCGAGGGATTCTGCTTCTACTACTACTGGTTTAATGGGAAACGGCTGCTGAACATGCCCACCGATCGAATGTTGGCCACCGGCAAACCCGATTTCCCCTTTTGTTTCTGCTGGGCAAATGAAAATTGGACGCGGACTTGGGATGGGGGCGACAACGAAATTCTTATGGCTCAAAAGCACTCTGCCGAGAATGACGAGGGTTTTATTTGCGATTTGTTGCAGGCCTTCCGGGACCGACGTTATATCCGTGTGGCAGGCAAACCCCTGCTAGTAGTTTATCGGCCAGGTTTATTGCCCAATGTCCGCCGCACCACCGATCGATGGCGGGAAATCTGCCGCAAGGAAGGGATTGGGGAAATACATCTTGCTTTCATGTTAGGCTTTGAGGATCTGGACCCTACATCGATTGGGTTCGATTCCGCGATTCAGATGCCGCCACTTCGGGCGCCTTTGCCAGATTTAAAAAAGGAACTCAAAATTGAAAAACCTGAAATATTTAAAGGTGAAGTGCGCGATTATCTAGGGCTGCAGCGATGTTTTAATCCGATTCAGATCAGCAAATCTACTTGGCCTGCTGTGTGTCCCAGTTGGGATAACACCGCACGAAAAATGGAGCGTGCTCATTCCTGGATCCGTTCGTCTCCAAGAAATTATCTGACATGGTTGCAGGAGGTTGTAGAGTTCCTAAGAAAGAATCGTCCAGCAGGTGAACGAATTGTTTTTATCAATGCTTGGAATGAGTGGGGAGAGGGTTGCCATCTCGAGCCGGACGAAAAATATGGTTATGCATGGCTGAATGCTACTCGATTTGCACTCACCGATATAAAACCTTCAGACGTTGCGGGACGCCTTCGTGTTCTTGTCGTGGGGCACGATGCCTGGCGTAACGGCGCCCAGATACTGTTGCTTACGATGTTGCGAGAATGGAAAAAACGGGACGATGTGGACTTTCGCGTCATTCTCCTCGGTGATGGTCCGTTACGTAGTGATTTTCAGAAGATTTGTCCAACCATGCTTCTAACCGACTACCCGACGGAGGGCGACCGGAAAGAAGCTTTACAAGAGTTCGACGAATTCAGACCAGATGTGATTCTTGCTAACACGGCTGTTTCGGGCCCCATCCTTCCGACTCTAAAGAGCTTAGGTGTCCCTATTGTGTCTTACATCCACGAACTTCAAAAATCTATCGAACGGTGGGCTCCCGGCCCAATTATGGCTGCAACGGTATCGAACTCTGACCATTTTATTGCCGTCTCAAAGCCCGTTGAGGAAAACCTTATCCGCAATCATGGAGCCCCATCCGCGATAATTTCATGTCAGAACCCCTACATTAAGACTTCCTACCCCTTGCATCTCGATAGACTTAGGAATTTCCGTTCTGAGTTAGGCGTGCAGCGCGGTGAAAAAATAGTTTTCGGTTGCGGCACACCAGACTGGAGAAAGGGAGCAGACATTTTTGGCCAAGTGGCAGAAAACGTTATTCAGCGGTTTCGGAAGGTGCATTTCATTTGGATTGGAGCTGATCGCTTAGAAGCAGGGCTAAAGGCTCTCCCCCATAATCCTCGAATTCGCTTTATAGGCGAACGCGAATTTCCGCGCGACTATCTACCCCTAGGTGATGTTTTTTTTCTACCATCACGGGAAGATCCGTTTCCATTGGTAGCCCTTGAGGCGGCAGATGCAGGACTTCCAATTGTATGTTTCGCTGATGCTGGCGGCATGCCTGAGTTCGTCGGAAACACTTGTGGCCGGACCGTGCCCTTGGAGAATGCCATTGAGGCTGGAAACTCGATCTTGGAGATTCTCAGAAGCGATGTATTGCGCGAATCCCTTGGCAAGGCAGCCCAAAAGTCTGTGCGAACCAAGCACGATGCAGTAAGAGGCAGTGGGCAAATCCTTTCGATTTTGAAACAAGTTGTCTGTGAAAAAGCAAAAAATCCGGCAAAACGCCTTGGGAGGAAGCCCAATCCCTTAGTTTCAGTAATTGTTCCGAACTATAACCACGCCCGACTGCTGCCAGAACGCATTTCCAGCATTACCAAGCAGACCTACGGCAATATAGAGATTATTATATTAGATGATAAATCGACAGACGAAAGCATAGAAATTATTCAGGAATTTATAGCTGAAGACACAAGGGCGCGGTGTTTAAAAAATGAAGTGAATAGTGGTTCAAGTTTTAAACAGTGGCGCAAAGGATTGCGGGAAGCCAAGGGCAAGTATGTCTGGATCGCTGAGTCTGATGACAGCGCTCATCCCGAGCTAGTCCAAACGCTTGTGGCTCGATTAGAAGCAAACGACAAGGCTGTGCTTGCGACTTGCTGTCCCCGAATGACTAGTCTCGATGGAGATGACCTCGGTATTCCAAGAGACTGGTTTGCCGACATCGGTGGGAAACGTTGGGAAAGCGATTTCTCCTCCACTGGGAAGCAAATGATAGCTGAAGTTCTTTCAAAGAAAAATGCTATTCTTAATGCAAGTGGGGTTGTATTCCGCAATAGGCTAGGCTTAGATGAACTGGCAGACACAGAAATGAGACTATGTGGCGACTGGCTTTTTTGGGTGCGTTTACTTGCGCGGGGCGAATTTGAATACGTTGCTCGCCCGCTAAATTATTGGCGGCTTGGATCGTCCAACGCGCGCACGAAACCTGCTGGTGAAATCGAGTGGCGTGAGGGTAGTAAAGTACTTCGAGAGATCGCTAAAATCTTAGGCTTGACCGAGAAAGAAGAATCTGAGGTGTTAGCCCTTTTCAAAAAGAAATGTGATCATTGGAAAAAATCAAGCAAAACATCCAAAAGCAGATTTGCAGAAAAACATTAATATGATCTCAAAAATAATTCCATTATCTCAAATACAAAAGCTAAATCTGACAGAATCACATCCGACTATCCATGCATTGATAAAAAATTTCGATGTTGATTTCTATAGAAACTTCGAACATGACGCAGGAAAATCCGACCTCGGGCACTTGACGAATGAACAAGCTCTAATGCATTTGTTAGAAAGAGGCAGAAAAGAAGGAAGGATTTACAACAAATGGATGTATTCATTTATAGATCCCGCATTTTACGTTTCAAGGTATCCTGAATTAAGACTTAAAACAAATGAGGAGGCTGTCCGACATTGGATGTACATCGGAGCATTTAAAAAAATGGTTCCCAATCAGGTCACGCAAGATTTAATTGATGCCGATGTCCACTTGTTCAACATGGGAAAAGTTGCCTCAAAAAGCATAGAAGCATCAATCAAAGGAGCAGGTTATAAGAAACTAATTCCGCATCTCCACTGGGCCGATCAGCTAGCATTCTCCTATGAGCATTCATTCTTTGATTATGCAGAAATTATTAATTACGATACCTCAAAGCCACGGATCTTTATTTCGGGTGTTCGGGATCCAGCAGAGCGCGTGATTTCTGGTTACTTCCAGTCGCCAGAAAATCCCAAAGAGCAAATAGATATTTCAGATGAATTGTTTCTTCAAAAACTCTCCGCCGACGCGCGTAAAGTGGTCGATTGGTTCGATCACAAATACTTTTCCGATATTGACATATATAACTATCCTTTTGATAAAGAATTAGGTTATTCAACAATCAAGAAAAACAATATAACGATTTTTCTTTATCGCCTTGATTGCTTGAAAAAATGCTGGACCAAAATTAGCGCATTGACGGGTCTAAACTTAAAGGAGCAATATGAAAATAGAAGTCATGACAAAAATTACAAAGCAGAGATGAAAGCGATGTTAAGCAATAAAAAATGGACCAACAGCATTCGAAGACAAACTGCTAAATCTAAATATATGGAACATTTCTTTGTGTAAGACACTATCGGTGTCTAACACAAGCGATGGAAACGTATCTATATTGTACAATCTTAGGCCAACGTGAAAGCCCAACATTCGATTAATATACAAGCGATCGAAAGATTAAAAGATCTTGAGGTGGAAGAATTGGCAAGAGAACTTATAGATAAAAGGCATGAAAAAACTATTTATGAAACGTTTGGTAGGTTGCCTGCAGAGTCTGTTCAGCTTCAATTTACTGGCCTTAGCTTGCGGCAAACTTTTATTCAAGGTCTAACATATTTAAAACTTTGTAAGAAAATAGCAGAACGGCAGAGCAATTCATTTGAAAACAGCAATGTAGGAATTGTCATGGATTTCGGGTCGGGTTGGGGACGGATTACCCAACTTTTATCGTTATATTTTGATCCAGACCGCATTCTTGGATGTGATGTTATGGATAGTGCGATTGATGAAGCAAAAAGAAATGGTGTACAGGCCCAATTTATCAAAACCGAAGCATGGCCTCCTACTGGTCTACAAAATGAAACGGCTGACTACATCTTTAGCTATTCCGTCTTTTCCCACTTGAGTGAAGCCAATGCGGGGGCCTGGATTCAAGAGTTTCATCGAATCTTGCGGCCAGGAGGTTTAGCTTTCTTAACCACTCGGCATAGGTCATTTTTTGAATATTTAAAAATTTTACACAAAAAAAGTGATATCCCAAGTTTTGCAAACGGTGCACATAAAGCATTTAAGGATATTGAATCAGCAAAAAAGAATTACGATCAGGGCTCTTTTTGTTTTGATGCTCTAGGTGGTGGAGGAAACGGCTTAACGCCAGTTTACGGTGAGGCTTTTATTCCACCACAGTACGTTCATGATAGATATGGTAAAATATTTTCAGCCGTTGGATTTGAAGACCCCATCCCAACAGGGCTTTTGGATCAGGCTACGATTTGGCTTCAAAAATAAATGGAAAAATGGTTGCAATTTAAGCCTTATAAATGAAGAGATGTTAGTAAAATGTTTATGGTATTCTATTACTTGAATTTTGTGGTGACAAAAATTTGAATGGGTGTAATTGGCATACGGGTTTAGCAGAACTATTTACATAAAATAATAATGATTCGATTTACAAGTAACATGATATCTCTAATTAACAAGAGAGTATTTCTACACGCTTTTGCAAGCTCAGTCATGTTGATGGCAAGCGGGCTTTTTTTGGGCACCATCTCAATCGACGATGAAATAAATCTCACCTCAAGCTATTTTGATGGAATTGGTCGTGGTTCTTGGGGGTTGCAACTTGTCACCTATCTTCTTCCTGGACAACTGGGCATTTCTTTTGCGCCGATTTTCTTTGGGTGTGCGCTCTATGCACTTTCTACCACCGTTTTGATTTCGCTGTGGAACCTTCGGGATCAAAAGATTGCCAATATATGTGCCGCCATCATCGGTTGTTTTCCATATTTTGCTTCAATGATGTCTTTTGATGTCGTTCAGATAGCTTATCCGATTGGTTTTGTTTTAATTACATTAAGCCTATTATGTGTATTCCGTGAGGCTATCACATGCTTGGAGCTGGCAAGTTGTGCGCTCTGCTTTGCTCTCGCCTTCTCGCTTTACCAGGGAGTTGCCGCTTCGTTCGTTACGGCTTTCACCACAGCTATAGGAATTCGCTTTATACTAAATCCCTCAAAAAACGAAGAATTTCGCCTGTTCTGGTTTCGGTATTTTCCCAGGATCTTTATAATAGCGATATTTGGTGGGTCGCTGTATTTAGGGAGTAACGAGCTCGCCCAACGGACTTTTCCCCATGATTTGTGGGGACAGGGTTACAAGGTAAATATAACCTTAAACTTTTTCGAGAGGTCCCGCTTTGAAGCGATTGTAAAAAACATTTCAGATTTGATATTTGGGAAGGGCGGGGATGTCCCGCAACTCTCAGCTCTGATTTTTCTTTTCGCTGTCATATCTCTTGGCATCGGAATCTTTGCGATTCGTGATTTGCCGATATGGAAGAAGGTTGTTGTATTCGTTATTTTTTGTGCGTCAGTGTTTGTTCTTCCCTTCTGGTTGGTGTTTGTCCAATCCAATCTTCTGGCTCCCCGCTCCATGGTCGGTCTTGGAGTCTTATATGGTTTTGTTTATGCGGCGTGGGCTACGATCGCCTCCAATGGACTGTGGAGGTTCGTGCCCCACGCTATGGCCCTTGTGTGGTTATTGCAGTTTATTTTCTTGGGAAATGAAATGTACTACTCCCAACATCTGGTCAATACCGCGGAGCAAGCAACGGTGCATCGGATTGCAGGGAGACTAGATACCCTTGCTGCTGAGAGAAGCCTTCCCTACCCGTTGCCCTTCACAATCGTCGGAAGATACGCTCCATCTGGTCAAAGATTTGCAAAGTTTAGCACATTGGGCCACTCTCCTCTTGATTGGGACTCAGGAAATATATACCGACAAGCCGCAGTGCTTCAGAACTTCGGAATTGATGGCATTAAAGTTGAAACAGACAGCAAGTTGAGGAAGGAAATCGAGAGTTATGTACAACTTAAGGATATTCCAGCTTGGCCGCACCCGGCTTCGGTTTTTACCTATTCCAACAAGATCGCGGTGGTGAACTTTGGCGGCGTGCTACCACCCAAAAAAACGCAGCTGCCGATCCGATAAACCAGATATCAATAATGCCCTAACAAGAGAGCTTTTTAACTCCATCATCAAAAAAAGATTGGGAAACCAGTTCGACATTAAAATCAAGGAGGATGGGATTTTTATTCATCCGGGCGGGGAGCCTGCCGAGGTTGTTTTTCAGATCGAAAAAAGATTTCAGAACATCAACCTGGTGGCATTCATCGCTGAATTGCCGGATAGCGGATTGACCGACCCAATGGCAGGGACAGCGGGAATAGAGCTCTTTGTGGATGGAAAATCGCAAGGACACCGCTCGGTGGATCGCCTGACAAATCAATCCTTTTTACTTGATTGCGCACAAGCCAAAGAACTCAAGGTAGTAGTGGACTGCGCCAACGGGAACGCGAACTGGGATCATTTTCATATTGGAATAGAACAGGAATCCCAAACGCAATAAAGATTCTCCCGGCGGGAGTTGTCTGTCGGTCAACTCATGACTAATCCGCTACTTCGCGACACAAGAAACGGGGTAAGGCAACACGGTGATTGCGAGGATCTTGGGCGTTTAAGGTTCTATACGAAGCGATGAAATATTAGCTAGAGCTCTATATGTACTATACCTTCACATGCTTACTATCCAAGTTGCAGGCATCCACCACCAGACGAACCTTGCGTGAAGATCTATAATCCTATCGATTAGCAAAAAAGCTCGGTTGCAACTCATTAGTTATCGTTTTAAGCAAAGGTAATTAATGGAACACTGCGTTTATCTATGAAACGGTAGATCTGATTATTGTTGATGGTGTTACAAATAGTGACATCACAAATAACGAATTGGGCGACCGAAATCAGTAAAAACCATGTTGACTACGGGTAGTTGCTGAGAAGTTCTTTCGGAACGATGGGGAATACGTCCATAAAAACCGCAATCAAAGATTGAGTATTAGCAAATAAAGCATTATATATTAAAATGATGAAAAAAGCTTATAATTCTAGTCGTGCGTGCTCAGAAAGTAAAAGTGTATGCCTTGTCTTTCACCCATTGGTGTTGCTTATGTTGTGCGGGATTCTTGTAAGTGCGTGCAAACCAAATAAACAAAAAATGGGGGATCATCCAACAACGAATGTCCCAAGCGACCCGGTGAAAGCGCAAGAGCAATCGATCAAGCCCAAAATAAATTTTGTGGCTACAGAAAAACTTTATAAACAAATAAAACAAAAAAAACTAGGCTCAGGTCCTGGACTTTTAAGAATAGATAAAAACATTGGCATATTGATTCATCCTGGAACTTCGCCAACGGAAGTAATATTTGATGTGTCGGGAATGAAAGAAATTTTGAAATTGGCTTTTTGGATAAGTGGATTACCGCAAAGTGTTTTGGGTAGCTCCAATGCAGGAACGGCTGGATTTGAGGTTTTTGTTGATGGAAAATCTCTAGGTCGGAAGCGAGTCGACCGTTTCACGAACGAAACATTATCGGTCGATCCTAAAGGAGTATCGAAATTACGAATTGTGGTGGACGATGACGATGGGGCACAAACATGCGACTGGTTTTTCATGGGATTGCAGTAAGTAGGCACGTGATTAGTAAACCATTCCCGATTCAATAACTGAGAGAAGGGCGGGCCATCGCGTCATGAGCAGCAAAATATCTGGTCTCGTCGTGAATTCTATATGCTAGTTAGTCGCTAAACTGTAATCGATTCTCAGACAGTATCTCAACTCATTAAGAATTATGCAGAAAGGGAGCAATACAGTTTCTTTTTTGCGGAATTCCTTATAAGTCTTGCCCGCCAGGCTTTTGGAGTCCACCACCAGCCAAATTTTGGGTGAGGATCGCGGATGCGGTCGATATGAAAACTTGCTCGGGTATATTTGTGGGTAATTTGGGTCAGCAAGCGGGGGAGATGGGAGTCCGCAAATTGACAGAACTTGGTCCAGCAAAAGCCTTGCCAGGATTGTGTATGTTTCTGTAGCAATGCTTTTTCACCTTATTTCTTCTCCATCGCCAAGCCAGTGGCAGCTACCACCAACCAAACCTTGGGTGGGGATCTCGGATGCGGTTGATATGAAAAGAGGCCAAGGCGTAGGAATGAGTGATGGAGGTTGATGAAAAGTGGAAGGGGGCAGGCGGGAGGGAGCAGGATGGATTATGATGAGGTTGAAAGATGAGGATAAATTGTGGCTATGGGCTGCAGGCTGTTGAGTGGGTGTATAGATTTTTGTGTGATCAAGAAATTGGGCCATGCCGATGGATAGAACTTGGTTCGATAAAAACTTTGCTAGAAATGTTTAAGTGCTCGAACTAAAGCTCTTTTGCTTTTATTTCTTTGCGATCTTGCTATCCAAGCCGCTGGCATCCACCACCAACCGAACTTGGGATGGGGATCTCGGATCTTATCTATCTTCAAAGATGCTTCGATGTATTGACCAATATGTGTGCTCAGAGGGGGGCGGAGTTGACTCGCCGCCTTATTGATCAAGCTGTAAATCTGTTTTTTGTTCACCACTCGTCTTTTCTCATGGTCATGAACGAAGAATCGGGCGACCGGATCCGGATGAAAGGCCAGAACTATGTTGGGTAGATTTAAATAAGTCCATGCAGTGTCCCCGTAATGATAGTATTGAGTTGGGAAGAGATTCGTTTGTAGATAGAAAGTGTTAAAAAGGCACGAAGCGCACGACCCCAGCAGTCCACTGGCTCCAGAAAGAATCTGCATCAGAATCACTTTTTCAAGTGGAATAAGACCCCCGCTGAACCGACTAAGAATTTCAGAAAACGAGAAAACGGGCCAGTGGAGGCACTTTTTCAAATTTGTTTTGGTTGTGGGCCAGATGACAGGCGGCGAAAAGACCACGTCGGCCTGATTCTTGTGGATACAAATGGAGAGGGCATTCAAACCCTCAGGGGTGATGGTGTCCCCAATCGTAGAGATATAGATAAAGTCCCCAGAGGCTAAGGCGATTCCGGAATTCCAAGCCTGATAGAGGTCGCGTGGAACTTCTAGAATCTGGCCTCCCAGCTCCTCGGCTGCTTGTCGCGCGACTTCATGGGATCCGTCCGGGCTTTCGGTGATCACCCAGATGAACTCATGGATCATAGGCCGGAGGCGGCGCAGCGATTCAATATGTTCGGGTAGGCGTTCTGCAGATTGATAAACTGGGATGACGACCGAGATCGAGAGGGGGGTCACCAGTAAGCCCCCTGTTCCATCTTTTTGAAATTAGATGGGACTTCGCTGGGGAGGGGTCGAGTCCACGACTCATTATAAATCCCATCTTGATCAAAACGGCCTCCTTTGATCCCAAAAAGAAGTTGCAGCGCCCCACCTAAATGGATTCCCTTTTTGCCAAGCTTTTTGGCATGAGCCACCAGAGGAAGTGACCATGCTCCCGCACCCACGAGGGCGATGTCAAAAGTCTCTCTCTCCATCTGAGACTTCAGGTCGTCCAGGGCCTCGAACCAGTCCTGGTGACGTGGAGGGACCATGTAAGGGAGCTGTGGGCAGGCGATGATTGATGTGTCGTGCGCTCGGCATGCGAGATCAGGGTGTGTGGATTTTGAGTAGACATCCAGTTTTGTCAGCTCGGAAAGCTGCATTTGAATGGTCTCTTGAAACGGGTGAATGACGAGCCAACGCAGTTTGGTCAAATCATCAAGCCAGGATGGCTGGAGGGGCAAAAAATGGAGCAGGCGGGTTCCGATTCGTTGTGCCTTTGGATTGAATTTGGCAATCAGAAGATTTTCGATAACCCCTTCGTAGTGAGGGGGACCTGGCTGCCATTGGCCGATCATGTCCAAAGCGGATACGCTGGAACGGTAAGCGTCCGCCCATCGAAAAAAAATATCCCGTCGTACGGGAAACAGGCCAGAGCATTCGTAAAGTCGCTTGGCGGGACGATACCAGCTGGCGGATGGGGGCCAGGGAGGGCGGATCCATCGCTCGAAAAATTCCAGACCCAGCAGCTCGGTGGTGCCGATCTTGCCGATTCCGCACGGCTCTGGAGAGCGTAGGCGCTGGGAAATCTCGGCTTCTTGGCGGCGGAGGGTTGCCTCGGAGTCATCACGGGGAAGGGCACGCTTCCACCAGAACAGGCCGGTTAAGCGGTTCAAACGTGGCAGTTGCATAGAAATTTCATTTAAGCTGGTGGATTTTGATTGGAAAGAAGATGCTCCATCGGGAAGCTTTCTGTATGAAAACGGTGCTATTCGCTATCCGCCGTAGAAACTCTTATCTATGAGTGTTTCCCCCGGATCCACCCGTCCGGTTTTGTATCTCGACTTTGCTGACGCGCTCGGCCGGGGCGTGAAGAATGACAACTTTTTGCACAACCTTTTGGCACGGCATTATGACGTGCGAATCACGGACGACCCGGAGGTGCTCATCTTCAATCATTATGGCCAGCGCAACCGCCTTTATTCGTGCAAAAAGATCTTTGTGACGCAGGAGCGATACCTGCCGGACTGGAAAAACTGCGACGCAGCGGTCACTTCCGCCTTCTGCGACCATCCCCGAGCCTACTACTTCCCGTACTTTGCGGCTTACCGGCGAGGGGAAGACCTGGTGCGGCCACCAGGCTTTGATCCGGAAAAAACCCTGCACGAGCCGCGCGGCTTTTGTTCCTACCTTCACAAGTATGCAGACAGAACGGTGGCATCACGTACCCGCTTTTTCCACACCTTAAACCGGCGAAAGAAAGTAGATGCCTTCGGGCGGGCAGGAAATAACACCGGCTTTGAGATCCCCGGTGTGGCAGGAGAGGCAAAACTACAGGTGCTTCGCCAATGTCGGTTCCACATCGCTTTTGAGAATCGGATGACGCCGGGGTGGACCACGGAAAAGTTCACCGATGCCTTTGAAGCGCACACGGTGCCGATCTATTGGGGCGATGAGCATGCCTTGCAGTGGTTCAATCCCAAGGCCTTTATCCATACGCGTAAGTTCCGAAATTTCGAGGAGTGCTGTGATTACATTCTGCATTTGGAAAACACACCTCAGGAATATCTGAAAATGCTGTCCGAGCCCCCCTTCCTAAATAATCGCGTTCCAGAGATCTATTCCCATGACAAGCTTCTCGAGTTTTTGGTGCGTGAAATTGAGAGAGTTGAAATGCCCGTCGCCCGGCGAGGATGGTTCTGGAAGTGGACCAAATGGCGTCTCGTGAAGCGGGACCGCGTGCACGAAGATGGATCTAGGAGTGGCCCACCCCCCCCACGGCGAGGATTTCCCTCAGCGACCCCATGAAGATCCTCGCAGGGGAGAATGATTTCGCCAAAGCCTTGTGGAGGGATCTGAGAGCTTGGTTGTACCGGCGCCTTCCTTCGGGATGTGAAATATGGCATCTCAAGCGCAGAGCTGGGTTTGAGCGCCGGTGGAAGCTGGAAACCGATGGCTTCACGAAACAGGGTTTTTTCCAGATTTTTCAAAATCGGATTCTTGCCAAAATCGATCCCGGGTTGTGGTTCGAACTGCAGGCCGGGGATGGGCGGGTGGGGAGTCTGGGGTTATGGTTGGAACAAAAGACTCATTCCGGCGTTTGGAAAGTGGAAGCTTGGGAAGATCGGCAAGCACCGTTCGATTCTTTTCAAAAAAACCGTCCGGATACGATGCTTCATCGTGGCAGGGTAACGTGCTGGGCGAATCAATCCGTAGTCATAAATCCTACGGGGATCACCACGCGGGGGGTTCGGGAAGCATCGGGAGTTTGTCGTGCCATTCGAAAAGGATGGATTCGTCCGGCAATTCTAGGAATTTGGAACCCGAGCCGGCGCTGGGTCTGGGAAGCTAGATTGAGGAAGTGCGGTTATCAGCTGGAAATTATTTATGACCGCATGGAGTTTTACCGTCTTGTTATACGATGAAAATCGCTTTTCACAGCCAGCTTTTAACGGAACGTGGCTCGGAAGGGGCCATGCTGGATTATGCAAGATTCAACCGCTCCATTCTGGGTAACGGATCGGTTCTTTGCCTTCCGGATCGGCCGGAATTCGCGGCCAACCCGCTCTTGAGAAGATGGCAGGAAGAATTTTCTTTGATCCTTTACCGGAACAAAAGGGACCTCGGTCGTAGACTATCCAAGGAAGGAGTCGAGGTCCTCTATCTAACCAAACCGGGTGCTTACGACGATTTCCTAGTGCCTGGTGTTAAAAATTGTGTGCACGCTCAATTTCTTTCTGACGAGTTTCATGGGGATGCTTATGCCTATTTGTCGCCTTGGATGTCGGAGGTGATGACCGGGCGAGCCGACTCGTTTGTCCCTTTTTACGTTCCCAAGTTCGCGTCGGAGGAGAATCTGCGAAAAAGGCTGGGGATTCCGATTCAGGCGAAGGTGTTTGGCAGGCACGGCGGGTGGGACACCTTCAACATTCCCTTCGTTCGAGCGGTGGTGGCAAAGCATGCTCGCAGCCAACCTCGGGACCATTTTATCTTTTTGAACACGGAGCCTATCCCTGGCACGGAAAGGATGCCGAACGTGCACTACCTTCCTGCCACGGTCAATTCCGAGGAAAAAGCGGCGTTTCTTTCCTCCTGCGACGCGATGTTGCACGCCCGCTGGCACGGCGAGACGTTCGGATTGGCGGTGGGCGAATTTGCCGTCTTGGGAAAACCGGTGATCACATTTGGAGGCTCCCGCGAGCGGGCGCATTTGGACATGCTGGGGAACCGCGGGCTGAGCTATTCGAATGCAGAGGAGCTGCGTCGACGTCTGAAGAAATTTGAGCCAGGTGATGTTTGGGGAACAGGATATGAATCTTGGGCCGATGCGCGCCGGGTCATGACTATCTTTCGGGAAAAATTTTTGAGCTAGTCGCTAGCGGTTCGCTTGGATGCCAAAGGGCGCGAGGTAGTTTCGGAAATAAGGAAATCGGCCGTGGAAGGCGAAACTTTCCGAGGGTTTCCATCGAGGAAACTCGGGAATTCGGTTTTCCATGGAAAACCGTAGGGCTACATCCAAAGGAGGAAAATGGATGCCGTCGGAGACGGCCTGGGGGTAGAGCTCCTGACAGAAGAAAACGTCCGAGAGAGTGCCTTCGCGATAGAGATGGGCATGGGCATCAACGAAGTTGCGGAACTTTTTTGACTGGAGGCTACAGCCGCCGTTGCCCACCCGGTTTGCTCCTGTCTCCAGCCCGCGTTTTTGCCAAGGTGCACCGATGTAATCGTATTCCAAAAAATCCGGATCCCAGAGATCAAAGTTCACGGGAAAGCCGTCGACCTCGATATGCATCATGAACGGGGTGGAAAAGTATTTGTTTAACTCCAAGGCTTGGAAACGTTGTCCCTGGTTGACGTTGGCGGGTGGAACCTGGATGAATTCCCCTGGATGCCTGATGGTGGGGCGAGCGCCAGTCAAATGACGGATGGCGCCGAAGTCGATGCCCGAGCAGACATGATTGATGACTTTGGCGGAGAGGTCGGGATCCTTTTCGGGGTTGTAGATCAAGAGGGTGACCTGGGGCAGGACGATTCGTTTGCCAGGCACCGGAAGGCAGGGCGCAGGAGAAAACCATTGGCGAAAAAATTTAAGCATGGGAAGCCTTTCGAGAAAAAAAGCTTCGCTGGAAACCTAAGGGAGCAATGGATTCCTTAAAGCTGAGCATAAAACTACTTTGGAGCCTTTATGCCGGGCAGGCGAGAATCGTCTCTTTTGCCTTCGACCTTTTCCCTGTTTCGCTTTAAATCAGTCCATCTTGAGTTATTTGAACCGAGCGCATTCACTAGAGGCTAAGGTCGAGACGGGTTTTCGTTTTTTTGTAGGGAGTGCTCTCTGGATAGGACTTCTTTCGGCCTTTGGCGTGCTGGCAGCTTCTGCCCATCGATGTTTGGAGGGAACCGACGAGGCCTCATGGGTGATCTGCGCGGCCAATCCGTGGGCCTCCCCTGGGTATGGGATTTTTTTCGGATTCTTTTTGCATCCACTTTGGGCGATCACCGGGCATGTCGCCCCGTTCAGGATTGCCGGGATGTTGATGATTCTTCTGGCTGCGGGAATTTTTTCCTTCTTTCTTATCCAAGCGGGGCCTCGACTCGGGGCGCGAGACAGCTTGTGGCGGCATCGATTCATTGTTTTTCCCTCAATTGGGATTGCGGCCTTAACTCGGTATGCGGTGGGCATCCGTACCCCCGGATATGACTGGGTGGTTCTTTTCGGAGCACTTCTATTCGCCTCTGGGTGGCTTTGGTCGGAATCCCTGGATCGTCCGGATCAATCTGCTGGTTGGACGTTTCTCTGTGCCTTGGGCTTCATCGGTATTTTCTTGGGGAAGTGGCTCGCCGTGCCGGGATATCTCCTCCTTGTCGGGATCATGGTGTTTCGCCGATTAGGACTAAAGGACGGGAGAAAGGTTTTTTTATGTGGGCTTGGATGGGGGCTTCTTTTTTTTCTGCTCTTTCTTTTTTATGCGACGCCGCTTGGCGTGATGGAAACGGTGAAGGCTGGTTTTGCCCAAATGGGAACCGGCAGTCATTCCGGACTTTTGAGTCATTACGCAGTTGGGTTTTTTAAGGGCTCATGGCAGGTCCTCCGAGCTTATCCTTGGATATTCGTTCTTTATGGAGGGGTTTGGGGGATTCTTTTTCTTGCTCGGCGCCAAAGACCAAAAGTTAGCCAGGTTGCTGGAGCAAGTTTTCTTGTGGGATTGGTACTGGCGATATGGCGGGGCTACTTATTTGGAGGTCTTACCACCTTTTCAAAAGGGATGATGATTACTCTGGTTTGGTTGACCGGGGTTTTTCTGATGGTCCGATCCTTTCGGAAAGAAGGGGACGACCCCATGACGGAGGAGCAGAAGAGGAATGGAAGGCGGGTCTTTTGGATGCTCGGTCTATTGCCTCTTTTGAACGGAATCGGTACCGCCACAGGAATCACCGACTACTTCGGGCACGGGCTGATCTTTTTTGTGGCAGTTGGATGGATATTATTGGGACAAGGGATGAGGTGTGGCCTTCCTGTTTGGTGTGCTATGGCGGCGGTTTTCACTCTGGGAATGATTCAATCAGGCCGGGCTTTGACGAGTACGTCGAACAACTACCGGGTCGGTTCAGTATGGGTGCAGAATCTTGTCCCTCTCTCCGTTGGGGCGGAACAGGGCCGCATGTGGACGTTCCCATCTTCGGCAACCTTTCTTGAGAAAATCTATGGGGACATGAAACGCTGGGGATTCCGAGAGGGGGATCCGATTGTCGGCATCACGGATTGTCCCGGATTGGTTTATCTTCTTGGCGGCGTTTCGCCTGGGGCTTGCTGGTACATCAGTCATTACCTACCGGAAAATCCCGGGGTCAAAATGAATCTGGCCAACATAAGGGAAGATACTCTTGCACGTTCATGGATTCTTGTTCGGGAAAGTGCCCGAGAGAATGAGCGACTCGAAAGTGCCTGGCCCAAGGGGAAAGGAGTTCCCTTGCCGATTCCTGTGAGTGGGGAGTTCTTCTGGCCCTGGGGAGATGGGGAAGGAAAGCCGGAGCGGATTTATCTTTATCGGCCAGCCGCGACTTCAGCCCCGAGCCGGCGGTAGACGTAAAAGATGCCGATTTGTTTGAGAAAGCGATACTGGGTATCCAGAACTTTTCGGACGAGGGGAAATTCATTCAGCAGGCCGTTGCGATCGGCAGGATCTTCCAGCACGAAGTAGGTGATGTCATCATGATTCACACGCGATGCAAAATCGCTGTCGAGTTGAGGGTCATATCGTGAAGGAAGGGTGAGGCCCTTAAAGAAATAAGAAATGGGACCCACATTTGGGCGTTCGGTGAGGGCGTAGAGAAAGGTATAGTTTCCCAAGAGGTGGAAACCTCCCGGCGATTTGTCCAGCAGTTGCCAGATTTCCACCATTTCAGCCCAGGTAGGATGCATGGAGAGGGCGTCGGGGTTGACTCCATCGGCCCACGCCAGTCCCTGAAGCTTTGGAACGCCTTCTCCCCGAACATAGCGCGTGTGAAAATTGAAAAAGTCCTGCGCTTGGCGGAAGTAAGAGCCCCAAGTACCGATTGTGAAGATTAGTACGGCCACTCCTGCGCCCATCCAGGCCAATCGGCGGGGGGAGGGAGAGCCTGGGGAGGGCGACCGTGTGATCAAGAGAAAGAGTCCCGACGCAAGTCCCGCTCCTAAGGCAAAGTCGAAATTTCCCATGCCCCGGATTCCTTTGAAGTAGAAAAAAGAAGTCAGGAGCATCGTCACGGTGAGAATCAACTTCCACGACTTTTGTCGAAAAGGTTCGAGGAATTCATAAAAACCTATTTTGCGTCGAAAAGTTGCAAGCTCAGAAGCCACAAGAAGGGTGCAAGTAAGGACCATGCCGATGAAAGGCTGTTCATTAATACCGTTATTGTTGGAGGTGATACCGAAAAGCTGTTCATAGGCGATCCAGAGGATTCCCAGAAAGCTGGTGGAACGAATTCTGGAGATTTCGTGCTGTCTTCCCTGGCTGGGGTTGAAGACCAAGGCGATTCCCAAAGCCAGAAAGACATAGCAACCAACGATAACGATCCGAATGAGATCATTTCCCTTGCCGGTAAAAAGGGAGCAGAGGACAAAATGAAACTCCTTGTTCTCAAATAATCGTTTGCGACCTTCGTGGCCGCCTGCTCCAAGAACGATCCGTTGAAAGACTGACGGGTCGGATTGTGTCCAAAGCCAGGCAGCAAAAATGGCGAGTCCGGCCGTCAACCCCAGACCCAGGGCAGACCCATCCGCGATGATTTTTCTTTGTGGGCCGGCAGGTAAGCATGCTGGCATCAAGAAAACGATCGGAAGGGCTAATCCTCCGGCATTCGTTTTGGAAAGGAGCGAGGCTGATAGGGCAAGACCCGCTCCCGCCATCCAGATCGATCGGCACCAAGGGGTCTGGGTGTGGGTGCCTTTGACCACCGAAGCGATGGCGATCCAAATTCCGACAAAGGCAGTTTGTTCGAGGTAGGGGGTTCCCATGGGCGCATATAACCAGGATCCAGTCAGCAAGCCGGCTGTCAGAGCAGGCCAAAGTTTTTCGGGAGCCAGCATCCGAAGCGTCGCATAGGCCATGAAGGCTCCCACAGCGTTCAGCACGCACGCAGTGAGAACATAGGTGGTGTAATTGACGCCCAGAATCTGAAAGCCGAGGGCTTGAAGCCACATGGAGATGGGCCCAAAAGGAATGAGAAAATCTTTATAAGGAATTTGGCCCTGGAGGATTCTCCAGCCTCCGTCGAAAACAATGGATTGGTCCATGGCAAAAAAGCCACGCATCCCACTGACATAACAGATCCATCCCGCCCAAAGAACGCAAAGGGAAGGAACGAAAAACCGAATCGCGGAAGATCTTTTGATCTCATCCAACATTTTAGGATTCAGCCTTTACTCATCAGACCAACGACTTTCTTCTTTTCCGTTGAACGCCAAAAATGAAAGCTTAGATAGCTCAGGTGAAGAAGACCCCAAGCTCCGATCAGCTTAATATAGGAACATCCACAAGGACCCATCATGGGGAGAAGGCGCCAGAGAGCAAAGGCGGCTAGGCCAAGCCAGAGGAGAGTCCAGTGTAGGGTAAAGAAGCTAAAGAAGCGGAGCGGGGCAGAGGGAATAAAGCCGCCGATCTTGGGGG
>Ga0214919_10002822_pt1 | contig 26869 bp, 24 predicted proteins | sample LL1503_MetaG_FD_177994 | JGI IMG/M metagenome (GOLD analysis project Ga0214919, IMG submission 177994) | Freshwater microbial communities from Lake Lanier, Atlanta, Georgia, United States - LL-1503 | ecosystem: Environmental > Aquatic > Freshwater > Lake | place: USA: Georgia | collected...
GACGCCAGCGCAGGCACGTTGTGGCTCACCTCGGGATTTCTTGATCAAGCGAGTTCCGGAATTCTTCCAGACGCGCGTGCTAAAGCGCCCCGTCCCCAAAGGCCAGGAAGCTCTTGTATCGGGAGTGGGCGTGGAGCACCTTACGCGCGTGTTTGATCGGGCAAAAGTATTGCTCGGTGCGCGCCACGATTTCGGCGGTGTAGGCCAATAGTCCAATCCCGTAGGAGCAGTAGGTGCAGTGAAAGCGCTCGACGATGTTGAGGTAGCCCAAATGCTTGCGATCGTCGACAAGATAGTCCACGCGGCGCACCTTCGCGATGCGATAAATCGGGAAGCACAGCGTCTGGTGGAGCGTTACGCTCAGGTCCAGCAGCAGCATTGGAATGATCATGCTGTAAATGATCGGGCCGGTTCAGCATTCAACTTTTCACATCAAAAGTCGATGTACGAGGCGAGAGCTTCCATTTTTCGACTCTTTGCAAAGGACAGCATCATGGGACCGCAAACGATCGGCGCATCGACGCACCATGCCCAGGACGCCGATTGGCATCGAAGTCAGCAAGGCGTAAAAGAACTCTTCATGGCGATACATGATGGCGACGCTGCCAGTGCCCAGCGGGCGCACGCAGGGGTGGCCAAGGGGTCTGGCGATATCAACGGAAATAGCCCGATGGCACAGATCGTGGCAGCGCTGGGAACGGGCGACCTGGCAGCAGCCCAGCGACTCGCCCAGTCGCTGCAAATGAACCGTGACGGAAGCATCCAGGTCGGCACCCAAGCTGCGCGGCCCTCGTTGTGGTCGTCGCTGCACAGCCAGGGCTCGCAAGTCGACGCTGTAGCCTGAAGGCCGAGCGAGCAGGTTGGCCCATTTCCGCGGGCGGCCGCATTAGCAGCCAATGCACCCAAGCGTGTCAGGCGGGCAGCGTGCTGCCGAAACGGGTTTCGGCCATCGCGATGCAGATCCCGTCTGGCGTGTCATGGCCTAGGATTAGCTGATTGGCAATGACCCCTTCCCTATCGAAAGCCACTGGGCTGTTATGTGTCGGGGTGGTCTCTAAGAAATGGTGCTGAAAATTTGAACAAGGCGGTAACTGGAAACTCTGAGCCCAAAGCGGGTCCGAAGTCGGTTTGGCAAGCCGTGGCTTCTGATGGCAAAAAAGAAAGCGTCGGCACGCCGCACCCACAGTGCACCGCGCAAGGTCGGTAATGGATGCGCCAAAGGCGCGCTCAGCGTGCGCGAGATGGAAAAGTCCAAGGCTACAGCATCGCGGATACGACGCTGCCAGTCACGCCGGCCTCAATGCGCCTCAAGCTGGCGGCTACTCGCTGGATTGGGCGGTGAAGGGGTGGGGCACGGTGTTTTGGCTTCTCTACCAGTACACTAGGCGCATGAAGAAGGCCTGCAACCTACTGCAACCCAAACCGCAACAACATGCTGCGTGCTGTTTTTTGTTAAGCTTCCCAAAAGAGTCCCTCATTAGGGCGCTAGCATTGGGAAGATTGGTGCCCAGGAAGGGACTCGAACCCCCACGAAGTTACTCGCTAGTACCTGAAACTAGTGCGTCTACCAATTCCGCCACCTGGGCATCTCAGGAAAGAAAGCGATTGTATCAAGAATAATATGGCCACCAGCGGCTTGCTGGACGAAATCGAAGGAACGGTGCAGGGCCACCGTGATGGACACGGATTCGTTGCGCGCGACGACGGCGCGCCAGACATCTACCTGCCCCCGAATGAAATGCGCGCTGTCCTGCACAAGGACAGGGTCAAGGTGCGCGTGGTGCGCAGCGACCGCAAGGGACGGCCCGAGGGTCGCGTCCTTGAAATCGTCGAACGCGCGCAGCAGCCGATCATCGGGCGCCTGCTGCAGGAGGGGGGGGTATGGCTCGTCGCACCCGAAGACAAACGCTACGGCCAGGACATTTTGATCCCCAGGGGCGCGACCGGAACCGCCAAGACCGGTCAGGTTGTGGTGGTTGAACTCGTGGAGCCGCCTGCGCTTTACGGCCAGCCGGTGGGCAGGGTGAAGGAGGTGCTCGGCGAAATCGACGACCCGGGCATGGAGATCGAGATCGCGGTGCGCAAATACAGCGTACCGCATGCGTTCTCAGACGCCTGCATCGCGCAGGCGCGTGGCCTTCCCGACAAGGTGCGGCCGCAGGACAAGAAGAGCCGCATTGACCTGAGCGACGTCGCGCTGGTGACGATTGATGGAGAAGACGCGCGCGATTTTGACGATGCGGTGTACTGCGAACCCATGACCAGTGGTCGTGGAAAGTCGGCCAAACGCGGATGGCGGCTGCTGGTCGCCATTGCCGACGTGAGCCAGTATGTGAGCAATGGATCGGCCATCGACATCGACGCCTACGATCGCGCCACCAGCGTCTACTTTCCGCGCCGCGTCATACCGATGCTGCCCGAGAAGCTTTCTAACGGACTGTGTTCGCTGAACCCGGATGTCGAGCGGGTGTGCATGGTCTGCGACATGGTGGTCGAGGCAGACGGTGAGGTCAGCGCCTACCAGTTCTACCCGGCCGTGATGCGCAGCCACGCGCGCTTCACCTACACCGAGGTGGCTGCCATACTGGCCAACACCAAGGGAGCGGAGGCCTTGCGCTACCGGGATCGGGTTCCCGACTTGCTCAATTTGCACGATGTCTATCTGGCGCTGCTGGCAGCGCGCAACCGCCGCGGGGCAGTCGACTTCGAGACAGTCGAAACGCAGATCGTCTGTGACGAGGGCGGACGCATCGAAAAAATTATTCCGCGCACCCGCAATGAAGCCCATAAGCTGATCGAAGAAGCGATGCTCGCCGCCAATGTCTGCAGCGCCGATTTCATCCTGCACAGCAAGCACGCCGGTCTGTTTCGGGTGCACGAGGGCCCCACCCCCGAAAAGAAAGAAACGCTGCGCAACTACCTCAAGGCTACCGGTGTTGGTTTGAGCATCAGCGACGACCCCCGGCCGGCAGAATTTCAGGCCATTGCCGCAGCGACGCGCGATCGCCCCGACGCACAGCAAATCCATTCGATGCTGCTGCGCTCGATGCAGCAGGCCATCTACACGCCGAGCAACAGCGGTCATTTCGGACTGGCTTTCGACGCCTACACGCATTTCACCAGTCCGATTCGGCGCTACCCCGACCTGCTGGTGCACCGGGTGATCAAGGCGATCCTGTCCCGGGGCAAGTACCAACTGCCGGTGCTGCCGCTGCCCGGCGAGGCGCACGCCAAGCTGTCGCGCAGGATCGAAAAAGGCATGGCGGCCCGGGCCGATGCGGTCGGCGAGAAGCCCAAGAAGCTCAGTGCCGAAGCCTTAGGCTGGCAGGCTGCTGGATTGCATTGCAGCGCCAACGAGCGACGCGCCGACGAGGCCACCCGCGACGTGGAGGCCTGGCTCAAGTGCAAATACATGCGTGAGCACCTGGGCGAGGAGTACGGCGGCGTCGTCAGCGCGGTCACCAGCTTTGGTGTGTTCGTGACGCTCGACGCGATGTATGTCGAAGGATTGGTCCACATCACCGAACTCGGCGGAGAATATTTCCGCTTCGACGAGGCGCGACAGGAGCTGCGCGGCGAGCGCAGCGCAATGCGCTACGCCATTGGAACCCGGGTGCGGGTTCAGGTCAGCCGGGTCGACCTGGACGGCCGACGGATTGATTTCCGGCTGGTGCGCGAAGGCGAGGACCTACTCGCGCGGGCGATGAAGGACAAGGGCGCTACCGGCGAGGCCCAACGTGTCAAGCGGGAAGACCCCTTGGCGCCGGCGCCGCGCACATCGCGCAAGATGTCGGAGCCGCATGCGCGAAAATCCGCCTCCGGCGCGGGCCGACCGCCGGCTGCGAAGGCGGCATCGGGCAAGCGCAGCCGCTCGTCGCGGCGCTGACACCCTCTCATTTTCAGGAGCTCGATTCGCCATGTCTACATCATCCAAAGTCGCCATCGTTACCGGAGCCGGCAGTGGCGTTGGCAAAGCGACCGCACTGGCCCTGCTGGCCGACGGCTACCAGGTCGTTCTGGCAGGTCGTCGCGAAGCGCCGCTGCGCGACGTGATGGCGCAAAGCGGCGCTGCCGATCGCGCGCGCGCCGTCCCCACCGATGTGGCCGATCCGGATGCGGTGGCGGCGCTCTTTGAAGCCGCATTGGCGGCTTTTGGCCGCGTCGATCTTTTGTTCAACAACGCCGGCGTCAACACGCCGCCGATTCCGCTGGAAGACATGACGCTGGCAATGTGGCGTAACGTGGTCGACATCAACCTGACCGGCATGTTCCTGTGCATGCAGCAGGCTTTTCGTGTCATGAAGGCGCAGACGCCGCGCGGCGGGCGCATCATCAACAATGGCTCGATCTCGGCCCATGCGCCAAGGCCGCATTCGATCGCCTATGCGTCGACCAAGCATGCGGTCACCGGACTGACCAAGAGCGCGGCGCTCGACGGCCGTCGTTACGACATCGCTGTGGGCCAGATCGACATCGGAAACGCTGCGACCGAGATGGCGCAGCGGATGGCGACCGGCGTGATCCAGGCCAACGGTGAGATCGCCATCGAAGCGCTCATGGACGTCGCGGTGGTCGGACAGTCGGTGCTGTACATGGCCAATTTGCCGCTGAGCGCCAATGTGCTGTTCCACACGGTCATGGCGACCAAGATGCCCTTCGTCGGGCGCGGCTGATTCAGCGCGCCGGCCCCAGTCGCCGCGCCAGTGCCATCGCCGTGAGCGGCTGCTCGGGCGGCCACCGGTCGGCGCATTGGCCGTGCAGATAGACCGCCTCGCACGCGGCAGAAAATCCATCCAGACCCGCTGCGAGCGCAGCACCAATCGCACCCGCGAGCACGTCGCCGGTGCCCGCGCTCGCCAGCCGCGCATTGCCGCTGGGGTTGATCGCGGGCAGTTCGCCCGGCGCGGCGACCACGGTCCCCGAACCCTTCAGGACGGCGACGCAGCCAAAGTTCCGCGACAAAAGACCCGCCGCAGCCAGTCGGTCGCCTTGCACCTGAGCGGCTGATATTCCGAGCAGTCGGGCCGCCTCCAGGGGGTGCGGGGTCAGCACGCTGCGCCAGCCGCGCCTGGCGCGGGCGCGCAACTGGCTTTGCAGCTGCGTATCGCCGGCGATCGCGTTGAGCGCGTCGGCGTCGAGCACCAGCGCCGGCGCCGACGACAGGATTTTTGGCAGGCAGTCGCGCACCGCATCACCGCCGCCACAACCGCACACCAGCGTCAGGCGGTCGAGCGCCAACGCGTCCAGTCGCCGCGTCATCAGTTCGGGCTGCGCGTCGATCGGCGACGGCGCATCGGGGTCAAGCAGCGCCAGATAAACCCGGCCGGCGCCGTAGTGCAGCGCAGCGCAGGCAGCCATCAACGCGGCGCCGGTCATGCCGATCGCGCCACCGACCACGGCGACCTCGCCAAAACTGCCTTTGTGCGATGCGTGCGGCCTCGGGCGCGGCGATGGTTCGCCCAGCAGCACGGCGTCGGCCGGCACCGGGTAGACGGCAGCGGCGCCACCATTTACGGCCTGCAGTCCGTCGAACCAAAGCTGCCCGGCTGCGTCGCGCCCACCGGCGGTGAACAGTCCCGGCTTGATGCTCAGCAGGCACAGCGTGGCGTTGGCCTTCACGCAGGAGGCCGCCGTGCTTCCGGTGTCGGCGCCCAGGCCGGTTGGGGTGTCGATCGCCAGTACCGGCGCGTGGCCGCGGTTGATGGTCTCGATCCACTGCGCCATGCGGCCCTGCGGCGCGCGTGTTGCGCCGATTCCCAGCAAGGCGTCGAGGCATAAGTCGAAATCTTCAGGCGCGGCGTCGGCAAACGCCACGCCGGCTTCGCCCGCGCGTTGCCGGGCGTCGGCGGCATCGGATCCCGCTTGGTCCACGCTGCCCAGCCATGTCACGGTCACGCTCTTGCCCCAGCCTTGCAGGTACGCCGCAGCCTGCATACCGTCGCCGCCATTGTTTCCGGGTCCGGCGGCGACCCAGACGCGCTTTGCGTGCGGCGCCAGCGCCATCGCCAGGCGCGCGCTGGCCAGGCCGGCGCGGCGCATCAGCGTGTGCGCCGGCAACGATGCGATGGCGAGGCGCTCGATGGCCCTTGTGGCTGCCACGCCAAACAGCGGCCATCGCGCTGGCAAAGCCAGAGCGGGTGCAGGGCCGTTCAACGCCTGCACGGACCGCGCCATGTGCGCCTCAAGCGCCGCCCAGCAACTGCTCGATGCGCAGCGCCAGATGGAGAACGGTGTCGTCGCGCATGGCACCGTGCCAAATCATCAGGCCGACCGGCAGTTCGCCGCGGGCGTGGCAGGGAATCGATATCGCGCACCCGTCGAGCAGGTTGACCGCGCTGGTATTGCGCAGCAACTGGGCGTTGACCAGGAAGAAGGCTTCGTCACGCGCAGCGCCGGGCGCGACCAGGGCGATGGGCGGCGCGACGATCGGCACCGTTGGCGACAGCACGGCGTCAAAGCCCCGCAGCCGCTGCTCGACCCGCGCGATCCAGGCGCGGCGTTCGGCCAGCAGTTCCACATAGTCCGCAGCGCCCATCGCAGCGCCTCGGCCAATGCGCGCTGCGACCCGCGGGTCGTACTCGGCGGCGTGCTGCGCGAGCAGCGTGCGGTGCCAGGCAAAGCTTTCCGCGCCGGAAAAGCCGCCATGGGCCATCAGGGACGGTATCTGATCGAACTCGGGCAGCGTGATTTCTGTGATCCTTGCGCCGCTTGCGCGCAGCCGATCGAGCGCGCGCTGGTAGGCGCGCGAAACGGTCGTATCGAGGCCTTCGTGCATCATGGTGCTCACGACCGCCAGCCGGTAGCGTGGCAGCGGTGTCGGACTGCGCGGCACGACGCAGGCTGAGAGTATTTCGTGCGCCAGGATCGCATCGGAGACCGATCGGGTCAGCGCCGACACTGTGTCGAGCGTGGTTGACAGCGGAATTGCGCCCTGCGCGGGTACCAGGCGCGCCGTGCTCTTGAAACCGACGATTCCGTTCAATGCGGCGGGAATGCGGATCGATCCGCCGGTGTCCGAACCCAGTCCGATGAAGGCGGCACCCACGGCGACCGACACCGCAGCGCCTGAGGACGAGCCCCCTGGTATCAGCGGCTCGTCGAGGCTGGCCGCGTTGGCAGGGGTTCCGTAATGCGGGTTGGTTCCAACGCCGGAGAAAGCGAACTCGACCATATTGGTACGGCCAATGAGCGCGCCTCCGGCCGCGCGCAGTCGGGCGACCGCCGGGCAGTCCTGAGTGGCCTGCGGGTTGCCTGTCAGGGCCCGTGAGCCCGCCGCCGTGACCTGACCCTGGATGTCGAACAGGTCCTTGACCGAGACCGCCAAGCCGGCCAGCGTGCGGCGCTGGCTAAGCGGGTCCGCAGCCGTCTGGCGTGCCTGCGCGAACATGGTGTGCAAGAAGGCCTTGTCGCAGCGCGGCGAGCTGGCGGCCGCTATGCAGTCGTCGATTTGCGCTGCTGCGCTGGTGTCGCCGCTGCGCAGGCGCGCGCGGGTGGCGCTGAGGTCGGCAGGCAGTTCGGGCCGGGTCTGAGAGTTCATCTGCAATCGCTTCGCTGTGTTATGATCGTTGGGTTTTGCTGAGCGGCTCTTTTCGGCTGATCGGCGAACAAATCGCAAACCGGTCCCATCAAGGTGTTTGCACCGTCAAGAAGCGGGTTTACAGGGCTTAATTCACCCAGAATTGCAAGCCATGCCCATCGCATTTTGCCGATTGCGGATAGTGGACCGGATTTTAGACCCAACCTTTGGAGTAAACCATGTCAGTAACCATGCGTGAAATGCTGGAAGCGGGCGTCCATTTCGGACACCAGACCCGTTTTTGGAATCCCAAGATGGCGCAGTACATCTTCGGCCACCGCAACCGAATCCACATCATCAACCTGGAGAAGTCGCTGCCGATGTTCCAGGAGGCGGCCAAGTTCGTTCGACAGTTGACGGCACGCCGGGGAACGGTTCTGATGGTCGGAACCAAACGCCAGGCGCGTGAAACCGTGGCGGTCGAGGCGCAGCGCGCCGGCATCCCCTATGTAGACCAACGCTGGCTCGGCGGCATGCTGACCAATTTTAAAACCGTCAAGATTTCGATCAAGCGGCTCAAGGAAATGAAGGTCCAACAGGAAGCCGGGCTCGACAGCATGAGCAAAAAAGAGCAGCTGATGTTCGCACGCGAAATCGCCAAACTCGAGAAGGACATTGGCGGAATACAGGACATGGCGGCCTTGCCGGACGCGATTTTCGTGATCGATGTGGGCTACCACAAGATCGCGGTCTCCGAGGCCAAGAAGCTGGGCATCCCGTTGATCGGCGTCGTTGATACCAACCATTCGCCGGAAGGGATCGACTACGTCATCCCGGGCAATGACGACTCTTCCAAGGCGGTGATCCTGTATGCGCGCGGCATTGCCGACGCGGTGCTCGAAGGGCGCGCCAATGCGGTCGACGATATGGTCAAGGCGGTTGCCGTGGAGACGGCCGACGAGTTTGTCGAGGTGGACGAGGCTGCGGCCTGAGTGGTCCCGCGATGCCGGAAAGGGGCATTGATGCCCCTTTTTTTTAGCCTCGCTTAGAATTTTTGAATCAAGTACGGAGAACGATATGACTGCAATTACCGCCAGCATGGTCGGCGAACTGCGCGCCAAGACCGATGCGCCGATGATGGAGTGCAAGCGTGCGCTGACCGAGGCGCAGGGTGACATGGCCAAGGCGGAAGAACTGCTGCGGGTGAAGCTCGGAACCAAGGCCGGTAAGGCCGCTGGCCGGGTGACCGCCGAGGGCGTGGTGGCGCTGTGTCGCGAAGGCGAACTCGGCGCGATGATCGAGGTGAACTGCGAGACCGACTTTGTCACCAAGAACGACAGCTTCCTGGCGCTGACCAACGCCGCGGCAAAGTTGGTCGCGCACGGCAACCCGGCCGATGTGGCCGCGCTGGGCGCGCTGGCTTACGCGCAGGACGGCTTCGGTCCGACGCTGGAGGATGCGCGCAAGGGGCTGATCGGAAAGATCGGCGAGAACATGAGTTTTCGCCGCTTCAAGCGCTTCGACTCGGGAGCCAGACTGGCGACTTATCTCCACGGTACGCGCATCGGCGTGGTGGTGGAATTCGAAGGCGATGATGCTGCGGCCAAGGACGTGGCGATGCACATTGCTGCGATGAAGCCGGTGGCGCTATCGAGCGCCGACGTGCCGCCTGAACTGGTCGCGCGCGAGCGTTCGGTCGCCGCCGCCAAGGCGGCCGAGGACGCTGCCACCGCAGTGGCGGCAGGCAAGCCGGTGCAGTCGGCTGAAATCGTCACCAAGCGCATTGAAGGCGGGGTGCAAAAATACCTCAAGGAAGTGTCGCTGCTGGACCAGTCCTTCGTGAAGAATGACAAGCAGACGGTCGGCCAGATGCTCAAGGCGGCTGGCACCACGATCAAGGGCTTCACCATGTATGTGGTCGGCGAAGGTATCGAAAAGCGGGTCGATGACTTTGCGGCCGAGGTGGCGGCGCAGGTCGCGTCGGCCAAGCAGTCGGCTTGATGGGGCCACACCTGCCGGCGGCTGGCGAAGTTTCGCGGTCGCAGGCAGTTGGGCGCCGGATGTTTAGCGAAACTCAGGAGTAGTCCATGTCCGATGCCCGACCAGCGCACAAACGCATACTGCTCAAGCTCTCGGGTGAGGCGCTGATGGGCGATGACCAGTTTGGTATCAACCGCGCAACGATTATGCGCATCGTCGACGAGGTGGCCGAGGTGACCCGACTCGGCGTCGAGGTGGCGGTGGTGATCGGTGGGGGCAACATATTTCGCGGTGTCGCCGGCGGTTCGGTCGGAATGGACCGGGCCACCGCCGACTACATGGGCATGCTGGCGACCGTTATGAACGCGCTGGCGCTGGGCGACACCATGAACAAGGCCGGCCTGACGGCGCGGGTGATGTCGGCGATTTCGATCGAGCAGGTGGTGGAGCCCTATGTGCGGCCCAAAGCCCTCCAATACCTGGAAGAAGGCAAGGTAGTGATCTTCGCCGCCGGAACCGGCAACCCGTTTTTCACCACCGACACCGCAGCCGCGCTGCGCGGCGCCGAGATAGGCGCCGAGGTGGTGCTCAAGGCGACCAAGGTGGACGGCGTCTACAGCGCCGACCCCAAGAAGGATCCGTCGGCCAGCTTGTACAGCACGATTTCTTTCGATGAGGCGATGGCCAAGAACCTGGGAATCATGGACGCGACCGCATTCGCACTGTGCCGCGACCAGAAACTTCCGGTGCGCGTGTTTTCGATCTTCAAGCACGGTGCGCTGCGCCGGGTGGTGATGGGCGAGCAGGAAGGCACATTGGTGCATGCATGACAATCGGCAGGCGAGGGCGGCAGCGGGCCGGTCCAGCCTGTTGGTGCAATTTTTCGGGGTGTGACGATGGATATAGCTGAAATTAGGACGACAGCCGAGGCCAAGATGGACCAGTCGATCGCGGCATTCAAGGCCAACTTGACCAAGATTCGGACCGGCCGCGCCAACCCGGCGCTGCTCGACTCGGTGCATGTGGACTACTACGGGGCCCAGTTGCCGATCAGCCAGGTAGCCAATGTGTCCTTGCTCGATGCGCGCACCATCAGCATCCAGCCCTGGGAAAAAGGAATGGGCGCGAAGATCGAAAAGGCGATCCGGGAAAGCGACCTGGGCCTGAATCCGGCGTCCATGGGCGACCTGATCCGGGTGCCGATGCCAGCGATGACCGAAGAACGCCGCAAAGAACTGACCAAGGTGGTACGCGGCGAAGGTGAAAGCGCCAAGATCGCGGTGCGCAACCTGCGCCGTGACGCTAACGAGGCGGTGAAGAAACTGGTTCGGGACAAATTGGCGTCCGAGGACGACCACAAGCGATCCGAGGTCGACATTCAGAAGGTGACCGATCGCCATATTACGGCCATCGACCAGTTGGTAGCGGCCAAGGAGCAGGACCTGATGGCGGTCTGAGGCCAAGAGCCGAAGCCGCTATCCGGACTGACTTGCAGGCTTGCATGCCCAACACCACTCGCCGCAGCCGCTCCGGATGAACGATGTGCCCCGGGTTCCGTGCCATATCGCCATCGTCATGGATGGCAATGGCCGCTGGGCCAAGCAGCGCTTCCTGCCCCGTTTTGCCGGGCACAAGGCCGGCGTGGACGCGTTGCGCCGCTGCGTAAAGGCCTGCGCCTCGCGTGGCGTTGCGGTGCTGACGGTGTTTGCCTTTTCTTCCGAGAACTGGAACCGGCCGCGCGACGAGGTATCGAGTCTGATGGATTTGCTGGTGATGGCGCTGGCGCGGGAAGTGCCTCAACTCGCTGCCGATGGCGTGCGGCTGTGCTTCGTCGGCGAGCGTGACGGGCTGTCCCTGGCCTTGCGCACCGGGCTGGAGCAGGCCGAGGCAGCGACCCTGTCCAATGCCGGTTTGCTGCTCAATGTCTGCTTCAACTACGGCGGTCGCTGGGACTTGGTACAGGCTGCGAACCGGTTGGTGGCGCAGGGGCAGGCCATCACCGAGTCCAGCCTTGGCGCTGCGATGCAGATGGGAAAAGTGCCTGACCCGGATTTGATCATTCGCACCGGCGGCGAGCAGCGCATTAGCAACTTCCTGCTCTGGCAGGCGGCCTATGCCGAACTGGTTTTCAGCGATCGGCTGTGGCCCGATTTTGACGACGAGGCGCTCGATCTCGCGCTGTGCGCCTTCTCCCGGCGTGAACGGCGCTTTGGGAAAATATCCGAGCAGCTTGCGCCGGCGTTGCATGGCCAACCGGTAGTCTGAGCGCAGCAGATGCTCTGGCAACGCGTCGCCACCGCCGTCGTCCTGCTGCTGCTGCTGTTGCCGGCGCTGTTTAGCGAGGCACATGCCCCCTTGTATGCCGTCGCGCTGGTTTTCATAGCCGCTGGCGCCTGGGAATGGTCGCGACTCAACGGCTACCCGGGCCTGCCGGCGCTGCTCAGCGGGGCCGCCTGCGCAATCGCTTGCGCGCTCGCCTGGAGGGCAGGTTGGCCCGAACAGCGGCTGCCCGGGCTGTGGGCCGGGGCTGCCTTGCTATGGCTCGCCGGCGGCGCGTGGCTGCTGCGCGCGGGCGCCGCATCATGGCGATCGCGGGCGCGGCCGATGCGCCTGGCGGCGGGCTTGCTGGTCCTGCTGCTGGCCTGGCTGGCGGTCGCGCAGGCGCGGGCAGTCGGCATCCACTTCTTGCTGTCGGTGCTGGTGCTGGTGTGGGCGGCCGACATATGCGCCTACTTCACGGGCCGGGCCTGGGGCGGCCGCTGGTTCAAACGCAGGCTGGCCCCGACCATCAGCCCGGGAAAGAGTTGGGAAGGCGTGGCGGGCGCGGTGATCGGCGTCGTCGCGCTGGCCTGGGCCTGGGCCGAGGTTGAAACCGGATGGCCGCGGCAGTCGCCCAGCCTGTACACGCGGCTTTTCGAAGCCGGCCCGTGGCTATGGCTGCCGGCGCTCCTTTGGCTGACCGCCATGAGCGTGGTGGGCGATCTGGTGGAGTCGCTGGTCAAGCGCGCCGCCGCAGTCAAGGACAGCAGCCAATTGCTGCCCGGTCATGGCGGCGTGCTCGACCGGCTTGACGCCTTGCTGCCGACGCTGCCGCTGGCCATGTTTCTTTACGGGCTGTTCGAGCCATCGCCATGAAGCCGGTGCAGCGCGTCGTGGTGCTCGGCTCCACCGGATCGGTGGGGGTGAACACGCTCGAAGTCATTGAGCGCCACCCCGGCCGATTCGAGGTTTTTGCGCTCACCGCGTCTACCCGGGTCGAGCAGATGTTCGCGCAGTGCCAGCGCTTCAAGCCGGCCTTCGCGGTGATGGCCAGCCCCGGGCATGCGCACGATCTCGAACAGCGCTGCCTCAGCAATGGCCTGCAAACCCGGGTGCTGTCAGGGTCCGACGCCATCGCGCAGGTGGCGGCCGACGAGCGCGCCGACATCGTGATGGCGGCGATCGTTGGCGCCGCCGGGCTGCTGCCGTGCCTGCGCGCGGCGCGCGCGGGCAAGCGGCTGCTGCTGGCCAACAAGGAGGCGCTGGTCGTGGGGGGCCAGGTTTTCCTTGACGCGGTGGCGCAAGGTGGCGCGCAGCTGCTGCCGATCGACAGCGAGCATTCGGCGATCTTCCAGTCGCTGCCGGCCGACCCTGCGCAATGGCCGCATCAAATCAACAAACTGATACTGACCGCCTCGGGCGGGCCGTTTCGCACGCGCGACCCGCAAACGCTGCGCGAGGTCACACCCGAGCAGGCATGCGCGCACCCGAACTGGTCCATGGGGCGCAAGATTTCGGTCGATTCGGCGACCATGATGAACAAGGCGCTCGAAGTCATCGAGGCGCGCCTGCTGTTTGGCGTGCAGCCCGCGCAGATCGAGGTGGTGATCCATCCGCAAAGCGTGATCCATTCGATGGTCCAGTACCACGACCATTCGATCGTCGCGCAGCTCGGAACAGCCGACATGCGGGTGCCGATCGCCTACGGGCTGTCCTGGCCCGAGCGCATCGCGTCGGGAGCGTCGGCGCTGAACTTTCAGGACATGGCTGCAATGAGCTTTGAAGCGATCGATTCTGTACCGCATCGGGCGCGCTTCCCGGGTCTGCAGCTGGCCTGGCAGGTGCTTGCTGGGCCGGTGGGTTCGACAGCCGTATTGAACGCTTCCAACGAAGTGGCGGTTGCCGCATTTCTGGATCGGCGCATCCGTTTTGACCAGATCTATTCGCTCAACGCGCACACCCTGTCCAGCGTGCAACCGGGTGCGGTGCGTTCGATCGATGACCTGCTGGCGCTCGACACTGAGGCGCGCGTCGCCGCTGCGCGCCTGGCCCAGGCCTGGTCAGCCTGATACGGGCCCGATGACATGCTGCTGACGCTGCTCGCATTTGTCATTGCGCTGGGCGTCCTGATCGCCGTGCACGAGTACGGCCACTACCGGGTAGCCGTGGCCTGCGGCGTGCGGGTGCTGCGATTTTCGGTCGGCTTTGGCCCGCCGCTGGTGCGCTGGCAACCGCGCGGATCGTCGACCGAGTTTGTCATCGGCGCATTTCCGTTGGGTGGCTATGTGAAGATGCTCGACGAGCGCGAAGGCCCCGTCCCCGCCGACCAGCGACATCTGGCGTTCAACAACCAGCCGCTGGCGTCGCGCGCCGCGATCGTCGCAGCCGGTCCGCTGATCAACCTGCTGCTGGCCGCCGCCCTGTATTGCGTCGTCAACTGGAGCGGTGTCGAACAGCCCCGCGCGGTGCTGGCGAGCCCTTTGCAGGGCTCTGTGGCGCAGCGCGCGGGACTCAGCGGCGGCGAGACGGTGCTGGCGGGCGGCCTGGGTGGCGACGAGGTGCAGGTCTTGCGGTCCTTTGACGAGCTGCGCTGGCTGCTCGCGCGCGCAGCCTTGCAGCGCAGCGATGTGCGGCTGGTTCTGGCCGACGGGTCTGGTGCCGCAACCCGCGAAGTCGTGCTGCGTCTGGGACACATTCCGCTACCGCAGGACGACGCGCAGGCCTTGCGCAGCGTCGGCATTCTGGCGCCGATGACGCGACCGGTGGTGGGCGTCGTACTTCCGGATGCTGCTGCGGCGGCGGCCGGCTTGCGCGCCGGCGATCTGGTGCTGAAGGTGGGGGTTGCCGCGGTCGTCGACGGCACGCAGTTGCGCGCGCTGATACGCGCATCGGTGCGCGACGGACAGGGGCTGGCGGCGCCTTGGCTGGTGCAGCGCGAAGGGCGCCAGATGGAGCTCGAGGTGCGGCCCGCGGCGGTGCAGGAGGGCGAGCAGTGGGTGGGAAGGATCGGCGCCTACATCGGAGCACCTGCGGAACTGGTGACGGTGCGTTATGGACTGGCCGAGGGTTTGTCCGCCGGCGTGCAGCGTACCTGGGAGGTCGCCGCGCTGACGCTGCGCATGATCGGCAGCATGGCCTTGGGCGAGGCCTCGCTCAAGAACCTCAGCGGGCCGCTGACGATAGCCGACTACGCCGGAAAGTCGGCCAGCCAGGGCCTCACCCAGTATCTTCTTTTCCTCGCGCTGATCAGTGTGAGCCTGGGCGTGCTGAACCTGCTTCCGCTGCCGGTCCTAGATGGCGGACACCTGATGTATTATCTTTGGGAGGCGGCGACAGGAAAACGCATTGGCGAAGTCTGGCTGGAGCGGCTCCAACGTGCCGGGATTGCGGTTCTGGCCTTGATGATGGCCGTGGCCCTTTACAACGATCTGGTCCGCCTTATCGGTTAGTTTTTTTAGCGTCGGACCGCCTTCGCCGACCGACTCTTATAAGCAAAAAATGCAATTAAAAAGATATAGCTGCTGGCTGCGCGCGATCGCCCTGGGTCTGGGCCTGCTTGCCGGGGTGGCCTGGGCTGCGGCTCCCTTCACCGTTCGCGACATTCGTATCGAGGGTTTGCAGCGCGTGGAGGCCGGAACCGTCTTCGCGTCGCTGCCGGTGCGTATAGGCGACGTTTATGACGACGAAAAAGGGGCCGCCGCGATTCAGGCGCTGTTCGGCCTGGGCTTGTTCAAGGATGTCCGGCTCGACGTCAGCGGCGATGTGCTGGTGGTGCTGGTGGAGGAGCGCCCCACGGTGGGCGAGGTCGAATTCAGCGGCGCCAAGGAGTTCGAGAAGGACGCGCTGCTCAAGGCCTTGCGCGACATCGGTCTGGCCGATGGCCGGCCCTTTGATCGGGCGCTGCTCGACCGCGCCGAGCAGGAACTCAAGCGCCAGTACATCAACCGCAGCCTGTATGCGGCCGAGGTGGTGACGACGGTGACGCCGGTGGAGCGCAACCGTGTCAACCTGGCATTTAGCATCACGGAGGGGGAGCGCGCCCGGATCAAGGAAATCCGCATCGTCGGCAGCAAGGCGTTCAGCGAGTCGACGCTTCGCAAACAATTCGACCTCGACGGCGCGGGATGGCTGAGCTGGTACACCAAGTCGGACCAGTACGCGCGATCCAAGCTCAATGCCGACCTCGAGACGCTGCGCTCCTACTATCTGAGCCGTGGCTATCTGGAATTTCGGATCGACTCGACGCAGGTCGTGATTTCGCCCGACAAGCAGGACATCGACATCGTGATCAACCTGACCGAGGGCGACCGTTTCGTGGTCGCGAGCGTCAAGCTCGAGGGCAATTACCTCGGGAAGGAAGACCAGTTCAAAGAGCTGGTGAAGATTCAGCCGGGCCAGGCCTACAACGCCGACGAGGTGGTTCAAACTACCAAGGCCTTCGGCGATTACTTTGGCAACTTTGGCTACGCCTTTGCGCAGGTCGAAGCCAGGCCCGAGGTCGACCGCGTCAATAACCGGGTGGCGTTGGTGCTGCAGGCCGACCCGTCGCGGCGGGTTTACGTCCGTCGTATCAATGTGGCGGGCAACAGCCGAACCCGCGACGAGGTGGTGCGCCGCGAGTTCAGGCAGTTCGAGTCGTCCTGGTACGACGCCGACAAAATCAAGCTGTCACGCGACCGGGTCGACCGGCTGGGGTTTTTCAAGGACGTCAACGTCGAGACACAGGACGTTGCGGGTTCTCCTGACCAGATCGAGTTGACCATCACCGTGACCGAAAAGCCCAGCGGCAGTTTGAGCTTGGGCGCGGGCTATTCCAGCGCCGATGGACTGGGCCTGAGCATGGGCATCAAGCAGGACAATGCATTCGGATCGGGCAACTCGCTGGGCGCGCAACTCAACACCAGCAGCGCCAACCGCACCCTGGTGCTGAGTACGACCGACCCTTATTTCACGACCGATGGCGTATCACGCTCGATCGACATTTACCACCGCAATCAGAGCCCCTACACCGATGTCTCAAGCTACAAACTGGTGACTTCTGGCGCCAGCTTGCGCTTTGGCGTTCCGTTCACCGAGACCGACACGGTCTTCTTCGGCGCTGGCGTGGAACAAACCCAAATTGTTCCCGGGACCAGTTTGCCCGCCTCTTACATGATCTATGCCAGCCAGTTTGGCTATACCAGCGCCACGCTGCCGTTGACAGTGGGTTGGGCGCGCGACTCGCGTGACAGCGCCCTGGTGCCCAACAAGGGTGTGTTCCAGCGTGCCAACGCTGAATGGGGGCTCTCTGGCGACGTCCGATACATCAGCGGCGTTTACCAGTACCAGAAATATGTTCCGCTGGACAAGCAGTTCACGCTCGCGTTAAACGGCGATGTAGGACTTGGCCGCGGCTTGGCAGGCCGTCCCTTCCCCCTGTTTAAGAATTTTTATGGCGGTGGTCTGGGATCGGTGCGCGGTTTTGAACAGAGCAGCCTGGGCCCCCGAGACGCCATATCGGGCGTGTTTCTGGGCGGTACCAAGAAGCTCAACGGGAATCTGGAGTTGCTGGCGCCTTTTCCCGGGGCGGGCAACGACCGTACGCTGCGCGTTTTTGCATTTGCCGACATCGGCAACGTCTACGCCGAGTCCGATTCGGTCGATCTGAAGCTGCTGCGCGCGTCGACCGGCGTCGGTGTGAGCTGGGTGTCGCCCGTCGGCCCTTTGCGGCTGGCGCTGGCCATTCCGACCCGACGGTTTACTGGCGATAAAATCCAGCGTGTCCAATTTCAGATCGGAACTGCTTTCTAATGAAGAACCTTGTTCGCCAATGTCTAGCCGCCGCCTTGCTGGCGTCGGTGTTCGCCCTCCAAGCCCAGGCGCAGGAGTTCCGGGTCGGTTTCGTCAATACGGACCGGATCTTCAAGGAGGCGACGACCGCCAAGGCGGCGCAGGTCAAGCTTGAGCAGGAGTTTTCCAAGCGCGAGAAGGAACTGGTCGATCTGGGCGCGACGCTCAAAGGGCTGTCCGACAAGCTCGAGCGCGAGGCGCCCACACTGGGCGAATCGCAGCGCAGCCTGCGCCAGAAGCAGCTGGTCGACCAGGACCGGGATTTCCAGCGCAAGCGCCGCGAATTCCAGGAAGACCTTAATGCGCGCAAGAACGAGGAGCTGCAGCTGGTGCTCGAGCGAGCCAACCGGGTCGTCAAACAGGTCGCCGAGGCGGAAAAATACGATCTGGTGCTGCAGGATGCGGTCTACATCAACCCCAAACATGACATCACCGACAAGGTGATCAAGGCGCTTAACGCCGGAGCCAAGTAGCCGATCCGGTGCTGCCAGCGTGACGCTTTCACTGGCAGACCTGGTGCAGTCGCTTGGCGGCGAATTGCACGGGGACCCGCAAGTGCGCATCGCCGGTCTGGCCCCGCTGGAATCGGCCAGCGCGCAGGAGCTGAGCTTCATCCACCACCCGCGCTACCTGGCGCAACTCAAGGCGTCCCAAGCCGCCTGCGTCATTGTCAGCCCCGAACTCCAGCAGCAGGCGCTGCAGCGCGGCGCGTGTATCGTCACGCCCGACCCCTACCTATTCTTTGCACGCGCCACGCAGTGGTGGAAACGCCAAACCAGTGTGCCAGTCCCTGCGGGCATTCACCCCAGCGCAGTGGTCGACGCACTGGCCTGGGTCGACGCCCGGGCGACGGTCGGTCCGCTGTGCGTTGTCGAGCGCGGAGCGCGCATTGGCGCGGGAACGGTGCTTAAGTCGCGCGTGACGGTCGGCGCAGACTGCGTGATCGGTGAGCGCTGCCTACTGCACGCCGGCGTGGTGATCGGCGCCGACGGGTTTGGTTTCGCGCCGGGCGCAGACCATTGGGAAAAAATCGAGCAACTTGGGGCGGTGCGCATTGGCGACGATGTGGAAATCGGCGCCAACAGCTGTGTCGACCGGGGCGCGCTGGCCGATACGGTCATCGAAGACGGCGTCAAGCTCGACAACCTGATACAGATCGGCCACAACGTGCGCGTGGGGCGCCATACCGCGATGGCTGCCTGCGTCGGCGTGGCGGGATCGGCGACGATCGGCGCGCACTGCACTATCGGCGGCGCCGCCGTCGTGCTGGGCCATCTGGTGCTGGCCGACCGGGTTCACATCTCTGCCGCATCGGTCGTCACCCGTTCGATCCACAAGCCCGGCCATTACAGCGGCATTTTTCCGATCGACGACAATGCCAGTTGGGAAAAAAATGCTGCAACACTCAAGCGGCTGCACCGACTTCGCGAGCGGGTGCAGGCGCTGGAAAAGCCGGGCCAACCACCTGCAAAGCCATGATGGACATTCACCAGATCCTCAAGCAACTACCGCACCGCTACCCTTTTTTGCTGGTCGACCGGGTGCTGTCGGTGGACAAGGGAAAGAGCATCCAGGCCTTGAAAAATGTGTCGATTAACGAGCCTTTTTTCAACGGCCACTTCCCGCATCGTCCGGTCATGCCGGGCGTGTTGATGCTCGAGGCGCTCGCGCAGACGGCGGCGCTGCTGGCTTTTGACACGCTGGGCGTGACGCCCGACGACAAGACCATCTACTACTTCGCGGGCATCGACGGCGCGCGCTTCAAGCGTCCGGTCGAGCCGGGCGACCAGTTGCTGCTGCACGCCGAACTCGTACGCATGAAGTCGGGCATTTTCAAGTTCAAGACGCACGCGATGGTTCTCGACCAACTGGCGGTCGAGGCCGAGCTGATCTGTACCATGCGCAGTATCGCCTGAGCGCGTTCGGCCGGTCCGCATGCGCTTGATCCATCCGACCGCTCTGGTCGACGCCCACGCCGAACTCGACAGCTCGGTCAGCGTAGGTCCGTACAGCGTGATCGGAGCGCATGTGCGGATCGGTGCGGGAACCAGCGTGGGCGCGCATTGTGTCATCGAGGGCCATACCACCATCGGCCGTGACAATCGCGTATTCCAGTTCAACTCGCTGGGCGCGATTCCGCAGGACAAGAAATACGCCGGCGAGCCCTGCGAACTGCGCATCGGCGATCGCAACACGATCCGCGAGTTCTGTACCCTCAACATTGGTTCGCCCGGTGACAGCGGCGTTACCCGGGTTGGCGACGACAACTGGATCATGGCCTATGTGCATTTGGCACACGACTGCCAGGTTGGCAGCAACACCATATTCGCCAACAACGCCCAACTTGCCGGCCATGTGCGGGTCGGTGACTGGGCGATTCTGGGCGGATTTACCGTGGTCCACCAGTTCGTCCGTATCGGCGCGCACAGCATGACCGCCATGTGCGCGCTGCTGTTTGCCGATCTGCCGCCCTATGTGATGTGCCAGGGTCAGCCCGCAGCCGCGCGGTCGATGAACTTCGAGGGCCTGCACCGGCGCGGGTTTTCGCCGCAGCGTGTATCGACCGTGCGGGCCATGTACAAGGCCCTGTACCGCGACAACCTGACGCTTGAGCAGTCGCGCGTGCGGATCGCCGAGATGGCGCAGTCCCAGCCCGAAGCCGCCGACGATGTGGCGATGATGCTGGCCTTCCTGGAGCAGGTCGCGCCAGGCCGCGGCATCGTGCGCTGAGCGCCATGGCGCAGGATGCTGCCAGCGCACGATCCGGTGCCGCGCCGCGTATCGCGATGGTGGCGGGGGAGGCCTCCGGAGACCTGCTGGCGGCTTTGCTGCTCGATGGCCTGCACGCGCGCTGGCCGGCCCTGTCGGCCCACGGCATTGGCGGCCCGCAGATGGCGCAGCGCGGCTTTGAGACCTGGTGGCCCAGCGACAAGCTCGCGGTGCGCGGCTATGTGGAAGTGCTGCGCCACTACCGGGGGATCGTCGCCATACGCGCGCAGTGCCGCAGGCGTTGGCTGCAATCGCCGCCCGACCTGTTCATCGGCGTCGACGCGCCGGACTTCAATCTGGCGCTGGAGCGCGATCTCCGGCGCGCCGGCGTGAAAACGCTGCATTTCGTGAGCCCCTCGGTATGGGCCTGGCGCGCCGAGCGGCTGGCGCGCATGCGCGACAGCGTCGACCATGTGCTGTGCCTGTTCCCCTTTGAGCCGGCGCTGCTGCAGCAGCACGGCATCGCGGCGACCTATGTAGGCCATCCGTTGGCGGCTACGATTGCGATGGTGCCCGACCGTCAGGCTGCACGCCTGGCACTCGGACTGCCAGTGCAGGGGCCGGTGGTGGCGCTGCTGCCGGGAAGCCGGCAATCGGAAATCGACTACCTCGCGCGGCGCTTTCTGGACGCCGCGGCGATTCTCTTGCGCCAGCGGCCATGGATCCGCTTCGTCCTGCCCACGCTGCCTGCGCTCAAGCCCCGGGTCGAGCATATCGTGCGCGACGCCGGCATGGCACGCCATGTCGATGTGCTCAGTGGCCAGTCGCACCAGGCGCTGGCCGCCTGCGACGCGACGCTGATCGCCAGCGGAACCGCGACGCTGGAGGCGGCGCTGTTCAAGCGGCCGATGGTGATCGCCTACAACATGCACTGGCTGAGCTGGCAGTTGATGCGCCGCCAGCGACTGCAGCCCTGGGTCGGTCTGCCCAACATACTGTGCCGCGACTTTGTAGTGCCCGAGTTCCTGCAGGACAAGGCGACGCCGGCTGCGCTCGCCGCGGCATTGGCGCAGTGGCTCGACGAGCCGGACAGGGTTACTGCGCTGCAGCAGCGATTCGCGTCGCTGCACCGTGAACTGCAACGCGACACTTCTGAACTGGCCGCCCATGCGATCGCGCAGCTCCTCCCAGCCTGAGCAGCTTGGGCTGGACTGGGACGGCCCGGGCCTGGTCGCCGGCGTCGACGAGGCCGGTCGGGGTCCGCTGGCCGGACCGGTGGTGGCGGCCGCCGTCATCCTCGACCAGCGCAAGCCGATCGCGGGGCTCGACGACTCCAAGAAGCTCAGCGCTGCGCGACGCGAAAGCCTGTGCGCGCAGATACTCGCGCAGGCTCTGTGCTGTTCGGTGGCCCGGGCCAGCGTCGAGGAAATTGACCGCCTCAACATATTGCAGGCGACGATGCTCGCGATGCGACGTGCAGTGGCCGGGCTGCGGCTGAAACCGTCCCGGGTGCTGGTCGACGGCAACCGCCTTCCGGTTCTCGACGTGGTGGCGCAGGCCATCGTCGGTGGCGATGCGCTGGTTCCTTCGATATCGGCCGCTTCCATTGTGGCCAAGGTGCACCGCGACCACTGGTGCCTTGAACTGGATCTGCTGTACCCGGTCTATGGATTTGCCGCCCACAAGGGCTATGGAACCGCGCAGCATCTGGCGGCGCTGCAGGCCTACGGCGCGTGTCCCGAGCACCGCCGCAGTTTCGCCCCGGTGGCACGGGTGCTGGCATGACCGACGCCGCAGGAGGGCTCTTCAGCCGGGTTGCGTCGCGCGACAACGCGCTGGTCAAGCGGCTGCGCGCGCTTTCGCGGCCGGGCGCGGCGTACCGCAAGCACGGTGTTTTCTGGATCGAGGGTGAGCACCTGTGCAGCGCCGCCGTGGCGCGTGGCGTCGACCTCGAGGTCGCGGTATTTGCCGAATCCTTCTGGCCGCAGACGGACGCCGGCTGGGCGCACCAAGCACGTACCTTGGCGCGCAAGTGCGTCGTGATGCCCGACGCGCTGATCGCGGAACTCAGCGGCCTGGAGTCGGCGGCCCGGATCGGTTTTCTGATCGACCTGCCGGCTTTGTCGGTGCCGCGTCCCGGGGTCGCCAGCGTCGTGCTCGACCGGGTACAGGACGCCGGCAACGTCGGCTCGATCTTGCGCAGCGCCTGCGCATTCGGCTTCGGCCAGGTACTCGCGCTGCGCGGCACCGCTGGTTTGTGGTCGTCCAAGGTATTGCGCGCGGCGATGGGCGCGCACTTCGGGCTGCAATTGATCGAAGGCCTGCAGCCGTCGGACATCAGCGCGCTGGGCCTTCCGTTGATCGTTACCAGTTCGCACCAAGGACAGTGGCTGCAGCAGCAGAACCTCCCCTGGCCCTGCGCCTGGGCTTTCGGCCATGAAGGGCAGGGCCTGTGCGACGAACTGCTGAGCGCAGCCGAGCGGGGCGTTCGCATCGCCCAGCCCGGCGGCGAGGAGTCGCTCAACGTCGCCGCAGCCGCCGCCATCTGCCTGCACGCGAGCGCGATCGCCCAAGCGCGCGAGCGCGGGCCGCGCTGACGGGCCCGCACCCGGCCCGGATACAATGGGAGGCTTTCCAGAAAGCAGCAGCCCCGAGCGATTTCACAGTCAAATCCCGATTCAGAAGCAGCAACCAGGAACCGAATCCTGTGGATGCTTGGGCGCACCCGTAACCAACCCGGAGATCCCAGTGCTTTTGTCTCTCAAGGGAACTAACCCTGCCGCCATTTTGGCGCTCGCGGACGGAACGGTCTACCTTGGCGATTCGATCGGAGCCGCTGGCACCACGGTCGGAGAAGTCGTATTCAATACGGCGATGACCGGCTACCAGGAAATCCTCACCGACCCCAGCTATTGCCAGCAGATTGTCACGCTGACCTACCCGCACATTGGCAACTACGGCGTCAACCCGCAGGACTGCGAGTCGGACCGGGTGCACGCTGCCGGACTGGTCATCAAGGACCTGCCGCTGACGGCTTCCAACTTTCGCCAGACCGCCACGCTGGCGTCCTATCTGGCCGCCGAAAATACCGTAGCCATCGCCAACATCGACACGCGCAAGCTCACGCGCCAGATCCGCAGCCAGGGGGCGCAAAACGGCTGCATCCTCGGTCTGACGCCAGGGCAGCCGGTCACGCAGCAGGCCATCGAACAGGCGCTGGCCGCGGCGCGCGGCGCGCCTTCCATGGCCGGCTTGGACTTGGCGAAGGTGGTGAGCGTTCGTGCCGCCTACCCGTGGCAGCAGGCCGAGTGGGGCCTGTGTGCGGCGAGTGGTGCTAAGCCGGGCTTCGCTGACCTGGCGAGCGGGCGCCACCATGTCGTCGCCTTCGACTTCGGCGTCAAGCGCAACATACTGCGCATGCTCGCGCAGCGCGGTTGCCGGCTGACGGTCGTTCCGGCGCAGACCGACGCTGCCCAGGTGCTGGCGCTCAAGCCCGACGGCATATTCTTGTCCAACGGTCCGGGAGATCCGCAGCCCTGCGATTACGCGGTGCGCGCGACGGCCGAGTTGGTCGACAAGGGCCTTCCGGTTTTTGGCATTTGTCTGGGACACCAAATACTCGCGCTGGCATCGGGCGCGAAGACCTTCAAGATGAAGTTCGGCCACCACGGTGCGAACCATCCGGTAAAAGACCTCGACAGCGGGCGCGTCAGCATCACCAGCCAGAACCACGGCTTTGCCGTCGACCAGGCTTCGTTGCCGGTGAACCTGCGCGCTACGCATCTCAGCCTGTTTGACGCCACGGTGCAGGGCCTAGCGCGCACCGACAGGCCAGCGTTCAGCTTTCAGGGCCACCCGGAAGCATCTCCTGGCCCGCACGACATTGCCTATCTGTTCGACCGCTTCGTCGGCCTGATGGAGCAGAGGGCATGAGCTTTTACGGTGTCACCGACCTCTGGACCTATGCGATCGGGGCGCTGGGCATCATCCTGCTGCCCGGCCCCAACTCGCTGTTCGTGCTGTCGCTGGCGACGACCCGCGGTGTCAGGGCCGGCTACCAGGGAGCCTTGGGCGTCTTTGCGGGCGACATCATCTTGCTGCTGCTCACGGCGCTGGGAGCAGCGAGCCTGCTGCGCGCCTATCCGTCGCTGTTCATGGTGGTGAAGTACGCCGGCGCGGCCTACCTGTCCTGGGTCGGGCTGGGCCTGGTGCGCGGCGCGATGGACCGATGGCGCGGCGCTGCTGCCCCGGCGCTGTCCGTCGACCAGGCACCCGCCGACCTGACCCACCCGCTGCGTCGGGCCCTGGTGATCAGCCTGCTGAACCCGAAGGCGATCCTGTTCCTGCTGTCGTTCTTCGTGCAGTTCATCGACCCGAGTTATGAGACGCCTGCAGTGCCTTTCCTGATTCTCAGCGCCATCGTGCTGGCGTTCAGCGCGCTGTACCTGTCGGCGCTGATCTTCGCCGGCGCGCGGTTGGCGCAGGCCTTTGGCCGACGTCGACGCCTGTCGGCCAGCCTGTGCAGCGGCGTAGGCGCCTTGTTCATGTGGTTCGGGGTCAAGTTGGCCACCGCGAGCCTGCACTGACCGATATTCAAGAGCAGCAGACATGCCAAAACGTTCCGACATCAAGAGCATCCTGATCATTGGCGCGGGTCCGATCATCATTGGTCAGGCCTGCGAGTTCGACTACTCGGGGGTACAGGCCTGCAAAGCGCTGCGCGAGGAAGGCTTCAAGGTCATCCTGATCAACAGCAACCCAGCGACGATCATGACCGACCCAGCCACCGCCGACGTGACCTACATCGAACCGATCACCTGGCAGACGGTCGAGAAGATCATCGCCAAGGAAAGGCCCGACGCGATCCTGCCCACCATGGGCGGACAGACCGCACTGAACTGCGCGCTGGACCTGTGGCGCAATGGTGTGCTCGAGCGCTACCGGGTAGAACTGATTGGCGCCAGCCCCGAGGCGATCGACAAGGCCGAAGACCGATTGAAGTTCAAGGATGCGATGACGCGCATCGGACTGGGTTCGGCGCGTTCTGGAATCGCGCACAGCATGAACGACGCATGGTCGGTGCAAAAGACGCTGGGCTTTCCCACCGTCATCCGACCGAGCTTCACGCTCGGCGGGACCGGAGGCGGCATCGCCTACAACGCCGAGGAGTTCGAGACCATCTGCAAGCGCGGCATCGAGGCATCGCCGACCAACGAACTGTTGATTGAAGAGTCGCTGCTGGGTTGGAAAGAGTTCGAGATGGAGGTGGTGCGCGACAAGGTAGACAACTGCATCATCGTGTGCTCGATCGAGAACCTGGACCCAATGGGCGTGCACACCGGCGACTCGATCACCGTCGCGCCGGCGCAGACGCTGAGCGACCGCGAATACCAGATCCTGCGCAATGCCTCGCTGGCCGTGCTGCGCGAAATTGGCGTCGACACGGGTGGCTCCAACGTGCAGTTCGCGATCAACCCGCAGGACGGACGCATGGTGGTGATCGAGATGAACCCGCGCGTGAGCCGCTCGTCTGCGCTGGCGTCCAAGGCCACCGGTTTTCCAATTGCCAGGATCGCGGCCAAACTGGCGGTGGGTTACACGCTGGACGAATTGCGCAACGAGATCACCGCAGGCGCGACGCCGGCGAGTTTCGAGCCCAGCATCGACTATGTGGTGACCAAGATACCGCGCTTTGCTTTCGAGAAATTTCCCGCCGCTGACGCGCGCCTGACGACGCAGATGAAGTCGGTCGGCGAGGTGATGGCAATAGGACGCACCTTCCAGGAGTCGTTCCAGAAAGCGCTGCGCGGGTTGGAGGTCGGTGTCGACGGAATGAACGAGAAGACGCAGGACCGAGAAGTCCTCGAACAGGAGCTCGGCGCACCAGGCCCCGAGCGCATCTGGTACGTTGGCGACGCCTTTGCCCAGGGAATGTGCGTCGACGAGGTGTATGCGCTGACCAAGATAGACCCTTGGTTTTTGGTCCAAATCGAGGAGATCGTCAAGATCGAACTGGAGCTCGAGACCAAGACGCTGGCCGAACTCGACGCCCTGACGCTTCGTGCGCTGAAAAAGAAGGGCTTCTCCGACCGCCGCCTGGCGCGCCAGCTCAAGACCACCGAAACCGCGGTTCGGGCGCAGCGCGTCGCGCTTGGCGTGCGGCCGGTCTACAAGCGGGTTGATACCTGCGCTGCCGAATTTCCGACCGACACCGCCTATCTATATTCGAGCTACGAGGACGAGTGCGAGGCGCAGCCCTCGTCCCGGCGCAAGATCATGGTGCTCGGCGGCGGGCCCAATCGGATCGGCCAGGGAATCGAATTCGATTACTGCTGCGTGCATGCGGCGCTGGCGCTGCGCGAAGACGGCTATGAGACGATCATGGTCAACTGCAACCCCGAGACGGTATCCACCGACTACGACACCAGCGACCGGCTGTATTTCGAGCCCTTGACCCTGGAGGACGTTCTCGAGATCGTCGACAAGGAAAAGCCGATGGGCGTGATCGTTCAGTACGGCGGCCAGACGCCACTGAAACTGGCGCTCGACCTCGAGGCCAACGGCGTTCCGATCATC
>Ga0214919_10002824_pt1 | contig 26856 bp, 24 predicted proteins | sample LL1503_MetaG_FD_177994 | JGI IMG/M metagenome (GOLD analysis project Ga0214919, IMG submission 177994) | Freshwater microbial communities from Lake Lanier, Atlanta, Georgia, United States - LL-1503 | ecosystem: Environmental > Aquatic > Freshwater > Lake | place: USA: Georgia | collected...
ACATGGTTGTAAATTTAAATTCATTGCGTGTAATTCGCATGGCAGAGTTGGCCGAAAAGGTCTCACTGCAACCCAGCACCATCTATGCGATGGTTCAAGCTGGCGACTTCCCAGCACCATTCAAAATCGCTCCCGGCGGAAGGGCTTCGGGCTGGTTACTAGGGGATGTAGAAGGCTGGTTGCTTTCCCGTGCAGAGCAGGGGGTCAATCATGAGTGATTCATTGGTCTTTTTTCACGGAAGAGATAACGTTCTACATGTCATTGACCCCGACTGCGTAAAGCATTCTGATGACATTACACCACTGCAAGAAATAGTAATAGCAGTCATAAATGCTGGATACCGTGGTGTTGTAGTCGATGAGAAACAGCTGACCAACGGAAGATTCCTTAGTTGCATTAGCACAGATTTTTCAACTCCAGAGGGACAAATTCTTCAAGAAATTGCCATGGCTGTTGAACAGGGTCACTCAGCCCCGTCAGTAAAGCAAGCTCTGGAAATCATTGCTAAACGCTACGCCCAAGTGGGAGCCTGCAAATGAACGCCTGCAAATCTGAAATCAAAAATCTTTGGCGCATCATCGCAACTGGCCCAAACAGCATATTGGAGTTAAGAGCCATATGGCCTGACGGGATCACTCCAATTCAGTACGCAATAACCAAGTGCTTTCATGCTGTTGAGTATGAGTCACTAGATGCGTGCAAAAAAGCCTTTGAGGTCGAAGCTTTGGCATTGAACGACCAAGGCTACAACATCTACATAGTTATGAATCCAATCAGTAGTTCATTTAAAGGAAGGAGTGCTTCAGATGCAGACATAAGTCATCGCGATCTTGTTTTGATTGATATTGATCGTGCGCAAAAAGTAAAAGCACCGGCTACCGATGACGATGTAGAGGCTGCAAATCAACTAGCTGAAGAAATCATGGGCTACCTTGAACATCTCGATTGGCCTGACCCTATTCGTGTGATGTCAGGGAACGGGCATCACCTCTACTATGTAATGCCTGAATTTGAAAACGATGAAGAGTCAAAGAAATTTGTACAGTCATTTTTAAAAGGGTTGGCAGATAAATTCGATAACGACATTGTAAAAGTTGACACATCAGTTTTTAACGCATCACGCATTACCAAGGTCGTTGGCACAATTGCCCGCAAAGGCATCGAGTCAGAGGGGCGTCCATACCGTATGGCGTGCATGTTATGAGCAGCGAGGCAGTAGCACTCATCAGGCGCACTATTGCTGATCTTGAATCACAAAAAAAACAATTACCTTCTCTCGGCGTTCCTATCTTCCCAAGTCCGTTGATGCAGGTCCTGTTGGGGAAGCCGGAGACTCCAGAGGAAGTTGCAAAATTAAAAGATGCCTTACGTTACTTGAGCCCTGACACGTGCCGAGGATTTGGTTCATTTTATGAACATTCGGGCGAGCCAGCGACTGACTATTGGTTAGCTGCGGTGTGGGCTGTTGCGAGTCTTGGTTGGGTTTCGGGCAAGGACATCATAAAAAACTGGTCTAAGCAAAGCGCCAATCGGTATACAGAAGATGGCTTTGAAAAAGCTTGGAGCGACTTCAAGCCAAATCATCCGAACCCCATAGGCATTGGATCGCTTTACAAGCGTGCAATGGAGTTGGGCTGGCAACAGAATCAGCAACCTACTCCAGCTTCTGTAATCAGTAACTACAAGCTACTGACGGGCAATGACTTGCGGGCGATGCCACCTGTTAAATGGCGCGTCAAAGGCATCTTCCCATACGAAGGGCTTACAGCAATTTATGGTCCAAGTGCTTCAGGCAAATCTTTTTTAGGTTTTGATGCAGGCATCGCGATTTCAGAAGGAAATGATTGGTTTGGCATTCGCACGACAAAAAGTACAGTGATTTATGTCGCACTTGAGGGCGAATCAGGATTCAAGAATCGAGTGGCAGCATGGGAACTTGAGAACAGACGTACATTGCCCGCCAATATGTTCATGGTGATGCAACCATTTCAGATCACAAATCCAACCAACGTGAATGAGTTAACTGCATCTATTCCAATGGGCTCGGTTGTGTTTGTGGATACCTTAAATCGTGCAGCGCCAACCAGTGACGAAAACTCCAGCAAAGAGATGGGTGAAATTTTGCAAGCTTGCAAGTGGCTTCAGGGGCAAATATGTGGACTGGTGGTGCTTGTGCACCATACGGGTAAAGATACAACCAAAGGCGCTCGTGGCCACAGCTCATTTTTTGCTGCGCTTGATGGTGCCATTGAGGTTCAGAAAGCGAATGGCAAACGATCTTGGTCTATTGCTAAGGCGAAAGACGGTCAAGACGGAAAGGACTTCCCCTTCAATTTAAAAGTTCATAACCTTGGTGCAGACTCTGATGGTGATCCCATTACAAGCTGCACTATTGAGCGGGCGTTACCCAACATATTTGTCAAACTACCACCGAAAGGCGCGAAGCAACAAGCTGCATTCGATTCTCTAAAGTTACATGTCAAAGGTTTGACTAACCCTTCACTTGGAATAGCCGGTAGTCCGCCAGGCATGCCTTGCATGAAGTTTGAGGATGCTGTTTCCTATTTAGCTGGAACACTGACCACCACCCCAAAGAATAAACTTCGCACTGAAGCCCGAAGGTTGCTTGAGGGCTTAACTTACAGCGGGCATATCGACACTGGCTTTGATGCAAACTCTGATTCTTGGTGTTGGATTCCATGACTATAAAAAGTCAGTCCAATAAGTCCCACCCTTATAGGGTGGGTGGACTATTTAGACTTTTGGGCCGCATTCAATTTATCTAATTTAAAGCATTTGGACTTTTTGGACTTTCATTGAATCAACCCAAAACTAACCTACCGAACATCAGGTCCAGCGTCCAAAGAAATTCATCTCTTCTCTTCACCCCCTACAGCCAGTGCCGCCCATGAACACACAGACTTTACATTTAGAACAAACACTCAAAACACTCGGCGGGCGGATCGTCTGCCAACGCTGCCAAGCCAAGTCCAAACGCACAAAACTCCAGTGCGCCGCCCCTGCCCTCAAAGGCAAACGGGTATGCAAGACTCACGGCGGGCGAAGCACCGGCCCTAAAACCCCAGCTGGCCGACAACGCTGTTCTGAAGCTAAAACTATTCATGGACTCGAGACCCGCGAGGCGCGAACAGAACGTAGCCTAGCTTCGGCAAGGTTGGCACTGCTTGAATCGGCGGGCTTTGAATTCGGCATCATGGTCGGCCTTAAATCAAGGGGTCCAAAACCGCACAAAATGGCTCAGGTGCTTCCGGAACTGCACGCCCTAGTGCGACACCTACGTTCCCAAAAAATGCGCTCTGCGTGAGCAGATTAGGGTTCATAGTAATCTGTGGGTCCCATCAACCAAATTAGGGGGGTGGGGGTACGGTGGGGGTCTGGAATTCTGAAAATCACAGGCTCTACCCCTATGGCTTAGTTCACTTCACCTCTAGGCTCTGGCTGAGCCGCAAACCATCCGCATACTGGGTAACTGCGGTATGTACAAACTCCCATCATCAGGGGGTTGACCAGTAATTTACTGGGGGTACAATAAATGTATGAAACTTGAGTTCGACCAAGCTAAACGCAAGAAAACGCTTCAAGAGCGTGGCTTGGACTTCGCTCGTGCTGTTGAGGTCTTTGATGGCATCCACTTTACGGGTCAGGACAAAAGGATCGACTACGAGGAAGACCGGTTCATCACAGTAGGTTGGTTAGATGACAGCATGATTGTGATGGTCTGGACACCGCGCGGCGAGGTGCGCCGTATCATCAGTATGAGGAAAGCAAATGACCGTGAAAAAACGCTCTACGCCAGCTATCTGGAGTGATCCCGACGATGCTGCGGAATTGACTGCTGAGTTTTTTGAATCTGCCGACCTGTACAAGGGCAACAAGATTCAGACTCGAGGTCGCCCAAAGGCAGCTATAACCAAAGAGCCTGTCAAACTGCGCTTGGATGCAGACGTATTGGCAGCTCTACGTGCAAGTGGTGACGGATGGCAAACACGTATTAATGACACACTGCGTGCATCGCTTCGCCTAGCTGGCAGAGTTTGATTTAAGGTTTGCAGGTCACTGAATCAGTTGCACCTGAGCAGCAGGGCTTGCCGACACCATTGGCACAAACACCCCGCCCAGCGCCGTATTGACCGAGTTGGTTGCAGCCAGCAGCGTTTCGTGGCTCAGATGCGCATAGCGTTGAGTTGTCTTAACTTGGGTGTGACCAAGAATGTGCTGCACCTCGTACAAGGTGCGCCCTGAATTAACAAGGAACGACGCGTGAGAATGACGCAGGTCATGAAGCCTTACATCCGCCAAGCCCGCTAAGCGTCTGGCTCTATCCCATGCATAGAAGATGCTGGCAAAGGGTTTGCCGGTGTCGGGGTTTGGGAACACCCACTCACAATCAAGTTGCCTAGGTATGGTTCCTAGTATTTTGACCACACCGTCTGACATGGGTACGTGCCGAGTCTTACCCGTTTTGGTAGTTGGTATGCGCCAAGTGCGTCTAACGACATCGAAATCTTGCCACTTAGCATCGAGTAGTTCTCGTTTACGCGCACCAGTCAGTATCAGCATTGGCACGATGTAGTGAAGCATTGGGTGGTCGGTGGCGCAAACAGCAGCGTACAGACGCTGGGCCTCTTCGATGGTCAGAAACCGCTCCATCTTGTTGTTCTCTTCCATCAGCGGCACACCCTTGGTGGGGTTAGCTTTCACACCCGGCACTTCCCATTTAACGGCCAGATTAAAGATGTACCGCATCATGATGAGAAGTCGGTTCGCCGACCCTGCCGCAGCACCGGACGCTTTGCGCTCATAGTGCATTTTGACGATGTCTTGGCGCGTGATTTCATCAAGGTAGCGCTCTGCAAACCTTGGGAGCAGATGGTTTTTCAACATGCTCACATCCGTGTCCCAGCTTCGTTTGTAGCTTTTCACAAATGGTAGGTACTGTTCTTCTATGAATGTTGCAAAGGTTGGGATGGATTTGGTTTGGGCTTTGACTTCGCATGGGTCATGGCCGAGAGCTATCAAGGTTCGCTTCTGTTCCACTAACTTCCTTGCTTGGTACAGCGAAACATCTCCTGCAAGTGCTAATCTAAGCTGGCGCGTTCTCCCTCTGGCATCTTGGTAGCGCAGGTAATACGTCTTTCCACCCGTAGCTCGTATTTCCAACATCAAACCTTTACAATTTGAATCGAAAAGATCGCACTTACGCTTGTCACTGGGACAAACTGCATCTTTCACTAGTTGCGGACTGAGATTGACCGTAGGCATATGAGGTAATTAAATGATTCAATATGAATCGTATACAACACATGGTGAATTATAACTCAACTTTTGTAAATACTTCAAGTTATGTTTCAACGCCACTGAAACTGGCTGTTGCTGTTCGTGCTTTGCGGCACGCTTTTGACATGAGTCAGACTGAGTTAGCTGACCTGGCCAACTGTTCTCGACCTACCATCAACCGTATTGAGTCAATTGATAAAGCATCCCCCCGAACAGACACGATTGAAAGATTGATGCAGGTGTTTAGGGATCGTGGTGTTGAAATACAGATCACGGACTCTGAGGTTCTAATCCGCTTTTCGACAGAAGCTATCAATTCGGCTACTAAAACAAGCACTGGTTCGAGCGAAAAATAATTGCTCTGTAGGTCATCTGTAGGACGCATTTGCTTGCGCTCCTATACAAATCAAATCCCCACACTTTTGACCATGTAGGTTAGCCGTAGGTTAGCTATTGCATTGGCACGTAATTGCCAAATTTCCCTTATGAATCAACAGATTAAAAAACTCAGCACCTGACCGCTTACTACGAGCAACCCGCAAGCCCCCACTGTGCAGAGCGTATTAGGACTTTCCCTAGTGCGCTCTGTCGAGTGTGGGCTTTTTGCTTAGCTCGCATTCGGTTTCTTTGCAAAGAAATCTCGTTTTTTATCTGTAAACCCTAAAAAGGAAATCTCAAAATGGCAATCTCCACGAATGGACTGCAACTTGTACGACTCGCCGGTGCTGTATTCAACCAGCAACTGAGCGCAGCCGACTACGCTGAAACATTGGCTGCTAACAAAACAGCCGCCGACCTCAGCGCTTGGGCTAACTCTGCCGTTGCTGCCGAGTTCAAAGGCAAAACAACAACTGACATTGCTAAAGCAGTGTTGGCAAACGTTGGCTTGACTTCAGTAACAGGTCTTGAGGCATGGTTGGCTGGTCAATTGACCGCTGGTGGTGGCGTTGCCAAGGCTGGTGAGACAATGCTCTCCTTGCTAAATGACTTCTCCAACATGTCTACATCTGACGCCACATACGGCGCTGCTGTGATGACATTCAACACAAAGTCTGCTGCTTCACAAGTCTTGTCACAGACTGCTGGTACAGCTACAGGCACATACGCTGCCGTTAGCTCAGTCGTTGTGAACACAGCTTTGACATTGACATCAGCTGTTCAAACTTCCACAGGCACTGCTGGTGATGACACCTTCACGGCCGCTGCTGGTACTTTAAATGCAGGCGACGTCGTTAATGGCGGTGCAGGCAATGACACATTGAACGCTACCATCACTGGTACTGCTCCAACACAATCTGCCACCTCTTTGGTCAGCATCGAGACACTGAACTTGACAGCTTCACCCAACCCAGCCACTTTGGACTTGACTGGCGTGACTGGTTTGACACAAGTGAACAACTTGAACCCTGCTAACGGCGCTTCTTTGGCTGTTTCTGGTTTGGGTAACGTTGTGAACACGACTATCACTGGTGGTAACACTTCTACTTCTATTGCATACACAACAGCTGCAACAGCTGGATTGACAGACGCAGCTACCTTGTCTTTGAGAGGCGCTGCTGCAGGTTCTTCTTTCACAACATCAGGCGTTGAGACATTGACCATCAACTCTGGTACTTCAGCAAACACACTGACATCTTTGTCAGCAGTTGGCATGACACGCTTGAACATCACTGGCGACCAAGCCCTGACCATCCTTGGTACTGTTGGTAACAGCGGAACCACTACTCCCACAACAACATATGACGCATCTGCCGCTACTGGTGCAGTGACTCTGACACAAACAGGCTCTGGTTTGGGTACTTCTGGTGCTGGTGTAACAGTTACTGGCCCAACAGCCGCAACTGCTGGCGCATTTACAGTCACAACTGGTTCAAACAACGACACAGTGACTTTGGGCGCTGGTACAAACACAGTTGATACTGGTTCTGGTAACGACGTAATCACATCAGGCGGCGGTGCTAACACTATCACTCCTGGTGCTGGTAACGATACAGTTAACCTCGGTGCTGGTGTTGATACAGTTCGCTTGGCTGATGTAGGTGCAACCAATGCTGACACACTGAACAACTTCGGTACAACTGACGTTGTCTCTGTCAATATCGGTGCTGCTGCTGTGACAGGCGCAAGCGCTGCTCCTGCAACCGCTTCAACTGCCTTTGGTGTCGTCCCTACAGGCGCTACTTCACCTGTATTGCAAAACGTAGCTGGCTCTGCCACCACAAACTCAATTGTTTTCCAAACAATTGCGCCTAATGCAACAGCTACTGTTGGTACTGTTGCTGGTACTTCAAACGTAATCGCCTTGAACGGTGTTTACACAGATGGAACAGCCGCAGGTGTTATCTCTGCTCTGGGTACATCTGCCACGACAGGTATCGCAACTGCTACAAATGGCAAATTCTTACTGGTTACATACTCTGTTGGCAACATTGCTCAAGTTTGGTCATTCGGTGGTGACGGCGTTGGCCCAACTGGCGGTAACCAAGCAGCTGACTCAGACATTACTTCGTCTGAGTTGAGCTTAGTAGCTACATTGAACGGTGTTGCACTGAACGGCCTGACAGCTGCTAACTTCTCAACATATTTGACACCTGTTGCTGCATCAACAACAATTTCAAATGCAGGTCAGACAATTAACCTGACAGGTACAGCGAACACAGTATTGAGCACCGCTAACGCAGCTGGTCAGTTCCTGACTGGTGGCGCAGACACTATCAACGTTGGTGTTGGTACGTTGCCATTGAATACTGCATCTTCTACTTCTGCTTTGACTTTGATCGATCCAACTGCAGGTGATGCAGACGTTTTGAATGCAACAAACTTGTCAGCTACATCTTTCAGCGGTGGCGCTACTTTGATTTCAAACATTGAGACCATCAATCTCAACATGTTGGTTGCAAACACAACCTTTAGTGCTGCTGCAGTAACACCCGGAACAACTACATTCGGATTGACTGGTACAGCAAACTTTGTTGTAACTGGTATGCCTAATGCCGGCGGTGTAACCCTGGGCTCCGGCTATACAGGACAAGCTAACTATCAGTTGGTTTCAGCTGCTGGTGCTGCTGACACTTTCACAGTTAACTTGAATGGTTCAACTGCTACTTCTGATTCCGTTGGTGCAAGTGCAATATACACAGCAAACGGCCTTGGAAACATCGAAACAACAACTGTGAACGTGAATGCAGCTTCTAGTATTCGTGTAGCAGGTGCTGGTGTGTTTGGAACTGTTGCAGAATCTCCAACAATTAACTTGGCGGGTACGGGCAGCTTGACAGTGTTTGGAACTGCGGCTAACTTGAACACTGCGGCTTTAGCCGGTGGTCGTGACGCATATACAGGCGCTTTGACATTGCGTCCCTCAACTGATGCCTCAATGGACTTTAGTGCCTCTGGCGTTATCACAGGCATTAGAACAATTGATTTGCAGGACATTCCAGCCTATGGAACTGCTCAAGCAAATACGATAACGTTCTCTGCAACAAATACTACAAATGGCATTTTGTCAGCCACTATCAGCAATGCACCCGCAACTGGTACAGCTTTAACCCAAGGTGCGATCACTGTAGCCATTCCAAATGGCGGCAGCACAAGCGATGCAGTGACGTTCAGCTCAAACTCAAGGGTTACAACTATTGGCGCTATCGATGCTAGGGGCATTGAGTCTGTGACAGTTTCTACCTCGGTTGCTAGCGGCAGCACATTCAGTATTGGTGACATTCAGTTGACCAATGGAGCTGGCAGCCAAACTGTTACAGTTACTGGCGCAGCTAACATTGGTGGTACATCTACCATTACTGCTGACACGGTCAACTTCTCTGGTGTTACTGGTTCAGTAACAGGCGTTACACTTGCAAACACGGGTGGTGTCGCATTTACTGGTGGTTCTGGTGCAACAACAGTTATCGGTTCTGCAAATGCAGACTTATTTACCACTGCTGCAAACTCAGTTAACACAAATACCATCACTCCTGCTGCTGGTAACGACGTGATCAATCTCGGTGCGAACCACACTGGTGTAGTTAAGATTGTTTTCTCAGGAAGTACAACTAATGCGTTGACTCTTGCAGCTAACGGTCAAGACTATATTACCGGTTTTGCTACAACAGATACATTGAATATTGCAGCACTCGGAGATGGAACAACCCCAACAGCTGGTCTTGTAACTGGTGCAGCAATTGCACTAACAGCCAACAAAACTGCACTGACAGACGATACCATCTTGATCTTGAATTCAACTGGTGCAGCAGGAAATCTGACAGGCGACGGTACAGCTGTTATCACGGATTGGACCAACATGACCCAAGTTGGTGCTTATTTGTCAGAACGTTACACAACAACCAATGATGCTGATCAAGAAAACGTCATCGTTTGGAACGTTGGCCGTACTTCTTACATCTACAACCTTGACTCCTTAGCAGGCGGTACTACAGCTATTGCAGCTGCAGAAATTTCCTTAGTTGCCGTTGTAGTTCAAACTGCCGCCTTGGTTGCTGCTAACTTGGTTGCGGCTTAAGAAGACGCTTAGAGCTGATACATTTAGTATTACTCTACTGAATTTATAAGAATTCAAATCTAGAACCCACTCCTCACAAGGGGGTGGGTTTTTTTATGAAAGGTTCCTAAGTGCCAACTCTCAAAATCGACAACAAAGAGTACGACTTAGACACCCTGTCTGACGAGTGCAAAGCCCAACTGGCAAGCATTCAATTCGTAGAGCAAGAACTCGCTCGACTTCAAGCGCAAGCCGCTGCGCTTCAAACAGCCAAGAATGCATATCTCCAAGCCCTACAGAAATCTCTGCCTGTAATAGGCGGAAGCGACACCATCAAGTTGTCTTAATGAGCCAGCGGGATGGTAAGGCTGCCATGCTCTTGGTTTGCATGATGGCAGTCATAGGCTCACTGGTCACATCTATCTACTGGATGATCCAATGACCATAGAAGAAGACTTCTGGGCAGAACTAGCCCAAATCCAAGCAGAGTCCATTGGCTGGATTCCTTTGGAGGAAGGTGCTTACCTGCACATAGGTTCTGATGCTCCAGTCATTCAAGTTGTTGGTATTGCCAAGGCTGAGATGGCTAGTGGTAATGTGCTGTGGCTGGTCTAGAGTGGGAACGATTCCAAAATGACTGACTCCCTAATAGGGGGGTCTTTTTTAAGTGACCACCCCAAATTGGAACCTTAGTTCTGAGGGCACGGTGGCCCCTAGCTAGACCAAGACCTAGTTAAATTGGTGAGCAATTGCTTTGGTTGCATTGAGCGAAAGAAATGCGTCTTTATTTGGTGGATCAAGACACTCACCCAACTGCATGGCCTCTCGTTGCATTTTGATGGCCATCCTTGATAGTTTGGACCTGTATTTTGCCAGCACATTGGCGCTTGTGACAACACGATTCAGTAAGTCGGCATTACTCCACAACACAAGAGCCAGTTGAATGATGTCTTGGTTGGTTGTCAGAGTCGACTTAACGTCTTTTTTTTGCATATTTCACCTTTGTGTTTGGTTAACTATTTGCAGTGTGGGTCCAGATTTGCCGTTTAAGACCGATCCAGCCTACGCGTGCGCGTAGAGGAATAAATGGAACTTGGCCCTCTACTTCTAATTACCCATTAAGTGAACTATTTGCGCCCCTCAGAGACACACATCTACAGGGGCCATCATTACATCCAACAGTTGGGACATAGGGACATACAAATATGGATATTCAAACTTTTATAAATTATTTGAACAAGATTAAATTTTAAAAAAGTCTTTAAATTTCATATTTGTATGTCCCTATGTCCCACTCCCCTCCAAAAATTCAAACAAATCTAAAAGACTTTGCAAACCTAGTGTTGGTAAAAATCTTGGTAAGCAGATGATGGGGCCGCGACAAGCCGAACTGAACCTGCTTTTTTCCTGCGATTACCATTAAGCTTTGATACAGCTCTACCAGCTGCAATAACTTGCTGCTTGTTTGGTAAGTCAATACCAATAGACTCTAATAATGCCGTAATTGTTGTCCAAGCAAAGGTGCGGGGCTCGTCGCTAATTTGATCCCATACAAATCTATTTGCAAGTTTTTCGTAGATTGGATCAATTGCAGTGAAGTCTTCATTGAATGCATTCAATTCTTGGACATCATCCATTGAAAGGTTCCAACTCTCACTGTTTTGCCACAAGTGAAATACCTCAACCCATAGCTGCTGCATATCAATGCCATGGTTAATATCAAGTGACTGCACCTCGATTGTCCAAAACCGTCGGTTTCCAGTGGGATCGTTTAGAAACTCCCGATCATTTACGCTTGCTGCAAATGCGGTTCTTCTTGGATAAGTACTTTCCTTAACTGCATATGGACGTCGAATCTTGTCGTCTGTCTGGGTAATAAAGGACTTAAGAGCTGCAATGTCAGATTTCTTGAAAGTTGCGTCTAACTCCCCCAGCTCTACGATCCAGTGTGAAATTGCAGTTAACAACGTATCCTTATTTTTGGTGTCAATCGTGTGACCTGTCAATATGACATCTAACTCGCTCGGCGCCAACCTGCTCAACCAAGTGGTCTTGCCAATATTCTGTGGTCCAACAAGGGTGAGTACACCCTGATTTGCAATTCCGTTAGCAGAGAATGCTGCAGCCACACATTGAATGAGCCACTTGCGAATCAGCTTCTCGCGCAATGCTTTATCTGAAGCCGGCCCTTTAACGGATGCGTATAAGTCTGGAAGTCGAGAGACACCGTCCCATTCAGATGAGCATACCCACTCTGTTACGGGGTTATATTGGTTTGCGTCACCGATAGCCGCCAAATAAGCATTGACATTTTTACTTGGTAAAGAATGCTTTGAGCACTCAGAAATTATGTGCGCCAGTGTCACATTGTCGCGGTTGTCTTTGCTGCACACAAAATCTGGAATGTTGTACATGGGATACTTCTTGATCATGTTGTAGCGAACAGTGATTCCAAGGTAATCCAATAAGGCGATCAAGTTCGCTTTTGTATCTAATTTTTTACCTCTGGCTGTTATATCGGGAAAATAAAGTCCATTGGGTTTTTGAAGAGCTTTCTCAACTTTCAATCGATCAATATAAAGATTCAATTGCTTTGACCGCGTCATGATTAACCCCGCGATCTGATCTCGGTCATAATTTGAAAGATCTCGGTTTGGCCTTACAGTTGCTGCAACCCCAGTGATCAAGTCATGTGCATTGTTAGCGGTATTCACTTGAACTTTGATCTTTTCAATAAAATCATCTACCTCTTTGCGCTTTGCGCGAGTAACTTGATCGTTACGCTTTTTAATGAGGCTGGCTAATGTAGTCTGAGTTTTTCCGTTTCGATTTTTTCCATTAAAAGTTTTCCACTTCTGCTCGCATTCTTTTGGATCGTAATTCCCAGAACTAGTCTGACTTTCAGACGCCGCATCCCAAAGCTCCAGCCACTCCCAAGCGCCAGCACCCTGATGATGAAGAGCCACACCAGCCTCGAGCCAATCGTCGTAATGAGTTAGGTCTAAATGCGGAATCAAATCAGATCGGACACGCTCAATCGACCAATCTTGCAAAGGAAGTTTTAAATCTTCAAAAGAATCTGAACTGGTAACCTTCTGTGAGGTATTTGAACCTCCAATCTTTTCACTTAACCAACCAATATCTTGGATGTCACAGGCAATATCTGTATGGCCTGGAATTATCCAGCCAGTTAAACAGAAATACCTTTTGGATTCGTATAGTTCGATTCCCTGTGCCATATCAGTCTGGGATCGTGCCATGTTGGTTGGCGTAATAATTTTGATGCCAGTTCCGCTTGGGCTGACTTCTGCATAGCCATCAAACTTTGCTAATGTTTCTTGTGCGAGTACGCTCAATTCACCTGTAATCGGATCTCGACTGTCATCTAAATCAATGCCATGAAGTCCATTACCTAAAATGAATCCAACACCATCAAATTCACCTGCTATATAACCCTCAAATGCGGTATCGAAGGATGACCACATTGATTCTTGAGTAACACTAGCTTTTGTGCCGCGTACCGTTTTGGGCACTTTAGTCCAACTATCTTTTAAGTCTGGATTTTTGGGTTCATATGTCCAAACTACCCAGCGGTTCAATTGCTTGAGACTGTCGGGAATGTTCTCTGGTTGAACTTTGAGTGCCTGAGGTTTTTCGTTTGCTGTAAAAGTATTAGTAGCCATCTCTGCTCCATGTGTTGTTGAAGCTTTGAGAATATTTTTTCCGGTTAAAAACGGCGACCGCTTTTCAGTCTTAAATAATGGTTGACTACTATTTGAATTTCAACCTATCTATATCCTTTTGGATCTCTGCATCGGTTCGTTCAAATACAGCTTGCGTGTGCGATGGGTCCAAACTTTCCCTAGCAATTTTTCGGTAGTAGTTAACTTTTGCCTTGTTGACCTTTGACTTTTCCGCTGGAGTTGGTTTTCTGTCTTTGTCTGTGAAGTCAGCAATGACTTCCATTGCCTTGCGCAATTCGTATTCGTGTTTGGTTACTTTGCTGGAAAGCTTTACGGCTCTGACAATTGAGCTACGTCTTTTTGAATTTGGTTCGTTGTCTGCTTCAACGATTCCCTTTGCGACTTCAGCTAAAAACTCAAGCGCTTCAGTGTGTTCTAAAGAATGCTCATCTAAGCCTCGATAGAGAATGCCATTTGCGATGTTTTCCCAAATAACTCTAGCCTTGTAGCGGTGGAAAGACACAGCCTAGCCCTTTCATTTGTGGATAAGCTTAAATTCCAAGCTCACTGTGCGATCCAAGCCTAACCAATTGCAAGGTGTCATCATCAGGTAGCCTGTAAATCAAAACCAAGTCAGGCTTGATGTGACAGTCACGGTGATCTGACCAATTGTTAGACAACGGGTGATCTCTGTACTTGGCTGCAAGTGGCTTATCTGCCATCAGTTGCTTCAAGACAGTTATCAAATCTGACTCAACGGTCAGTCTATGCTGACCCTTGCACTCACGTTTGTAGTCCTTCTTGAACTGGCTGGTGCGTTCAATCGTCCGCATTCAGATCAGCCATCAATGATTCAAGTGATGCGTGTTTCTTTGTTTTACCGCTGCGTGCATCCTTCATCGCTTTGATGGTGGCAGCGTTTGGAACCAGTGGCTCAAACGGGAGGGCTTGCTCTCGTGCAACACGGGTCAGCATCATGCGCATTGCATCAGATACGGTAAGGCCCATAGAGGCCAACACAATGCTGGCTTCTTGTTTGATGGTTTCATCAATCCTTGCTCTAACAACGCTACTTGCGGTCATAAAGATCTCCTATATGAGCTACATTGTAGCTACAAATATTGTTATGGCAAGATCAATTTGGCTTGCTTTTTTGGTTTTATACCTATCAACTGCTCATGCGTCATGCCAATCTTTGCCTTTATAGCTTTCACGTCAACAGGGCGTGGACGGTGAACTTTGATGTGTGGAGCCTTGCCATCTGCATGGGCAATGGCCTCCATCAATCCAGCCTTGATATCTTCAAATGCACTTGTCATATTGATTTGTTCCTTTTTCTCCATGTTTGTACCAACAGAGCTGTCAATTTCGACAATTCATTTCGTTCAGCTTTGGTCGGGTTTTCTTGCTCACTCCTCGGGAACTTGTCACTTTTTGCCGTACGTACTATCGTGATCTGGTGCTACGGTGAGCAACCGCATGTATGGGCCATCTCGGTATGCAGTTGCTCTTCTAGATTGCGTAATGCGCAGTGAGTAGATGGCATCGATGCCCTGTGGAGGTCGAACGCTCACAACCTTTTCCCACTTGAGGCCGTTGTCCCGATATACCTGTGCCCAATTGAGCTGGCGAATCTTTTTCAGTGTGTCCAGTGCAGCAAGCTTTTCAGGCTTTTGTAATCCGAGCAGGTTTTCCTGAAATGTTGGGTTGTTCAGATCGAGCAGGACATTGACAGTTGGCTCACTCGACGCCATCGCTCAATCTTTTCATCAATGAATCTGTGTTGCCATCAGAGGCCGGGGTGGCTGTCGCCCATGCAAGTGCAGACCGCAAGTCTGATGCTGCCTGAGGCTCATGCAACCAACGTTCGTTATCAGGAATGACGGTGGCAGTACGAACCATCCAAACGCCCGGCTCATGTTCTTCAACCAGAACCTGCCTGCCAGCGAATTGCTTGCCCAATGAAATTTGCCCATTGGCCCCAACTACTTTTACAGAGGAATGAGATGCTAACGCTGTCATTTTCGTGCCTTCCTAATATAGTGCTGAACGAATTTTGATTCGTCTACACGGTTTTGTCAACACTTTTTAAATCACTGAACCAACTGCACCTGCCCAGCATGGCCTACCGATTCATTTCAGCAATGCCATCCCACCTGTAACGATGATCGGATCAGGCGTGTTGAGAATGTGGGCAAAGGTCTTCCCTGCAAACCCAGCAGATTCTTGCAATCGCTCCTGTTTCAAGTGTGCATATCGCTCAGTAGTTCTGATGTGTGCATGGCCCAGCAGCTTTTGAACTTCATAGAGCGATACGCCGTTGTTGACCAAGGTACTTGCAAAGGTGTGCCTTAAATCGTGAATACGCACCTCTGGAAGCCCTGCCAATCTTCTTGCTGTGTCCCATGCAAAAAAGATTGACTTAAACGGTTTGAGCGTCTTTGGATTAGGAAACACATAGGGGCAGCCCTCGCTCTTAACCCCCAGCAGCTTGGCGTTGTGCCCCTTCACAAGAAGCAAGAAATCCATCGCCGTATGGGACAAAGTGATGTGTCTCACCTTGCCTGACTTGGACAGTGGAATGCGCCAAACGCTGGCATTAAAGTCAATGTCGTCCCAGCAGGCTTTTAAAGCCTCGTTTTTTCTAGCACCCGTGACCAGCAGCAAGGCGATGATGTATTTGAGTGTGGGGTGTGTGCTGTTTTCCAGTGCCGCTTTGAGGGCCGTGGATTCCTCTTGCGATACGTATCGCTCAATTTTGTTGTTTTCTTGAAATGGCTTAACCCCTTTTGCAGGGTTCTCTGACACCCCTACCGTCTCCCACTCAAGGGCAAGGTTGAAGTTGTAGCGGAGTAAAACCAACATTCGGTTGACTGTGCCCTTGGCGCTACCACTGGCAACCTTGCTGTGCAAAAAGTCCCGAACCTTCCCCTTGGTGATATAGCTCATCTTCAAGTCACCAAAAGCGTCCTTGAGGTGATTGCGGTAAAGACTCTCATCAGTGTCCCAACTCCGCTTGTCAACCTTCACAAATGGTAGGTACTTTTGGGCAAAGAATTCGTCAAATGTTGGGCACTGCCGTTGCTCATCTTTGATGTTCAGTGGGTCTTGCCCAAGCGCCACCATCCTTGCAAGCTCCACAGCCCTCCTTCGTGCATCTGAAACCTTCAGCACCCCAAAACGGCCAATTGGTATCCCTCTTTGTCGACCCTGATAGGTATAGCGATAGTTGAAGTAACCCCCACTTTGGCGGAGTTCAAACTGAAGCCCCCGTGTGCGGGTATCCGTCAGAGTGACCTTCTGTTTACCTTGGGGAATGGTTAAACTTTCAAGTGTCTTTGTATCAAAATCAACCCTCATTGATTTACCCCTTTGTATCAATTAAATACCAAATAGACTCAGTAAAGATCCATAGTGGATCATAAATGAACTGAAAGTGCTTGTAAACCACTTTGTTGCATAAAATTGAGAAAATGTCGCATAAGTGATACGATTAGGATCAATGCAAGATTTAACTGAGATTAACTACACCCTGCCTTCCATCGCCCAATTGGTAGCGGCAAGGAGTTATTTGTTCTGGAGCCAGCAAGCGTTGGCGGAGAAAGCATCGGTTGGTATCGCCACCATCAAGCGGCTAGAAAAAGCCAATGAACTTGGCGCATTGGCAGACACATTGAAGCTGGCCACACTCAAGCGAATCCTTGATGCCTATGAGCGTGAAGGGATCACATTTGCTCGGCAAGGCGAGAATGAGGTTGTGATCTTTGCCCCCAAGGCACAAAAGCAAGCTAAGTCAGGTCGATTGACTTGAGGTGTTAGTAGAAGATAAGTGTTGATTTGCGCCTGTCTAGATAGGGCAGGGTGATAGAGATTTAAGAGTGCTGCAACGGCACTTTTTTTATTTGGAATTTGAAGTTTCAAAACCAAAAAGTAGAAGGTCTGTGCCTGTTGGAAAACTAGGCGTAAAAAAGCATCTAACTACTTGATTCAAAACGAGTTTAGTAAACCCGAAGTCCAGTGGCTCACTACGAGCAACCTGCAAGCCCCCACTGTGCAGAGCGCATTAGGAATTTCCCTAGTGCGCTCTGTCGAGTGTGGGCTTTTTGCTTAGCTCGCATTCGGTTTCTTTGCAAAGAAATCTCGTTTTTTTATCAGTAAACCCTAAAAAGGAAATCTCAAAATGGCAATTCCAACAAATGGCATTCAGCTGGTCCGCATCGCCGGTGCTGTATTCAATCAGCAACTGAGCGCTACCGACTATTCTGAAATCTTGACCGCTAACAAGTCAGCATCAGAACTCGCTGCTTGGGCTAACGCAGCTGTTTCAGCTGAATTCAAGAACAAAACAACCACAGACGTTGCAGCAGCATTGCTCACAAACGTAGGCCTGTCTTCTGTTGCTGGCCTGCAAAACTGGGTGGTTGGCCAATTGAACGCTGGTGGCGGCATGGCCAATGCCGGTGCAACCATCCTGGGCATGTTGAACGACTATTCCAACATGTCTACATCAGACGCCACTTACGGCGCTGGTGTAGCTACATTCAATTCTAAAGTCGCTAACGCGCAGACACTGTCGCAGACATCTGGCACAGCAACTGGCACATACGCTGCAGTTTCTGCTGCTACACCAGTTTCAAACTTCACATTGACAACTGGTGTTGATCTGCGCACTGCTGGCTCTGGTGATGACGTATACACATCTGTCAACACTTCAACTAGCCAAACTCTGAACGCTGGTGACAACATCAACGGCGGCGCAGGCAACGACACACTGAACATCACATCTACCTCAGCCTTGGCTGCTGGTACAGGCGTGACTTCTACTGGCTTTGAGACAGTGTCTATCACTGCCACTGGCGGTGCTCTCAGCCTTGATGCAACTACGATGACTGGCATCACAACAGTGACTAACTCAGGTTCAACTGGTGCTGACGTTACTGTGACCGGTTTGACTGGAAAAGTTGCGGTTAACTTGACAGGCGCAAATGCCAACACAACCATCACCCACGCTGCTGCTGCAGTTGCTGGTACGGCTGATGCTTTGGCATTGACTTTGAATGGTGCTAATACAACAACCTCTGGCACATTGACAGTTAATGGCTTTGAGACAATTAACGTGAACGCTGTGGGAGCCACTGGTTCTTCTACAACTTCTTTGACAATTGCTGACGACTCACTTCAAACTTTGGCAGTTACAGGTGCTGGCGCATCTGCCATTGTGGCAACAATGAGTGGCGCTTCAGGTGCTGTCGTTGGTACAGTGACTGGTGGTGACGGTGCTGAGACTTTGACTGTGACGCCTGGTACTTCTGGCTTGTTGAGCATTTCCACTGGTGCAGGTAACGACCGTGTGAACATCTCCGCAATTGCAGCTACGAACACGATCGCTGGTGGAGACGGTACCGACACATTGTCTACTTCTGTTTCTATTACAACAACCACTGGTGCAAACATTTCTGGCTTTGAGACTGTGCGTATCTCTGGCGGTGCAACAGTTGCATTGCCATCCACAAACACAGTGTCTACATTGACCATTGCTGACGCTGGCGGTGGCACTTTGACCAATTTGGCTGCAAGCGGCACAGTGAATTTGACAACTGGTGGCGCTGCTACAGTGACCAACACTACTGGCTGGACTGGTGCAACTGACTCTATCACTGTTAACGTTGGTGCTGCTTCTGGTACAGGTTCTACTGGTGCTGGCACAGCTACAGCGGTGTCAGCTGCTTTGATCGAGACAGCAACCATCAACAACTTGCAAGCCAGCACAGACACAACAGCACGTTCTGTTGGTGTTACAGGCACTAGCTTGAAAACAATGAATGTTGTTTCTTCTGGAACTGCTGCAATCACCATCACTGGTGGTGGTACAGCTTTGACAGCCATTGATGCTTCTGCAGTGAATGGTCCTGTAACTAATAGCGCAACAACTGCTACAGCTGGTTTCTCATTGACAACAGGCTCAGCTGCAGATGCGGTTTCTGGTGGTACAGGCAATGACACCTTGATCGGTGGAGCAGGTAACGACACTTTGACTGGTGCAGCAGGCGCTGACCGTTTGACTGGCGGAACTGGTGCTGATTTGTTTGTGTTTGGACAGAACTTGTCAAATGCAGTTGTTTCTTCCGCTTCAGCTCCCGACACGGTTACAGACTTCGTGAGCGGCACTGATAAATTGCAGATTAGCAATAATGTTAGCGGAACTGCAACTGCTCCTACTGCTTTCTTGAATAACTTTGCAACTATTACTGCGGCCAATACTGCTGCTGCTGCTGACGGTCGCGCAAATCTTGCCTTCTTCGTGACTGGTGAAAATAATCTATACGTTCAGGCTACAGCTGGGACAACAGCTACAACAGACACAGTGATTAACTTTGCTGCTGGTACTGTAACTGGTTTAACAGCTGCAGACCTTCAGTTGGGTTCACAAGGTACTGGTAACACAATTACCTTGGCTGCTACTACTGTTCCTGCTGTAAGCACAACATCTTCCAATGCAACTTCCTCAGTGTTGGCCACGATCTTAGACGACGTAATCACATCAGCAGCGTCAACTGCTTTGGTCGGAACGGGTGCTGCAATTAATGCTGGCCTTGGTAACGACACTCTGAACTCAACACTTGCTTCACAAGGCTTGGTGACATCGCTTACTACTGCTGGCGCTTCAGGCGTTGCATTAACTAGCGTTGAAACAGTCAACTTTACAGTTACTGCAAGTGGTGGTGCGGTTACGCTTGGTAGTTTGCCAACGGATCTTCGAACCGTTACGGTGACAGGCACAGACAGCTCAGCCGCTTTGTCAGCAACAACGACAGCGATCGGTCAAACTGTAACTGTAACCAACACAACTGGAACAAATGCCTCAACAATCACTTTGGGTAACTTTGCAAACCAAACAGTGACTTTGGGAACAGCTGGGGACACGGTTAACCTTGCAGCTAATTTGCCTGGTACTTCTATTAATACAGGACTAGGAAACGACACAATTAACCTGTCGGTTGGAGCAACATTTGCGGCTGCTTTGCCAACAACCTCAACCATGGTGATCAACGGTAGCACCGGCACAGATACAGTGGCTTTCTCGGGTACTTTGGGTGCCTCTGAAAACATTGATTTGTCCACCTATGTTACAAACGGAGTCTTGGCAGGTATTGAAGGCTTCTCGGTGACGGCAACTAACACCGATAATTCAACTCACGCCATCACGTTGGCTACCGGAATTACTACCCTGACCTTGGTCTCAGATAACTCTGCAGAAATTTACAACGTAACTGGTACAGCTGTACAAGTTGAAGCATTGACCTCAGTTCAAGATACTACGGGTACTGGTCAGTTTAATATCATCGTTTCAGACGCTGGTACTGTGTCATGGGCTGGTGCAACAATGACCGGTATTGATGCAGTTAACTGGTCTGCTGCAAACGCAGTTACGATGACAGCTGGAACTGCAGCAGGTACATTTACACAGACTAGTACTGGTACTGCGGCAACAACGTTTACTGTTGGCTCAGCATCTACTATTGCCGCCTCTGTTGTTAGTAGCGCAACTGTGAGTACAGCTCAAAGTTTCACTGCCACTTCAACTGGTACGGTTACCTATAACTTGGGATACGCTATCGGACAGGAGCTGTCTGGTATAGATGCCAATGCTGCATGGGATGCAGGTGATTTGGCAGTTACCATTCCAACGGGAGCAACAGCAACTTTGAACATCAGTGGAGCTGCTTCAGTTGCAACAAGTTATGGCGCTTCGGCAACCAGCGACTCTATCGGCAGCATTAGATTGATGGATGCTGACTTAGTCTGGTCAAATTCTGCTGGAGCATCCACTGCTAACTTTGACATCATTACGATTGGTGGTATTACAGCAGCAGCTACGATTGACTACGGTACAGGCTTGTCTGATACTGTTGCTGGTACAGGACGCAATACAACATCTGTTTTGCAATCTGCGCCAGCTGTAGGTGCAACGATCGGTATTACATCAGGCGTTTACACGAATGCCAATGAAACAGGTACTACCCAGTACTCCTACACTTTGTCTACTGACTCAGGTGGTACAGCCACATCAACTTTGGTTGTTACTGGATTTGACGTGGGTGCTACAGCAGCCGGTGGTGATGTACTGAACTTGGGTGGTTCAATCACAACGCAGCCAGCCGTTGTTGGAACGGGTGCTGTGTTGAACTTGGCTGCAGCTGCAGGTTCAGCAATTTCTGCTGTAGTCTTGTCAGGCGCCTCAACACAAATTGCAGGTAACTTGAGTCAAACAGGTAATGCTGGTGCTGTTGAAGCTGCGATTATAGCTGCAGGCCTAACCACAGGAACTTATAGCTCTGGTGGTACAGGGTATGTCATTCTAGATAACGGAGTTGATACCGGTGTTTATCGTGTCACATCAACTGCAAACACATCAGTTGCTAATGCATTGGATCAGGCAGCTGACTTCACTGTAGACTTGGTTGCAGTGTTGGTCGGTGTATCAGATGCAGGTACGCTGATAGCAGCTAACATCGTCTAATTTACCTCTGGTAAGTTCTAACCCACCTCTTGTAAAAGAGGTGGGTTTTTTATTTATGTTGCCTTCAGAGGGTGTCGGGCAAGTATTGAAAATTTGTAGTGACGCAAAACTGCAACTTTATTTGAGTTTGTAACATGGCAAACAAATTAGTAGCTTTGAACTAATGCTGTAGAAATAATGATTATCACTAGAACTCCATTTCGAATTTCATTTTTTGGTGGTGGAACAGACTATCCAACTTGGTATAAGGAATATGGTGGATCAGTCCTATCAACTAGCATAGATAAATATTGCTACATCACATGTAGAGTAATTCCACCATTCTTTGAGCACAAACATAGAATCGTTTATTCTTTTATCGAGAACGTAAAGACAATAGACGAAATAAAGCACCCTTCAGCGCGTGCAGTATTAGGCTGGGCAAATGTTGAGGAGGGCCTTGAGATTCATCACGACGCAGATCTTCCAGCGCGCTCTGGTTTGGGGTCGAGTTCCGCTTTTACAGTTGGACTTGCGCATGCAATTTACGCTTTGCGTGGCAAAATGGTTAATGGAGAGCAATTGGCAAAAGATGCAATTCACATTGAACAAAAACTTATAGGCGAAAGTGTAGGCTCCCAAGATCAAGTTGCAGTGGCTCATGGAGGTTTTAATAAGATTGATTTCAACCCGAATGACACCTACAGTATTTCCCCAATAATTTTGCCTCAAACCCGTCTTGATGAACTTTCAGACCATTTGATGTTATTTTTCACAGGGTTTTCACGATTGGCAGAAGAAATTGCAAAGTCTCAAATAGACAACATGAAAAATAAAGAAGTAGAGCTACATCAGATGGGGAGAATGGTCAACGAAGCAATTTCTATTTTGTCGAAACCTCAATCTGATATCAATAACTTTGGCAAATTACTGCATGAAAGTTGGCAATTAAAACGCAGTCTTTCTGCCAAGATTACAAATCCAGCAATTGATGTAATTTATCAAAATGCAATTGAGGCTGGAGCTATAGGCGGTAAAATTTTAGGGGCCGGGGGCGGAGGCTTTATGTTGCTATTTGTCAAGCCTGAATTGCAACAAAAAGTACGTGATCAACTCAAACATCTGATCTATGTTCCTTTTAAATTTGACAATACAGGAAGCCGTGTGGTTCTTTATCAGCCAAATGGTCTTTAATAAATTGACATGAAAAAAAATAAAGCAACTATAAAATCAGCACTAATCACAGGAGTCTCTGGCTCTGGCGGAAGTTATTTGGCTGAGTACATCACAAAAAATCATCCTGAGGTAGATTTGCATGGAATAGGAAGATGGCACAGCACTAGCTCTAATGACAATTTAAGCGCCATCCGCTCAAAGCTAACTTTTCACGAGTGCGACCTGCTTGATTACAGTTCCACTTTAATTGCATTAGAAAAAAGTAAACCAGATGTTATTTTTCATCTGGCAGCTCACGCCAATGTCCGAACCTCATTTCAAACACCGCTAACTGTTCTCAATAACAACGTCATGGGAACGGCAAATTTATTCGAAGCAATACGCTCTGCTAAATTGAATCCAATTTTCCAGATGTGCAGCACCTCTGAGGTATATGGACAAGTTGGACCAGAAGATATACCAATCAATGAAAACACCCCTCTTAGGCCATCTAGCCCTTACGCAGTCTCAAAAGTAGCTCAAGATTTACTTGGTTATGCGTATTTTGTTTCTTATCAAATACCAGTCATACGAACTCGTATGTTTGCCTACTTAAACCCTAGGAGAGCTGACCTATTTGCTACTTCATTCGCACGTCAAGTAGCAAGGATCGAATGCGGTCTTCAATCTGAATTGTTACACGGCAATTTAGACTCTGTGCGTACGATCATAGATGTTAGGGATGCTATGCGTGCATATTGGGATGCAGCCCTTTTTTGTACGCCAGGTGAGGTCTACAACATTGGTGGACAAACTGTCATTACAGTGGGCGAATTTTTAGACTTGCTTAAATCACTCGCTAAAACTAACATCCCTTCAAGACTGGACCCCACACTTTTAAGGCCCTCTGACGTAACACTACAAATTCCTTCTGTTGAAAAGTTTGAAAAGGCAACCGGCTGGACTGCGAAGTACTCATTCAAAGAAAGTGTATCCTTTTTACTAGACTATTGGAGAGTTCAAGTCTTGAAGGAACTCTAAATTAAGAAGTCAATATGAATATAGAGAAATTTTATCGTTCAATTTACCGAATTAGAAGAGCTGAAGAAGAAGTGGCTCGTTTATATCCAAGTGATAAAATTAAGAGTCCTGTTCATCTGTCCATTGGACAAGAAGCTTTATCGGTGGGAGTATGTGAAGCTTTAGATCCTCAAGACATCGTATTTGGCACATATAGAAGTCATGCTCTTTATTTGGCTAAAACTGCAGACCTCAAAGGATTTTTCGCAGAACTTTTTGGCAAATCAACTGGCTGCTGCCAAGGTAAGGGTGGCTCGATGCATCTGGCCAACCTTGAGATGGGGATGATGGGGACATCGGCCGTTGTTGCTACGACAATTCCCCAAGCAGTGGGTTATGCCTACGCTATAAAGATGAAGGGTGAGAAAAAAATAGTTGCTGTGTTTTTGGGTGATGGTTCTACTGAGGAAGGTGTTTTTCATGAAAGTCTCAATTTCGCGGCCTTAAAAGCTCTCCCAATTATTTTCATTTGCGAGAACAATGGCTACGCCATTCATACGCACCAAAGTCAGCGCCAACATATGGCTGATATTTCAGCAATTGTGAGAGCTCATGGCATAGAAACAAAACGAGTTGACAATAGCGACTCAAGGGCGCTTTACAAAATAGTCAAATCAGCTTCGCACTCCATGCGTACTGAAAAAGCCAAGCCACTTTTCATAGAATGCTTTACGTCAAGGTGGAAAGAGCACGTTGGGCCCCAAGAAGATTTCTATTTGGGTTATAGAAGTGAGCATGATGTAGAAGAATGGAAAAAAAGTGACGATGTCATCAAGTTGGGGGCCTGCTTAACTGAAGTAGTCAAATCCCAAATTGAAAGAGAAGTTGAAGCTGAAATTCAAGTTGCAATCAAGTTTGCCGAAGACAGCCCTTTCCCTACAAAAGATGCACTGTTCAAAGATGTATATTTTGAAGACGCAGCAATTACGACTGAGGTTAATCAATCAGAGTCACGAAATTTAACCTTTATTGATGCTATTCAAGAGGCATTCGATCAAGCCATGGACTTTGATGACTCTGTAGTCGTTTTTGGACTTGATGTGGATGATCCCAAAGCAATTTTGGGAAGTACTCGTGGCTTGCCGCAAAAATATGGGGATAAGAGAGTGTTTGGAACCCCTTTGGCAGAAGATGCCATGACTGGAGTCGCAATTGGCATGGCGATTGCTGGTTTACGCCCTGTACACATCCACATCCGCATGGACTTTCTCATGCTTGCAATGAATCAGTTAATAAACATAGCTGCCAAAACAAGGTATATGTTTGGAGGACAAGCCTCTGTTCCTATGGTCGTAAGATCAATTATTGGAAGAAGTTGGGGGCAAGGAGCACAACACTCTCAGGCTTTTCACTCTTTTTTCATGCATGTGCCAGGACTTAAAGTAGTTGCTCCATCAAACCCCCATGATGCTAAAGGTTGCTTGATAGCTGCAATCAAGGACAGTAATCCCGTCATTTTTGTTGAGCATAGACTGTTGCACTCACAAAGCGGACCAGTACCCGTAAATGCCTTCGAAGTTCTGCCCGGCAAGGCAAGGATTGCGCTCGCCGGGAAGGATATTACTTTGGTAGGAATATCTCACATGCAAGTGGAGTGCATGAGAGCTCATCGCTACCTTCAAGGCGTACAAATTTCTGCAGAAGTGATTGATCCAATTTGGCTTAGCCCCTTGGATATGGAGACGATTTTGAATTCCGTAAGCAAGACGCGACGATTAATAATCGTAGACAATGGATGGACTACTTGTGGTGCTGCCTCAGAAATTGCAACAAATGTAGCTCAGCACTTTGAAGGATGTTCAGACATTAAGATTCGGCGCTTGGGTTTTGAACTGGTGCCATGCCCTACGACTCCATCACTTGAAAATTATTTTTATCCAAACTCAAGAAGTATTGCTTCTTTAGCCTACAAACTTACGAAAGATAAAAATTCTGACTGGTTACCTGAAATTAACCCAGATTTTCAGGATGTCGAGTTCAAAGGTCCTTTTTAAAAAGACAATTAAATGAAATACCCTTTAATGCGGAATAATATTTTGCGTGAAGATTTAGACGCTGTCATAGATCATTTGAAGCAAAATGACCCAATTTTAACCAACGGACCTCATGTCAGATCATTCGAGCAAGAGTGGTCAGAATGGTTGGGCGTTCGTTTCAGTGTTTTCGTCAACTCTGGCGCCTCCGCGAACCTTCTTAGTATGGCCCTCTTGAAAATTCGGCATCCAGAAGGTGGTGAAGTGATCGTTCCTCCACTGACCTGGGTTTCTGACATTGCTTCTGTTATACAAAATGGATTCACGCCTGTATTTGTAGACATTGATCCTTACTCACTTGCTATGGACACTGACCTTGTACTTAGCAAACTAACAAGCCAAACAAGGGCCGTGTTCATCACCCACATACAAGGTTTTGATGGGCTCACTGATAAGTTAATTACCGCACTTAATTCCAGAAATATACCTTTAATTGAAGATGTTTGTGAATCACACGGCGCAACTCACAACGGAAAAAGACTGGGAAGTATTGGCTGGGTTGTTGAATGGCATCCAAAACTGAGCCATTTTGAAGAGAATTTGCATCCAAATTTGAGCCACCCCAATCGCCTATCCTGCTTAATTTTTGAGCAAGGATGGGCAAGGAGTGA
>Ga0214919_10002825_pt1 | contig 26855 bp, 30 predicted proteins | sample LL1503_MetaG_FD_177994 | JGI IMG/M metagenome (GOLD analysis project Ga0214919, IMG submission 177994) | Freshwater microbial communities from Lake Lanier, Atlanta, Georgia, United States - LL-1503 | ecosystem: Environmental > Aquatic > Freshwater > Lake | place: USA: Georgia | collected...
ATCTAACCAATAAGACTGCTCGCTATATCCGAATACGGGGCGGCCAGAACTAACAAGGTTTGGGAATATTTCGCGCTCAACACTTACAACTTGGTTAAGTGGAATGTCGGCGACGACAGAAGCTGAAAATACGTAACACCCGGCGTTAATGGCATTGGTAATTGGGTTTTCCATTTTCTCTAAAAATGCAGTAACTCGACCTTCGGTATCAGTTGGAACACAGCCAAAGGCGCGCGCATCTGCAACGCTAATTAAATGCAGAGTTACATCTGCCCTATTTTTGCGATGATAACTAATTTGGTCAGAGATACTGTGGTGACTAAGCACATCGCCGTTAAAGATTACGAATTCTTCTTTTGCCGCTTTTGCCGCTTCTAAGTCAATTAACTCCGCAGCGTTTCGAATTGCGCCACCAGTTCCGAGCGGTTCATTCTCAACTGCATATTCGAGTTCCATCCCCCACTTGGAGCCATCGCCAAAGTAAGGAATAAACACTTCGGAGAGATAAGAGGTGGCCAAAATAACTTTTGTAATGCCCGCCGCTCTCGCAGCCATCAGTTGTCGCTCAGTAACTGGAAGTCCGCCCACTGGCAACATCGGCTTAGGGGTTTGATTGGTTAGTGGCTTAAGACGAGTCCCGAAGCCACCGACCAGCAAAATCCCAATGGTCATGTTAAATCGCCTCTTTGATGCGCGCTGCAGCTTCGCTAATTTGCGCATCGGTTGCGGTCATTGCGATGCGAATGTGTGAGGCGCCAAGTTCTCCATAAAACGAACCAGGGGTTGCAAGGATTCCAAGGTTGGCCAACCACTCGACTGATTTCCAGCAATCTTCAGATCGAGTACACCAGATATATAAACCTGCTGTCGTTTCATCGATTTTAAATCCAGCAGCGATTAACGCTGGAGTAAGAACTGCACGACGCGCGTTATATCTATTACGTTGCTCAACCACGTGCGTTTCATCGGATAGCGCCGCCACCATCGCGTTCTGAATAGGAAGTGGAACCATCATTCCGGCATGTTTTCTAATCTCGCGTATTTGAGAAATTAGCTTTGCATCACCAATGAGAAATGCACTGCGATAGCCCGCCATGGAAGATCGCTTGGATAGCGAGTGAACTACCAAGATGTTTGTGTTATCTCCATCGGTATATCTAAGTAGCGATGTTGGCGTTTCTTTATCGCCAAAATCTATGTAGCACTCATCACAAACGAGCGTTGCGCCATTTTCGCGCGCCCATTTAACGCTGGCACGTAGTTCGGATTCTGAGTGAACTCGCCCGGTTGGATTAGATGGCGTATTTACCCAAGCAAAATCAGCGCTTGGCCAAGTGTTTGCATCTATGTCAACCGCGATCGGTTGCGCTTTGGCAAGGAGTGCTCCGACTAAATAAGTTGGGTAAGCAATATTTGGATAGATAACTTTCTGGCTTTGCATAATTGTGGGAAGCCAGGCGACTAACTCTTTTGAGCCGATTAGCGGCAATACATCAAAATCACCTGATGCACCTAAGTGATCAATCGCCCACTTTCGGATTGCTTCTTGCAACTCTTTGGTTCCGGCGGTAACTGGGTAACGAGGTGAATCAGAACTTTGCTTTAACGCTTTTTGTATTAGTTCTGGAGTTGAATCAACTGGAGTTCCCTGCGAAAGATCAATTCCACCTTTGGGATGTTGGTGTGCAATTTTTGAATACGGGGCGAGCGCGTCCCAAGGAAAATCCGGCAGTTTTTCACGCATCGTTTCCCCGGATCAAAGGTAGGTAGTTAGAAAGTTATTCTTTTGGAGGAAGTGAGAGAACAGTTGGGTGATCGCTATTTGTAAGCCCGACTTTGGCTGCTCCACCAGGTGAACCAAGCTCAACGAAGAATTCAGTATTTACCTTTGAGAAATCTCTCCACTGAGAAGGGACATCATCCTCGTAATAGATGGCTTCAACAGGGCAGACTGGCTCGCAAGCACCGCAATCGACGCATTCGTCAGGTTGGATGTAAAGCATGCGGTTACCTTCATAAATGCAATCAACCGGGCACTCTTCGATACAAGATTTATCTTTGATATCAACACAAGGCTGAGCAATTACATAGGTCACGAAAGATCCTCCAGAAAAAGTCCGCAACTCCCTGCTGATCAGGGCCGGCGATGGCGCTAATTCTAACCATGCGCTTGGGGCAACGCCCGATTAAAGTAACGACATGAGCCAGGCAAGCCAAAGATCACAATCTGACCTGGCCCGCGCTATCGGCGCGCGAGTGACTATTCGCCTTCGTGAACCACGTGGCGGCTTCCGAGACATAGTTGGAGTGCTACAAAGCTTTGGCGAAGGAGTTGGAGAGTTAACCAACTCCAAAGGCGAAGTTCTTAATTTCTCGGAGAGTGAGATTGCAATCTGGCGAGAGGTTAAAGCTTTACCCGATCGTGCAGGAACCGCAGCGCCATACTCTCTAAGAATTAATGAATTAGAAGCGCTTTCTGATGCAACTTGGCCTGCGGATGAAATACAGAAAATTGGTAAATGGCGTTTAAGAATTTCCGATGGTTTCACCATGCGGGCCAATTCCGTCCTTCCAACTGGAGCGGCCCCTTACGGCGAGCCAGGTTTAGAAATTGCAAAAGCCGTTGCAGAGATCTCTGAAATTTATAAGCAACATGGACTAACTCCAACATTTACGATTCCACTTCCATTGTATGAGGAGCTAGATAGTTATTTGGATCAAAAAGGATGGCAAGTAAAGGTTGGCGCCGAATTCTTAGTCAATGACATTCCCAATGAAGTTGCTACGCCAAGTTCAGAATTTGAAATCATCAACTCCGATTCACCCAGCCGAGCATGGTTAGAAATTCAATCTGATTTCGCACTCGAAAGAATTATGCGTAACTACCCTGCCACTTATACAGAGATCAAAGTGCAAGGAAATACAATTGCTAGAGGAAGAATCGCGATCAAGGGAACTTGGTCGCTAGCCACGCGAGTATTTGTAGCACCCGAATTTAGAGGGCGTGGAATTGGAAACTTACTTATGCGCGCGATGATGTCTCAGGCCAGAAGTGGCGGTGCAACCAAGATCGGTCTTCAAGTTGATGAAGAAAATGGTGCAGCTCTCGCCCTTTATAAAGCGATGGGATTTAGATCTCATCACACCTACAACTATCGCGTGTTAAATAACGCAGGTGCAAAATGACATTCTCGATATATAACACTCAGAGTCGAGATCAACAAAAAGTTGAAGTTTCTGGCCGTCCTGTGACTATCTATTGCTGCGGGCCAACTGTTTATCGCGACGCTCACGTAGGCAACCTACGCACTTTTCTCTTGGCTGATTTAATCTCTAGAACACTCAAAGCGTTAGGTAAAGAGGTTGTCTTAATTCAAAATATCACCGATGTAGGCCACATGTCGGAGGATTTTCAAGATCAGGATAAATTGCTTAGCCAGGCAAAGCTAGAGAAGGTTGACCCTTTTGAAATCGCTCGGAAGTACGAGGAGCGATTTCATACCGATCTGGCGCGAATAAATATTGCACCGGCTAATAAATATCCCAGAGCCAGCGAAACAATAGAAGGAATGCTTACTAGTATTCAAAAATTAATTGATAACGGCAGCGCATATGTAACTGAAAGCGGATCGGTTTACTTCAGCGCAGAATCTTTTCCAGGATACGGTGCAATAAGTGGAAACCGCCTGGAATCACTTAAGCCAGGACATCGCTACGAATACTCTGGAGATGGAGAAAAGAAATTCCATGCCGATTGGGCGCTTTGGAAATCTGCCGGCGCGCGAACTGAAATGGTCTGGGATTCACCTTGGGGTCGCGGATTTCCTGGTTGGCACATTGAATGTACGGCGATGTCACTTGATTTACTCAACGAACACATTGATATCCATGTCGGCGGAATAGATCTTCGCTTTCCACATCACGAAAATGAGCGCGCGCAATCAAATTCCATTATTGGCAAAGAAGCTGTAGATCTTTGGGTTCATGGCGAACATCTGCTCTTTGAAGGCCGCAAAATGTCGAAAAGTGCTAATAACGTTGTCTTAGTCGAAGATTTAATTGTCGAAGGGCTAGATCCACTCTCGCTGCGTCTTGCGTTAATGGAGAATCGTTATCGATCTCAAATGGATTTAACGTGGGAGTCTTTACGAGCGGCAAATGCAACGTTAATTCGTTGGCGCACCGCTATGGCAACTTGGGGTCAAACCACTGAACTGCGCGAAGACGCTGAGATTAAATCTGCTCTCTCTGAAGATTTAGATACCCCCAAAGCTTTATTGCGTTTGCGCGTTATTGAAAAGGATCAAAGCCTTTCACCGCAGAGCAAGCGTGAAATCTTTAACTTCGCTGACCAAGTCTTAGCTTTGGATTTAACGCGAGTTATTGAAACCAAACCACTTTCAGCAGAAGAAGAAAGACTTTTGGCCGAGCGCGCCTTGGCGCGCGCCAACAAGAATTGGGCTGAGAGCGATCGCTTGCGAGATTTACTTGCGGCGGCTGGTATCGCTATCAAAGATGGCGCTGATGGCCAAAGTTGGAGTCGAATCAATTAGTAGGTAGCGCAATTGCTGCGGCAAGTGCAATAAGTGAGAAAAGTAAGAAATTATTTCCGAGCGAATCTCCTTGAACAAAAATTTCTTTTCCGGTTCCAAATGACGAAGCTCGCGCAAAGATGCAGAACCAAATAAACGCGGCAAGGCACTTATAGCGACGCTTTCCATATTTACGTCCAATCGCCCAAATTGCGGTAAAGCTTCCTAGGCAAGCCAAAACTAAACCGAATGGCGGAAGGAATAGGTGTAGAAAAACTGCGGCCACGCCTGTAGCGGCGCCAATAGCAAGAGCTGCAAAAAACTTCACTTAAAGATTCACTCCAGCAAAAATGTCAGTCTCTCTACCTGATGCGTCAAACGGAGCAGATTTATCTCCTCGCACCAATGTGTAGTACTCGTGTCCCCAAACTTGTAACCCTAAATTATTGGAAAGTGCGAAGAATGGCCCATCGAGTGCAATTTGCGTGAGGTGAGCCTTCATCGCTGCCATTTTCTGATCTACGTAAGAATTGCCATCAATTAAAGTTGTTACAAATTTGTCATCTTTTGCAAAGGGTAGATCATCCACGCTTTCAGCACCAAAGAAGTCAGAGCCTAACTCCTTCATCTTTGCCATTCCCTCGGCGAGAACCGACTTTGGCATGGTGTTCCAGTAAATCTTTTGAATCTGCCATTTAGATTTTTCCGCAGCTCGCATCGCAACTCGGTGCGCCTGAATGTGGTCGGGATGTCCGTAGCCACCATTCTCATCGTAAGTAATCAGGACATGTGGCTTAACTTCTTCAATAATCGAAACTACATAGCTAACTGCTTCTTCAAGATCAGCCTGCCAGAAAACATCTGGTCGATTGTTCTGTTCTGTTCCCATCATTCCGCTATCACGAAAAATCTTTTTACCTTCGGCCAAGAAACGATGATCGCTAATTCCTAAAGCTTTCATAGCATCGGCGAGTTCGTTTATGCGACGCTCACCTAACTTATCTTCTGCGCTGCTTGCGAGGTGGGAAAGTTCGGGAACAAGTACTTCGCCTTCTTCGCCACGAGTACATGTAATTAAAGTTACTGTGGCTCCAAGGCTGGCATACAAAGCCATAGTGGCGCCGTTGTTGATGGTTTCATCATCAGGATGAGCATGAACTAAAAGAACGCGATATCCCTCATAAGAACTCTTCATTAGTACACCGGCAATGATGTATCGATCTGTTTGGCCCAGGCAATAACTCCGCCCGATACATGCGATGCATCTGCAAATCCTGCGCCTTTCAAGATCGCCAGGCACTCCGCAGAACGCACACCGCTCTTGCAGTGCAAGATGATTGGTTTATCTTGGGGTAGATCGGCTAAGGCGGTGCCATCAAGGAATCTTTGCTTTGGAATCAAATGCGAACCAGGAATACGCACAATTTCGAATTCGCTTGGTTCGCGAACATCAATTAAGTAGAACGATTCATTATTATCGATCTTTGATTTTAACTCGGCGACCGAGATAGTCGAATCTTTTACGGCAAGTTCGGCGGCATCAGAGAGAACTCCGCAAAAGGCTTCGTAATCGGGCAGAAGTTGCGTTTGTGTTGGCTTCTCGCTGCAAAGCGGGCAATTTGGATCTTTACGAACCTTGATCTTTCGGAATGACATTTCGAGCGCGTCATAGATCATCAGCGAACCAATCATCGGCTCGCCTACTCCGGTAATCACCTTTATCGCTTCAGTTGTTTGAATGGAACCGATTGTTGCGCAGAGAACACCTAGCACTCCACCTTCGGCGCAGCTTGGAACCATTCCGGGAGGTGGTGGTTCTGGATATAAACAGCGATAACAAGGTCCGTATTCAGCCCAGAAGACGCTGGCCTGTCCGTCGAAGCGATAGATAGAACCCCAGACATAAGGCTTCTTCAGAAGCACGCAAGCATCGTTTACTAAATAGCGAGTAGCGAAGTTATCAGTGCCATCGACGATTATGTCGTATTGTGAAAATATTTCTTTGACATTTGTAACGTCTAGACGAACTTCATGAGTAACGACATTCACATAAGGGTTAATCTCGGAGATTTTTTCTTTCGCCGATTGGGCTTTGCTCTTTCCAATATCTGATTGACCGTGAATGATTTGGCGCTGCAAATTAGATTCATCTACCGTGTCGAATTCGACGATTCCGATAGTTCCTATTCCGGCTGCGGCTAAATACATAAGTGCTGGAGAGCCTAATCCGCCTGCACCTACGCAGAGAACTTTGGCATTCATCAGACGTTGCTGGCCCACCATGGCAACATCAGGAATTATCAAATGGCGACTGTAACGACGGACTTCATCAACAGTTAGCGCTGGTCCTGCTGAAACTAGTGGTGATTTCGCTTCGTGCTGATTAGTCATGGCGCTTATTCTGCCTCAGCCGATGATTGAGTGCCAATTAGATATCTTTCTCGCTGCAAATGACTCTCAACTGCGTATCTCTTTCCTTATTACCAATGTTGCCTCTACGATATGCGCAATGACTTCCGTGGATTTAAACTCAAAAGGCGATAAGGCGCGCTTGCCTCGCGATGAGCGCCGCGCAATATTGCTAAGTGCAGCGCTAGAAGTATTCACTGCCGCTGGCTATCACTCAGCTGCAATGGATGAGATTGCCGATCGCGCCAACGTTAGTAAGCCAGTCCTTTATCAACATTTTCCATCTAAATTAGACCTGTACTTAGCCGTGCTTGATTTACATATTGACTCACTGGTTTATGAGATTCAGAAAGCTATCTCGTCTACTCCCGATAACTCTAAGCGCGTGCACGCGACGGTAGTTGCCTACTTTGAATTTATTGAGAATGAGGGCGAAGCTTTCCGCTTACTTTTTGAGAGCGATATGAACGTTGAGCCACAGGTTCGCGAACGTTTAAACAGAATGACTTATGACTGTGCTGCAGCAGTTAGCGCAATTATTTCTAATGACACCGGACTTCCTCAGGAAGTGTCGATGCTGCTTGGCGTTGGCTTAATTGGCTACACCCAAGTCACGGCTCGTCACTGGTTAGAGCGTGATAGCAAACTCTCGAAACAGCAGGCTGTAGAACTAGTTGAGAATTTGATGTGGCGTGGAATTTCTGGATTCCCGCTCTCAGAAGGCAACTAATTGCGCAATAAAGGCGCTTAATTAAGAAATGTGCTTTGCGATTTTGCCGATAGGATAAGCACATGAGCACAAAGAAATCAGATTCAGCAGCGACAACACAGGTTCGCATCACCGTTGCAAACGTTTCAGCGGATTTAGTCTTTGATACCCACGCCTCCATGGCAGAAGTGAAAGCAGCCGTTTCCAGCGCCCTCACATCCGGTACACCGCTTTCCCTCCAAGATTCACGTGGCCACGAAATAATCGTTGCCGGCGACAAGATCGGATTCGTCGACATCGGCGTTGCCACCGATCGTCGCGTTGGTTTCGGCGCGCTCTAAGGTGTCGTTAACTTTCGCCGATCTCCCGCTGCGTCCTGAAACTCAGGCGGCGCTTGCCGAGCATGGTTTTAAATCTCCTTTTCCGATCCAAGAGATGGTTCTGCCGATCGCACTCGGCGATGGAGATGTTATTGGTCAGGCCAAAACTGGTACTGGCAAAACGCTAGCTTTTGGTATTCCAGTAATTGAGCGCGTTATCGCGCCACTTGATAAAGAGTGGGATCAATTAGTTGCAAAAGGGCTACCACAGGTTTTAGTTGTTGTACCTACGCGCGAGCTCTGTGTACAAGTTACAAAAGATATTGAGGAGCTAACTGGAAATCGTGGCATCAGAACACTTTCTGTTTATGGAGGCAGAGCTTTTGAGCCACAAATTGAAGCGCTGGAGAAAGGAATTGAAATTGTCGTTGGCACACCTGGACGACTCCTGGATTTATACCGCCAAGGGCAATTGAAGTTAAAGGAAGTATCTCGCGTTGTTCTTGATGAAGCCGATGAAATGCTGGATTTAGGCTTCTTACCTGATGTAGAAAAAATATTTACCAGCACGCCAAATCGAGCACAGACGATGCTCTTTTCAGCAACTATGCCTGGGGACATCATCGCGTTGGCGCGACGATTTATGAATCAACCTATTCATATCCGCACCCAAGATAACGAAGATGAAGGCGCAGTCGTATCGCGCATCAAGCAATATGTATTACGTGCCCACGCCTTAGATAAGATCGAAATGCTGGCTCGTATTCTGCAAGCCGATGGTCGAGGACCAACGATCGTGTTCTGTCGTACCAAGCGCACCTGCCAAAAAACTTCAGATGATTTACTAGAACGTGGATTCCAGGCTGCTTCGATCCATGGCGATCTGGGACAAAGTGCGCGCGAAAAGGCGCTAAATGATTTCAAGGCTGGAAAATCTGATGTCCTTGTGGCAACCGATGTTGCGGCCCGCGGTATAGATATTGATGGGATTACTCACGTAGTTAATTACCAGTGTCCCGAAGATGAGAAGACATATGTTCACCGCATCGGTCGCACCGCTCGTGCTGGTGCCGACGGAATCTCAGTAACTTTCGTTGATTGGGATGAACTTGCTCGTTGGAAGATGATTGATACCGCACTCGAGCTAGGGCTAGGTGAACCAGAAGAGACATACTCATCTTCAGAACATTTATATGCGATGTTGAATATTCCAGCCGGCTCTAATGGTCGCGTTGTTAAAGCTAAGCCAGTGAAAGCTGAAAAGTCGCAGCCAGCCGCAAAAGCCAAACCTCGCAAGGAGAAGAGCGAAGATCGTTCTCCTCGAGTGCGCACACGCACTAAGAAAATTAGCTCTTAATTTAATCGCCTAAAGAAATCTAATTATTCCAGACCTAGTTTTTCTAGGATTGAGTATCCAACGCTGCGGTAACTCTCGGAAACATCGCTGGATTTAGCGCTCGTTAAAATCGAGACTTTTGACGCTGCTGCCAATTCTATTTCGTCAGATTCAATGACCGCTTCATCAAGTAACTCCTCACCTGAAATAAATGAGTTTGGCCCAATCGCAATCGGAGTGACCGCCACCTTGGAAGCCACAGATTTAACTTGTAAATACCCACGGAGAGAGTGCAAATTATTGCGAACTGGTACTAAAAGTAAATCTGCTACAGATAGCGCAGCTGCCAACGGCAGAGAAAGCGATGCTGGTAGATCAATTACAACAAGGTCATATTCTTTTGGAAGGTTTAACATTAAGTTTGAGAGCGCATCAACCGAAGCGATGCTCGTTAATCGGGAATCTGCCGCAATGAAATCAAAGCGCTCTGAGGTGCTCTCCAAATTAGAGTCATTGGCAGTCAAACCATTTAGGAAATCCGCTAAAGATATTCGTGGGTTCTCAAAACCAAGTCGAAAAGTTAGCGCGCCCGCGGCATCGTGATCAATAAGTAAAGTCTTCTTTCCAAATTCTGCAAAGGCAACGGCTAGACAGTGAGCCAAAGTTGTTTTGCCGACTCCCCCGGCGCTATTTGCAACTGCAATGGTTTTCATTAGGCTGCCTCTGATTTCCAGCGAATAAGCGCTGCTTTGTAAACCGGTGGCGCCAGCAAGGCATCTGGGATTACGCCAAGAGTTGATCGAACCGCTTTTAAGGAGATATCGGTTATTAAATTCTGTCCGGGAATTTGCAGTGTTCCGTAGAGTTTGCGCGCCCATTCTGGAAGCGAACTTGCAGCTAAGAGCGCCAGCGAAGCCCAGGCCGGTGCCGCGGGCGTCACAAATCTAATAGCGGTTGGCATAGGTGGAATAGTTAGAAATAGCGCAGCCCGCTTGGCGTCATCAGATGCGCGAAGCTCGCCAGACATATCTTGGAAATATTTCCGCATCTCTTCGACGGTGGTAGGAACATCGGCTACTGGAATTCCAACGAGTTCTGCAAATAAAACCATTTCAGAGATGTATTGATCAGCTTGCGCATCTGTTAATTGCAAACCTGAGCGACGCGCAACATCTAGAAAAGAATCAACCATCGACATATGCACCCAAAGCAATAGGTGCGGATCATCTAAGCCCAATGAGGTATGAATCTTTCTTACTCGAGCAGCTAAGTCCAGTGCAGTTTTTGGCTCGGCAAAGGTAAGCGTTGAAACGTAATCTCCCGTGCGTTGCAGACGCCCCCAAGCATCTTCACGAAAATTTGAATGCTTCGCGACGCCATCCATTGCTTCCGGCTGCAGCGCTTGCTGCAATAGCGCTCGAATCCCACCGACTGCCATCGCTGGATCGGAATGAATCCTCCAAGTTATTGATTCGGGTGAAAAGAAGCCCCGAGGATCGTCGTGAGATTTATGAGCCATTGTTTTTGAATTCTGCTATGCCGTAAAAGCTTTAATCGCATCTACCAACATCTGCACAGCAATCGCTGCGAGAAGAAGTCCTGCTATTCGCGCCAATAATGTGACACCGGCATCTTTGATAATTCCAAGAATAGTTGTTGAAGCCATAAGTGAAGTTGCAATAACGATATGTACTGCGACAACTGCAGCAATTAAACCCAAGCTTTGTGCGGGAGTTTGGATCTGCTGTACAAAGATCATCGTTGCAACGATGGCACCGGGTCCGGCGAGTAGCGGAGTACCAAGCGGAACGAGCGCAATATTCTTATCTTTACCAGAACCATCACCCATATCTCGTCCGGTCAGAAGTTCAAGAGAGACATAGAGAAGCAATAGTCCGCCCGCGGCTTGCAGAGCTTCAATCGACACGTTCATATATTCGAGAATGAATCTTCCAAAGAGCGAGAAGAAGGCGATGACTACAAGTGAAACAAGCGCCGCCTGCCAAGCAAGTTGCTTGCGTTCGCGCTTTGACTTATCAGCCACCAGGCCTAAAAAGATTGGCGTAGCGCCCGGAGGATCGAGAATCACAAGCAAAGTTACAAAGGCTTGAATTGAGAAGGTTAAAGTGCTGACTTCAGCAACGTTCATGAATTAACCACCCTTCTCTGGTTTGCTAGCGATTCTAAGCGCTCCCATTGTGCAGGATCGGTGAGATTTTCGCCTAATGAATTTAGTTTACCGTTGCCGTGGTAGTCGCTGGCGCCAGTTTTAATCAGATTAAGTTCATCAGCAATTCCGTTTAATTGCTTGCGTTCATCTGCAGAATGATCGCGGTGGTTAACTTCAATACCATTCAAGCCCACTTGAAGCAGGCTCGCAAAAGAATCTGCCGAAATAGTTTCACCGCGCCGCGATGCAAAGGGATGAGCAATTACTGAAACTCCGCCAGCCTGCTTAATACAGGCGATAGCGCTTTCCGGAGTTGGCGCTGCATGAGTTACATAATATTTAGACTCGTTATGTAGCAAATTGATAAAGGCTTCATCCCGCGTAGCAACAACACCTTTAGCAACTAGTGCATCAGCCAGGTGAGGTCTACCTACCGTCGCACCGGCCGGAGCAATGGCCAACACATCTTCCATTGTTATCGCTATGCCATCTGCTGCCAGAAGTTCGATCATTTTTCGCATACGGGGCAATCGCGTATCGCGCGATTGTGCCAGCATCTTCTGCATCGCTAAATCTCCTCCATCGAAAAGTAAGCCAAGTATGTGCACGCTTATTCCATCGGAAGTTAACGTGGAAATTTCTGCGCCTAACACCAATGACATCGGAGATCTCAACGCTTCTACCGCTTGGCTCCAACCCGAAGTCGTATCGTGATCGGTCAATCCCAAAGTTGTAATGCCTGCTGACAAAGCCTTATTAACCAGCGCAAAAGGTGAATCAGTGCCGTCACTGGCAGTGGTGTGGGTATGAAGATCAATCATTCTTCAATCATTACCCTTGTAGGTCGAGTTCTTAAAACAACTAGTACGCAACCGAAGAGAATTAACGCAATTCCTGGAATGACACCAGCTGGTGGAAGTTGCCCCATCCACCAAATTGCAAGTAGTGAACTAACAGGAACTTCAAAAAATACAATTAACGAAACGACTGCCGGCGAAACTCTTTTTAATACTGAATTAAACATGGTGTGGCCAAGGAACTGGGCGCCAAATATTAAGCCCATCAGGATCCACCATTCGCGAGCGGTGAAGCGGAAAATTTGATTGCCAACAATTAACGCCAGTGGAAGCGCAGTAATCGCACAGAAGAAATAACAGATCGCGGTGTAAGTTGTTGTCTCTAGAGTTTGTTGCGCTTTTGATCCGATCATCATGTACATCCCAGCAAGGGCTGCGGATATGATCGCGGCTAAATCTCCAAGAAATGCCCGCATCGAAATCTGTAAATCAATTCCGGAAATCAATACAACTCCACCGAAACTTACAAACATTCCCATCCAAGCGCGCGGTGGAATATCTCCGCCAGTTAACTTTACAAACAAAGCCGCAAAGATTGGCTGTAACGCAACTAGCGCAGTGCCAGCAGCGACAGTTGTCATTCGCATCGCTAGAAAAAAACCACAAAAATGAAGAGCAAGAATTACTCCGGCAAAAATCGCCCACTTTGCACCGATGCGATCGACGCGGTGGCGCAGTGCAAATGGAGCTGTCATCAGCGCTCCCCCAAGATTTCTCCAGAAAATCAAGGTGAGTACTGGCATCGCACTCATGGCAATTAGCGGCCCTGATGTACCAATTCCGATAATTCCAAAGCCCAAACGAATCAGATCTGGACGCGCAGGAATCTGGGTGTGGTGATCTCTAGATAAAGGCTGCGACATGGCAGTAACGGTAGCCGATACCCTTAGCCAATGAAGGGAGGCCAAAAATGAGCACAAATCAATTAAATCGCGTCTTTATCGCTCGCCTTGCCGGCACCGCTGTATTTGATCCAAATGGAGATCCAGTCGGAAAGGTTCGCGATGCCGTTGCTACTTTGCGCAGCAATAACCAACCGCCACGCATCCTTGGCCTCGTCGTTGAAGTTCCATTACGCCGTCGCGTTTTTGTACCGATTACTCGCGTTACATCTATCGAATCTGGCGCAGTTGTAATCACTGGGCTTGTAAATATGCGCCGCTTCGAATCTCGTGCAGGTGAGTTACTTGTACTTGGCGAACTTTTAGACCGTTCGATAACTTTGTTGGAAAATCTAGAGCCAGTAATTGTTGAAGATATGGGAATGGAACAAACCCGTACCGGCGATTGGTTTATCAATCGCGTTCACATTATGAGGAAGGGCCGCGGATTACGTCGCAAAGGCGCAACTTCTACTGTGCAATGGGAAGAAGTAACCGGATTCGCCCTGCCTGAACATAACCAAGGCGTTACAAATTTACTATCGGCTATTAGCAATCTGCGTGCTGCCGACTTAGCTGCTGTGATTCAAGATTTAGCCCCGAAGCGTCGCGTTGAAGTTGCGCGCGCACTCGATGATGAGCGACTTGCAGATGTGTTGCAAGAAATGGATGAGGCCGAACGCGTCGCCCTTCTTGCAGAACTCGAAGGCGAACGTGCCGCAGATGTACTTGGTGAAATGGATCCTGACGATGCTGCCGACTTGTTACGCGAAGTTGGTGAAGAGCGAGCACAGGCGCTGATCGAATTGATGGAACCTGAAGATGCTGAAGATGTTTTACGCCTTTTGACATACGAGGATTACTCTGCTGGTGGAATGATGACAACCGAACCTATCGTCATGAGCGCTGACTACTCAGTGGCTGATGCGCTTGCGAGCGTTCGTGCGCGGGAAATTTCGCCGGCACTTGCGTCACAAGTATTTGTCTGTCGCCAGCCGCTTGAAACGCCTACTGGTCGCTATATCGGCATGGTTCACTACCAACGCTTGCTGCGCGAACCACCTGCAACTTTGCTCGGTTCAATTGTTGATACCGATACGCAAGGGCTAAATCCCAACGCATCGTTGCATGAAGTTTCGTCATACTTGGCTAGTTATAACTTGCTCTCCGTTCCAGTTGTCGATGGAAATGAACGCTTACTTGGCGCAGTAACCGTCGATGACGTACTTGATCACTTGTTGCCGGAAAACTGGCGCTTGGAGCACCGTGATTCAACTCGCGGTACCGGACCGAAATTAAATCTGGCAGATGTATCAGGTTCGGAAGTTAACCAAATGGATATTGATTTAGATAAAGCAATGGATGAGGAGGCGCGCTAATGGCACGTTCAATTACACATCGCAATAGCGGGCTAGACACCCCTCGCGAATCACGCCGCTCGATTCGTCCAAACTACGATCCAGAGGCCTTCGGTCGTTTATCCGAGAGTTTCGCCCGTTTCCTAGGAACCGCCCGATTCTTGGTTTACATGTCTGTCTTTGTACTTTCTTGGATACTTTGGAATTCGCTAGCTCCACGCAATCTTCGTTTTGATGACTATCCATTTATCTTCTTAACGTTGATTCTCTCGCTGCAAGCGTCATACGCTGCTCCACTTATCTTGCTTGCCCAAAATCGCCAGGCAGACCGTGACCGTATTTCGCTAAATGAAGACCGCGCACAAAATGCGCGTTCGATTGCAGATACTGAATACTTAACTCGCGAATTAGCTAGCTTACGTATCGCAGTTGGCGATGTTGCTACTCGCGACTTTATACGAAGTGAACTTGAAGATCTCGTGAAAGAGTTAAGTACTAAGCCCGAGTCTGACGCCAAGTAAAGAGCTACTTCTTACAACAAGCTTTTCTGCAATCGCGGTAATGGCAATTGCACTTGGTGAATCTGCTTCCGCAATTACAACTGGTGCTCCTCTATCTCCGCCAGAACGTAAATCTGTACTAAATGGAACCTTCCCAAGTAGCGGAACATCGCTTCCAACCAGATTAGATAGTCGCGCTGCTGTTTCTGCTCCCCCACCTTCACCGAAGAGAGAAATTTCATCGCTGCAATGAGGGCATGGGAAAGATGACATATTTTCGATCACGCCGATAACGCGTTGGTGAATCTGATGTGCGATCCGCCCGGCTCGTTCTGCCACTTCCGCAGCAGCAACTTGTGGAGTTGTTACGACCAGAATCTCTGAAGTTGGAATTAATTGTCCGAGTGAAATTGCGAGATCTCCAGTTCCAGGTGGTAGATCGATCAGCAAAAGGTCTAGGTCGCCCCAGTACGCATCTGAGAGAAGTTGTTCCAGAACACGATGTAGAAGTGGGCCACGATAAGCAACTGCATCAGCGCGCTCGGGTTTAAACATTTCCATTGATACGACTTTTACACCGTAAGCCTCAAGCGGAATAAACATTTGATCTATCGCCGTTGGTCGCTGACCCATCAGACCCATCAGGCGTGGAATCGAGTGGCCATAAACGTCAGCGTCTAGAATTCCGACGCGTAAGCCTTTGCGCGCAGCTGCTACCGCTAAGTTAGTAGTGAGTGAAGATTTACCGACACCGCCTTTGCCGGATGCGACTGCGACGACACGGGTTAGAGATTCAGGCTGTGCAAATGGAATAAATTTTTCGCGGCCTCCACGAAGCAGCTTTTTAACGTTATTGCGCTGTTCTTCAGTCATTACTCCAAAGGTAATTTCAACCTTTGCAATTCCATCTACCTTCGAAACAGCCTCTGTAATATCCCTGCGCAGACGATCCTGCATCGGGCAGCCAGAAATAGTTAAGAGAATAATTAACTTGGCGATACCGCTGTCAATTTCAACGGTATCTACCATTCCAAGTTCTGGAAGAGGGCGATGTAGTTCTGGATCAGAAACAGTTGCTAAAGCTGCATTTACTTGATCAAAGAGTTCTGCTGAAGTGGTCACAGAAGATCCGGATCAATTTTGGCGTTGAATTTAGCTGAATTCTCGGCGGCATCAACTTCATCTAGCGCATTGGCGATATGTTTCTTAATAAAAGTCTTAGGGCGTAGATCTGCTGGTGAGAGATCTTCAAATCCTGGGCCCAAGTTTTCACGTAACTCGGCGGTTGCAGTATTTGCCATGGCGCGGATCTTCTTTATCAATTTAGCGGCGTCTACCGCCAGATGAGGAAGACGTTCTGGACCAACTAATATGACAGCAAGAATCGCTAGGCCAAATATCTCGCCGGCGCCGAAGTCAAAGAACATAGTTGTTGATACTACTCGTTAAATTTCTTTATGAATTCCGGTTACTTGCCTGCGGTCAAAGTTACTGTTGCAGATGCGGTTACACCATTACGAGTGTAGGTAAGTTGAACGGAATCGCCAACGTTTTTGGCGCGAATTGCAACAATTAACTCTTCTGCAGATGCGATAGGACGTCCGTCAAACTTGGTAATTATGTCTCCCGCTTTCAGCCCCGCTTTCGAAGCAGGTCCACCAGGCAGAATTGCTTTGTCGTTCTTAGCGATCAAAGCCCCGTCACCTTCAAATTTCATATCAATTGATACGCCGAGCACTGGATACGTTGCCTTGCCGTTCTTAATCAATTGATCTGCAGTCTTGCGCGCCTGATTGATAGGAATGGCAAAACCTAAACCGATCGAACCAGATTGTGAGCCAAATGAAGAACCAAGGGTTGCAATCGCTGAGTTAACTCCGATCACTGCGCCAGTGGAGTCAACTAGCGGGCCACCAGAGTTGCCAGGGTTGATTGCAGCATCGGTTTGGAGCGCATTAATAAATGAACTATCGCTGCCGGTTTCACCTGCGGTAACAGCGCGGTTCTTAGCGCTAATGATTCCCAGAGTCACAGTTCCGGAAAGGCCAAGTGGTGAACCGATAGCTATTACAGAATCACCTACGGCTACTTTGTCACTATCGCCTAATTGCAAGGCAGTTAATCCGGTAGTTGCGATCTTTAATACCGCTAAATCATAGGAAGAGTCACGCCCTACGACTTTAGCTGCAAACTTTTGTCCACTATTTAAAGTTACATCGATAGTTCCGTTAGCTGAAACTGCTTCAGCTATCACGTGGTTATTTGTAAGAATGTAGCCATTGCTTTCGATAACAAAACCCGTGCCGGTTGCGCCACTATCTTTGGTTTTTGCTTCGATAGATACAACTGAAGGAATTACGCGCTGGGCAATATCTGCTACCGATCCTGGCGCACGCTCAACTGAATTGGTTACACGCGATAAATTAATTGAATGGCCAAAGAGTGAGCCAGATGAGGATGCTCCAAAGATTGCCCCAACTAGGCCTGCGACAAAGGCGAGAAGGATGGCGTTGGTTCGGGTAATGAAATTAGCCTTTCCGTTACGAGAGGCTGGCACCCACCATGGTCCGAAGTTCGGAGAAGTCATAAGTAAATTCTCCTACAACTTGGTGGCAAGTAACAAACCATCGCCAGTAGGAATCAGTGAAACCACCCAATTCTCTGATTCATTTTTCAACGATTTCCCAGATTCGCGAAGGGCAACAGTTTTGGGATCTCTTTGCGCTGGATCTGAAACCTTTGAACCACCGAAGAAGTTATCGATAACAAATACTCCACCGCTGCGCAAAATACGATGTGCCTCGTTAATTGCAAAAGGTAGATCTTCCGGATTATGGCGAAAAATAACGAGGTCATAGGCGCGATCAGCAAGTTTTGTCATTACATCCATAACTGGATTTGTGATTAAGCGAAAGCGGGCTGGAACAATATCTGCCTCGAGAAATGCAGTTTTTGCTATGTTGCTATGTTCCATCTCATCATCAATTGAAGTAAGCGTTCCGCTAACGAGCATTCCTTCTAAGACCCATAGTGCACCAACACCCGAACCAGTTCCTATTTCAACAACTGATTGCGCTGAAAGATTATGTGCTAAATGTTTCAAATAAGCGCCGGCGCCAGAAGTTGCATCAGTTACACCGATTTCTTCTCCGCGGGCACGGGCGCGCTTTTTTACTTCATCCTCCGAGATAAAGCTCTCGGCATAGGAATGCGGATCAATGATCATGAGAGAGATGTTAGCCATTCGATAAGCAAACGCACGCCGAATCCATTGCCGCCTTTAGGGTTTTCTCCAGAATCACTTTCACTGCGCCCAGCGCCGGCTATATCAAAGTGAATCCAAGTGTGATCTGCAACAAAGTGCTCCAGAAAGAGCGCGGCGGTAATTGAGCCCGCGCTAAATTTCTTCTTACTTGTGACGTGGCTTAGATCTGCGATCGGACTCTCTAGCGCTGCCTTGTAATCATCTACTAGCGGCATGTGCCAAACCCGATCGCCAGAACGTTCACCCGCATCCGCAAAACTCTTCGCTACCTTTTCGTTTCGTGTGTACATCGCTGCATATTGGCGACCAACTCCAAGCGTTGCCGCCCCTGTCAACGTTGCAATATCAATCAAATAATCTGGTTTCAGATTTGCAACTGCATAAGCCAGTCCGTCGGCAAGTACTAGGCGACCTTCGGCATCGGTATCTAGTACTTCAACAGTCTTTCCGCCGTATTGGGTAATGACATCGCTGGGACGTTGTGAAGTTCCAGATAAGGCGTTTTCTGCCAACATCATCAGTACCGTTACCTGAACTTGTGGTTGAAAATAAGGAAGTGCCGAAATCGCACCTAAGGCGGCTGCCGCACCAGCCATATCAGACTTCATTGGAGCCATGATTTCCCATGGTCGCTTTAGTGATACGCCGCCAGTGTCGTATGTAATTCCTTTACCAACAATGACTACGTGCGGAAGTGTTCCGGCAGATTTCTTTCTACCGCGTGGGTGATAACTAACTTCTACAAATCGCGGTCCGGGATTTGGTGATGAGTTTCCAACTGCGCGGAGCCCACCGAATTGAGCAAGTTCTTTTCCTGATAAAACTTTTATTTCTAAACCGCTATCGCGGGCAATTTTTACCGCCTCATCTGCCAGCCAAAGCGGCGTCTTTACATTTGAAGGTGTATGTATCAGATCCCTGGTTTGGCAAACTGCACTGGCTATCGTCGATGCGCTCTCAATTACATCTGGTTTGTCTGTCACAAATAAAAATAGTGGAATCTCTTGAATTGCACCAGTTTTTTGCGTCCATATATAAGCGCCGAGTTGCACAGAGATTGCGAACGACTTTAATTGGGAATGGTTTGCAACACAAACCGCTGCAATCATGACCGCTTTACCTCGACCCTTTCGGCCAAGTGCGGCGCCAGCCTGGCGAATCGCTAAATTACTCTCGTCACCAAGACCGATTAAGAGGATGCGATCTGCAGCAAATTGATCTGCCGCCACTGGTACTTCAAATATCTCACCAGTTTTTCCGGTGGCAGAAAAGAATGCCAATTCATCGCGAAGATCGATTTCAAAAATCTTCTCTAGTTTTTTTATTAAATTTGCGTGAGAAGGAAAGTTATATTCAGCTACGCTTTTCTCGCCAGTCTCGCCAGGCGTAGCATTCTCAGCAGTTGCATTTTTTTGTGTGAAGCCAATAGCGATCGATTGCGCATCAGCGAGCGCTTCGATAAGTGAATCTAAATTAGAGTTGTGGTCTACAGCGATCGGCTGGAGCACGAGCCTGGCCTATTTCTTGATAAGTGCTACAGCTGCTTCAAGGGCGGCGCTGAGGTTATTTGCTTCTTGCGCGTTGAGTTCGACGACGAGACGTCCGCCACCTTCGAGAGGAATTCGCATAACTAGCGAACGGGCTTCCTTGGTAACTTCCATGGGTCCATCACCAGTACGAGGTTTCATGGCTGCCATGGGAAGAACTCCTTCGATACTTAAAAGTCGGCCAACTTGCGCCTTTGGTTGTTGCACTTGCGCCATCGGCTAATGCAGAGGAGAAGTATCTCGCAGATCGGGCCTAGTATGAAATCGAAGCGGGCTCTAACCCAAGCCAAGCAGGGCGGTTATGCGGGATTTTCCAGAGACCATTACCGCTGCAACCGATTTTTCAGGCACACCCAAGAGCGCAGCGATTTCATCGATTGGCATCGATCTCAGATAGTGAAGGCTCAAAATGATCCGCTCCTCTTCGGGCAACTGCGCCAAAGCGCCAGCCAGAGTTAAGGGCGCGGTCATAGCCCCAAGGTTACTCGCGTCAGCGAAGTGATGTGGAGAGGCGAGCCAACGAAATTCGCACACCAACCCAGAGAAATGGTGCAACCGATAGAAAAACTAAGCGCGGACAGTTAATCGTCTCTGACCAATCAAATTTAGTTCTGCTTTCTGATATTGGCGAGAGATCAAACGATCCAGCGCCTTTCAGAATTTTTCCGGTGTGCTCAACATCGCAAATTGCAGGCGGTTGCCATTTAGTAACAACCATTGTGTCTAGCAATCCCAGTGAAGAAAATTTTGGATAAAACTTGTACAACGGCCCAGTGAAAGCGGAAATAGAAGTACCGACTCCACCTCTAATTTGAGAAGTAACCCATACTTTTGTTTGCAACATCCAATCACCTTGTGACTCCCAATCCGTGATAGCGTCCCAAGCGCGTGCTTGCGAGCAGGGAAGTTCGATGGAAATTCGCAGGGTGTTTTTGGAAGCGTTAATAGTTAAATTCCCTTGGCTATATCAAGTGCTTGGTCGACGTTGCGTGCCCAATGTAAGAGCTCACGTTGACCCGGCTTGACAAAACCGTGTTCTTCTAAATGGTCGATTAAAGTAACAAGCGGTGCGTATAGATCATAAGGATCTAAAACAATGACCGGCTTATTGTGGAACTTTAAAAATCGACCGACCCAAATCTCGAATAGTTCTTCAAGCGTTCCGATCCCGCCAGGTAGCGCGATAAAGGCATCAGATAAATTTTCAATCATCGCTTTGCGATTTCTCATCGAATCTACAATGTGTAGTTCGTCGCATTCTCTATCGGCAAACTCAATATCAACTAAGCGTTGTGGGATGACGCCGATGGTCTTTCCACCAGATTCGCGCGCACCACGGGAGACAGCACCCATCGCGGAAATATGTCCTCCCCCAGAAACTAACTCCCAATTGCGAGCCGCAATTCCTGCTCCGAGTGAATGGGCCAGGTCAATATATTTAGGGTCGATCGTCTGTGATGAAGAGCAATAAACGGCGATACGCATGAGCCAAAGGATAGGGGTTAGGCTTATCGCATGTCTTCTTCACAAAAATCAGCAGCGCTGGCATCCGGCCACGGAATTGCAACGCTCTCCGGTGGGACCGTTCTAGATGTTTGGTTCCCAGAACCAACGTTAGGTGCACTTAGCGGTAAGCCAAGTGAAAGCCTTTCACAGTTAGCTGGTGTTGATGAAGTTAGAAAAGTTAAGCGCGAAGTTGTTTCAATTGAAATTGATTTAAATCAGGCGCCTGCAAGTGCTATAGATGCCTATCTTCGCCTTCACCTGCTCTCTCATCGTTTAATCAAGCCACACGGAGCAGTTATGGATGGCATCTTTGGCCTGCTTGCAAATGTGGTCTGGACTTCCGCGGGGCCGTGCGCAGTCGAAGGTTTTGAATTTATTCGTGGTGCACTGCGCGCAAAATATGGACATATCACCATCTTTGGCGTCGATAAATTTCCGCGCATGGTTGATTACGTAATTCCATCCGGAGTTCGAATCGCAGATGCTGATCGAGTTCGCTTAGGAGCGCATCTTGCTTCAGGTACAACGATTATGCATGAAGGGTTTGTTAACTTTAACGCAGGAACGATGGGCGCTTCGATGGTTGAAGGGCGCATCTCCGCAGGAGTAGTAGTCGGTGATGGAAGCGATGTTGGCGGCGGCGCCTCAATCATGGGCACATTAAGTGGTGGCGGAAAAGAAGTTATCTCAGTTGGCGAAAAGTGTTTGCTAGGTGCAAATTCTGGATTAGGAATTTCTCTTGGTGATAACTGCGTAATTGAAGCAGGTACTTATATAACTGCCGCATCGAAAGTAAAACTTCCAGACGGTGAAATTGTCAAGGCAGCAACTCTCTCCGGTGCAAGCAATCTCCTCTTCCGCCGCAATTCAATTTCCGGTGGTTTAGAAGTGGTAATGCGCACTGGTACTTGGGGCGGATTAAATTCAATCCTGCACGCGAATTAAGCTATTGCTTTAACGAAAACCATGCAGAAGGAAGTTTACTTCGGCTTCTAAATGTTTCGCCCCGCAAAGTGGCCGTTTGACCGGTCGAAGACGTTGCTTCAATAGTTGCAACCGAGCCTGCTGGATTTAGTGCAATTACCTTTAGCGAAGTAACATCGGTAAGCGCGAATGCCTGCGCAATTACGCTCTGTGGAATTTCTCTAACCCATGATGCGTACCTGGGATTAAGGGCGACATCTGCGCTTGCACTATCAGAGACGCTAACCGTGTATGGAGTTGCGGTTCCCCAAGCATGCTCCGAAGTTTCAGTTACGCCACCAGATGAAGATGTGAAGTAAGCGGTAATTGGAATACCTGCATAGGTGATTATCGATCCGGCGGTTCTATTTACTGCCGCCTTCCAGAGCTCACCGAATTTTGGCTCGCTCTCTTTAGCAAATCCCACAAAAGTTTGATCGCTAATTGAGCCATAGAGATTACAGTCGCAAGCGGCGCGGATATTGAACGACTTCACGTACGCGTAGGTACGAGAGGCTATCGCTTGTGCCTCAAGGGCTGCATCCGGCCATGAAGATGGAACTTCGCTTACACCCCACAAATACTCATCTTGTAAGCGAACGGAGTTAATTATTTCCATTCTTTTACCAAGCAATTTGTCGCGGATTATCTTGAAACTCATTTGTCCGTAGCGATATCGGTTGACAACATTTCCAGTAGTTAGCGAAACCAGCGTCATTGGCCCAGCTAGATATCGAGTGCCGGTCCAGCGCAATGTAAAAGAATTTCCCGTCGATATCGGCGTGTTCTTACTTCCCCGGGTTGAAGAAATCGCAATCAAGTTATTGATGAGCGCTAAATTAATGGTTGTTTTGCTCGGGATTGTAAGTAGCGGTTCTGCAGTTTGAGTCTCACCCAAGTCACCCGCAAATAGTTGCAGATTTGCACCAACTGAATCACTTCTGACCTTAGCTGCAGTTAAAAGGTGGCCGATATTTATTCGGAGTATTTGGGTATCTGTAGCTGTCTCAATGACTGTACCTGTGTAGTAATACTGCAAGATAGCTGTTGCAGATTCACCGGCTAGTGCTTTGGCGCGGGCTCCGACCTGGCTCATTCCGACGCCATGTCCATATCCGCTTCCCTGAAAGGCAAAGGTGGCAGGTAGATCTGCCCCAGTAGCGGTAGTTGGGAAAATATTTAATACAAAAGCTGCGACGAGAAACGTCAGAAAATTCTTAGACATCCTCATTTGCTGCTGCGCTCTTTCCAACTTGAATAAACTCGCGATATTGCTGAATTACTTCGGTTGGGTTTCCGCGGGCCATCAACTTACCTTTGTGAAGCCAGGCAACTTCATTACAGACATCTTCAATGGTTGCCATTGCGTGGCTAACGAGAATCAATGCGCGGTCCGCAGTACGTAACTCTTTAATTCGGTTAAGGCTTTTCTCCTTAAAATGCGCATCGCCAGTGCTGAGCGCTTCATCAACGATCAAAATATCTGGTTGGACGGTTGCTGCCACAGAGAAGGCCAAACGCGCATACATACCCGATGAATAAGTGCGCATAGGCGCATCGATCGCATCACCGAGTTCGGAGAAATCAGCTATCGCATCGAATTGCTCATCAATCTCCGCGCGAGACATACCGGCCGCTAAGCCACCTAAATAAACATTGGCGCGACCAGTCATTGATGGGTTGAAACCAACTCCAAGCGCCAATAGCGTACTGACTGAACCGTACACTTCGATCCTGCCTTGTGAAGGTGGAACAATTCCCGATATAACGCGCATTAGCGAAGATTTACCGGCGCCATTTGAACCAATAACGCCTAGAACAGTTCCGTAATTCACATCTAGATTTATTTCATTTAGCGCTCGAACAACGCGAGTGTGCTTCTTTCCGCGGCCTAACGCCTTAAGCCTGGCTTTTAGCGTTGGACGCTTATCAATTGAAGTTGTGTAAGTCAGTCCCACATTCTGAACTGAAACCGCGAGTCCATGCTTGGCATGAATTGAGTTTTGCGAATTAGAGGCGGACAGCGAAATCACGCTCCCTAGATAGGAAAAAGTAAGCGCCAATTAAGAAGATCGATAGCGCCCAGATAAATGCGTGCGCAATGGAATACAGATCGGGAGCCTGGGCGTAAACCATCACTTGTGACCAAGCATCTAATAGGTAGAAAAGCGGGTTAACAACTTCTAAAGTCTTAATTTTTTCAGATACATCACTTGCTTGATAAAGAATTGGAGAGAGGTAGAGCAAACTTCTGGTCATATACGGCAAGAAACTTGCGATATCTCGGAAGTAAACATTGATGCATGAAATCAATATCGCCATCCCTAAACCCATTAATAACGCGATCAGGATTACAGGAATTGCCCAGAACATTTGCCATGAATATGGCAGTCCTAATGCAGTACGCATTACAAAGAAAACTAACAGTGTTGGTACGAATTTAAATAACGCAACTACTGCAGCGGATATTGGAAGCATCACTCGTGGGAAAGCGGTATTTAAAATCAAGCGCTGGCCTGCGGTAATTGATTTAACTCCCCCGCTAAGGCTGTTACTGATTAAGTAGAAGAGGAAGAGGCTAGCAGTGAGATGACCGTATCGTGTCGAATCGCTATGTCCACCAATGATGTAGATTAGAAGAAAGTAAACGCCAGATAAAAGTAACGGATTTAGAACCAACCAAAGCTGTCCAAAAACGGAGCCGTAGTTCTGCTCGCGAAGTTCTGATCGAGAAAATTCTGCGATAAATGAACGTCGCGCCTGGAGTGAGCGCAGGTAAGAGCCGAGCGGTGGCAGGCCAGCGCGAAACGGTTCGTAAATTGATACAGGAGCGCTCATATAGGTAAAGGCTACCGTAGGGCTTTAGTAGAGGTGATGAACCCCGCGCCCCAAGCGAAATGCATAGTTGGAATAATCGCAATTAGTGAAAAAAATTCATAAATAGATCGGGCGAGCGCGACCGAAGAGATGGCGACAAATACTGCATACACCGCAGCAGGTAAATAAAGAATTGGATTGATTAGAACTCCAGCGGCGATTGAAATCAAAGTTCCAGCAAGAGTTATCGGCGGCGCCAGATATCGCAAATTTATGGTGCCTGAATGACTCCGCGAAACTACGCGCCGCCAAGTTCCGTATTGGAAATATTGCTTGGCTAATTTGCGCAAAGTTGGTCTTGGACGATACGTAACCTGTAAGCGTGGATCAAAATATATTAATCCGCCATTTTTCCTCAAACGATGATTAAGTTCCCAATCCTGCGCACGGGTGTATCTCTCATCGAAGCCACCAGCTTGGTTTATCGCCTCGCGGAGAAACGAACCGAGATAAACCGTATCTACTTCGCCAGCTTTTCCACCTGTGTGAAATCGAGATGCACCGACTCCAAGCGGGCTCCGCATGGCGCGCGCAACCGCCTTCTCAAATTTCGTTATTCCTTCTGCAGCCATTACTCCGCCGACATTTACCGCACCAGTTTTTCGTAATATTTCAACAGCGAGAGATAGATAATTTTTTGGAATCTCTGCATGTCCATCAACTCGCACAATCACTGGGTTTTGCGAAGCTGCCACTGCGAGATTCAGGCCAGCCGCAGTTTTACCCGTTGGATTTGTAACTAATTTAACTCGCAAATCTTTTGCGGCAAGTTCGTCAGCTATTTGATTTGTACGATCGCGAGAAGGACCGAGTGCGAGAATTACTTCAAAGTGACCGTGATAATCCTGAGCAAGAATCGCCAGAATTGAATCCTCTAAATGCGCCTCTTCATTTAGAACAGGAAGGATCACGCTTACCGCCGGTGAGGCAGATAACTCGCCCAATGATGTCGCCATAACCCCTCCACGCTATCGCCCAAGTAGAGTTCGCATGTGAAATCGACGCGAGCAGTACGGATTATTACATCACTCTCTTTGGGTGTTGTGCTCCTTGCATCGCTTTCTTGGATTGGCTTGGGCCACGTCAGCGGCAAAATTGCTCGAATCAACGTCTTCGCAGAACTCGATAATCGACCAAAGAAAACTTCAAAAGCGCTGAACTATCTAATCGTTGGTTCAGATACGCGCGAAGGTCTAACCAAGGCTGAGATGAAGGCGCTGCGCGTAGGAAGCACAAAGACTGCTGCAGGTGGCCGTTCTGACACTATGTTATTGGTGCATATAAGTAAGCAGCGCGATAAGGCATATCTGGTTTCTTTGCCAAGAGATTCGCTAGTAACAATTCCTGCGCACACAAGTACAGATGGAAAATCTCAGATAGCGGCTCGGCAAAATAAGTTAAATGCCGCTTTTGCATTTGGTGGAGCACCACTTTTAATTAAAACTATTGAAGGTGCAACAAATCTAAAAATCGACCATTACATTGAAATTAATTTCGCAGGCTTTGCTGGAATCGTAAATGCATTGGGCGGAATCGATGTCTGTACCAAGGTCAATATTGATGATCCAAAGAGCCACTTAGTTCTTAGCGCAGGCACACATACTCTCGACGGTATCGAAGCGCTT
>Ga0214919_10002826_pt1 | contig 26853 bp, 25 predicted proteins | sample LL1503_MetaG_FD_177994 | JGI IMG/M metagenome (GOLD analysis project Ga0214919, IMG submission 177994) | Freshwater microbial communities from Lake Lanier, Atlanta, Georgia, United States - LL-1503 | ecosystem: Environmental > Aquatic > Freshwater > Lake | place: USA: Georgia | collected...
GGTATCGGACCAGGCGTCTGTGCCGTATCGGCCGCTGTCCTTGCCGGCGATGATCGCGAAGGTCGACGAGGTCAGCACGAGGCGCTTCACACGGGCCCGTTGAGCGGCCGCGATGACTTGCTTGGTTCCTTCGACCGCGGGGACGATCATCTCGTTCTCATCCTTGGGCTGCGCCAGCACGAACGGGGAAGCGACGTGCATGACGAACGTGCAGCCTTTCATCGCCTCTGCCCATCCGGTCTTGAACAGAAGGTCCAACTCGACGAAGCTCAGACGATCGACCGGCGCCACCTTTGCAATGGCAATTCGAGTTGAGTCGGCCTTTGCGCGACTGCGGATCGTTCCCACCACTTCATACCCCTGCCTGAGCAGTTCGGCAGCGCAGTGCTGCCCGATGTATCCGGTGACACCCGTTAGCAGTACACGGTTCATCTGGTTGACTCCTGAGGTAATTGCGCAATCATTAACTTGCATAGTGCAAGTGTATAGATAAAGCTTGCAAGATGCAAGTCATTGCCCCCACGCAGCCAGGTTACGAAAGGGACGGATGTGCTCGAGTGACGTGTCCTGGGCAGAATTGAGCGCGCGCACGCCGTGGATCGTGAGATGCCGCAGTGGCTCAGTGTGGGGGCTTGGATTCCTCGGTGGCGCGGTTCTGCCGGGCATTGAGTTCGAATCCCCGACCCCATCAAAAAATCATGCTTTTTGAACTGAGCAAGTTATTTATACAGTCCCTTCTGACCCGCCAGTGACTTCTTTCAATATTTCAATCCTTTAGCACCCCAAGTAAATGAGGCCCAAATGTTACGCGCTGTAGAGCTGATTTGACTGGGGCTTGAGCATGGAGCTTGGCCGAATAAGCGCAGGCCCATGTCATGAAGTGTCGGTTCACCCGACACATTGTGATGTGCCCCTTGACATGAAGTGTCGGTTATTTGGGAACTACTAGGCCAGTGGCTGGGCTAAATCATTTCATTTTCTTGATTTATCAATCCGCTGATGCTCGGAGCTTGGCTTATGCATTCGAAAAGCTGTCAGATCTTCCTGACCAAGGTCGTATAGGTTTCGGTGATCAGGTCACATAGACCAATGACAGAAGGACTGGTTTGAATTGGGAAGTTCACCAACTACCAATGAACACCTGGGGGTCAGTGGGCTCTCAGGTGGATCTATCACTCCTTGATCACTTATTACTATAAGTATGCGACTTTTTAAGAGTCGCATACCTGGTCCGTAAAAGACTAAATACATGTGAATTCCAGTGCCCCTTTGGCCTGGAGACAAGGAAATATTCACATGATCAAACTAGAAGTCCACCCCAAAGTCCTGATGTCTTTGAGTCAGGCATTTCCCAAGCCCAACAGGGCCGCCACCAAGGCGCTGAATAAATATGTACAAGTGCTGGAGCAGTTGCTGTTTGAGGCATGGCTCCATGGCCCAACACCTGAGCAGAGAAAGCTCAAACTGTTTGGTCTCTCGCTGTATCAACTTTCGACCAAAGGTGGCCAGATTGGCCCCAAAAAGATCCGCATTCACAAGTGGCTCAAAGACCAGAAGTTGGAACTGGTTCAAGCCGTGACCAAAGGCTCCAACCTCAATGGCCGCTTGAGCGAAGTGAAGCTGACCAAGTTGGTCACCATGACCAACACCCTAGAAGTAGAAGAAGAAATCACCATGACCGTCCACAACAAAACCGATCGAGAAATATCTGCGTATTTAACTGGCGATGAACAAGCCAACCAAGCTCTGTTTGACCTCCTGCATCCGGACTACGATGACTGCTGGAGCGAACACTTCATCTTGAATCAGTTTGACCCCATCCAAGTGGATGCCCGATCTTTGGAGAGCTATATCGTTTGGCTCACTACGGAAGCAACCAAACTCACCAAAGACAAGAAAGCCGCAGCCATCCGCCAAGCCCGAATTGTTCTGGGTTCATCCAAGGCCTTCAATGGGTGGTATCTCCAGAGGAAAAAGCCCAGTGAGTTTGGCCGCATGTACTACGAGGGAGTGAGCGTCCAGAACGTCAACAAAGAACTGCGCCGTGCCATGCTCGGCAACTGCTGGGAATACGACATACGCAGCAGCGTCATAGCTTGGAAGATGGGTTTTGCTCAGCAATATTTGACTTCAGAAGGCCTTGATGGCGATGTCCGCCGTAATTTCCCAGCTACTTTGAACTATCTGGAAGACAAGGCCGACTTCATGAGGACCGTATGCCTTTATGTGTTTGATGGCCGCAGCAAAGGAGCAGGGGAGTTTCACATGAAGTTACTCAAGCAGGCCTTCACAGCTATCAGCTTTGGTGCCCGTCTGGCTTCCACAGGTTGGCAAGATGGATTGGGGAACTGGAATAACCCTGCGCTGGTCAACATCTTGAAGAACACTGAAGAAAGAAACCGGTTCTTCAACGATCGATCTGTCAGAGCTTTCATCAAGGAGCAGAACACCTTGGATGAATATTTGTTCAAGCAGTTCAAAACTCAGCATCCCGAGTTGGTCAAATTGCCTTGCCTACTGACCCACAGCGGACGACTGAGCAAGGCCAAGGTCTTGGCCTACTTGTATCAGCATGGTGAAACCCGGGTCATGGATATTGTTCGCGCTACTGCTGCAGCAAACGATCGAAAGCCTTTAGCCAATGTCCACGATGCCATCTTTTTCAAACGGCGGCTGGGTGCTGAACTCAAAGCTGAGATTGAATGGCAGATGCGCAGCCAAACTGGCAATCCCTACTGGCATCTCACTGCCAAGGAGCTAACTCGATACGAGCCAAGATATCTTGACGCTCGCTTGGAAGAAAGTGCTCATCGCGCTCGGATTGAGCAGGAGCAAGTCTTGGCCCAAGGCTATGAATCCATCTGCTTTATGCAGGCCTGACACAGGCAACGATCTGGTGGGAATTTTTTGCTTATGAATTCCCGATCGTGACTGCTGAGATCAATGTTGAAACACCAGCAATTCGAGGGATCGCCGTTGGGGTTTGAGGTTAAAGCGCACTGATTTTCTTGACCACAACTTGGACAAATGTTTTGAGGCTCAGAGTTTGAATTCATAAGGGTAAATGTAAACCAGCAGCGGTCAGACGAGTCTTTAATGTCCTGTCAACCGGTAACCCATCATGTCCTCTGGATACCAGAGCGGCTCGGTTGTCCAGACCTAGTGGTCGATCACACAATTGTCTGTGCTTTTAAAACATTTGAAAGGAAAAGCACATGTCAACAGCATCCACAACACCGGTCGCACTCCTGCAATCCCTTAAGGTCACAGCGGCCAAGAAAGCCATTGGCAACAACCCTCAAGCACATCGCCGCATGAAACTGGCCCGCAAACTGTGGGAGCAAATCCAGTTGGCTAAATCACAGGCCGAAGGAACTAACTTCACCATGACCCGTTTCCGCTCTGTTACTGATCCAGATGGCAGTCGCCGAAGTGTTGAAGTCCCACGCCGTGTTCGCGCATGGTGGTGGACTACTGAGGCCAATAAGTTGGCCCTGAACATCCGCTATGGCGCCCGCAAGATTGAGATTAGCAAAGGCAAGAGCGCAGTTGAGATTGCCAGCGCAGCGGACTTGGTTCCCACCTTGGAATTAATCAAGCAGGCCGTGGAAGCAGGGGAGCTTGATGTCCAGATTGAAGCTGCAGCTAACAAGCTGCGTGAAGGCTTTGTGAAATAAATTGACCCATGTAGGAGTGACGATAAATATGGGTATGAACAAATACCTCGTCACCTTGCGCCTTAAAGGCCAACTTATCAAGACAGCGGTCTTTGCCGATTCATCTACCCATGCCAGGCTCATATGTGAATATCAGTTTGGCCTGGGGTGTTTGAATGGGTCACCCACCCAACTCAGCAGTGAGGGTCACGACTACCCCCTGCTAGATGACCTGACCGGCACAGTTACCCACACGACTAAAACCCGACCCCCCAAGCCACCCAGGGCTGCGACGATCAAACCCATCAAGCCCCAGAGTCCAGAGCAGATGAGGGTCACCCAGTTAAAGGCCAATGTGGATCGGCAAAAGGACGCATTAAAGCGAGAGCGTGAAAACCAGAAACGCCAAAGAGAGGCCGAGCACAGATGGCGCAATTTAGGTGGCATTTAAGGGTGGGGAGTGGTTTTAGGGCCGACTTAAAGAGACGCAAATCGCACTAAAACCACGCAAAAGTGGGGGTTCTTGACCGAAAAACATGCTGAAATTTTAAGCAGTGACCAGACGGATGACAGGCTATGCACAAATGGTCACAAGGGGTCTTTGCTGATCAGACCTTGCAGATCCAGATTGCCCAAACCCCCTTGGCCGCAAATGTGCCATATAGCTCATCCTTTTATTGAAAAGCTATGACAAACATTCTTCAACTCATCACCGACAACTATCTCGATACTCGCATCACGAAGCGTGTTGCCATCAATGGCGTGGAATTTGACGAGGATTTTCTCGCAAGCCTTGTAGCCAAGCATATGAGCCAGCGAGGCCATCTAAAACAGCCAACTGTGAGCACCGCATTTGAAATTTACATGCATGAAAAGTCTGCTCAAAGTCGCTGGCGATTTCGAACAAATGCCACTAGGGCATACAACAACTTTGTGACCCTATTTGGTGATCTGACGCTGCAAGAGCTGCGGCACTCTCATGCAACAAAATATCGCGATGCCCAACTTGCTCGCGGACTTAATCCAACCTCAGTTCGCAAGCACTTTGCCACGCTCAATGCCATGCTCAATTTGTCCTTTAAGCACTTGGACATTGACCGCTTGAGCCCTTTTCGTGGATTGCACATTCCAGGGGAGGGCGATTTCAAACGCCACATGCAGACTATTACGCCTGAACTGCTCAATGCCGTTAAGTCTCGATTGTTGATTAACCGCACACCCTACAAACTGTTGGCTCTGATCCAGTTGAATACGGGATTTCGTTTGTCCGAGCCCTTATTTGCAAAGCGTGAAGACTTGGTGCTTGATCATGAAATTCCACATCTATGGATTCGCAGGAACAGCCTTTCAGACAGGAAAACAAAGTCTAGCATTCGCGCAGTGCCGCTTGTTGGTGTGTCGTTAGATGCAGCTACCGAGCTTCGAGAAATTTCAATTTTTGCGCGAAGTGAATGGCTTGTGCCCAGATACGCCAGGGAAAACGGCAACACCAGTTGCTCTGCCATCATCAATAAACACCTGCGGGATTTGGATTTTCGCAGTCACATGTTTCGGCATGCATTGATTGATCGCTTGAAGGCCTGCAACGATGTTCCAACCCGCTTGGCTGAAAGCATTACCGGGCATTCAAGCGGAGGCTCAGAATTCAACACATATGGCACTGTGGGCTACACGCTGGAGCAAAAGCGCGATGTACTTATGCGTGTTGTAGTTTGAAGCCTGGGCACAAAAAAGCCCCTGCAGCTTTTGGCCGTAGGGGCTTACGCTAAACGACTAGTTCGGCGGTTTTATTTCTTGGCCTTGGCGTCAGGTGTCTTGGGAGCGCGACCGCCTGATTTGATGCATTCGTCCATGGTGGCAAATGGCTTGAAATTCTTTGTTGCTTTGTAGCCAGGGCTGCTCTCGTCGTGACAGATGTCGTTGTTGGACTTTTTCACAGCAGGAGCGGCGTCTGTGGCTTTTCCGGCGGGCGCTGCTGCAGTAGCGGGTTTTACAGGAGTTGCGGCAGCAGCTGGAGCTGGGGCGGGTGCTGCAGCAGGCGCAGCTGCAGTGGCTGGTTTCGCTGGAGCTGGAGTAGCTGCTGTCTGAGCAAATGATGCGACTGATGCGGCAATCAAAGTGGCGGCAATCAAAGTGATTTTGAACAATTTATCTCCTTCGCGGCAAAAGTGCCTAACCATTAAACGCCGCACCTGAATGGAGCGTTGACAGGCTTTACACAAGGCATGGGCCCTCTTTGGTGCACTTCACTGCACCTCGATTTTCTAAAAATTCGCTGTCCCAATAGGTGCAATTACGCTTTGCATGAAAGGCTTCGTGCCCACCAATTTCGCCGCATTGTTTGCGGCTCATTGAGACGCCTAGACCTGCAGATTGGGGGCTACCATTAACTGCGATTGCCCTCACTATTGCTGCTCATCGCACAGTGGCTCTACAGAAAATTGGGGGGTAAAAAAACGCAGAAATCCATCGAAAATCCAAAAGAATTCCGTAGTCTTTTATGCTATTTTTTGTGGGGGTTTGTTACAGCGTGCAGGACACTTTTTTGTAGCCTTGCTGCAACCCGCTTGCTTGCTTGTGTTTACTAGGGTATTCAAATTTTTGAGTCCCCTGAGTCTACCAATTTCACCACCCGGGCGGGTAATTTGTGAAGATATAAATTATGGCATATTTTTGACGCTGATTTGGTGGGCGCTTCAAAATTGTCCCGGCCTCCCCAGCGTCCTGCACTTGACCCAAGACAGCTCAATCTGTTGTGATTGACGTCTGTTTGGACTTGGCGTTGTAACGTAAAGTGATCTTGTGGATTTCACACAGGTTCAGTCTTTCCCAAACAACGTCGTCGTCAGAACTGTAGCCTACCCATGAAATGCTCATGTCGTAGATGCAGGTGTTTCCGGACTTATTAAATGAAATAAACCGTGACCTACCGTCAGCAAGTACGCTTTTACCGAGATGGTCATTGCCCCAATCTTTTTGCCTGCTGGGTGCAACGTAAACCGACTCAATATCGTAGCCTGTGCGATTGGTGAGCGTGAAATCTGCGTCACCCGCTACTACAGCGTTGGTTATGAATAGTGTTATCGAAACAGCGGTAAATATGGTTTTTAGAGTCATGCTCGACACCTTTCGTAGAAATTAAAAAAAGTCACTATATCTATCTTTGATTTCTTTTTCTATCATTGCATTGCACTTATCGGGCAAGAGACTTTCTTTTTTCAAAATCAGCCGGTTGTTCTTTTTGCCTTGTGAAATTAAGCTGTGGTTTTGGATTTGGCAACTTGAAGCAGATCGATTTTTTGCAGCTGGCACGGCTAAAAGGCGGGAGTGGGCAATCTCCTGCATCTACCACTGCAATATTGGCCCATCTGAACCTCACAGTCAGAATAGAAACCACGCATCAAATGCTGTTTGATCGCAAGTGGCAAGGCTCGACAACCTGTCGGCGCCGTTTGGAGTGTTGCCAACACAAGACCTCATCTTTACTGGAGTTTCATTTTGATACACAGTTGGTAGCCCATCCCCCGGACGGATTTGATGGGGTTCATTTGCCCAGTATGCAAACTGATTTTGGTACGCAAGCGACTGATTAAAACTTCAAGGCTGGCTCTGCTCATGGCGTCTGTCAACTTGGATGGCGCTGTTGATTCAATCAACTCAACATGACCCACACAGGCGGCATTCAAGGCCAGTGTCTTGAGGAGTTTCGTCTCGCTGGCGGTAAGTTCTACGGGAACATTCATTTGGTAACGTAACGTCAAGTTGACCGTGTCCAATACCCACGGAAAATGAACAGGAACAGACTTTAATCGGCCTGATTCTTTTGGATCTGAATATGCCGGAAATGGACGGTTTTCAAGTCATGGAGAACCTCAAGGCCATAGAGTCTGACGGCATTCCACCGGTCTTGGTCATCACCGCCCAGCCCAACGAAAAAGTACGGGCATTGAAGCTCGGTGCTTTGGACTTTGTGAGCAAACCTTTCGATATCGCCGAGGTTTTGGCGCGGGTGCAAAACCTGCTGCAAGTGCGCTTGTTGAATTTGGAGACTCAAAAACTTTACAAACAACTTCTGGTGGAGCAAGAGCTTTCTGAGATGCTGCTGCGCAACGTGTTGCCTCAAGCTATTTCAGAACGTCTCAAAGGGCGATCCCAACTCACAGCCGACCACCTTCACAAAACCATTGTGGACAGCTATGCTAATGTGACGGTGTTGTTTGCTGACATTGTGGGTTTTACAGTCTTTTCGCAAGGCATGAGCCCTGAGGTCATGGTCAGTGTGTTGAACGATCTGTTCACGCGTTTTGACCACATTGCGGTGCATCGCGGCCTCGAAAAAATCAAAACGATCGGTGACTGTTATATGGCGGCGGCGGGTTTGCCAATGGAGGTCCCCGACCATGCCGATCGTGCTGCACAGATGGCGCTGGACATGTTGGTCGCTATTCAAGACTTCAATGCAAGCAGTCCGCACCCGCTGAACATCCGAATAGGTATGAGCTCGGGTGCAGCGGTTGCCGGGGTCATTGGTAAGAGCAAATTTCTCTATGACCTTTGGGGCGACGTTGTGAACACGGCCAGCCGCATGGAGTCACATGGCACAGCGGGGCGGATCCAGTTGAGCGAATCGACACGCCAAGCCTTGATTCAGCCTTTCGCGCTTGAACATCGTGGTGTGATTGAAGTCAAAGGCAAGGGCGAGATGAGTACTTGGTACTTGAACAGCCTTGTTCTCGACTGATAGCTAAGGCGAGAACCAATCAGCCTTGACGGGTTGACCCTACTCAATCACCGCTATGGCGAAGAAGCTGTTTCAACGGGCAAGCAAACAGGCAGCCAGTTATTGACTGCGCCCTTGTAAGACAATATGTTTGCAATCAATCCGATGCCTTGATCAAACAGGAGACCCTTTTGAAAAAAACCAGCAAATACTCACCTGGCCATTGGTCAGAACCGGTTTACGGTTTGTTGCGCGAGCACCAAATTAGACAGGTTGCCATGGTCCCTGATGCGGGTCATGCACAGTTGATCAGCCTGTGTGAGGCCGACAAAACGATGTCGGTCGTGCGCCTGACCAGTGAAGAGCAAGGCGTGAGCTTGCTGGCTGGCGCATGGCTCGGTGGAGAAAAAGGCATATTGCTGATGCAAAGCAGCGGTGTGGGTAACTGCATCAATATGCTGTCGCTCAGCACCTCGTGTCAATTGCCGTTGCTGATCTTGGTCACCATGCGCGGCGACCATGCCGAGTTCAATCCGTCCCAAGTTCCCATGGGCAATGCCACAGAGGCCGTTCTGGCCGCAATGGGGGTGATCGTGCGGCGCGCGGATACGCCTGAAGACGTCGTCGCCGAGGTCTCTGGTGCTTTGAGCATGGCCTACCACACCAGCCGCCCCATGGCCGTTTTGATTGGTCAAAAAGTCACGGGTGCCAAAGACTTTCACAAACTCAGCCAAGGAGACTTCGAATGAAAAAAGCATTGCACCGTCGCGAGGTCGTCAATAACTTGTTGGGCGATCGGGGTGACTTGTTGGTTGTTGCCGGACTCGGGGCGCCTGCCTGGGATATCACGGCTGCGGGCGATCATCCGCTGTCTTTTCCTTTATGGGGCGCCATGGGCGGGGCGGGAATGATCGGCTTGGGCCTTGCCATGGCGCAACCCCAACGCAATGTGCTGGTGATCACCGGTGATGGGGAAATGCTGATGGGTCTGGGCTCATTGGCGGTCATCGCAGCGCACAAGCCGCCCAATCTGTTCATCGTTGTGCTTGACAACGAACACTATGGCGAGACAGGCATGCAAAAAACAGTCACTGCGATGGGCGTGGACCTGGCGGGTATGGCCAAGTCGGCGGGGTTTACGCAGTCCCTGTTGGTGAAAAGCAAAGCCGAAGTGGGCAGCTTAAAGGACGAGATTCACAAAAAGGGTCGGGCTCGGACCGGCCCTTTGTTTGCGCAGGTCAAGGTGGATTCCGAAAAGTTAGCAGTTGTGTTGCCACCACGTGAGGGCGCTTACTTGAAAAACAGATTCCGCATCGCTTTGCTCGGACATGCGGTCGCCCTCGCTTAGGCCAAGTTAAACTGATAATGGACACCCCATGACCGCCACAAGCCCCAATGCACATGACTGACTTTCATCCAAGCCCCCGATATCCTGACCCCGCCATCGTCTCGGTCGACCCCTCCTTTGATCGCTACCGGATCGGTCTGGCCAAGGTCGAACGGCTGGCCACGGGCATGCGCTGGTCAGAAGGGCCCGTGTGGTTAGGCGATATGCGCGCGCTGGTTTGGAGCGATGTGCCTGGCAACTGCATGTACCGCTGGGATGAAGAAACCGGGGCCACCTCGGTGTTTCGCAAACCGTCCCACAATGGCAACGGCAATACCCGTGACCGTCAGGGCCGCATCATCACCTGCGAGCATTTGACCCGGCGTGTGACGCGCACTGAACACGATGGCAAGATCACGGTGTTGGCGGATTCGTTCGAGGGCAAGCCACTGAATTCACCCAATGACGTGGTGGTGAAGTCAGACGGCTCAGTCTGGTTCACCGATCCCTTATTTGGCATCCTCGGCTTTTACGAAGGTCACAAGGCTGAACCTGCCCTGCCTTTCAACGTGTATCGCATTGACACCGATGGCAGCATCCGCGTGGCTGCCCAGGGTATCAACCAGCCCAACGGATTGGCATTTTCGCCGGACGAGTCGATTCTGTACATTGTGGAGTCACGCGCCACGCCGCGCAAAATCTTGGCCTACGACGTGATGGGGGGCCAGGCTTTGACCAACGGCCGGGTCTTCATAGATGCCGGACCCGGCACGCCCGACGGTTTTCGGGTGGATGTAGATGGCAACCTGTGGTGCGGTTGGGGCATGGGTGAAGCCGGTCTGGACGGCGTCCACGTGTTCAACCCTCAAGGCAAACTGATCGGCCGTATTGACTTGCCCGAGCGTTGCGCCAACGTGTGTTTTGGCGGGGTCCATCGCAACCGGCTGTTCATGGCGGCCAGCACTTCGTTGTATTCACTGTATGTCAACACGCAGGGTGTTGGTTACGCCTGAGATCCATCGGGTCTTCAGAGGACCCTGGCGCGTATCACATGCTCAACAGCCTCAATGGCTGCGACCACCTCCTGACGGGGGGCGCTTTCGACGTCGATGATGTTGAATGCCAACTCGCCCCGGCTCTTGTTCATCATGTCAGTCACGTTCACCTTGTTGTCGGCCAGCACCGACAGCACATGGCCCAGTACACCGGAGACGTTGTCATTGGAAAACGTGATTCGGGTGGTGCCTGCGACACGCCCCATGCTTACAGCGGGGAAGTTCACCGAGTTGGCGATGTTGCCATTCTCCAGATAGTCCATGAGCTGGTTGGCGGCCATCACGGCGCAATTTTCTTCTGATTCTTCGGTGCTGGCACCGATGTGCGGCATGGCAATGACCTTGGCATGGCCCAACATGGCGGGCTCAGGGAAGTCGCACACATAGCCACCCAGCGTGCCGTTGTTCAAACTGTGCAGCACGGCTTCGGAGTCGACAATGGTTTCGCGCGCAAAGTTGAGCAGCACGGCCCCCGGCTTGGTCAGGTTGAGGGCTGACGCGTTGATCATGTGGCGCGTGGCGTCCATGGCCGGTACATGCACCGAAATGTAGTCGGCTCGGGCCAGGAGCGCCTGGAGGTTTTCCATGCGCGTGACTTCACTGGACAAACGCCAGGCTGCGTCAATGGACAATGCGGGGTCGAACCCCGCCACCTTCATGCCCATGGCCAAGGCCATGTCGGCCACCATCGAGCCAATGGCGCCCAGACCTACGATGCCCAGCGTCTTGCCTTTGATTTCGCCACCGGCAAAGCGTGATTTTTCTTTCTCCAGCAAAGCGGCCATTTCCGCTGCATCACGCATATGGGTCAGTGAGCTCACATAGGCCATGCCCGGCAAGATGCCGCGTGTTGCCAAGAGCATGCCTGCCATCACCAACTCCTTCACTGCATTGGCATTGGCACCGGGTGTGTTGAACACCACCACACCCAACTTGCTGTATTCGGCAATGGGCACGTTGTTCACGCCGGCACCGGCGCGTGCGGCGGCCAGCAAGCTCTTGGGTACGTCCACGCCTTGCAGCTTTTGGCTGCGGAGCAAGAAGGCATCAGGGTGGCCAATGTCACTCCCCACCTCGTAGGACTGGCGTGGAAAACGGTCCAGCCCCTTCACGGAGATTTGGTTGTAGGTTCTGACTTTGTACATAAGGATAATTGCTTAACTGGCCACGCTGATTGAAGAGGTTTTTCAGGCTGAAACGGATTGAGTGACCTGCCCATAGGCCCAGGTCAACCAGGGCATCAGCGCCTGCAAGTCGGACTGCTCAACCGTCGCGCCGCACCAGATGCGCAGCCCAGCAGGCGCATCTTTGTAGGCGCCAATGTCATAGGCCACGCTTTCAGATTCGAGCAACTTGGCCATTTTTTTGACCTGGTCTTCGGTCGCCTTCACCGTCAAGCACACGCTGGTGTTGGAGCGGGTGGTTTTGGATTTTGACAAGAAAGAAATCCAGTCGTTCGCCGCCACAAAGTCTTCAATGACCTTGAGGTTGGCTTCGCTGCGTGCAATGGTGCCTTTGACGCCACCGATGCTCTCGGCCCATTTCAGTGCGTCCAGATAATCTGCCACGCACAGCATGGAGGGGGTGTTGATGGTTTCACCTTTGAACAAACCTTCAATCAGCTTGCCGCCTGACTTCATGCGGAACACTTTGGGCAGGGGCCAAGCCGGGTTGTAGGCCTCGATGCGTTCAACAGCGCGAGGGCTCAAGATCAGCATGCCGTGGCCGCCTTCACCGCCCAGTACTTTTTGCCAAGAGTAGGTCACCACATCGAGCTTGTCCCATGGCATGTCCATGGCAAACACGGCAGACGTCGCGTCGCAAATCGTCAGGCCTGCCCGGTGGGCTGGAATCCAGTCACCATCAGGTACTTTGACGCCCGAGGTGGTGCCGTTCCAGACAAACACCACGTCGTTGTCGAAGTTGACCGGGGCAAAATCGGTGATATCGCCGTAATCGGCTTTGAGCACGTTCACATGGGGCAGCTTGAGTTGCTTGACGATGTCCGTCACCCAGCCTGCGCTGAAGGATTCCCATTCGAGAACGTCCACCCCCCGAGCGCCCAGCATGGACCACATGGCCATTTCAATCGCACCGGTATCGGAGCCGGGCACCACCGCCACGCGGTAGCCTTCGGGCAGACCCAAAATTCGCGCTGTTTCAGAGCAAGCCAGCCCCAACGCTTTTTTGCCTACTGCAGAGCGATGCGACCGACCTAGCGTGTCGAGGGTCAAGGCGCTGACGTCGTAGCCTGGGCGCTTGGCGCAGGGGCCTGAAGAAAAATTGGGGTTGTTGGGCTTGGTTGTGGGTTGCATGGAGGTCTCAAGGGTAAAAGTCTGACAAAGGCAGAGTGAACGACGCAGTGCGCTTGAATGAAATCTGGCTGTAAATCATTGTACCAATCGCCTTCACCTGCTAAAAACGGCCCTGTCTGTATGCAGTGGCCTGAAATATGGCACAGTGGAGCCCATGAAATTTCTAACCATTGAAGATGCAATTGGTCAAACGCCGCTGGTTGCATTGCAGAGACTCGGTGCCCAAGATGCTGCCGCGCATGGCAATGTGATTCTGGGCAAGCTCGAGGGCAATAACCCGGCCGGCTCCGTTAAAGACCGCCCTGCTTTGTCCATGATCCAGCGTGCCCAGGAGCGCGGGGAAATCAAGCCGGGTGACACCTTGATCGAAGCCACCTCTGGCAACACGGGCATTGCCTTGGCCATGGCGGCGGCCATCAAGGGTTACCGCATGGTTTTGATCATGCCGGAAGACTTGTCGATCGAGCGTGCGCAGACCATGAAGGCTTTTGGGGCCGAGTTGATCCTGACACCCAAAAGTGGCGGCATGGAATACGCCCGCGATCTGGCTGACAGCATGGCTGCGCAAGGCAAAGGCCGCATCTTGGATCAATTTTCTAATCCGGATAACCCGCGCATTCACTACGAAACCACCGGCCCCGAAATCTGGGAGCAGACCGGCGGCAAGGTCACGCATTTTGTGAGCGCCATGGGCACGACCGGCACCATCACTGGGGTGTCGCGGTTCCTCAAAGAAAAGAACCCTGCCATTCGCATCATTGGCGCGCAGCCATCTGAAGGCTCGCGCATTCCCGGCATTCGCAAATGGCCTGCAGAGTATTTGCCCAAAATTTACGATCCCAGCAGCGTGGATGAATTGGTGTTGGTCAGTCAAGGCGATGCCGAAGAAACCTGTCGTCAAATGGCCCGCAGTGAAGGCATATTCGCCGGCGTTTCCGCGGCGGGTGCCTGCTGGGTGGCGCAGCAAACTTCGCTTTCTGCACGCAATGCGGTGATCGTGTTTATCGTTTGCGACCGTGGCGATCGGTATTTGTCCACCGGTGTCTTTCCTGCCTGAATAGCCGGGTTGCGTCCTTCATTTCCAGAAAGTGTTTCATGTCTGAATTTCGTTTTTGCCCCATGTGTGCCTCACCATTGGAATGGATGGCGCAAATGGAGGATGGTGGTGAAAAAATGCGCCTGCGTTGCCCGGGTTGCGGTTATACGCATTGGAACAATCCGACGCCTGTCCTGGCGGGAATAGTTCAAGTGGGGGACGAAATTTTGTTGGCCCGCAATGCGGCCTGGCCCGGTCGACGTTTTGCATTGATCACGGGTTTCATGGAAGCCGACGAGTCTCCTGAAGAAGGCATCGCGCGTGAGATTGCCGAAGAAACCAACTTGACCGTGAGCGCATTGAAATTGGTCGGTGCTTACGAGTTCAAGCGCATGAACCAGGTCATCATTGCCTACCATGCCATGGCGCAGGGAGAGGTCCGGTTGTCGCCTGAGTTGGCCGAATACAAAATGTACAAACCCGAGGACATCATTTGCTGGCCTGCGGGCACCGGCTACGCGGTGGGCGACTGGCTGCGCAGCATCGGCATCGAGCCGCGCTTTATGAGTTGGGAAGAGCGTTACGGCAATCAGGACAAGCCGGCATGAGCTTTGACAAAGAAGTGGATACCTGCGGGCTGAACTGCCCTTTGCCGATCTTGAAAGCCAAAAAAGCCTTGACGGACATGGCGAGTGGTCAGGTGCTGCAGGTGAGGGCGACAGACCCAGGGTCTGTGCGCGACTTTGAAGCCTTTGCGCGTCAGACGGGCAATGAACTGGTGTCCAGCACCACCGAGGGGGATCAGTTCATCTTCACATTGCGCCGTCGCTGATCAAAGGGTCAAGCCCTTGAGGTACTGCCGGAACGATTCGCCAACTTGGGGATGTTGCAAAGCCAGTTCGACGGTGGCTTCCAGAAAGCCTTCCTTGCTGCCGCAGTCGTAGCGCTTGCCTTCGTATTGGAAGGCATAGACGGCCTCACGCGCCATGAGGCGGGCGATGGCATCGGTCAGTTGAATCTCACCGCCCACACCAGTGGGCTGGTTGCGGATTTCGTCAAAGATGCCAGGTGTCAAAATATAGCGACCGGCCACACCCATGCGGGAAGGCGCATTTTCAGGGGCAGGTTTTTCAACAATTTTTTCGACACGAATAAGTTGTTTGCCTGCGGGTTCTCCGGCCACAATGCCATAGCGGCGCGTTTGATCCAGGGGCACTTCTTGCACTGCCAATATGGAGCGACCTTGTTGACGAAATGCTGTCGCCATTTGGGTCAATACGCTGGGACCATGGGTATGACCGATCATCAAGTCGTCTGCCAACAGCACCGCAAAGGGCTCGTTACCCACCAAAGGTTCAGCGCACAAAACCGCGTGCCCCAAGCCCAACATGCGGTTTTGACGCACATAGGCGCAAACCATGTCATCAGGTTGTACGGAGCGCACCAGCGCCAGCAGTTCTTCTTTGTTGGCGTACTCGAGTTCGTTCTCGAGTTCGTAGGCCGTGTCAAAGTGGTCTTCGATGGCGCGTTTGCTGCGACCCGTCACAAAGATCATGTGGCGCACCCCAGCCGCATAAGCTTCTTCGACGGCGTATTGAATCAATGGCTTGTCGACCACTGGAAGCATCTCCTTGGGCGCTGCTTTGGTCGCTGGTAAAAATCGCGTTCCCAAACCTGCAACAGGGAAAACAGCCTTGCGAATGATGTTGTTGGTCATGAAGAGTGATCGCTTAAGAGTGTGGGAGTTAAGTCAGTCTGGCAAGTTGATCACGCATCTTAACGACGGTGTCTGAAAAATCGGTGACACGTTTTGTCTCGAGTTCAATCACAGCAGGCGGTGCTTTGGCCACAAAGGCTTCATTGCCCAGTTTGTTTTGGGCTTTCACAATCTCGCCTTCGAGTCGGGTGATCTCTTTGCCCAGGCGAATCTTTTCCGCAGCCACGTCAACTTCAATGAACAAACACAGGCGAGCGCCACCCACCATGGCCACAGGGGCCGATTGGGCGGCAATTTGCCACGCAGCTTCGTCTTCAAAAACTTTGACCTCACTCAGCTTGGCAAGCGACTGCAGTACCGCCGCATTGGCACGCATGAACTCGGCATCGCCCAAGGCAAAAAGCGGCATTTTGGTGGCAGGTGAAACACTCATTTCACCTCGCAGGTTGCGGCACGCGTCGACCAGCGATTTGAGCTTCAAAATATTGGCAATGGCTTGCTCGTCAATCTTGTTCAGCTGCGCTTCGGGGTAGCGGGCAATGCTGATTGAGGGGCCAGGCATGCCTGCAACAGGTGCAACTTTTTGCCACAGTTCTTCGGTGATGAAGGGAATGACAGGGTGGGCTAAACGCAAAATGGCTTCGAGTGTTCGGATCAGGGTGCGACGGGTGGCACGCTGCTGCGACGCGTCGCCGGTCTGGATTTGCACTTTGGCGATTTCGAGGTACCAGTCGCAGTACTCGTTCCAGACGAAGTCGTAAATTGTGTTGGCCACGTTGTCGAGGCGGTATTCGGCAAAGCCTTTGGCCGCTTCGGCTTCAGTTTGCTGCAGCACTGACGCTATCCAGCGGTCAGCTTGGCTGAACTTCATGTACTGGTAAAAAGGGCCGGCGGCAATGGCTTCGCCGTTGTCGCCGGTGCTCGGCGGCGCGCATTCGGCCTTGGTGTGCTCTTTCAAGCCGCAGTCCTGGCCTTCGCAGTTCATCAGCACAAAGCGGGTGGCGTTCCACAGCTTATTGCAGAAATTGCGGTAGCCCTCGCAGCGCTTGGAGTCGAAGTTGATGCTGCGGCCCAGTGACGCGAGTGCGGCAAAGGTGAAGCGCAGGGCGTCTGCACCGTAGGCCGGAATGCCTTCGGGGAATTCTTTTTCGGTTTGCTTGCGCACTTTGGGTGCGGTCTCGGGCTTGCGCAAGCCTTGGGTGCGTTTGTCGAGCAATGGCGCGAGCGTGATGCCGTCAATCAGGTCGACCGGGTCGAGCACGTTGCCTTCGGACTTGCTCATCTTCTTGCCTTGGGCGTCGAGCACCAGGCCGTGGATGTAGACATGCTTGAAGGGGACTTTGCCGGTGAAGTGGGTGGTCATCATGATCATCCGGGCGACCCAGAAGAAGATGATGTCGTAGCCGGTCACGAGGACGCTGGAGGGGAGGTAGAGGTCGTAGTCGCTGTTTTGCTGCTGACTGGTTCCGATGTCGTGGGCACTGGAGACGGTCTTGCTCGTCTTCGCTTCGCTCAGAATGTCGCTGCGCCCATCCCCAGCACCCGCGCCCTCTGCACCAGCGGCCCAGCCCAGCGTGGAGAAGGGGACCAAGGCAGACGAATACCAAGTATCCAGCACGTCCTCGTCGCGCTTGAGTGTTTTACCCGGGGCTTGAGCTTGTGCTTCGGCTTCGTTGCGCGCCACATACACCTTGCCGTCTTCGTCGTACCAGGCCGGAATCTGGTGGCCCCACCACAGCTGGCGCGAGATGCACCAGTCCTGGATGTTGTTCATCCACTGGTTGTAGGTGTTGACCCAGTTCTCGGGCACAAATTTAACCTCGCCCGACTGCACTGCGTCGATGGCTTTTTGCGCAATGGAGCGTTGATCAAAAGCGCCTGCATTTTTCGACGGGCCGCCCCTAGAAAAATGAGCCCCCTCGGGGGGCAGCGAACCACTCGCAGAGGGAAGTGTGGGGGCCTGATTCATGGCGATGAACCACTGGTCGGTCAGCATGGGCTCGACGACTTGGCCGGTGCGGGCGCAAATCGGCAACATCAGCTTGTGCGGTTTGATCTCTTGTAAAAAGCCCTCTGCGTCCAAGTCGGCGAGCAAGGCCTTTCGGGCTTCAAAGCGGTCCAGGCCTTGGTAGACGGCAGGGCCGTTTTCATTGACTTTTGCATCCAGCGTGAAAATGGTGATCAGTGGCAAGCCATGGCGCTGTGCGCATGCGTAGTCGTTGAAGTCGTGTGCGCCCGTGATCTTGACGCAGCCGGAGCCGAAGGCGCGGTCCACAAAATCGTCGGCAATGATGGGGATTTGGCGGTTGCACAGTGGCAAATCGACCAGTTGGCCCAGCAGATGTCTGTAGCGGTCATCCTCAGGGTGAACCGCCAGCGCGCCATCGGCCATCATGGTTTCCGGCCGGGTGGTGGCAATGACCATGCCTTTTTGCATGACACCGTCGATCAGCTGTGGACCCTTGGCAAAGGGATACACGATGTAGTGCATCTTGCCTTCGGACTCTACGCTTTCCACCTCCAAGTCCGACACCGCGCTTTGCAGCACCGGGTCCCAGTTCACCAGGCGCTTGCCGCGGTAAATCAGGCCTTGCTGGTACAGCTGCACAAAGGTTTCGGTCACGGTCTTGGACAGCTTGGGGTCCATCGTGAAGTATTCGCGGCTCCAGTCCACGCTGTCGCCCATGCGGCGCATTTGGCTGGTGATGGTGTTGCCGGACTCTTCTTTCCATTCCCACACCTTGCTCACAAAGTTCTTGCGCGCTTCGGCGGGCGTTGGGCCCATGTCATGGCGGCTGATGCCTTGGGCTTTCAGCTGGCGCTCCACCACGATCTGCGTGGCAATGCCCGCGTGGTCGGTGCCCGGAATCCAAGCGGTGTTGAAGCCCGACATGCGATGGTAGCGGGTCAGCGAGTCCATGATGGTCTGGTTGAACGCGTGGCCCATGTGCAGCGTGCCCGTCACGTTGGGCGGAGGCAGTTGGATGGAGAAGGCCGGCGCTTCGGCCGTTGATGCCCCCGTGCCACGAAAGCCGGCCACGCCGTAGCCGCGCTTTTCCCACTCGGGGCCCCAATGGGCTTCAAGAGCAGCGGGCTGGAACGATTTGGACAGGGACTGCAGACCGGGTTGGTCGATGGGCGTGGAGGCGTTGCTCATGGGGGCTTTAAAAAGGGTAACGCTTCCGATTTTACCCAGCCCCGTCCCTTGGCCTGGGGAGGTGTTCTTTCAAATGGACAAGTCCTTCGCCGCCTCTATGCATTCGCGCAGAACAGCTGAATCGCCTATTTGATTGGCCAGAATCAGGATCAAGCGGGTATTGAGCAGTTCAGATTGTTCGGGGCTCATGTCGGCGTGGGCATTGATCAGCAATTCGTAAAAGCCATCGGCATCTTGGAAATGGGTGGTGGTTTTCATGTTCTTTTCCAATTCACAGGGCCAGTGTGTTGGCGATGGCTTCGATCAAACTGCCATCAACACGATGGCCGGTGGCGGCCAGATACCCATCAGGTCGTACCAAGGCCCAGCCTGGGCCTTGCAGTTGACAGGCGCTGCGCAGCCGATGCTGGGTGTCGATCACATGTTCTCGCGCTTGAGGTGGTGTGAGCTTGTCAATCACCTGCACGCAGCGCAAGGGCGTGCCTTCGGTCAAAGTTCGCAGCCTGCGCAAGCCGGCTTGGGTTGAGGTGCCAAAGCTCAATAGAAGCAAACGGCCTGCGGCCCAATTGAGTAAATCGTTCACCACGCCGTTGTGACCTTTGCGCCAAGACAGCGAGACGTTTTGCAAAGAGACACCCCCGCTGTCCGCGCAAATCGAAGAGCGGGTGTAGGTGTTGGCCACCGCCATTCGGCCGGTGTTGATCAGCGAGCGCGCAAAGGGGTACTGTTTGGCCAAGCTGATCGCAGCATGGCGAAAACTTCTTTCCATGCCCTCGGGCGCACGCAGAAAGCGGGCGGTGCGGTTGGTGACACGTACGTTTTCCTGCGCGGCTTCCAGACGTTCGGCGTTGTAGCTTTCCAGCAGTGCGGGGCTGGCCCAGCCCTTGAGGACGGCGCCCAATTTCCAAGCCAAGTTATCGGCATCTGAAACCCCGGTGTTGCCGCCGCGTGCGCCAAAAGGGCTGACCACTTTGGCCGTGTCGCCCATGAAGTAGACCCTGCCCATTTGGAGTGTGTCCACGCATTGGCTTTTGTAGGCATAAGGGCCGACCCACACGATGTCTACTTTCACGTCTTTGCCAAACTGGCGCTCCAGCCGTTCGCGCACCACGTCTTCACGGCTCACATAAGCCGCGTCGGCGTTGGGCGCCATTTGGTAGTCGATGCGCCACACATCGTCGGCCATCAGGTGTTGCCAGACGGCGCGGTTTTCATTGAAGGGCGCTTCAATCCAGGTGTGCCGCTCCACCGGAGGGTGGGTGTTGAAGCGCACATCCGCAATGCACCAGCGGTCATCGCCTTTGGTGCTTTGCATGCTCACCCCTGTCCAGCCGTGGAACGGGGTGTGTGAGCCGGTGGCGTCAATCACATGGTCGGCCTGAATTGGGTAACTTCCCTCGGGCGTTTGCACTGTCAAGGTGGCAAAGTCTGTGTTTTGTTCAAAGCCGGTTACGCGGGAATTCCAACGTAAATCCACACCGCCTAACTCGGCAATGCGTTCAACCAAAAAGCCTTCAATGTAAAACTGCTGGATGTTCATGAACGGCGGTTGGGCTGATAAATTGAAGTTGCTTTGCGCTTTCAAATCAAATGAATAGACCTCGTCCTTGCCCGCAAAGGTGCGGCCAACGCTCCACTGCACGCCTTTGGCTGCGATGCGTTTGTAAATACCCAGACGTTCAAATATTTCGAGGGATTTTTGGGTGTAACAAATGCCCCGAGACGACGCGCCTTTGACCCCCACGGTATTGTCTTCGTCCAGCAACACGGCTTTGACGCCTTGGTTGGCCAGCGAACACGCCAATGTCAAACCCGTGATGCCGCCACCGACGATCACAATGGCGTGCCGCAAAACCTGGTCTGAATGCAACTCGGGTGGAGATACAAATGGGTACTCTGGCAAGGTGTAGCCGGTACCTTGCGTGAACTCGTAGCCGTTGGTGTAATGAACTTTGGCGAAGCTGGGGGTCTCTGATCGCATGTTGAAAATGTGTTTAGATGGATTTGAATTCTGGACGGTCGTTTTGCTGGGGTTTGAGCGGCTGAGCCGCTTTGCCCTCAGCGCGCTCTTGACGCCATTGTTGCTTGCGCGCTGTCCATTCGTTCAATCGGGCGTGCACTGTTTTACTCTCTTGCAACATTTGGAACTCATCGGCCCGTTGCGCTGAAAGTTCCAGGCGAACGCCATTGGGGTCAAAGAAGTAAATGCTTTCAAAAATGTGGTGGTCGGTGATGCCCAATACCTCAACGCCGTGGGCTTGTAGACGCTCTTTCATGGCTTGCAGATCGGCTTTGTTGTCGACTCTGAAAGAAATATGGTTGACCCACATTGGCGTATTCGGCGAAGGCAGTGCGGCTTGATCGTCACCGAGGTCAAAAAACGCGATGAAGGAGCCGTCACGCAAACGGAAAAAGAAGTGCGTGTAAGGGCAGTACTCTCCGGTGCTGGGCACCACATCGCTCTGGATGATGTGGTACAGCGGCAGGCCCAATATGTCTTCATAAAAGTGCCGCGTTTCTTCAGCATCTTTGGCGCGGTAGGCGTAATGGTGTAACTGCTGAATCGGAGCGGCATCCGGCAGGGAGGAAAGAGCGGGGGCAAGCGAGCTTACAGACATGACGTCTCCAGATGGTTTACTAATGCGTAATGTATTTACTGTACCGTAATTTATAACCTTGTTCAATCAGATGTATTTAATTCAATTTTCCTAATAATTAATTGGTGTTGATAGTCTAAATTTATACGGGTTATTGAGACTGACAATTGGACGGTGTCACATAAAGCAGATACGCTCGTCTCGTCCTGGACATTCGGTGCAGGCTTTTTTATCAACCCCAAGGAGATCTCCATGGCAGCACTCAAAGGCTCGCGCACGGAACAATGCTTGAAAGACGCTTTCGCAGGCGAATCCCAAGCCAACCGTCGCTATTTGTATTTCGCGAACAAGGCCGACATTGAAGGCCAAAACGACGTGGCCGCGTTGTTCCGTTCCACCGCAGAAGGTGAAACGGGCCACGCCCACGGACATTTGGAATTTTTGGAGCAATCCGGTGATCCAGCAACTGGCCTGCCGATGGGCAGCAGTCGCCAAAACCTGGCCTCTGCAGTGGCTGGCGAAACCCATGAGTACACCGACATGTACCCTGGCATGGCCAAGACCGCTCGTGAAGAGGGTTTTGACGAAGTCGCTGACTGGTTTGAAACATTGGCCAAAGCGGAGCGTTCACACGCCAACCGTTATGCCAAAGCATTGGCTGAATTGGTAGATTGATCTTTAACTGAGTCGTCAGATATACCGTTGCACCCACAAGGTGCAGCGGTTGCACAAGCGGCTTGTTCATCAAGCCGTTTTTGTAACCGAACACAACTGCAATCAAGGATTCTCATTCATGGCCACAGAAGGCAATCTTCAAGCGCCCACGCGTCACGCGCTGGATTGGCAAAACCCCGATTTTTATTCCGAAGAAAAATGCTTCGATGAGCTGGAACGTATTTTCGATATTTGCCATGGTTGCCGCCGCTGCGTCAGCTTGTGTGGCTCTTTCCCGACCTTGTTTGACCTGGTCGATGAAAGTCCGACTTTGGAAGTCGACGGCATCGACAAAAAAGACTATTGGAAAGTGGTTGACCAGTGCTTCATGTGCGACCTGTGCTACATGACCAAGTGCCCTTACACGCCACCACACGAATGGAATCTGGATTTCCCGCACACCATGCTGCGTGCCAAAGCCATCAAGTTCAAAAAAGGTGAAGTAGGCCAGGCCGAGCAGTTCTTGGCTTCGACCGATGTGCATGGTTCATTGGCGGGCATTCCCATTGTGGTGCAGACCGTGAATGCTGTGAACAAAAGCAAGTTAGGCCGCGAGGTGTTGGAGTCTGTTGCAGGGGTTGATAAAAATGCTTGGTTGCCTGCCTTGGCCACTCGAAAATTCCGCTCCAGTGTCACCGAGGCCAAAGCCGTCAAGGTAATCGATGGTGCCAAAACCCCGGGCAAAGTGGCCATTTATTCGACCTGTTACATCAACTACAACGAGCCAGGTATTGGCCATGATCTGTTGAAAATTCTGGACCACAACGACATTCCTTATGTTTTGGTCGAGAAAGAAAAATGCTGTGGCATGCCCAAGCTGGAATTGGGCGATCTGGACAGCGTCAAGGTCTCCAAAGAAGCGAATATTCCGGTGCTGGCAGCTTACGCCAAAGAGGGCTATGCCATCATGGCCGCCGTGCCCAGCTGTGCACTGATGTTCAAGCAAGAGATCCCGTTGATGTTCCCGGACTGTGCGGATACGCAATTGGTCAAGTCCCACGTGTGGGACCCCTTTGAGTATTTCATGGCACGCAAACGCGATGGTTTGTTGAAAACAGAATTCCCGCAGGCCCTGGGCAATGTGAGTTACCAAATTCCATGCCATGGCCGTGTGCAAAACATTGGCAAGAAAACCGAAGAAATGCTCAAAATGATCCCAGACACCGAGATCAATACCATCGAGCGTTGTTCGGGTCATGCGGGCACCTATGGTGTTAAAAAAGCCTCCCACGAATACGCGATGAAGATTGGCAAACCTGTCTTCAAAGCCATGGCCACCATGAAGGATGGCAGCAAGCCCGACTTCATCAGCTCGGATTGCCCTTTGGGAGGGCACCACATTGCGCAGGGCTTTGAGGTCAATGGCTTGGGCGTGCCCGAGTTGAATCACCCCCTGACACTGGTGCGCAAAGCCTACGGATTGAAATAAAGAAAGACACACCATGCAATTGACCGGACACATCACCCCAGAAAGCCTCATGTCGCTGGAGGCCTATACCAAATGGCGCAAAGTTCACAAGCCTGAAGTCATTGCGCACCGCAAACTGCGCAGTGTGCAATTGGGCGAAAACCTGAACCTGCAATTTGAAAGCGAAACCACCATCCGTTACCAAATTCAGGAAATGCTGCGCATCGAAAAAGTCTTTGAGGAAGAAGGCATCCTGCAGGAAATTGAGGCCTATGCGCCTTTATTGCCAACAGGCTCGAACTGGAAAGCCACGATGATGCTCGAATACACCGACATCAATGAACGCAAGCGTGAACTGGCCCGTTTGATTGGCATTGAAGACCGGATGTACATCGAGGTCGAAGGCCAAAGCCGTGTGTATGCCATTGCCGACGAAGACCTGGACCGTGAGAATGACGAGAAGACCTCGGCGGTTCACTTTGTTCGTTTCGAATTGACCGACACCATGCGTGCTGCCGTTTTGGCGGGCGCTTCAGTCAAAGCAGGCTGCGACCATACGCACTACCCCGCGCACCAAACCATTGCAGCAGAAACTCTGGCCAGTTTGGCCGGAGATTTGAAGGTCAATCCATCTTGATGTTGGCCGCCTTGATGGCTTTGGTCCAATCGGTGGTTTCACGCTCCAGTACTTTCGTGGTTTCTGTGGGCGACAGATAACGCACTTCAATGCCCGCGGCATCGGCGCGCTGTTTGGTTTCCGGCAGTTCCATGCTGCGTTTGACATCCGCAGACAGTTTTTGAATCACGGCCAGTGGCGTGCCCGCGGGCGCGTACAAGGCCACCCAAGACTCGAGTTCAAAGTTGGCCAAGCCAGCTTCCGCCACGGTGGGCACTTGCGGCATGCCGGGGTGGCGGATTTTACCGGTCACGGCCAGTGCTTTGAGCTTGCCCGACTGCACATGCTGCATCACCGAGGGCGGCGTGGTAATGAACACTTCGACTTGACCTGCCAGCACATCGGCGATGGCCTGGCCCGAACCTTTGTATGGCACATGCACCATGTTCACGCCGGTTTGTAATTTGAAAATTTCGGTTCCGATGTGGGACACCGAGCCATTGCCTTGCGAGGCGTAATTGAGCTTGCCCGGGTTCTGCTTGGCGTAGGCAATGAAGTCTTTGAGGTTGTTGGCCGGCACCGAAGGGTGCACCGCGATCACGTTGGTGGCCACGGTGATCAGGCCCACGGGTGTGAGGTCTTTGAGATCCCATGGCAGTTTGTCCATCAGGATCGGATTGGCAATGTGGTAGCCGGAATAAGACACCAACAGGGTGTGACCGTCTTTGGCCGCCTTGGCCACGTTTTGGTAAGCCAGGTTGCCGCTGGCACCAGGCTTGTTGTCTGCCACCACCGACTGGCCTATCACGCGGGCCAGAGGCTCTGCCACCAAGCGGGCCGAGGTGTCCACCAAACCACCTGGCGGGTTGGGCACCACCAGGGTGATGGGTTTGGTGGGAAATGCTTGCGCCCATAAGCCCGTGGGAGTGATCAGAGCGGTCAGTGCGGCAAGCGCAGTGACCGCAAAAAGGCGACGAGGTGTGACGGGCATGAGGTGTCTCCGCAGGTGTTTGTGTTCAGCGCATGCCAATTTTGGCGTCGGTAAAAATATTTTTGGCTTCGCGGGGCAGACTGCGCCAGTACTGGTGTTGAGCCCGTACCTCACCGCCCAAGGCCACAGCGGCCTCCCAAGCCCAACGGGGCTTGTACAAAAAGCTGCGCGCCAGTGCAACCAGGTCGGCATCACCGCGCTGCAACACAGCTTCGGCTTGCACAGGCTCAGTGATCAAGCCCACGGCAAAAGTGGTCAGACCAGAACGCTGACGAACGGCCTTGGCCAAGGGCACTTGGTATTCAGGGCCGAGCGGTATTTTTTGCAATGAAGAGACCCCCCCTGAAGAGATGTGGACAAACTGCGCACCCGCGTGTTTGAGGGCAATCGCCAAGTTGGCTGTTTCGTCTACAGTCCAACCCCCATCGATCCAGTCTGTACCGGAAATTCGAACGCCCAAAGCACCTTGGAAAACGTCCCGTACCGACTTGAAGACTTCCAGTGGGAAACGGATGCGGTTTTCGAACGAACCGCCATAGGCGTCAGTTCGGTGATTGGAAATAGGTGACAAAAACTGGTGCAGCAGATAACCGTGCGCGGCATGCAATTCCATCGCATCAATGCCCATGGCTTGGCTGAGGCGGGCCGTGTTCACGAACTCGGCCTTGATTTGTGCCAGGTCGGCCAGTGTCAGTTCAGCGGGCGGCGCTTCTTGGGGCAGTTGAGGCAGGGCACTGGGCGCGACGGGCTGCCAGCCTCCTTCAGCGATTGAGATCAGCATGCCGCCATTCCAAGGTTCTGCACTGGACGCTTTGCGGCCCGCATGGGCAACCTGAATGCACACCGGCACAGCAGGTGCCAGGCGTCGGGCCCTTTGCAAGTTGTCACTCAAAGCTGCAGCCGTGGCGTCATCCCATAAACCCAGACAACCTGGCGTGATGCGACCCACCTTTGACACGGCCGTGGCTTCGAGGGTGACCATGCCCGCGCCACTGTTGAGCAACTGCGTCCAATGCGCCAAATGCCAATCGGTGGCTTGCCCAGCGTGTGCAGAATACTGGCATATGGGGGCCACCACAATGCGGTTGGGCAGGGTCAGGGGGCCATTGGGGGCGTCGAAGGTGAAGGGCGTGAAAAGTAAGCTCATGCCGCTATCTTAGGCCGATGCTTGGGGTTGACTATCCGTTGCGTGACAAGTCGGCGTCATCTGCTTGTGTATGCATGCCAAAGGTCCCATTCTGGCCCCGGCGGCGCTGCGATCGCCAAGAGCTCAAGGCTCACAGGATGGCGCATTTCGAGGCGCATGGCATGAAGCCACAAGCGCTGAATGCCCAGGTGTTCGGCAATGGCGCGGTTCAAAGGCCCTTTGCCGTGGGTGGCGTCGCCGATGATGGGGTGGGCCATGTGCTTCATGTGGCGGCGCAGTTGGTGGCGCCGTCCGGTCAGTGCTTGCAGTTGCACCTGAGCAAACCGTGTGCTTGGAAAATCACCCTGTGCCAAGGGCAGTTCTCCCCTGTGCAATGTGATGAAGCGCGTTTGGGCGG
>Ga0214919_10002828_pt1 | contig 26848 bp, 22 predicted proteins | sample LL1503_MetaG_FD_177994 | JGI IMG/M metagenome (GOLD analysis project Ga0214919, IMG submission 177994) | Freshwater microbial communities from Lake Lanier, Atlanta, Georgia, United States - LL-1503 | ecosystem: Environmental > Aquatic > Freshwater > Lake | place: USA: Georgia | collected...
GGATGACCAATGTTGGAACGTTCAGTTGACTCAGTTTTTCAGAGCGTCGACCGCTTGCATAGATTGCTGCCAGTTGCCGACTTGAACCTTCTGGATAAAAACTGCGATCAAACTCTCTTGCCGCGCGTTCTTTGGTGGCCACCGGATCAAAATATTTCTTTGATTGCCATACTGCGTACTTAACCGAACCCTCAATGTAGGCAGTGCGATCGGTCTCTGGTGGTGCAAATAAAACTGCTGATGCTTCGGGTCCGGGTTGACCATATTCGGGGTCTCCGGTTTGAGACATGATGGAGGTGAGTGTTTGAACTCGAGAGGGATGCTCAATTGCAACGGTCTGAGCAATCATCCCGCCCATCGATGCACCAATGACATGCGCCCGAGCAATGCCAAGATGATCCAGCACGGCAACTGCATCGTTGGCCATGTCTGACAATGTGTACGGCACAGCAGGTACTGGATCTTCGAGCAAGGCAGCTTTGATGACTGCGTTTGCGTCAACAACAACGCCATCAAACTTGGTTGATAAGCCGCAGTCACGGTTATCAAATCGAATAACGAAATAACCAAGGTCAACAAAGAGCTGCATGAACTCTTCTGACCATGCAATCAATTGAGCCGTGAAACCCATTATCCACAGCAACGGTGGATCACTGGGATCTCCCATCACGTCATATTCAATATTTATTCCGTTCGGGGCAATGGCAACTGGCATGTAGACAGTCTCGCTTCTTTGACCTCTGTAGGTCAATCTGGAGCGTCCCGTGCATCCGCTACCGTGTCACAAGAATGAACGAGTCACGCACAATGACACAGGGCAAGGTGTGGGCTCCTGGTCGAGTGAACCTCATTGGTGACCATACTGACTACACGGGTGGCCTTGTCTTGCCTATGGCGATTGACCTTGGAACCACAATCACATGGCAGTTGACGAATACCCCGAGTCGATTCTGCAGTGAAGTTGATGATGTAGTCGTTTCCCTAGATGACGAATCCCGGTCGTCTCATTGGGGGAAATATGTCCATGCAGTGGCGCAGTTACTCGAACAACGACAACACATTGCCCCTCAGATTGTCGCCGCGATTTCATCAACCCTGCCAATTGGTTCAGGATTATCGTCAAGCGCATCGCTCGAAGTTGCCATTGCGCTCAGTCTTGGCGCACACGCAGACACTCGCGATGAGATTATTGCTCTAGCGCAACTCTGCCAACAGGCTGAGCACGCGGCAACTGGAGTTCCATGCGGAATCATGGATCAATTGATCGTGTTGGCTGGACAATCCAAACACGCATTGCTGATTGACTGCAGCACAGTTGAGATGACACCTGTTCGTATTCCGGCTGATATCAAAATAGTTGTCCAGTTCATCGCCCCGCGCACGTTGGCTGGCAGTGCATACGCCGACCGCGTCGCTCGATGTGCTCGTGCACAAGAAATCATTGGCCCACTGCGCAGTGCCAACACAACAGACCTTGCTGCGATTGATGACCCCATCGTCAAAAAATATGCGTTGCATGTAATAACAGAAAACGAAAGAGTGCAGGAGTTTTGCAGTGCCATGACAGATTGCGACTTTGCTCAGGCGGGTTTAATTATGGTCGATAGCCACAACAGTCTGCGCGATAATTTTGCTGTGTCTACTGATCAGATGAATGCAGCGGTTCTGGCGGCACGTGCAATACCTGGTGTCTATGGAGCGCGCATGACAGGCGGTGGGTTCGGCGGTTGCATCGTTGCGCTCGCAGACCCAGACGCCAAGATTGATGGCTTGATCGTTGAGGCCTCTAACGGTGCTCGCCTATTCGAGTAGGCGTCTCTTTTGCTCGATAAATTCTTCAGCGGACAATGTTCCTCGCTGCCGTAAGCCTTCAAGTTTTTCGAGTTGCGTGGCGACGTCACCTTTTGTATGGTTTTCTTCGGTTCGAGAATCACGACTTTGCAATGCCGCATGAACAATATTTTGTACTTCTTCCGGGTTCTGGATGTCGCTGAATTTCTCTTGTCCATCGCGACCTGACGACTCAATAATCAAGTCCCCTGCCCCTATTAAGCGCTCAAAAATTGTCTGCTTAAAGTTGACATTGCTCATTCGTTCAAGCGGAATCTCAACACCATGCCGCGCTAGAACTCCTTGGCGATAAATCACACGATGAGATGTCACCACAAAATATGTGGTTCGCCATTGCACCATTTTGACCACCAACCATGCTGCCGACACAACAAGGGCCCCAATCATCAAATAAATTGCCAATGTCTCTAGCCAGCCATCAAATTGGGCCAACACAGTGAGTGTCAATACCCCCGACACAGTGGTGGCGGCACCTGCCGGAGCCAAAAACCACCAATGCGGATGTAGATCCAGGGTGATGGTCTCATAGTCGTTTAAAAGCCGACGAGGGAAGGGCATGGTGTTCATGGTAGCCAGCCTCTAGTTTGTCTCAGGTGGTTCCTGATGACATTTTGCTTGGCCTTGATGCCCAACAACTAGACGCCGTCACCGCGGGCGTCGGAACCGTCATTGTTCGTGCTGGTGCTGGGTCTGGAAAAACCACTGTGCTCACGCGACGGGTTGCGTGGCGAGTAGCAAATAACACGGCCGATCTAGAACACGTATTGGCGATTACATTCACACGTCAAGCTGCCGCAGAACTGAGACGGCGCATCCGCACGCTCAATCTTGTTGACGATGAAGATGCCCCGCGACGAAGTGAATTTACGGCGGGCACATTTCATGCAATTGCGCTTCGACTGCTCAAACAACGATTCGATGACACCAATCGCGTTGCACCACTTGTCGTTACCAACAGAATGCAGATCTTAAATACCGTTGCTGGTGCCGACAGTCGCGCTGGCGGTGCGTTTGAACTATTGACCTTGATTGATTGGGCTCATGCCAGACACTTAGGTCCAGCAGAAGCCACAACTGCATTCCAAGAACTCGGACGGCGGATGCCAGTCACCGCTCAGCGGTTTACTGAAATATTTACTGAATACGAAAAAGCAAAACGCAAACGCGGAGTCGTAGACCTCAATGATCTGATCTCTCTCGTAGTGCACGAAGCCAAATATGATGCTGCCTTTGCCGAATCCATCAGATGGCAATACCGTCATATCCACGTTGACGAGGCTCAAGATATAAACCCTCTTCAATATTCATTCCTGCGTGTTCTTGTTGGCAATACACCAGATCTATTTATTGTCGGTGATCCACACCAGGCGATCTATGGCTGGAACGGCGCCGACCACACATTATTTGATGAGCTACCTGATCTCTCGACTGGCAGTTACGTCGTTGAACTACCTTCTAACTATCGTTGCACGCCACAGATTGTTGCTGCTGCAGTGCATGTCCTAAAAAATGCCGGACACGATGCGAACGAAAAATCTTTACGCTCCGATGGCGCACCAATTACTGCTGTGCGTTGCGCCACAGAACAAGAAGAACTCACAACAATTTGTGAGCAGGCGCTACGGCTTTATGCAGTTACTGGCTCATGGGATTCGATAGCAGTGTTGTCTCGCACAAATAAGTTGGCATCAGAGATCGTGCTTGCATTGCAAAGCGCCCGTGTACCAGTTCAAGAAATTCGCTCTGATCGCAAATACACAGCAGCGCTTGCTGAAGCATCGTCGCTGGGCAGCAGGCACGCACTGGCCGTGTGGGCCGCTGACGCCATTGATATGCCTGATGAAGACACTGATGACGACATTAAAGAAGTCGCGATGTCTATCCGAATGTATTTAGCAGAGCATCCGTCTGGCCCTGCCGACGGTCGCTCGTTTCAGACTTGGACAGCCACGACTGCACCATTACCCCAATACCAAGGAGTTGAAGTTCTCACATTTCATGCCGCCAAGGGTCGCGAATGGACTGGAGTGATTGTGTCCGGAGCAGAAACGGGTTTGCTGCCACATTCGTCGGCAATATCTGCTGAGGCTCGACAAGAAGAAGGGCGACTTGCTTATGTGGCATGCACGCGTGCTGCCCAACACCTCGTCATTACATGGACAGACAAACGTGGCGGAAAACGAACAGGGCCTAGCGCGCTACTGCGAAAGTTACCGTTGGGTGAATCTCCTCTTGCACCGCCTACCGCTGAGATTCGATCCCGCAGAAGTGTTCCGATCGCGAGCGATCCACTTGCTGTTGCACTCAAAGAATGGCGCAGTACTGCTGCACGAGCCTCAAGATGTGAGCCTCAAGCAGTGCTCACCGACGCCGAACTCGAGCGCCTCGTACGAGCTAACCCACAAAATGATGTAGATATCGTTGCTGTCTTAGGGCCCATCATTGGCGGTCGATACAGCGCCCGAATTTTGGCTGCTATTGCGGATCAGTGAGAGCGCTTTGTTGATAGTCGCGAAATAATCTTGCCATGACATCTGGCTTCATCGACAAGAACAAGCCAGTTGCCTCTGCACAAAGAACGTCTCCGTGATGCAAGGTGCCATGAGTAAAGATTTTTCTGCCCACCACTTCTGTGCAGACTCCCCGATAAACAAGCTCTACGAACAAAGGTGTCGGTCGCCGATATGTCACAGACAGATTCCCGGTGAGGCCTGGACGACCAGTCACCGATTGAGCCATCCCAAGAACTTCATCAAAACCTGCGGCAACATAACCGCCATGCACATGACCCGGTGGACCCTCGTATGGCTCAGTAAAAACAACACGTCCTTCGATTGACCGATCGTCACCTGTGCCGATAATGGCCATCACGAGCGGCATCGAAAGGGCGTTCATCGCACCCATCAACGGACTGCGATCAAGAAACACCATCTGAGATGCGTCTTCGCCTGGCAGGTGGTTATTGCTACGCACTTGTTCAACAGCCAACGACACAAGATTTGTTGCTTTTTGTACAGCATCAAGACCCGCATTAGTGACAAAGGAATCTCTAATGAGTTCACGTATTTTCTCAGTGAGTTCGACTCGCGCTAGATCAACTGGCGTCATTTTTTCAGAACGCTCGTGAAACGTTGGAAAAGACAGACCTGCACCAGGCTCTATTTCTGACATCTTCTATTTCCCTTCAAACTTGAGCAACACAGGTGCATGGTCACTTGGTTGTTCGGCTTTGCGGGCATTGCGATCGATGATTGTCCATGTTGAACGCTTCGCAACGCTTGCGCTAGCCAATACATAGTCAATCCGCATGCCGTGACCCTTATGAAAATCACCACCGCGGTAGTCCCACCACGAATAAAGTTTGTCCTCGTTGTGAAAAAGGCGAAAGGTGTCTGTTAGTCCAAATTCACAGACAGTGGCAAGACTGTCGCGCTCTGCTTGACTGACATGCGTTGCTCCTTCGAATTTTGTAATGTCAAAGACATCTCGATCTTCTGGGGCAATATTGAAGTCACCAGTGACAATGACGTCATCTGACGGGCTGCATGTTGCATCAAGGTGCTGACGCAACCTAGCCATCCATGACAACTTGTACGTGTAGTGATCGTTGTCTAGCGCACGGCCATTTGGGACATACACCGACGACACCCGCACTCCCCCACATGTTGCAGTAATGATTCGCGCCTCATGGTCTTGTTCGACGCTCGCATCAAAGTTGGAAACAACGTCTGTTAGTCCAACCCTTGACATGATGGCAACGCCGTTCCAGCGTCCTTGCCCAAAATGTGCACTCTCATATCCAAGAGCGGTGAGTTCTTCTGTTGGGAAAACATCTTGGGCCAACTTGGTTTCTTGCACACACAAAATATCTGGCTGCACGTCGGCAAGCCACTCGGTGACTCGAGGTAAGCGTGCCTTCAGTGAATTGACGTTCCAGGTGGCGATCAGCACACTGAGACGCTAGTAAAAATGAAGCCCTGCAAACTCAGTGGACTACTTCTTTTTTGAAACCTTGGGGCGAGATGTTTTTGCTGCTGGCTTTTTCTTGGCGACAGGCTTTGCTACTGGCTTTTTCTTGGCGACAGGCTTTGCTACTGGCTTTTTCTTGGCGACAGGCTTTGCTACTGGCTTTTTCTTGGCGACAGGCTTTGCGACCACTGCAACCATTTCAGGCATACCTAGTTCAACACTGCGCCGACCTGCGTTAAAACCTGCAACAACGACCGTGACGACTTCTCCTATTTTGAAATGGTCGCGAGCGCTTCGGGGCGCAGGATTACTAATGAGACGCAGAGGCATGTAACCCAAAACTTCTCCGATTGATAAATTTGCTCCATGCGACGTGTACGCGTCGACTCTTGCTTTGATCGTTGACCCAACAGGAGATTTTTCTACAAACGTCAAAAACGGCATCACGTCGTTTGTGTCTCGCACGCGAGCCCCTGGTGGCGGAGCCTTTGGAACTGGCATTGGTTTGCTGGCCGAAGCGCTCGCTTTTTTGGTATTTTTCTCGACAACTCTTCCGCCGCTACTCATCGCTCGACGGCTTGTTGATCCACGCACTGGCAGTCTCTCAACAAACACCCATCCGACATTGGGGACAGGTTTTCCGCCCAGCAAACGACCCTCATCAAACAGCCACTCATATTTGCCATGAAACTCTTGGTAACTGTCATTGGACAAGATTGTTCCGTTCACCTTGTTGGCAATCGACAAGACAAATGCATCACCGCGCCCAATTGCTCCGGCTGGTGGCGCAACTAATTCGTTGTTATTTACTGCATCGTCAAACTCTGCTTGTTCTTTTTTATTGATCCGATGACCAAATGTGGCATCGACCACAACGGTGATTGTGACGTTGGGAAACTCTTTCATCAGAGATGCAACGGCTTCGCTGAGTTGAGCCAAGCTGGGCTGAGTGCGGCCTTCTGTGGCGATATTGGACCCATCGACGATCACGTGATTTTTCATACTCCGTCAGTCAAGCACCCCGCTAGGGGTAAAACGCAGACATCCCCCTACGATGCCTCAGATGGCAATTCTTCCCCTTCGGGCTGTGCTTTGGGACTTTGGGGGCGTCATTCTGACGAGCCCATTTGAGGCTTTTCGTCGCTATGAGTCAGCCGCTGGATTGCCTCAGGACTTTATTCGAACGATCAATTCCACCAACCCGCACTCCAACGCATGGGCCTTGCTCGAACGTAGCGATATCTCCCCAGCAGAATTTGATGAACTCTTTGCTCAAGAAAGTTCTGCTCACGGACATCGAGTCCCAGGGGCCGATGTCTTGGCGTTGCTCTCTGGCGACATCAGACCAAATATGGTTGCCGCACTTGATGCAGTCATTGCGGCAGGCTTCAAAACCGCATGCTTGACAAATAACATGGTGACTACCAGCGACAACACAGTGACTACCAATAACGACATGGTGACTACCAGCGACAACACAGTGACCACCAACAATGACACAGTGAGCAACAGTGAGTCTTCCAACGAACGTGCCTCAGCATTAACCGCGGTGATGAACCGTTTCGATGTCATCGTTGAGAGCAGCAAAGTCGGGGTGCGCAAACCCGAACCTCGGTTTTATGAGATTGCGTGCGAGATGCTTGATGTGACTCCTGGCGAATGCGTGTTTCTGGACGATCTGGGAATAAATCTCAAACCTGCAGCAGCCATGGGAATGCGCACAATAAAGGTGGTTGATCCAGTGGATGCGATCTCGCAGTTAGCAGAAATAACAGGAATTAATTTCTAGCAACCTGTGAGTGCTTCATCCATCAAGTCGGCGAGTTCTTGATCGTGAATAGTTTTTGAACCAGTTGCCGGACTTCCGGACTCTACTCGTGACACTTGACTCAAGTCGTAGCCTTGATCTTTTAGTCGCCAGATGCGGTGCTCGACAAAATGCCACGCACCCATGTTCTCTGGCTCCTCTTGCAACCACACCACCTCTTTGGCGTTTGGATAACCTTTCAAGACTGCGGTGATTTGCTCGAGCGGAAATGGATACAACTGCTCAACGCGAATAATTGCGGCACGACTTGTTCTCTTATCGCGCTCCGACATCGCATCCCACGCAACTTTTCCGCTGCACAGCACAACTCTTTGCACTGACGCACGGTCGGCGACAAAGGGGTCATCAAGAACTTCTTCAAACGAACCAGTCGTGAGATCAGTAATTGGTGACCGACTTTCTTTCATGCGCAGCGGCTGCTTCGGTGTGAAAACAACCAGTGGTCTGCGGACATCATGGAGCAACTGTCGTCGCAAGAGATGAAAATACTGTGCAGCCGTGGTCGCATTGCACACCTGAATGTTGTCTTCGGCACATGATTGCAAGAAGCGTTCGATGCGCGCACTTGAGTGCTCTGGACCTTGCCCCTCGAATCCGTGTGGCAAGAGCAGGACCAATCCGTTGCTTTGCTTCCATTTATCTTCAGCAGCAACAAGATATTGGTCAATGACAATCTGTGCACCGTTGATGAAGTCGCCAAATTGCGCTTCCCAGATCACTAACGAATCTTGATTTGTGTGTGCATATCCGTACTCAAAGGCAACCGCTGCATACTCAGACAACAACGAGTCATATGTCCAGAACCGACCCGTGGCGTCAGGAATTTCTTGCAGCGGGATCCAGTCTCGTTCGTTTTCGTAGTCAATCAATGCTGCATGTCGCTGACTAAATGTGCCCCGACGCGTGTCTTCACCGGTCAGACGAACATTGAAACCATCTAGCAAGAGTGATCCAATTGCTAGTGCTTCTCCGGTTGCCCACTCGATTGTGTGTTCTGTCTCGTAAATCTTGCCGCGCTGTTCAAACTGCTTGAGCAACTTTGGATGTGGCGTGAAACCCTCTGGGTAGGCAGTTAGTTGAGAAAATATTTTGTCGAGGGTTGCCTGTGCGACTCCTGTGTTGACATGATCCCGCACGCCGACCGGCGTTGGGGGTTTGGCAACTTTTATCGCTTTTTCTGCGTCGGAACGGGTCTCATCAAGTGCAATCTGCAATTTGCTTTGATAATCGATGAGCACTTGTTCGGCAACTTCAAGCGTAATATCACCGCGTTTTACCAATGCCTCTACATACAACTTGCGCACACTGCGTTGTTCTGCAATGGCTCGATACATCAGCGGCTGGGTGTAACTAGGGTCGTCACCTTCGTTGTGTCCATGGCGGCGATAACACACCATGTCAATAACAACGTCTTTGTGAAAACGTTGACGATATTCAAAAGCCAATTTGGCAACGCGCACACATGCTTCTGGATCGTCACCGTTGACATGGAAAATTGGCGCCTGCACAGTTTTTGCCACATCACTTGAATACAGAGAAGAACGAGCAAACTGTGGGGACGTCGTGAAGCCAATTTGATTATTAACGATGAGATGGATGGTTCCGCCAACGCGATAGCCAGAGATGTCACTCATGGCCAAACATTCAGCCACTACGCCTTGTCCAGCAAAAGCAGCATCACCATGAATCAAGATCGGCAACACGCTAAAAGCATTTGGTGGCTCGATATTGTCTTGCGCCGCGCGTGCCATCCCAAGAACAATTCCGTCAACAGTTTCTAGGTGACTTGGGTTTGCTGCGAGTTCAATGGGCAGTGACGCACCTGACCCCGATGCATATGTGCCGTGCGCGCCGAGATGGTATTTGACGTCACCACTTCCCTGCACTGATGTCGGATCAACGTGGCCTTCAAACTCGCGAAAGATCTGGTCGTAACTCTTGCCCATGATGTTGGCCAGTACGTTGAGTCGTCCTCGGTGCATCATTCCAAGCACCGCACCATCAAGTTTTTCATCTGCGGCCTGAGAGAGAACTTCGTCCAAAATGGCAATCATTGATTCTGCGCCTTCAAGCCCGAATCGTTTGGTGCCGACATACTTTGTGGCAAGAAACTTCTCAAATGCTTCCGCGGCATTAAGTCTTCCCAAGATTCGCAATTTTTCGTCGAGCGTGGGCGTAAATGTGACGCCTTCAACTTTGGACTGCACCCACCGCTGTTCGTCCGTGTCTTGGATATGCATGTACTCAATGCCAATTGTTCGGCAATAAGAGTCCCGCAGAACACCGAGTAATTCTTCGAGTTTCATTTTGGTGCTACCAGCAACACCACCTGTTAAAAATTCACGCTCAAGATCCCAAATAGTGAGGTCGTATGTGGCAGGGTCGAGTTCGCGGGGCAATCTAGGTTCTTTGAAATGCAGCGGATCGAGATCAGCTATTAGGTGTCCGCGAACGCGATGTACACGGACCAATGTGCTGACCTGCATTTGTTTATGCATCTGAGATTCTTCTCTGTTCAGCGGGCTCGTATCTGGTAGCCACTTCACTGCTTGATAGGGCACCTGCAGGCTGCGGAACATCTCGTCGTAGAACCCATGGTCGCCCACTAGGCACTCGTGCACATGCTTTAAGAAGAGTCCGCTCTCAGCACCCTGAATAATGCGATGGTCGTACGTGCTTGTGATTGTGACAACTTTCGAAACACCCAAAGTATTGAGTGTGGTTTCATCACTGCCCTGAAACTCTGCTGGATAATCAATACTGCCGACTCCAACGATGACGCCTTGTCCTGGCATCAGTCGTGGCACCGATTGCACTGTGCCAATTGTGCCGGGGTTTGTAAGACTGACACTGGCCCCTTGATAGTCATCAACGGTGAGTTTGTTGCTCTTGACTTTTCGGATTATTTCGTCGTACGACACCAAGAAATCTGCAAATGACAAGAGATCGGCCTGGCGCAACACAGGCACAACCAACGTGCGCGTACCGTTTCCCTTGTCAACGTCGACGGCAAGACCGATATTGACGTGGGGGTGACGAACTATTTGAGGCTTACCATCTGCATCTGCAAGATATGCATTGTTCATATTGGGAACTGCATCTGCAATCGATCGCACCACTGCGTACGCAATGATGTGCGTAAAAGAGATCTTGCTGAGTCCGTGCCTGGATCGGTGCTCGTTCATCGCCTTGCGGTTGACCTCAAGCAGACGCGCAGGAACATTGCGAAAACTTGTCGCCGTTGGAACACCGAGACTGCGTTCCATGTTGGCGACAATCGCTGCGCCCACTCCGCGAATTGGCTCAGGGACAGCGTCTGGACTCACGACCTGTGAAGGCTTCGACTTGCCTTCGGCGGCCATCTTCACTTCTGCGCTAGTTGCTGCAGGCACGCGCCGAGCAGCAGTTGCCGCATTGATATTTCTTGAACCGTTAGAGGCGCTGCGAAAATCACTGAAGAATTCGCGCCATGGCTCTGACACTGATTGCGCGTCTTTTTGGAACTGTTCAAACATTTCTTCGACGAGCCAGGAATTTGCCCCGAACTCCTCTATTTGATCTGTGTTGTCAGCCATTTGGGGTGCCTTTTGAGTTTTTAGCCCGAGCTTTTAGGTATTGCACGACATTCTTGGACCTTTGTGTCCGCGTGACAAATGGTACTTGCCAACACCCCTCTCATTCGTGCCAATTGCCCACTCCGGCAGTAGATTTCGTCACATGAAACATTTCCGATCACGCGTCGTCTTGACTACTTCTACCCTGGCTCTTGGTGTTCTCGTGGCCTCGTGTGGAGGAGGTGGCTCAAGTAGCCCCGCAGTCACATTTGCTCCTGGAGCGGTGATTGTTAATGCTGTCCCAAGCCTGCGCTTTGACGCGACGCAGTACGGACCAGTCGCGGCCGGAAACATTACGTTCGGGTATGCCAATCAAGACACGGTCCGCCACACATTGATCATCGCCAAAGATGGCGTCAAAGTTGCAAACTTCAAACTGGTAATTGGCAAAAAGGGTTCGACCGATACTGCATCGGTCACCCTTGAAGCGGGCTCGTATCAGTTGTTATGCGATGTTCCTGGACACAGCGGCATGAAAGCTTCGTTTACCGTCCAGTGAGAAGATCTATTTGGCGAGCAGAATTTCTGACGCCAACCACAAGATCAACCACAATACGAACGACGTAATAATTGCGTTCTTGTGGCTCTCGTATGGCCATAACATTTTGTTGCCAGCCTTTGGTCCGCCAATCAGCCCGAGGCAATTAATTTCAAGAATTGCTGCGATCGCGATGGCAATGATGAAAAATGTCCATGCATTGCTGCTCGTTGCCCCATCAAATGCCCCGCTATAAAAGTGTCCGGCACCGATCATAAAGAACAGCATTGACACTGAAAAAACCATGTTCTGACGTGAAGCGAGCAATGCTTTGCGGCTGGCCCCTGCAGCATTGGGGTCGGCTTCTTTGCCATCAAGCACATTGACGGCATTTGCAAGAACAACCTTTTGGTTTTTCCAAATAACCATCCAGACATTGGCGGCCATTGTGATTCCAAGAACCATGCCGATACTGATCGCCACATTGTGGCCAATGCCATTGCCATTATCTGCCGACATAAAATCTTTGAAGTAGCCCTTGACTAATCCAGTAATCAAGATTCCGGTGACAAGAGTGGCAACTGATGCCCAACGAAACCACCACAATGCCCGGCGGGCAATCTGGTTAATCGCAATATTGCGCGCTTCGGCCTTGTCTCCATACGCCGCAAGAGCGGGCACCTGCACAAAGTTGAAGTAGTACAACAGCCCGATCCATGTGATGCCGGCCAATACGTGAAGCCAGCGGAAGGCGAAATTGCCGAGGTAATCGCGGGTCAGTAACTCAAGAGCAGTCATGTCAATACATCCCTTTACATGGCCATCACGGTGATGACCTATAAAGAAAGTAGCACCGAAAGGGTGTCTGGGCGTGTAATCAAGTAGCGTCTTTTCACCGTGGCACACGAGTTCATTTACACCTGTTACAAATTGGGACGGTTCTACCCTCCCGACCGCACCGTTCTCGAGGATATCTCGCTGTCCTTTTACCCTGGGGCCAAGATCGGCGTCATCGGAAACAACGGCAGCGGCAAGTCCAGCCTGTTGCGAATCATGGCTGGCCTAGACGATGGATTCACGGGCGAGGCTCGACTGACTCCTGGTTTTAGCGTCGGGCTACTGGAGCAAGAGCCTCACCTGGATCCCTCAAAAGACGTTCTTGGCAATGTGATGGATGGCGTTGCGCCAATTCGTGATCTGTTAATTCGCTATGACGAGGTCATGGCAATGTGGGCAGACCCCGATGCCGACTACGACAAAGTTGGTGTGTTGCAGGCTCAACTCGAAGACAAGATCGCAGCAACTGACGCGTGGAGTCTTGATCGCAACGTAGAAATTGCCATGGACGCACTTCGGTGTCCTCCCAATGATGCTGACGTCACCACATTGTCTGGCGGTGAGGCTCGCCGTGTTGCATTGTGTCGGTTGTTGTTGAGTCGTCCTGATTTGTTGCTACTTGACGAACCCACCAACCACTTAGATGCCGAGAGCGTTGACTGGCTTGAACGTTTTTTGCAGGAATACTCAGGCACTGTTGTCGCCATCACACACGATAGGTACTTCTTAGACAATGCCGCTAAATGGATTCTTGAACTAGATCGCGGTCGTGGTTACCCATTTGAGGGCAACTACTCGAGTTGGCTCGAACAAAAGCAAACGCGATTGCTCAGCGAAGAAAAAGCCAGTGATTCACGAACTCGTATGTTGGCGCGTGAACTTGAATGGGTTCGCATGTCAGCCAAAGCGCGACAAGCAAAAGGCAAGGCCCGTCTGGCTGCATACGACAAGTTGCACGCCGAAGCAACAGCCGCCGAGCATGGACCAGACCGACTTGAAATCACAATTCCGGCGGGGCCACGTCTTGGAGACATTGTCATCGCAGTCGATGGCTTAACAAAAGGATTCGGTGAGCGCATGCTCATTGATGACCTGACGTTTTCATTACCTCCTGCTGGCATTGTCGGAATCATTGGCGCTAACGGCGCTGGTAAAACGACACTGTTTCGCATGTTTGCCGGACAAGAAGCACCCGACTCGGGCACGGTGACAATCGGAGACTCCGTTGTCATGAGTTATGTCGATCAAAATCGTGACTCACTTGACGACACGCTGAGTGTCTATGAAGAAATCACTGGCGGCATCGAGCATATGAAGATCGGAAATCGTGAGGTGCACGGACGCGCCTACGTTGCGAGTTTCAATTTCAAGGGCAGTGATCAACAAAAACTCGTGGGTGATTTATCAGGTGGCGAACGCAATAGAGTTCACTTGGCCAAGTTACTCAAGCGTGGCGGAAACCTCTTGCTGCTTGACGAACCCACCAATGACCTCGACGTCGACACTCTTCGAGCTCTTGAAGACGCACTTGAGCAGTTCCCGGGATGTGCCGTGGTGATTAGTCACGACCGGTGGTTTTTGGATCGCATCGCCACCCATGTCTTGGCCTTTGAGGGTGACAGTTATGTTCGGTGGTTTGAAGGAAACTTCTCCGAATACGAATCATGGCGTCGCAAAGAGATGGGAATCGCTGCCGAACAGCCTCATCGCATTAAATACAAACCATTGGCTCGGTAAATCATGTCGCTACGTGTGCTTCGGTCCGTGTGTATCTGTATTTTTCTTGCTGGCATTCCAGCCATGATTGTCTCGTCAATTAGAGGCAACAACGAAGGCTACGTCGTGACATTTGGCGTGTTAACTGCCATTGCTGCCATTATTTTGATTGCTGTTGCTTCAGCTACAAAAACCCCACGCATCGATGTATTTTCTGACGCACTTGCCGAAAAAATAGAGGCACGAGTCAACGAACTTGTCGCTCAGGGAGCGAACGAAGACACTGCTCGACAACTTGTTCGTCAAACCATCGACCTTGTGCGTGGCTCTGAGTGAGTACGAACTCCACGGTCGATTGGGACAATCTCAATGACGATGATCTAGCGACTGCTCTCGCAGTTCATGCTGGTCAACTTCTGGTGTCTTTGCGAACCGATTTGATTTCTCAGGGAACCTCCATGTGGAACCTGCGCGATTCAGGTGATATGGGTGCTCATCACTTTTTACTTGACATGATCTCGCGCGTCCGACCAGATGACGCCGTGCTCTCTGAAGAAGGAGCGGACAGCAAACACAGGCTCAGCGCCGAGCGCGTCTGGATCATTGATCCACTTGACGGCACGACTGAATACGGCGAAGATCGCCAAGACTGGGCTGTACATATTGCGCTCTGGAGCCTTGATCATTTTGTGAGTGCCGCAGTGTCGTTGCCAGCAGTTGACAAAGTATTCAGCACAACGCCACCATCGGTATTGCCACCGCGCACAAGTGCCAAGCCACGACTCGTGACATCTAGGTCACGTGCTCCGTATTCTGCAATCATCGTTGCTCAAGAACTTGACTGCGACGCATTTCGACTCGGAAGCGCAGGCGCAAAAGCAATGTCAGTCGTCATGGGCGATACAGATATTTATTTGCATGATGGCGGAATGCATCAATGGGATTCTGCTGCTCCTGCTGCAGTCGCGATGGCAGCAGGTCTACACGCCAGTCGCCTTGATGGCTCGCCTCTTGTCTACAACAAGTCCGATACATGGCTGCCTGACTTTTTAATTTGCCGCCAAGAATTTAAAGAGCCCGTACTTGACGCCCTCTGGGGCGACAAGTGGCGCGACAAGTAATTACCAGCGGGGCTCGTGCTCGCCGACTCGTGGCACTTGGCCTGGACGAAATGTGTAGCCATCAAAATCAACGGGGGAATTCACCGCACGATATGGCGCTTCGCCTTCGCGCGGATTCATATCAATAAATGCGCCTGATGCAATAGCTTGTGCATCGACAACGACATCTGGAATCGAGTTGATCGGAGCCCACCAAACGTCGTGCTCGTCAAACTTGCGTGTCCACTCTGCCATTGGTTGTGTCGCAAAAATCTCATCGAGTGTGGCAATCAAGGTTTCGCTGTTTACCAATCGAACGCGCGCATCAACGTATCGTTCATCTGCTGCCAGATCTGGTCGATTAATTGCCGCAACAAGTGCAGGCCAATGTCTGTCAGCTTCTAGTCCGAGCAACCAAAATGCACGACCATCTGCACAACGATATGAATTCATCAACGGAGCACGAAGTCTTGATCGAGGTTTTGTGCTTTCGCGTTTTGCGAATCGCAAATACACACCAATATCCCAACCCAACGTGTAGATACCGGTGCGCAACAAACTCGTCGAAACAAGTCGACCTTGTCCTGTGCGTTGTCGATCAAACAACGCAGCCATCACACCGCTCACGAGGGTGATCCCGGTGGTGTGATCACCTTGACCAGACCGAATGGCTGGTGGCAATTGATCTGGCGACACCGTAGTGTGAGCCAACCCCGAACGCGCCCAGAACGCCCCAATGTCATATCCGGGTCGATCAACGTCTGGCCCCTCTGATCCGTAGCCGGTGAGTAGTCCGTAAATCAGTCTCGGGAATGCGGCGCGTATCGCATCTGGATCAAGCCCGAGTCGTCGCAATGCTGGTAGCCGAACATTTGTAATAAACACGTCTGCATCAGCCAACAAAGACAACATTGCGCGCTTGCCATCGTCACTGCGCAGATCAAGAACCACTGACCGCTTGCCTCGGTTATCAATTTCAAATTGGGGCTCACCAATTTGAGCATCAATTCCGAGTGCGCGAAACATGTTGCGCTGCGGATCACCTTGGGCTGGTTCAACTTTGATGACATCGGCTCCCCAGTCAGCCATCAGACCGCCAGCAGCCGGACCTGCCACCCAGACACCTAGTTCGACCACTTTGATGCCAGTCAGTGGTGCTGTGGAGTCTTGTGTCATTAAATGAACCTTACAGTGGCGCACGGCTAGCCAACTCCTAAATCGATGCGCCAGAATAGTGATGTGACCCCCGCACATTCGGGCGACCTCGTTTGGGGCGCTTTCTCCTCTACTGCGCCTTGGCAAGTTCCCGAAGCAAATATTACGTGGACCACCACGGCAGTCGCCCTGCGTCAACAAGCCCAAGCAGAAGTTCCCAAACTCACAAAATCTCGGCGACTACCCCCGCTGACGCGGATGGGTGTTGTTGTAATTGTTTTTGTGATCGCTCTTGTGCCTTGGTATATCCGAAAACGTCGCGGATCATTTTCTTCCGATGTCGCATCTCGTGCCAACGTTTCTTTGCGTCTTCGCCGGGCGGTCGAAAAACTTGGAGCGACGTACATCAAATTGGGTCAAATCATTAGCAGTGGCGAAGGACTGTTCCCTGTAGAACTTGTCGACGAGTTCAAGCGTTGCAGAGATCAAGTGCCAGCCGAAACATTTGCATCCGTGCAACTAACAATCGAACAAGATCTTGGGGCACGCATCGAAGACGTTTTTTTGTGGTTTGACACCACCCCACTTGCAGCAGCATCAATTGCTCAAGTTCATCGCGCACGACTTTTAACGGGTGAAAATGTTGTTGTCAAAGTACAACGACCTGATGTGTCGGTGATGGTGCGCAAAGATCTTCGCGTCATGTCATGGCTTGCCCCGCACCTTATTGGGCGAATCCCCGTCGCAGCACTTGCTAATCCTCCTGCACTCGTGGAGTTGTTCGCCGAAACAATCGTAGAAGAACTCGACTTTCGAATGGAAGCAGCAAACATGCTTGATCTTGCTCGCATGATGCGAGATCTCGGTCAAGAGGGATACGTCATTCCTCGACCACACCCCACTCTGGTCACTCGGCGCGTTCTGGTGATGGAAGAACTTACGGGATTTAAATTCGATGATGTTGTGGCCATGCAAGAAGCCGGAATTGACACCGAGAATGTCATCCGCACCGGACTCATTGCGTTCATGGAAGGTGCACTTATTCATGGTGTGTTTCATGGTGATCTGCATGGCGGAAACTTATTTGTTATGCATGACGGTCGAACTGCCTTGCTGGACTTTGGAATCGTCGGAAGACTGAGTTCATCACGAAGAATCGCATTCTTGCGCCTCATGCTCGGAGCATCAACAAATGATCTACATGGTCAAGTCTCAGCACTACGCGATCTTGGTGCGCTTCCGCTTGATTCAGATATTGATGCCGTCATCCGTGACCTGCGACTTGATCAAACAACAATTGATCCCACAACACTTACCGGCGAAGAATTGGTCAAAGAAGTACAGCGAATTGTGAAAGCACTCTTGGCCTATGGAGCAAAACTTCCAAAAGAATTGATGCTGTATGTCAAGAACATGGTTTTTCTTGACGGTGCAATCGCCCGACTTGCCCCCAACCTTGATCTGCTTGCTGAAGTTGCCACTATCTCGATGGTGTTTACCCAACGACATGGTGAGACTCTTGGCCGCGATCTCGGCATCGACCCAAGTGCTGTTGAATTCAATTTTGACAGCGTCAAGGCCAGCCTCGGTGTGGAAAATTCAACGAATTCTCTGACCTACCGAGAATTACAGCAGCGACGTGACCTGATTCAAAAGAGAATGCGCGAACACGTCACCAAATAACACTGTGCCAACACATTTCAGGCACTCTAGAATGGAGCGGTGAAAGCACAGTCGCAGACTCAACTCAGCCATCTGCAACTGCTTGAGGCTGAAGCAATTCACATCATTCGCGAGGCCGTTGCCGAAGCAATCAACCCGGTGATGTTGTATTCGATCGGCAAGGACAGCAGCGTCATGTTGCATCTTGCTCAAAAAGCTTTCTATCCGGCACCTTTGCCATTTCCGCTACTGCATGTCGACACAACCTGGAAATTTAAAGAGATGATCGAGTTTCGCGCCAAGATAGTCGACCTTGTTGGGGCAGATCTTCTGGTTCACCAAAACCCCGAGTGCATCGAACTCGGAATCAATCCGTTCGATCATGGGTCCTCGGTGCACACGGACATGTGGAAAACACAAGGTCTCAAACAAGCACTCGACAAGTACAACTTTGATCTCGCGTTCGGCGGGGCGCGACGCGACGAAGAAAAATCTCGTGCCAAAGAGCGTGTCTTTTCGTTCCGCTCCGATAAGCACGTGTGGGATCCCAAAAATCAACGACCAGAACTCTGGAACATCTACAACGCGCGTCATGGCGCTGGTGAGTCAATTCGTGTATTTCCGCTGTCCAACTGGACAGAACTCGATGTTTGGCAATACATCTATTTAGAAGCAATTCCTGTTGTGCCTTTGTACTTTGCCAAAGTACGTCCCGTCGTAGAGCGAGACGGAATGCTCATCATGGTTGATGACGATCGAATGAAACTTCGCCAAGGCGAATCAATCGAGCAACGCATGGTTCGCTTCCGAACACTTGGCTGCTATCCACTCACCGGAGCAGTTGAGAGTGAGTCAGTAGACCTAGAAGGCATCTTGACTGAGCTATTTACTGCCACTACATCGGAACGTCAGGGTCGACTCATCGACCATGACGGTGCTGGCTCAATGGAGAAGAAAAAAATTGAGGGCTACTTCTAATGAGGCAGCGTTCATCCCAACCCACAGGTCCTGTTGCAGATTTTTTGGCTGAGCAGGAGTCCAAAGGGCTTTTGCGATTCATTACGTGCGGAAGTGTTGACGACGGCAAGAGCACGCTCATTGGACGTCTTCTATATGAGTCAAAGCAAATCTTTGATGATCAGTTAACCACTTTGTCTCAAGACTCCGAGCGCGTCGGAACACAAGGTGGCAACCTTGACTTTGCCTTGCTCACTGATGGACTGCAAGCAGAGCGCGAGCAAGGAATCACTATCGATGTTGCGTATCGCTTTTTCAGCACAGATCGTCGCACATTTATTGTTGCCGACACGCCAGGACACGAGCAATACACCCGAAATATGGTGACTGGGGCATCAACGGCTGACTTGGCAATCGTGCTGATTGACGCACGCAAGGGCGTTCTTACACAAACCCGGCGCCACTCGTTTCTTGTACATCTGCTCGGCATAACCAATGTCATTGTTGCGGTTAACAAGATCGATCTCGTGGACTATGACTCAACGATCTTTCAAGATATTGAAACCTCTTACCGCGAATTCTCCCAAGAGTTTGGATTCACGAACTTATCGTTTGTTCCAGTGTCGGCACTCAATGGTGACAACATCACGACTGCGAGCGCAGCAATGCCGTGGTATCACGGCCCAACACTTCTTTCTATTCTCGAAGAAACAGAAGCTCATGCCCTGTCTCACGACAAACCATTTCGTATGTATGTGCAATCCGTGAGCAGACCCAACCAAGATTTTCGCGGATACTTAGGTTTTGTTGCCAGCGGATCACTATCCGTCGGTGACAGTATCCAAGTACAACCAAGCGGAAAAATTTCACGAGTTGCATCGCTGCCAAGTTTTGACGGAGATCGTCAGCACGTTGTAGCGGGCGAAAGCATCCAAATCGTCCTAGACGATGAAATCGACATTAGTCGTGGCGACTTATTGTGCACACCCGACTCAGTACCTGACGTCGGCAATCAATTTGAAGCATTCATGGTCTGGACTGACGAGAACCAGATGATGCCACATCGTTCTTATTTGCTCAAGATTGGCACAAAAACTGTCGGTGTCATGATTGATAAACCCAAATACAAGATCAACGTCAACACGCTTGAGCACCTCGCAGCCTCCACTCTTGAGCTCAATGACATTGCTATTTGTAATCTCGCTACCGATCGGCCTGTCGCTTATGACCCATACGTCAACAACAGATACTCCGGAAGTTTTGTCATCATTGACCGAATAACGAGCAAGACAGTCGGTGCAGGGATGATTCGTCACTCCCTGCGTCGAGATTCAAATATTTCTTGGCAGCACACATCAATCGAGCGGCATCATCGCGAAGAACTAAATCATCAACGAAGTGCCACTATTTGGTTTACGGGTCTCTCCGGAAGCGGAAAAAGCACCGTGGCAAATGCGCTCGAAATAAAACTTCATGCGATGGGACTGCGCACATATCTTCTTGACGGCGACAACCTGCGACACGGTTTAACACGGGATCTAGGGTTTACAACTGCTGATCGAATCGAAAACCTCAGACGGGCAAGTCATGTGGCTCAGATCCTCAACAATGCTGGTGTGATAGTTCTTGCCTGCTTCATTAGTCCGTTCGAATCCGAAAGAACATCAGCCAAAGAGGTCATCGGTGAAGAAAATTTCATTGAAGTTTTTGTTGATGCTCCCATCGCAGTCACAGAGAAGCGTGACCCCAAAGGTCTCTACAAAAAAGCACGCGCCGGTGAACTTCCAAACTTCACTGGCATTGACTCTGATTACGAACGACCAACATCACCATCAATTCATATCCGGACAGATGAGTTAGAAATTGATGCCAGCGTTGATGTGATACTTCAGCACTTACGCAACCTGCTGTTACTCCCGTAAAATTATTTTACGATTCTTTAAACGTGCAATCCGCACTCGATCTTCGCTTTTCCAGCCCAACGACCTGATCGCTTGTCTTCGTCACCATCAACAGGTCGCGTGCATGGCCAACATCCGATTGATGAATATCCTTTGTCAACGAGTGGATGCTCTGGCAATTCATTAATGCGTTCGTAGAGTGAAATATCGTCATCGGACATTGCGGCCAACGGATTCACTTTGATTACATTGCGCATGATGTCATATGACATCACCGGTGTTGTTGCACGCGTTGGCGCGTCGGCGCGACGGACTCCCGTCACCCAACCAGTTTTTTCTACAAGTAAACGCTCAAGTGGTTCGACTTTTCGTGCAGCACAACAGCCTTCGATATTTGTTTGCCACAAATTTTCTGACTCCACGAGTGGCTCCATGACGCGCAAGTTGAGATTGAACTTATTGCGCAATTCGGTTGCAAACCAGTGTGTCTCAGCAAAAAGAAACTGAGTGTCGAGCATCACGATCTCGATGCCTGGCACTGCAGTCGCTGCCACGTGAGCAAGGACTGCATCAGAAAAACTGCATGTGACGACAAGGCCATCGCCGAGCAGGTCGTAGGCGTAGCGCACGATCTCTTGTGGCTGGGCATCTTCGAGTTCACGCGCGGCCTGATGAATCTGGGCTAACGACTGGCTCAAGGACTCTTTTGAGGTCTGGATTTGAGTCATCCGGAGAGCATACCCTAAAGATGACTATTCCTATCGGGTTTTGCGACAATACCTAAATTAGTCCTTAAACCGCACTAATCCTTGGTCAATCACCAGTCGATCTGCGACCGAGGTAGAGAAAACGGCCTCCCCTGATGCGGTCACCCACATCCGCACGGTGAGCTCTTCGCCAGGCAAAACCGGCGACGCAAATCGGCCTTCAATATGAGTGAACTTTGCTGAATCGCTCCCACAGAGCGAATGCAACAGCGCTCGGCCCGTGAAACCGTACGTGCAGAGTCCATGCAGAATTGGCTGGTCAAATCCGCCCATGGCTGCAAATGATGGATCGCTGTGCAGTGGATTGCGATCGCCGTTGAGTCGATAGATGAGTGCTTGTTCGGGAAGTGTCTTGTATGAGACCACATGATCAGGCGCGCGATCTGGAGCAACGTTCTGGGGTCCGCTTGGTCCGCGCTCGCCACCCCAACCACCTTCACCGCGAATAAACACTGACGAAGTATTTGTAAACACTGGCTTGCCATCTGCTTTGTCGACTGCTTCTGTAGATGTCACGACAACTGCAGCTTTACCCTTGTCGTACATCGCCGTGATGCGACCTTTCATGATGACTGTTCCGGCTACCGGCAAAGGGCGGTACAGCGTGACTGCTTGTTGCCCATGCACCAACATGGCCGGATTGAACTGACCAATATTTCGCATTGGACTCGCTCCACCACCAGCCATGCCGACAACCACTGGAAATGTTGGAAGCACCTGCTGTTGAACATCTTTGGTGTTTTCAGTTGTGTAGGACAATTCATTGTTTTTAGCGCCGACGCCGACGGCGTACAGGAGTGCGTCTTTGCTGGTCCATGATGCTTCAAACGCATCACCTTCGGTTCCTACTGCTTCTGGATTAAGTGCCATGTCATGTTTCTTTCTGTGTTGTTTTGCATGTCTGAAATTGCATTAGTGATGTGTTGAATTATTTTCTTAATGTTGTCTGGGGATACGAGCCTTCTTCGCCATCCATGCCCGCGTTTGGTCGAGATTGAGCAAGTAATTGCTCAACGATTGGACCAAGACGTGTGGGGTCTGCGACGGGTTCAATGCGCGGACCACGATGCCAGCCTTCGGCAATGGCCAGCACCTGACCACTTGCCTCAAAAACGCATCCCGAAACGGCAGCGCTCTCTTCTGATGCAAGCCATGTCACAATTGGGGCGATCCATTTTGGTGAGCGCATGTCGCGTTCGTGATCTGTCTCAGGAGCAGCACCAAGGCCTTCTGTCATTCGAGTGAGCGCAACTGGTGCAACAGCATTGACCGTCACGCCATAACGCGCAAGTTCAAGCGCGGCAATGTTAGTGAACGCAGCAATGCCTGCCTTTGCAGCACCGTAGTTTGTTTGTCCAATGTTGCCGTAGATGCCCGACACTGATGTGGTGTTGATAATGCGTCCACTCACAGCATGGCCGTCTTTAGAACGGTCACGCCAGTACGCAGCAGCCCATCGTGCAGGCGCGAATGTTCCTTTGAGGTGCACTTTGATGACAGCATCCCATTCTGCTTCGCTCATGTTGGCAAGCATTCTGTCGCGCAAGATTCCGGCATTATTAACGACGACATGCAAATCACCAAAAGTCGTGACAGCAGTATTAATCAAACGCTCTGCTCCTTCCCAACTCGAAATATCGTCACCGTTGGCAACGGCTTCGCCACCCATTGCAAGAATTTCATTCACAACGGACTGCGCTGGCGAAAGATCTCCGCCTGAACCGTCGATGCCGCCGCCAAGATCGTTCACCACAACGCGAGCGCCATGGGTGGCCAAACTCAGCGCATGCTCGCGTCCTATTCCTCGACCAGCACCCGTGACAATCGCCACGCGCCCTTCACACAACCTTGCCATAACTCCCCTTCTGGTCACATCCAAAATGTGACGATGAACTTCTTATCCTAGAGAATCTTGCTCCACACGAGCACAGCCGTAGAAGCGCCCTAACCTGATTTATCGTGTCTAGATCTGTTCTCGTCGTTGGTGCCGGTCCCGCCGGAATCGCTAGTGCCCTGACATTGCAAAGGCACGGCCACACAGTCACCGTGCTTGACAAGGCAAAGTTCCCGCGCGATAAATGTTGCGGGGACGGACTCACAACTGGCGCATTGCGACTCCTTGAGCAACTGGGTCTGGTTCCTGACATGGTGCCTGACTGGCAACAGTGTGACTCGGCTTGGTTGCGCTCTCCATCTGGGCGAGAAATTTTGTTACCACTACCCTCCGGGTCTGGACAATTTGCAGCCATTGCGCCGCGACTCCAGCTCGACAATGCACTCGTTGTGCTCGCGCGATCACGCGGGATAAAAATTCTTGAAAATATTTCATTCGAGTCGGTTCTTCGCAACGACAACGATTGTGTCGAGATTCAAACCTCAGGCGGCCCGATGACTGCAGACTTCGTCGTCGCCGCTGACGGAATGTGGTCTCCCGTGAGGCGCGCACTTGGCCTGAGCACACCTTCATATCTGGGCGAGTGGCACGCGTTTCGTCAATATTTTGGCAATGTGACAGGTCCTGCAAGCACACAACTTTGTGTGTGGTTTGAGCCAGACCTTCTGCCAGGTTATGCGTGGTCTTTCCCATTGCCTGGCAACCGTGTGAATTTTGGTTTTGGAGTGTTGCGAACTTCTGACCACAGCGTGCAATACATGAACTCGCTATGGCAAGAACTCCCGACGCGCGCGCACATTGCCGAAGCACTTGGTCCTGATGTCACATTTCTTGGACGTCACACAGCATGGCCAATTCCGGCGCGCATTGATACTGCTACTCGCAGTTCAGGTCGTGTGCTTTTCATTGGTGATGCCGTGTGCGCCACCGACACTTTGACAGGAGAAGGAATCGGCCAGGCATTGCTCACCGGAATCCTTGCTGCTGATGTCATCAACTCTGGTGCGACACCACGCGATGTGCGCGATGGTTATTCTCGATCGCTCGACCAAGAGCTACTTGCTGATCATCGAATGTCTCAACTGCTCGGAAAAGTTTTGGCACGTCGTATCGGTGCTCGTACTGCTCTTCGAGTGGCCGACACCAGCGCATGGACACGACGGAACTTTGCTAGATGGATGTTTGAAGACGAACCACGTGCAGTGCTACTGACTCCACGACGATGGCATCGCAAGTTTTTTGCTCGATCTGGCGCATTTGACGCTACCCACTCGCCCAATTGACACCCCTGTGTTGCCAACAGGTACGGTTGCATCATGCGTACACGACTGACTGAACTCCTCGATATTGAACTTCCCATCATGTTGGCTGGCATGGGCGGAGTGTCCTACCACGAACTTGTCGCGGCAGTCTCTGAGGCAGGCGGAATCGGAACGCTTGGCGCATCAACAATGTCTGCTGAGCAACTCGTCGAAGAAATGGCTCTTGTTCGACAGCTCACAAAGAAACCATTCGGAGTTGATCTGCTTACTGCGTCTCCCGCAAGTGTTGAGGCGGGTATCGCTGCAGTTATTAGTGGCGGCGCCCGCATCTATGTGGCAGGACTTGGAGTACCGCGCGAGGTCATTGGGGCTCTGCATAAGAACGGAATCCTCGTCGGATCAATGTGCGGCAAAGTTCGTCACGCAATTGCTGCGGTTGCGACTGGTTGCGACTTCGTAGTCGCCCAAGGAACAGAGGCTGGCGGCCATACCGGCACCGTTGCCACGATGGCTCTTGTGCCACAAGTTGTCGATGCAGTCGGAGACAAAGTACCCGTTGTCGCTGCTGGTGGATTATTTGATGGACGCGGCTTAGCCGCGGCACTCGCCCTCGGAGCAGACGGTGTGTGGATCGGAACACGATTCATCGCCACTCCAGAAGCACGCACTGTCAACGGATACAAAGAAACTCTGATCGGGCTTACCGAAGACGGAACGGTCATCAGCCGCGGATTCACTGGCAAGACCTGTCGTGTCGTGCGAAACGAATGGACACAGCACTACGAAGAACACCCCGAAGAACTCAAGTCATTCCCTGAGCAATTCATAGTGTCAAGTCGTGCGGGAGCAAATCATCTCGGACCATCTGACGGCGTGACTGCAGACTTGACCAAAGAGTTCATGCCAGCAGGTCAAGGTGCTGGCGCGATTAACGGACTGATTCCGGCCGCAACGCTTGTGCAACAGATCATGGACGAAGCAGAGCAGGTTTTGTCACGCATGTCTGGTCTTCGTCACAACTAATGCTCTCTCTGCTTCGACGCAATCGGGAGATTCGTTTAGTTTTCGCCGCTCAAGTTATTTCATATCTTGGCGACTGGTTCACCTTTGTTGCACTCGCAGGGCTCGTTGAAGATTTAACAGGCTCAAAGTTCTTGGTCTCCCTAGTGCTGGTCTCGTTTACATTGCCAGCATTTTTTACTTCGCCAATTGCAGGTGCAATGGCTGATCGATACGACCGTCGACGAATTATTATTGTTGTCTCTCTTGGTCAAGGTCTGGCTGCCTTGTCAATGTTGCTCGTCACTGATAGCCGAGTGTGGTTGGCTTTTGTGGCACAATCCGTCATCTCGGGCCTTGGTGCATTTGTTCGACCAGCGAGTGAAGCAGCCATTCCCAATCTGGTGGACAATGACGAAGACCTACGCACTGCCAACTCAGTTTTTGGCAGCACATGGGGAGTGATGTTGGCTTTAGGGGCAGCACTCGGCGGTATTTTTTCGCAAACGTTTGGCCGCAATGCGGCATTTTTATTTGATGCGGTGAGTTTTGCTATTGCCGCTGGGCTGATTGCACTCGTGCATCGCGCAATGCAGAGTCATGAGACAGGCACAGGATCGGGCAAACGCATTCAGCCCATTGCCGACATGAAAGAAGCAGTGACTCTGGCTCGCCAAGATCCGATCATTTTGGCGCTCCTGAGTTCTAAAGTCACCTTTGCAGTAGGGGCTGGAATAGTGAGTCAGTTGCCAATTCTTGCGTCAAACGCATTTCACGCAGGTGATGCAGGGAGAGGCTTGCTCATTGGTGCACGAGGTGTTGGTTCTGGTCTTGGTCCTCTTATTGCTATGCGCATAG
>Ga0214919_10002829_pt1 | contig 26838 bp, 22 predicted proteins | sample LL1503_MetaG_FD_177994 | JGI IMG/M metagenome (GOLD analysis project Ga0214919, IMG submission 177994) | Freshwater microbial communities from Lake Lanier, Atlanta, Georgia, United States - LL-1503 | ecosystem: Environmental > Aquatic > Freshwater > Lake | place: USA: Georgia | collected...
GATGACCAACCAGTACCAATACCAGTTGTGCCATTGATTAATATAATCGGCAATGTTGGCATATAAAATACGGGTTCAATTAATTCACCATCATCGACATTTTGTTTTAATAATGGTATATCATCCTTATTAAATAATATACTAGTAATTTTCGCCAGATATGTAAATATATATCTTGGCGCTGCACTATCTTTGCCACCTTCTAGCCGAGAACCAAATTGCCCCTCAGGCATTAATAAATTAATATTATTTGTTCCGACATAATTCTGTGCAAGATTCACAATTGCACCATTTAAACTGGCTTCACCATGGTGATATGCTCCGTGTTCGCTAACATAACCCGCCAATTGGGCAACTTTAATTTCACTCTTAAGATTCCTCTTAAAAGCACAATACATAATCTTTCGCAAACTGGGTTTTAAGCCATCAAATGCACTTGGAATACTGCGATGATTATCATAATTGCTAAAATGAATTAAATCCTTATTAATAAAATCAGTAATTGATACTGCAGATTGATTAATATCTAGAATGCAATCCGAATTATAATCAGCCAACCATACTTTTCGGTCATCCGCACGGTCTTTGCTAAATGCCATATCTACACTTGCAGATGCTTCATCATCCCAATGATACGTAACTATTTTGAAATTCTTGAAATATTCTTTGCCCTCTAGCGGTGTACTAGAACCCAACCCTTTATAATATTTGACCTCATAGCCCTTGGCTCCATTATGCGTATCACACCAATCATTATAAGCACTTAGCGTATAGAAACTAATTCCATTCAGTTTACCATTTTTGGCTCCTTTTTTCCAAACTTTAACAATTGGTGTTAAAAGACTCGTAACAAATCCCGTTAACTTCATTAAACTATTCCATTTGCTTAGAAAATTAATTACTAGACCTTTAATATGAGAACCATCGACATCTGAATCGGTCATAAGCATTATACGACCATATCGCAAACTCGATACATCTTTATATTCCATATCTTCTTGTAATGCTAAAATCTTCTTAATATCGCAAATTTCTTTATTCTGTGCGATATTGATATCTTCCTTATCACGAGTATTTAACATCTTTCCTTTCAAAGGATAAACGCCATATAAATCATGCCCATTGGGGATAACACTAATACCTGCAACAGCCATTGCCTTTGCAGAATCTCCCTCGGTCAGAATAAGGGTGCATTGGTCGCCTTTCTTTGTTCCTGCAAAATGGGCATCAATTAATTTTGGAATATCCAAAATGCGCTGTTTTTTCTTACCATCGGTTTTCTTTAAAGTTTGGCTATCGCGAAATTCGCTAAGTGCTAGTGCACGTTCCATAATTCCGCTTTCTGCCAATTTTTCAATGAATCCGTCGGGAACTAAACATTCGCTTCCGAAATTTTTAACCAATGTATTAAGCGAACCCTTGGTTTGACTATCAAACGATGGATTAACAATCGTAGAATTGACGAAAATCATTAGATTATCCTTAATAAAGGATTCTTTAACTTCTGTCTTTTTCTTCTTTAGAATAAATGCAACCATTTTACTAGTAATTTGTTTTAATATATATTCGACGTGTTTGCCACCCTGATGTGTATTAATACCATTGACAAAACTAATTTGTTGGAATGTGAAATTTGGGCTCATACAAGCACCAATTTCCCAACGATCATTGGGTTTACAAGATACTGTAAGATGTTCCGGTTCTAGATATAATTTCATATAATCGGTAAATGAATTAAGTTCTATTTTTTCATCATTAAAATATATTTCAAGACTACCTCTGGAACATGCAAACATATCAATTGTTCTCTTTTTTATCAGATTAAGTAAGTCAATACTCATGCCTTTAACACTAAATTTTGAATAGTCTGGAATAAATGTTATACGTGTATATGGTTCGCCTTTATGTGTTTCAATAATGGGCTCTTTTTTAATACTCATATTATTCTCATATTCCTGTGTATATTTAAGTTTACGATGTCGGTCAACTGTTTCAATTTTGAAATATGTTGAAAATATATTTGTAAGTTTTGCACCATATCCATTTTTACCACCCGTAATTTTTTCTTCATCTTTATTATAATTTCCAGATGTTAATAATTCGCCGAATATCATTTGTGGAACATATACTTTTTCAGTAGGATGCATTACAACGTCAATACCTTCGCCATCATTTTCAATAGATATTTCATTTTTCTCGGAATTAACTGATACTTTAATATAAGACACTTTTTTAAGACGTTTTTTATCACCATTTGCCGAATTTACTGTATTTTTTTGTATTACACGATTCATATTGTCAAATGCATTAATTAGAATTTCTTCAATAATATTGCGCAGTCCAGGGACTATTTCAATATCTTTATTAATAATGGATTTACTATCATTGGCAAATATCCACATTTGGGCATTTTCTTTTACAATACTGCCAATGTATGTATCTGGCAAATCTTTAATATGTTCTAATTGTGTCTTTTTTTTATATTTTTCAGCAACATCGTCAAGGACAGGTTCGTCAATAGAACTTTCAATAGTATTTTTCTTTTTCTTAATAGCTATAGATTTATCTTTAGGTTTTTCTTTAGGTTTAGGTTTTTCACTACGAATAGATTTTTTAGAACCATCATTTTCATTATCAATATGATTATCATTATCAATATGATTATCATTATCAATATGATTATCATTATCATTATCAATATCGTTAATAATTTGGTCTAGAGACATTTTTTTGAATGATTATGTGATTATGTGATTATGTGATTATGTGATTATGTGATTACGATATTGAATAATATGTATTTAGTATTTATATAATTTATTTATTCAATTTTTAAATTGTTATTTTTGTAAAATAAAAATAAAATAAAATAAAAACTATGATAATAAAAATATATAACAATATATTAGATAAGCCTATTAGATAAGCCTATTAGATAAAATGGTTAATAGAAAACAATCCAATCATACAAAGAACAAAAGAACTATCAAGCAGAAAAGAACTATCAAGCAGAAAAGAACTATCAAGCAGAAAAAAAGTAGTCATAATAATAAAAACAATAATACATATCCTGTTAAATTTGAATTAACAGATATACAAATACAAAAACTACTGCTATTTACTTCAATAATAAATCATTTTTTGTTTCTTATGAAAAATAATGTTCCAGAACATATAATTAAAGACAAAATGTTAATTTTATTTAAAGACTTACGGACTCAAAATAAATTTATTAGCAAAAATATAACAGATATTGAGTTAGATAAAATATTTATTAATTTATATTCATTAATGAAAATTTTAAAGGAAAATATTGATGCACAATATAAAATAAATAAACAAAATAAACTAATATCTAGTAAACATTCTAGTAAACATTCTAGTAAACATTCTATGCAAAAAAAATATAATGGTGGATTTTATTTTAAAAGTCTAGAAGAAAAAGGCGAACAACCTTTAACTGGTAATGATTTGGCAACATTATTAGATGAAATGCAACAATTTTTTTACAATGCACAATATACAGATGAGGGTAAATTTTTGCAGGATACTAATGCAGTAATTAGTATGTTTAGAGGAGATTTGGGACAATTTAAGGGTTTATTACAGTATCGTATATTTCCTCAATATTATTCAATTATACCACCATTTATAAGATGGGGTAATATTAAAGAGGCATTTGCACAAAGAAAATATGAAGATATACCAGATTATCTTCTTGCATATCAATCATATTTGCGCTCTCGTGATGAATATTTAGTAGCTAAGGGATTAAAATCTCCAAGTGTTCTAAATAGAGATAGATATACAGGGTTTTTTAATAAATTGTCAAATTCATTAGATCAAAATATATTAAAATTTCAACAATATCGAAATAAATTAACAGGTAGAATATCGCCAATTGCTTTACCAGTGTAATAATTTATTTTTATGTTTATGTTTATTTTTATTTTTATTTTTATAGAAAAAAAATAATTTATAAATAATTTATATCTAATTTATATATAATAGTTATTTGTGGATAAGCCTATTAAATATTGTGTTATAAATAATACTAAAAATGGATTTTATTGTAGGTATATTAATAGTATTTATAATAATACTAATTTTGATAAATTTCTCATCTATTAGCATTTCAGATACTAAGGGAAATACTTGTTCTAGAAATAATTTATCATTAGGGAATCAAACTATGAATATAAATAGTATTCCATCACCAATGCTTTCTAAAGAACCATCTGCATTAAATAATAAACTTAAATTAAATGCCCAGACATACGATTATAATAAATATTTTTTTTTGTAAAATAAAAAAATAGGATGCAAAGGATGCAAAGGATGCATCTGTATATCCTAAATTATATTAGTTAGTAAAATTTTAGTTAGTAAAATTAACATAAATAATTTTCATATTCTTTATTTGTATTTTCGCCATATATTTTAATTCTTATTGTATTTATCGGCTCATTAAATAATAATGCTCCTAAATAACAAGAGGAGAAAACTGGAATTTTAAATGGTAAGCAAACTATTGTGCAACAAATATCATCACACATATCACCACTATCACTATGAGAATATATAGTTACAACATATGGAGAACTACATAAATCTTCACAACCTGTTGGACAACATTCATTCTTTTTTATTTCGGATTCGGATTTGGATTTGGATTGGCAAAACCTACATAAACCACACAGTCTATTATCTTTATATACGTATTTATAAGGTACTGGTACCATTGATGGTTCCGGTGCTGTTTTTGGTGATGATTTTTGATGTGATTTTGTGGGTTGATTTGCAACAATAGCCGAGTCTGTCATTTTTTTTATATACGGAGCGTTTTATATTTAATTTTATTAGAATTATTTTTCAATTTTATTTCAATTTTTTGTTTATTTTACATATTTATATATATGAATATATTTACATATATTCATATATTCATATATTTTCATTAAAAAAAATTGTGTGTTTTTATTTATTTATTAAGTTTATTGCCACAAATAAGTCAGAATTACTGTCAAAAAACTCAGATTTTAGTTCAGACATTGCTAATGTATCTATTAAATACAAGAACTCTAATAGAAGTTTCCATATTTCAACAGATTTAGCTAGTTTTGGTATGTATACGTGACTATAAAAATCACAGTTTGTACATAATCTACATATATTTTCAAGGGAAAAGCCAAATTCAACTGCTAATTTTAGTGAATTAACAACACCCAATCCTAGAACTTGGAGTATCAAGAATGGATTTGTAGTAGATAAACACAAATTTATGATTTCCTTAAGAGTAATCATTTTATTACCAAGTGTTTCAATATTAAGACTTAATTGTCTGCACATATCATCTGGGTACATACTATCTAAGCACATTTGTAGAATGGCATCGTAGTTTATGTTTGCAGACAAAAGGTGATCCAAATTAATATTATATGCCTTTAATACATCCAATGGATTCTCACAAATCTCATATGGGCAATATAATTCTGCCACCTCTGTTGTAAAAATTATATAAATAATATTTCCAAGTTTTTCAAATCTAACAGCTGAAACTTTAGATTTAAACTTTTGTATTTTTGGTCTCGTAGTAACTATAGTATTACGAGGGATAAACAACTCCTTTGTTATGTCAGAAACAGAAGATTTCACAACAATGTCTGGTATATATATGTATATTTCACTTATTTCACCTGAAACCACATAACGCACACAACAGGTTTCATCTGTGTTTGTACCGTTTATACTTTTACCAATTAAAATATATGGTTGTACTTTTTGTATACACATCCGATTACCCATTTTTTATAGTAAAATCCTCAAGAAAGAAGATAAAAGACAAAAGATAGCGTCGGTAGTATAAATTTTATTTTCACAATAAAAATTCAATTTTTTGCAATTTTCCGTTTTTTGCCATTTTTTTATAAATAAATAAATATATATATATATTAAATAAGTAAGTAATATACTATTTGTAAAATGCAATCGTCATTGAAAAAAAATATAATAATATTTTTATTAATAGTAGTAGTAATTTTAATAATAATTACACTATATTTATTATACGATAATAAACAATATAAACAAATAAAAGAAAATTTTTCAGGTGTAACTTTAGGTCAAACACTTATGAATAAAATTATAGATACAAACATAAGCACAAACCCAAATCCAATATTTCCAACATCATTTTATATTAAAACTATGTCTGGTAAAATATGGAACTATGATAGTAGTTCAAATACTATTAAATTAAAATCTGGTATCCCATTACAAATGTCGATATATAATAACTCAAACGTATTTAATAATAATTTGGCAACTTTTGGACTAAAAGATAATTCTACTGGTAAATATGTTAGAAAAACATCTGCTGTGTTTAGTATGTCGTTAGATTCAGTATTTGCAAATGCAAATCTAGATTTTGGATGGGTATTTATGGCAAATGCTGATGGTTCTTTTAAAATATATAATCATTATAAAGATACTAAAATCATACGTATAGAAGCCGTAATCGGAACCAGTATTAAAGATTATCAACCCGCTCGTAATCAGAATGTTCAAATTAATGAACCCTATTATTTTGTTGGTTATGACACTACCTTAGACCAAATATTAATTGTTCCTGAAACAGACCCGAGAATAGTCGATTGGGTTATAAGTTCTGAACTTAATATTACTACATTACCTAGATCTATATTTCCAAATAGGTTTACAATTTCTAAACAAATAAATGCCCAAACTTTAAAATTAGTAACATTATATAATAAATATAATATTATTAGATTAAATACTGGAACAGAATTGAATATATCAATATATAATGACCCATCAATATATAAAAATAATTTGGCAACATTTGGACTAAAAGATAATTCTACTGGTAAATATATTAGTAAGGTAGCTTATAATTGGATGTATCTAAATGATTTTGCCAGTAATAATAGTAATTATGGATGGGTATTTATGGCAAATACAGACGGGTCTTTTAAAATATATAATTGGTCAAAAGATAAGACATATTCTCAGATAAATAGTACTAATAATTATTATGCTGCATATTATGAGAAAACTGACATACTATATGCTGGTACTGAAGGTGATGCAAGAATATGTAATTGGTTTATAAATCCAATAAATCCACCAACAACATATCCACCAACAACTTTACCACCAAATACACAAATAGCAAATATACCAGAAGCAAATCGCAAATATTCTAGTATATATGGTAATAATACAATAGAAATATCAAACAATTCAAGGTCTACTATAAATTCTATACAAGCTTGGACTGCAGCTACAAATGAATTAAATCAATCGATGCAAATTAATTTACCAGATAATAAATTAACTTGTGTTGTAGGTGTTGTAATACAAGGACGTAAAGATTATGCAGACCAATATGTAAAAACTTTTAAGGTTTCATATATAGATAATAATAATATAGAATCACCAGTTGATAATGATATAATATATAATGGCGTGTTAGATAATAAGTTAGGAACTTATTATATATTATTTAAGACTCCTGTTTTTGCAAAAAGTATTATAATTTATCCACAGTCTTGGAATAATTGGATATCTATGAGAGCTGATGTATTATTACCAATTATTAAATATAGTAATAGTTTACAATCAAATACAAAAAATCTATTAATACCAGAAGTATTTCTTTCTTATTCTAGTGTTTATGGTGATAGTCTAATAAGTAAAGACGCAGATATAATTAAAGCAGCACATTCAAGGTCTAATATAAATTCTCCACAAGCTTGGTCTGCAGCTACAAATGACTTAAATCAATGGATGCAAATTGATTTACCAAATGAAAATTCACCATTTTATATTACAGGTGTTGTAATTCAAGGACGTGCAAACACACACACTGAACAATATGTAAAGAATTTTACTGTTTCATATATAGATAATAATTATAAGCAAAAAAAAGTGGATAATGGTATGATATATAATGGTGTGCTAGATAATAAGTTAGGAACTTATTATGTATTATTTAATACTCCTATTCTTGCAAAAAGTATTAGAATTTATCCATTAGTTTGGAATGAATGGATATCTATGCGAGCTGGATTATTAACATCAACATATACTCCATTTTTAAAAGTTGATGAAACTAAACCTCATACAAGAATAACTTATGAACAACCCACTACGACAATGGCACCCACTACGACAATGGCACCCACTACCACAATGGCACCCACTACGACAATGTCACCCACTACGACAATGTCACCCACTACGATAATGTCACCTACTATTACACTTGCACTTGAACCTACTATTACACTTGCACCTACTAAGATGTTTATACCAATGCCATTTCCAGTTCCAACTATGATAGAATCATCCACTACATTAGATATACCTACCACATCAGAAGAAACCACTACGACAGAAGCACCCACTACGACAATGGAACCCACTACGACAATGGAACCAACTACAACAATGGCACCAACGACGACACGTCCACCACTAATAACAAAACAATTAGAATCATCTAATAGTGATGTTTATACTGAAATTTATAGCAATTTATATTATGCAGATGCATTATTACCACAACCAACTAACTAGTAAATAATTTAAAAATAAAAATATATGTTAAATATAAAAGAATAAAGAATAATTTATTATAATTTATTATAATTTAATAAATTATATAAAAATGGCAACACCTGCAACACCAATACCTACTAGAAATAGGGTTGAAACTTTACAAGCTAATCTTACTTTACAAGAAACTATAAAAGGTAAACTTAATAATGCAATAACTACTATTAATGGATTCATTAATAGGGAAAACTTTGCAGATTCTCTTAGTACTCCCATAATAGAAAATTCAATTAAATTAATGCCAAACAATTCCTATAATAATCCAGAACTTAGCAAGTATATAAATTCATATAATAGTTCTGTTGCACTTTTAGATGACCCAAATAATATGACAAGAACAGCTTTTGATACATATCTCCATATTCAAAATAATAAAATTAAAAAACTAAATGAAAATTTAGAAAGTATAAATAAAAAAATAAAAAAAACTACTCCTGTACCTGTAAAAGCTTTTAGAAATATGGAAAATTCTAAAATATTAAATGTAGAAGAATATCCTAGTTCTACCGATAATACTAGTGCGAAATATCCAAATTATTTAATCTATGGGAATAATGGGTGTTTACAATATGACTCAACAGCAACATCTGCATCATCAATTAGTTTTAAATCTTGTGATGCAAATGATTCTAGACAACAATTTAATATGAATCAAATAAATAATATATCTCAATATAATACTCCTATAACTAATATTAGTAATGAACGGTATAAATTGTCATCTGATACATCTACACAATTTGGATTTTATACTGTTAATCCTAGTAATGCAAATGACCAATGTTTGCAATTAAATAATGATGGTCTTAGTATTATGCCCTGCACTATGAATTCTGCACAAAGATTTAAACCAATGTATCATACCGTTCTAGAATAGAAATGTAAGGTGCAAAGCAAGGCTCCGCAAAGCAATGCTCCTCATAATTTCAAATATAAACTAATAGGTACAATTAACCATATACTGCATATTAAATAATATATTATTATCATACGTGTAGTTGCATATTTTTTAATATTTTCTAAAATTATTTTATTTTTATATATTTCAATTATTAGCGTTAAAAAATAACAACTACAATTTATTATACTTATTAGTAATAACATTTTTATTACTTTTGCATTTGCATTTGCATTTGCAATACATATAATAAATATAAATGCAATTAATGCATTTAACAATTCAAAATTCCATACATATTCCGTTGGACTATATTGCTTAATATATCTAGAATCTACCTTGCAATATTCTATCCATGCATCAAGCCAAAATGTTTTAATTGTAGTAGAACCATTTTTAATTTTATTCCAAATTGTTTCTGGAATAAGTACTAATTTATCTCTATTTGCAAAAGCATATATCTCCCATATACCTACAAATAAATTAAATATTCCCCAATAGACAAATATATTTGTTATCATTCAAGTGTGTATGATGTAAAATGTGTAATTATTTATTACTAAATTATTTATTACTAAATTATTATATATTTTTTTTAACTTAAAATTATATTTTACAAGATATTTAATTAGTATTATTATCAATATAAACATATTATCTATCTATCATATTATCAAACATATCATATTATCACTCTAGCATTATTAATCAATAAAATGTGTGGAATATTTGGACTAATTACTTATAATTCTAAACATAATAATAATAATAATAATAATAATGCATTTGACAAAACTAAAGCATATGTTTTGCAATGTGTTAATAAATTAAAACATAGAGGACCAGATGGTACAGGAATATACAATTATAATTATAATAATAAATATAATAATAATATATATTTAGCTCATACCAGATTGGCAATTATTGACCCACAATCTGGCAATCAGCCATTTGTTAGTAATGATGCAAATTTATCATTATGTGTTAATGGCGAAATATTTAATTATAAAGAATTGCGAGAAAAATATATTACACATTCATATAAATATACAACAAATAGCGATTGCGAATCTATTCTAGCTTTATATAATTATTTTATAGTGAATAAAGGAGTTGGTAGTGGGGTTGGTAGTGGCAGTGGTAGTGGCAGTGTCAGTGGCGTATGCAGTGTCAGTGGTAGTGAAAATCCAATTATGCAACAAAACTATAATATTAGATTAATGCTAGAACAATTGGACGGACAATTTAGTTTTATTCTCTATGATAAAATAAATAATATGTTATTTGTTGCTAGAGACCCTTTTGGCATTACACAATTATATTATGGTTTAGATGCAGAAGGTAATATTTATTTTTCAAGTGAAATGAAAGCCTTAGAATCGTGTATTTCAGTAAATGTATTTCCAAGTGGCAGTTATATGTATTTTAATTTAAATAATCCTTATTTAAATCCCATCAATTATTTTAAACATACAAAACATGGCAAATGGATTGGCGGTAGTTTATCATTTGATGAAAACGATATTATTTACTATCCTAAGCCAATTATTGATAATAATGAACAAGACCGATTAATGATAGAAATTCGCAAATCATTCGAAAATGCAGTTATTAAAAGATTAATGACAGATGTGCCTTTTGGTATATTATTAAGTGGTGGATTGGATAGTTCATTAGTGGCAAGTGTTGCCGTTAGGTATATTAAATCTCATCCAGAAATTTACGGAGAGAATCCGAAAATTCATACATTTAGCATAGGCGATAAAGATAGCACAGATTTGCCATTTGCTAGAAAAGTTGCCGAATTCCTTGGCACCGAACATCATGAAATTAGTTTTACTGTAGAAGATGGTTTAAATGCTATTGAAAATGTTATATATCATTTGGAGACATATGATATTACTACCATTAGAGCATCCACGCCCCATTTTTTATTGGCGCAAAAAATCCAATCTATGGGTATTAAAATGGTATTAAGTGGTGAGGGTTCCGACGAATTGTTGGGAGGTTATCTGTATTTTCATAAAGCCCCGAGTGATGAAGAACATCAATTGGAATGTAAACGTCGCGTTTTGGATTTAGGTTATTTTGATTGTCTACGGGCAGATAAAAGCACAATGGCACATTCAGTCGAGGGGCGATATCCATTTTTGGATACAGAATTTATTAATTTATGTATTAATATTAATAAAGATGTAAAAACGCAAAATGGTATTGAAAAATATATTCTACGCAAGGCATTTGATATTAGAGATGGCGATGGCGATGGCGATGTTGGTGGAAATGGTAATGGCGATGGCAAAGGCATCAAACCTTTGTATTTACCGGATGATATTCTTTGGCGGCAAAAAGAACAATTTAGCGATTCAATTACCTATAGATGGATTGATACATTAAAAGCAGATACAGATAAAGTAGTTATTGCAAATAGTTCAAATGCTTATAAAAATGCAAAAATGTTATATCCAATTAATACACCTCAAACAACCGAGGCATTTTATTATAGGCAAATATTTGAGAGATTATTTCCCAATCGGGCAAATACTGTTAAATGTTGGTATCCTAATACTAGATGGAAAGGCAATACCTCTAGCGACCCAAGTGGACGTGCCCAATCTTGTCATATCAATGCCAAATTATAAATCGCCATTTTTAACTAAATCAGCATCAACATCTAATTTTTCTTGTTCTAGCAATTCTACTTGTGATTTATTTAGATTCATTTGTTTTGTAATAAATAGATTCTTATTAAATTCTTTTTGTTCTTTTTCACATATTTTTGTGTCACATTCATTTGCTTTTTTATATAGAGCTTCTAGACCAATATCTTTATATAAGTTTTTCATTGTTTTACTTATACATTTTTTCTTCATTTTCTTATTTAATTTTTCGTCATCTGATGAATACAAATTATCTGGGCAAGATGTTAATAGTTTATCAAAAATTATTTTATTATAGTTTACACCAATTTTGGATTGTTTTAATTTTGTCATTTTTAAATCTATATTATCGCATTTATATTTTCTGCAATATTTATGGGTTTTACAAGAATTATAAAGTTTTTTATTAATTTTACCATTTACATCAGTTTTATAAAAACCGCAATATTTATCTATACTATGATGGTGTTTCTTATGGGATTTTGTTCTAGATGTTTTAGCTCTAGAGGTTTTAGCTCTAGATGTTTTAGCTTTAGTCTTTAATAATGTATTTGTTATTTTAGATATCATTTTTACTATTACTATTATATTTAGTAGATATTTTTATTAGATATTTTTGCAAATAAAAGTTAATTATGCGTCATAAAAAATTAAAAAAAATAATAAATAATAATAAATAATAAATACTAATAAATAATAAATAATAAATATTAAATATTAAATAATAATTTTAATATAAAGATATTATATTTATAGAAATATAAAAAGTATTAAATATTAAGACTAACAATTACTAATAATTATTAATAATTCACAATGCCTCGCAATCGCCGTGATGAGTCTGATACTCCCGTTAAACCCCAAGATTTAGAAGAAGATTATCTTGATGTAGACAAACCTCTTTCTGGTCAAAACTATTATTGTATTTCTTTTGTAAGTCCTGAAAAGGTTCTAGAGCAAAAAGATAAATTTTTGTTCTACCATTTTGAACGTTCTGTTAATAAGAAATTAACTACTTTGCTTGACGATGCTTTATCAAAAATGATTGATGGTTCCAAAGATGGTAATATTGATGTTGCCGATATTATTAGTTTGAAAAAACAAATGAGTACATCTTGTGCCGAATATGATGTATCTTTTGATAAATTCAAAGACCTTTTCGAAGATTTCAAATTTCAAAATGAAGAAAAGATTGGCGAAGACTTTGATAAAGCCAATAGTTTTAAAACTAGTGTTCGTGGGGTAAAAGTTCGCGGGGTATTCGATTCTAAACGTGAAGCAGATGTTCGCGCTGCAGTTTTGCAACGTCAAGATTCGCTATTCGATGTATTCGTCGGTCAAGTAGGTTATTGGTGCCCTTGGGACCCAAATCCTCAAAAGATTGAAGATATTGAATATATGAATAATGATTTGAATAAATTGGTTAAAGAATACAAGGCTAATGAGGTTAAAAAGGATATGTTTTATCAAGAACAAAAGTCTCAACGCCAAAAAGAATCTATTAGTGCTGAAGAAAGATTAAAACATCAAGAAGGGATTACAAAGATGAATGAATATAGAGATATGTTAAAACAAATTAACGGCGATTCCTCACAAAAGGCTGATAGTGGGGCAACATTAAATAGTATTTTGGATATTTCCGATGATACATCAAATGATTCCTCTAAACCACAAGCTATTACACAGAGTCTTGAACTTGGAGGGGAAACGGCAAAAGAAGTATCTATTGAGGATGAAACCACGCAATTAATGGCAGATGATCCTTGGATGCAAAGGAAACTTGCAGAAAAGCAAGAGTAAATTGATTGTGAGTTATTTTGGATTTTTATGAATTTTTAAACAAAAATTGATTTTTTTAATATAAATAATTTATATTATTATTTTTCTCTTTCGAACTCTTTTGCTTTTTTGCGAAAAAATGGATTCTCTTAGAGATAGCGAGGATTCTTGTGTGGAACCACCTGCAAAACTGCAAAAAACACCTGCAAAATTCATTAAATATCTGGTTTTTGACCTTGACCAGACACTGGTTGAATTATTTAAACCAAATGGACATATTATTCCAGTTGGTGCATATATTCGTGTTCTCTTAAACAGGATGGGGTATAAAATAACTGCAACAACTAATCTTGAGGAGGTTGTGTTTGATACTCCATACGACTTGAAAACAGTCGAATATATTGCAGAGATTATGGACACTATTATTTATAATGGTGGAAAAGGAGGTTCTCTTGTAAATGGTCTTTTTAATAGTGAAAAAGTTTCATTATTTGGAAATTTGAAAGATGAAACTTTTAGAAACCAAATCAAATATTTGGAACCTCTTTATCAGCAACTCTTTGAAATTCTTACAATACAAGAAAAAAAATTAGCTGATGTTTTTGCAATTTGCAAGGACACATTGAGCGATGAAGAAAGATTGTTTTTCAATGAATGTTCTCGTGTGATGATGCCACAACAAAACAAGGAAAAGTTTCAAAAAATAATTGATGCGTTGGAAAAGATTAACGTTCATAATTCAAACCCGCAAAATACAACACATATTTTATGTTGTATGTTTTCTGCAGGTACTGGATACATGAATGATTTTCTTGACCAAAGCGGTATTGGAGAATTCATGCAGTTTGCCATTGATTTTCAAAGTGAAAATGAATTTCGAAAAGCATTTTCTACCAAAGATGCAAATGGAACTTATCAACACGTTAAATGTAAACCAGACCACGCAACTTTTGCTACGGTTGATAATCTTATATCCAAAAGCTTACGGGTATTAGGGTATCCGCCAGATATTCCAGTTACTGCTATCATGATTGACGATAACGATAAGGTTTGTTACGAAGTGTCTAAATTAAACTCAACTCATACGTGGATTGCTAAAAAAATTACAAAAATTGCATCTGAAGAAACAGTTTCACAAACTCATCTTGAAATTGCTGAATTTATAAATGAAATTTTATCTACTTGTGAGTAAGTAATGGAATTATAATACTATTACTGCAACTGCTACTGCAACTGCAACTTATTTTTTTATATCATTCTAAAAAAAACATCTTGTTTTTCAAACATATCCTGAAATGAACTTTCCAATTTAACTGGTCCAAATTGGTCCTCATATATGCTACGTGGTATAAATCTATATTCAACAACTGTTTTTGTTTCCATATTCTTTAATAATTTTTTTTGGTAGCCTAATGCCATCATAATTAAACCTAAAACTAACAAAACTAAAACTAGACTTTGCATTTTGTGTAATTATATATAGAAAAGAAAATATTTTTTTGGGAAAAATCGGAAAAATTATAAAAATTTGAATATATTTTCTTTAATTTATAAATTACACATACACAAAAATGATGATTTCTGATGATATCATACTATTGGTGTTGCTTCTGGCATTATTAATGCCTATTATATTTGTTGTGGTTAGGGATAACTATTTTCCGAGACCACCTCCTCCATTAAGGGGTGTTTATCGCATACGAGACCCTTGGGCAAAAGAAAGGGATAATGACTTTCAATGGTAAACATTAATTTATTTTAAAAAAATTTATACATTTTTTTTATTCTATTTTATTCTATTTTATTCTAACTTAATCCAATTTAATCCAACTTAATAGCTAAAATTGTAGCATTATCTCCATAATATTTACCATTTACACAAAACTGTTTCGTTTTAGATTCGCCATAGTTTCTTGCTAATTCGGACATTGTAATATCTGGTGTAATAAATTCCATTATCTCACGACATACATCCTCATTACTTAAAACACCTCTAATATGTAGTCTTGTATTGAAATCCGTACAATAGTCTTCATTTGCAAAATCCGTACAAAGAACTAATATACAATTTTTCCCCTCGAATTGTTCTCTAGGTATATGCGTAATTGATGGTTCACATGTTAAACCTTTATCATCTGTTAAAGCTTTATCTCCAAAAGCTCTGGTAAATAATGATGAGTTTTGTAATCGCAAATATTCGTATTGTTGTCCTTTATACATATATGTACCATCCACTTTAATTTTACTACCTAATCTGGCTTTTTCGTCAGGATTAGAACAATCATGATTTGTTGATGTAAATAAAATTTCTTTTGTATCACTTTCAAATAACATAGCGGGTGAATCGCCCACATTAGCAAATGTTATGCCATTTTCATGAATAATTGCAATAGTTGCAGTACTACCTTGATAGTTATATTTAGGTTGTAAAATATTGCCGTTACATATACGGAATGCTTCTTGTATGGCTTTTGTTAAACTGTCAATACTACCATCGCCTTTTTCTATTTGTTTACATATTTCTTTAATTAGTTCAATTTTTAAATATTCTGACACTTCACTACCTCCGTGTCCATCATATACACCAAATATACGATATGGTTTTCCATTGATAATTTGTTCTTCAACGGAATTTTTATCCTCCGTTGGAGATTTATAGCCATCGTGTGTATATTTTCCTATATCTGCACTCATTTTAGAAATCTTGGAAATCTAGATATAATTCCAGACAAAAATAATTATATAAAATATAAAATATAAATAAAAATCAATTTTTTGACAATTTTGAAATAAAATCCTAATATTTACTATTGCAATCTAAACAAAAATAGTTTTAATATCGGATAGCATTCCTGGATGTTTACAAATTCTATAATGGACATGAGTTTTAATAGTTTTATTAAACATACCAACATTATATGAACTTGGAGACCTAAAATGTAATATGGCATTACCCTTTGCATCTGCCCTTACAACTCCAGAATTATCATAATTTGCATAGGCATCCCAAGGATTACTTATAGGTTGTTCCTCTTTGGGAAATGGTTCACTCGCCCAATATATTACATTTACATTTGGTGGAACTTGAACGGCTACAGAAATATCTGCATTTAGTGGTATTTTTTCTGCAAGAGACCCACAAGGATAAACTGTATAGCCAAGAAATGGTAAATAGAAATTTCTGTCAAACATATAGTAAATAATACTCATTACAATTGCAAGTATTATAAATATGCTAAATACCTTATATTGCAAAATATATTTGGATGGATTATATCCACCTAGATGTCCAGCAAAGCAAAGTGCGCACACCATTAAAATAATACGTGCAAAAAAACGCAAATACATAGCAATTAGTTGCGATTGTGAATAATGCCATGGTGTATTCATGATTGATTGTTTGATTGATTTAAGTATTAGTATATATAAATATTGTGTATTTATTTTTCGTTTTTTCTTATTATATTCTAGCAACAAAAAAATATGTATCAATATTAGAATAAATAATAAATTTTATAAAATAAAAACTTTATCAATACAAAATTTTATAAATACAAAACTTTATAAATACAAAATTTTATAAATAAATATATATATAATATCAAAATGGTGCGTTCTAGTTCTAGTTCATCATCTGCATCTCGCAAAGTATGCCCACCAAATAAATTTGGATTTTTTTCCGGATGTATGGCTTGGTCTTCAATATTATCAATAATGTCATTTATTTCATTACTAATAATTTGTTTTCTTATTATGTCAAATCGTAAATATTCTAGAAAGAATAATAATATAATAGAAGAAAAAGAAAATAGAAATTTAATTAAAATAAATGGTCAAATACCAAAAAAAGAACTCAATTTTGAAAGGGTTGGTGAAATGTTTGATGGGATAGACCCAATGAATAATGAACATGATGGTACTGGAACAGCAACATCAAATCGTATTAAATATGATATAAATGTTAATATTCGCGATGTTAATCCAGAAAGACCAAATATAAATACAATATCGTATGCCGAATATGATGCAAATAAAAATATTGAACGTATTATTAATCCTATTTTACCACCTGAACGTTCATACCAAAATACATATGGAATTCCTATAAATATTCCATCACGTGGTCCAAATTTATCCTACCAGCAAATTGGTATTCTTTACAAGGAAAATATAGAAAATACTGATAAAATGCCCGGAAATAATACTGATTCTAATATCCTGCCATTATTTGGCAGACCAACATTTAATGGTTCTAATAAATGGAATTATTATACATCTAGTGATAAATATCAAAATTTTAAACTACCTATAACAATTGACGGGCGTAAGTGCAATGATGATTTAGGTTGTAATGAATTGCGAGATGGTGATATGATATCTATACCATCTTATAATGGGAGATTTCGAGTTGAAATATATAATTATGACAAACCTACTTATATTCCATTTATTTATTAGGTTTTGCCCTTAGATTTTGACCTTAGGTTTTGCCTTAGATTTCTTATTGGTTTATTATTATTATTATTATTATTCCTACAAGTTTTGCAATATGGACTATATATCATATCTTGGTATTCTTTATCTGTTTTTTTCAAAAAATATTGTTGATTTTTACAAGTAATTGTTTTGCATTTATATTTATATGTGCCATTATTTTTCCTAATTTTATTTGCTTTCCATAATTCTGATGCTTTATCAAAACAATAGTTATTTAGTTCAGACATTTTACACGTATATATGTAATGTATGTATATGTAATGTATGTATATTTATAATAAATATTACATAAAATATTTTTTTATATCAATTTTTTTACATTATATTTTCATGCATTATATTTTCATGAATTATATTTTCATGCATTATATTTTCATGCATTAAAATTTATATGAAAATTTAATATAAAAAAAAATTGATATAAAAAAATATTATAAATGCTATAAATAATAAAGACTATTAAAATACTATAATCATTATCATTATCATTATCAATATGAATATTAATAGTCAAGAAAAAGATAAAATCTTGGAGGCTATTGGTTCTGCAATAGATAATCCAGACTATGAATTAGAATGCCTTTTCAATAATTCTCCTACGCCATTTAGACCTAATATAAAACACGATAATTTTATATCTATTATTAAAAGATTTAAGGGGCGACCAGATTTTGAAACAAATGAAAATGTTCGTCTTGCAATTTCTTTTCCAGAAAGTTCAAAATATAACAGTATTCGTGTTTTAATAAAAGGTAATGGGGCAATAAATAACTATTGTAATAATGAAAATATTAATTTAATTAAAAATAATGTTGATTTTGAAGAAAAAAGCAGAGTTAAAAAAACGGGTTATTCTAATTCAAGTATTTCTATCTATAATTATGGTATTAAGTTCAATCTGAAACAAGAGAAAAATTTTAATAATGATGAAGCTAGAATAAATGAACTTTTGCGCGATTGGGCTACGGAATCTAAAGATTATCGTTATAAGAAAACATTTTCATTTGAAAAGAAATCAAAAGATTTTCAGATAGATATTAGTATTGTAAAAAGTAGTACTGTTATTGATAATAGATATATAACTGTTAGGGAAATTAAAGACAATAACTTAATTAGGTCTGTATTAAAACCATTTGATGTAAAAGAACCTTTTCCTGTATGGTGGCGAAGTATTGAAAATAAACCTGATGAAAAAGTTAAAGTTAGAGGTGGTGCTAATTATTTTAAAAGCATAAAAGAAAGTGAAGTATTTACTAATATACCTACATATGAAGCGGAAATAGAGTATATAAAGAATAAGAAAATTGCAAAGCCAAAGTTTAAAAATATTACCGACCGTAAAGACTATATTCAAAATGAATATGTTAATTTCTTTAGGCAAATAGGTAGTATTTTGCAATGTATTCAGGGTTCATTGTATATTATTAGTAAAGAAGAATCACTTGAAGTTGAAAATAAGTTTATTAAAGTTGTTGAAAATAGTATTAATGAATCTATGTTTGTAGACAATAGTAATAAAAAACGTAATATACATAAAGGCGGTAATATCAAGAAAGGGTCTGGATCTGGGTCTGGGTCTGGGTCTGGGTCTGGGTCTGGGTCTGGGTCTGGGTCTGGGTCTGGTATTGTTAATTCTGATAATGAAATAAATTATGATAATAATAATGATGATGAAGATAAATCTACAAGTAAAATTGTTGAGGATGATTTAGAAAATGCAGACAATGCAGACAATGCAGGTAAAAATGGTGTCAAATATGGTAATTCTGGTAATGCTAGTGATGATGGTGCCGATGATGTTTCCGAAGCAGTAGGTAAAAATGGTGCCGAAGATGGTGCCGAAGATGGTAATGCTAGTGCCAATGGTGTCAATGGTGCTGATGATAATACCGAAAAGAAAAAAACGCAAGAAGGTGGCACTCGCAAAATTGCACGTCTTAAATTTGATATTGTCGAATCACTCCGTAAAAAGGGCATATTCTTTGGACCACTGATTGTTGATTTAACACATAATAATTCTGCACCTATTAATCCAGAACTTATTCCAGATATTAAAACAAATACAAATATACATATTAATTATGTTGTAACTGATAAGACAGACGGAGATCGCAATTTGCTATTCTTTGACGAAAATGGAAAAATATATGGCATTGACCGTGAAAATAATATTAAATCATATGGTGCTACTATACCCGCCCTTGCAAATAGCATTCTAGACGGAGAACATGTAACTCGTAGCGAAGACGATAAAATATTAAATAATTTCTATATATTTGATGTTTATATATATAATGGTGAAAATACTATAATTAAACCATTTAATTATAGTAAAACTGGTAGAGTTGATGGGCGTCATAAATATATTATTAATGCGGCAAAATCTGCATCGGAAGGTCTAAATATCCAATTAAACGAAAAACAACCATTTAGAATATTCAAAAAAGATTATTATCCTAGTAATTCGCCAGATTCTTATTATAAACTAAAGGAGGGTGAACGTCCACTTATATCAGAAAATTGCGGTTTTCTATTGAATAAGATGAATGTTAAATATGGCGGATTTTTAGAGGAAGGGCATATGTTTACCTATAAAACTGATGGTTTGGTATTCTTGCCAAATAATTTATCCGTATATCAGGAATATGAAAATCATACTATTGAAAATCCTTTTAAAAAGGCAACATGGTATAATAATTACAAATGGAAACCCGTTGAACATTTAACTATTGATTTTAAAATCGAATTTTTAAAAGATATGAGTACTGGTCGCCTTGATTATAAATATTTCAATAGTAATAAAAAATATTTGAAGGTGAATTTGCTTTCATCTGTTAAGCAAAATAAAAACTATAAGAGTTTTTTAAATAATAAATTAAATTTCTACTTATTAAATTCGGGTCTAACAATACAATCTATACCAGAAGAGTTTAAATTTTTTGCAACGAACCCATTTATTGGTACCTATGATGATGAGGGCAATTTGCAAAATAATATGGGTGAAGCCTATTTTGCAGTTGATGAAAATGATAATATAATATGCAAAAATGGCAATTTTATTACAAATGGTGTTATATGCGAATGTTCTTATGATACAACTATTAAAGATGAAACATTTCGATGGCAACCTGAACGTGTAAGGGCAGATAAATTAACTGCAAATATATATAATACCGCAGTTACAGCTTGGGAACTCATTAATAATCCTATTACCAAAATAAAATTGGGAGGGGGCGTCGGCGGTGTCGTCGGTGGAAGTGGAATCGCGGGAGTCGGTGTCGGGCAAATTAGCTCCGAGGGAACAAATTTAGAAAATATTACATATTATAGTAGTAATCAAAATACTGATTATTATACAGAACCCTTTAAAAAATTTGGTAATTTTGTAAAAAGATATATTATTGAAAGGGCACTTACTGGATATATTAAACCAAAAGTGCTCGATTTAGCTGTTGGCAAATTGGGTGATTTAGATAAATATGCCCGTGCAGGTGTCCGTACACTTATAGGAATTGACATCAATGAGGATAATATAAATAATGTAAAAGATGGCGCATCTACGCGAATTATGAATTTATCTAAAAATACACCAGAAATTGTAAAATTGGCTGATAAAACTATGCTACTTGTAGGAAATGCTACTAAAAATATTGCTAATGGGGAAACTGTTCGCGATGATATTAATAGATATTATATTGATATTTTATATGGTCGTGCAAAAGGGAATACACCTAAACTTCGCAAAATGGAGGGAGTTGGTATAGATAAATTTGATATGGTATGTTGTATGTATGCAATACACTATATGATGAACTCCGAATACGATTTGGATAACTTTCTTAGAAATGTTAGTGAAAATTTGCTCGACCAAGGTTATTTTATTGGCACTTGTCTGAATAGTGATGCTATTTTGGATGAAATGGGTGGGCGTTCAGAAATTAAAGGTGTTATTGACGGTAAAACTGTTTTTCTCATAAAGAAAAAAAGTGATGACCCTAAAGATTATAAAACTATAACAGTTGGTAATAAAATTAATGTGTTTTTTGAAACATTTGGCGGGGCTTATGATGAAAATTTGGTAAGTATTAAATATCTCAAGGAACGCGCAAAGATTCATAGTTTGAAATTGGTAGATTATAAATCATATTTGGAAGAACCTGGAAACTTATTGTCTATGTATGAAGCATCGGATGATAAAATGGCTACAAAAAATGCAAACTCTATAAATAATTCAAATGCAATGACCACATGGGCAAAATTCAACTGCTATTTTATGTTTCAAAAGGTAAGGAAAGTTGATTAAAATGAGGCGAATTAGGGATGGAAAATTAGAAAAATGGAAAAATTTGGAATTTTGGAAAAATGGAAAAATGGAAAAATGGAAAAATTTCGATTTTTACATCTAGCTTATTACACAAAATAACGTTTAAATAACCGTTACAAAAGTGGCATTATATTAGATGGGACTAAACCCACTGCCACAAATTTTAAATTTTTTTTGTCCATTTCTAACAAAGGTATATCTAGACTAATATTGCTTTCAAATATAATATTTTTTTTTAATAAATTTATTAATAATTCTCTATTCTTATAATCTTTATTACAACCAAAAATAACTCTGGGTTCAATACCTTTAACCTCTGTATCACCTTTAAAATAATATTTTAAAAATCTACCAATTTGTTCTATTAATTCAATATCTTTACTATGTATTGGTTTTATTTCTAATAATGCATTATAAAATTTAGATGTATAATCTAAATCTTTTGCTATTGTAGTTATATATGTAGTTGGTAATAAATTATTTTTAAACTCTGGATATTGTGTTAAAATCATAAGTCGTAAAATTTCAAGTTGTTTTAATTCATAGTCTTGTTCCTTTTTCAAATATGCTATATTAGTAATACTTTTATTATTTAGCAATTTTGCTTTATTAGTTATATCTCTGGATAACTTTTCTAATTTATCTTTTTCTAAATTTTTAATAATAGTATATCTTTCAATATAGAAAGGTTGTATTATTTTATCTTGTAATAGCAAATCTAGTAATAAATATGTAGATGACATATCACCATTCCAAAAAATATAAATTTTATTGGCATTGGCATTGGCATTGGCATTGGCATTGGCATTTACATTGCCAGACAGAATTTCTAATGGCTTGTAATATGTTTGATTCGTAGTTTGTTCTGTATTTTTAACATATCTATTAGTTAAATATGTTATACCAGCTAAACCGGCAATAGATAATGCAGACCATAGATGATTTTTTGATAATGTAAAAGTAATTAAATCCATATGTGTCTAGATGTGTCTAGCTAGATATATTTTATTGCAATATAAAATTGTAAAATTTATAAACATATTAAATATAAAAAAAATAAATTATAAATATTTATCAAATATTTATCAAATAAATATTTAGCAAATAAATATCAAATAAATATATATATAAAATATAATAATACTAAATAAGCATAATATTCATAACACTATGAATCGCGTAAATACGTCATATAGTATAAATCCAATTAAAAAACCAATTGATGATAAAAATGTATTTTATACACACAGCAATACTTTTCGTGAAAATTATTGGTTTCAAGATTTAGCAAATACTATATTCAATCTTGATTATGCTCTTAAAATATTTCCAAGTAAAGAAATGACTTATCCAGAAAAAATAAATACCCTTGTAAGACTAAGTATATATATGGGATTGATTCTAGGATTATTTTATAAAAATTACCTATTTTTATATATACCAATTATCATAATGGTGCTTACATATCTTTTATATATATTCAGAATTGACCAACTTGAATCATTACGTGCACAACAAGGACCAAATACTAATTTAAATAGTATTAACCAACAGAATTTAGATGACCTTACTAAACGTAATATGGCAACAAGTTATAATTATCGGGGTAATCCAGAAAATTTTAAAGATATTTTAAATATTAAAACTTGCTCAAAACCCAGCACATTAAATCCATTTATGAACCCTTTGGTTTTTGATAGTCGTTTAAGAGATTCAGCTTGTGATTCTATTAAAGAAGAAAATCAATTACAAATTGAAAAAGAATATAACAAATATTGTATTAAAGATGTCAGTGATATATTTAATCATAATAGCGGTCGGCGACAATTTTATACTGTAGCATCTACTACATATCCAAATAATCAAGGTGGATTTGCAAATTGGTTATATAAAACACCACCAACTTGTAAGGAAGGCAATGGTTCTCAATGTGTTGCTAATTACTATACACCATTAAATGGAAGTTTGATAACACCAGGGTATGGTTCAAAGGCATAAGCATTTTGCGTTTTGCATTTTGCATGTTGCATTTTGCATGTGCAGATTTATTTTTTGTTTTTTAATTTTAGCTTATTATATATTTCTATAGGTTTATCTGTATCATTATTATATATAATAATATTCTTTGCGCGTTTATTTTTTTTATATAAAGGTATATTTTGTTTTATTTGATTATTTATTTTTATAATAGTTTCTGGATAAATAGTTCTACCTGTTTGTATACCGCGTTGTTTTGCTCTTGAAATTAAAATATCAATATTATTTACGATTACTATACAAATATAGATTGTATAACCTAAATAATGCAAATTTTCTATTTGTCCAGATGTCCATTTAAATTCTTTACCAGTACCATCTAAAATAATATTATAATTTTGATTTTGTGCCATAGTATACAATACATCATTAATAACATAACTACTACTATAACATTGTGCTGCTGCTTGAGCTTTTGTTTCATTTGAACTTTGAAGTTGCTGATATTTTGGCAATTGGGTCATTATATAGTCTGGGTCTAAATTTATAAAATCCGTCATATTTTTATTAATTGAATTAACAAAATATTCTTTTAATGTAGTTTTTCCACTTCCAGGTGACCCAACCATAAATATTGCTATTTTTTCAGGCACCATTAATTTTTTTATATTTGTAAAATCGGATTCTTTATAAGTACATCTAAATTGTTTTTTTTTAGTATCTGAATTTTTTGAAGCTTTTTGCGATTTTGCTTTTTGCGATTTTGCTTTCAACATAGTTTAATTTATTTATAAAAATTTATGTTTTGTTTTTTAATTTTAGCTTATTATATATATTATTTTATCATATTTTTTTTATTTATAAATAATTATAAAGTTTTATAAATATTTATAAAACTTTATAAATATTTATTACTTTTTGTCTAACTATATATTAAGAGTTAACTAAATATTTTTAACCATTTTACAAGTATCCAAATAATGATAAAAAATGAACGTTATTGAAAAATCTGTTTCGAATGTATTAATAAATGAGTTGGAAAGCTTAAAGCTTAATAATCTTTCTCATTTTAATTCTGGCAATGCACTAATTAATCATAAGCTTCTTTATTGTAATAAGTGGTCTGAAAATAAATATGAGTATTTAGTTGAATTATTAAAACAACAATGTCCTTATTTAAAAGAAACTTTTGAAAAATATACATTATTACAAATAAATTTTATAAATGCACCTCCAGATTGCAATGACCAATTATTTCATATAGACTATCTAGGGGATAGTATTAGTTTTTTTATACCTTTGGTTGAATTGAGTGATTTAAACGGCACTGAATATTTATTTTTTTACAACAACGAGAATTATATAAAATATTTTCCACTAATGCTAGAAATGAGTGATAAATATTTTACTAAACCTGAAGCAACTGAATATATGAATCAAAAAGGATTTATATATGGAACCGATTATGAATTTAGATGTGCAAATTCTGGCAAATATGCACTGATTGAAATGCCATTTTATGTTTATCATAGAGGGCAAAAAAATAAAACAAAAGAAAATAGAATTATGCTTAATATATTAATATCTATAAATAATGCTTATGATTATCCAACTGATGAGGTAATTACCGATTCGGAGGTGGATGAGGCACAAAGACTAAATTATATATTAAAAAAGCGAATGATGGTTCAAACTGTTCCATAATATATATTTTTAATTATTTTTCAATTTTATATAGATATTGGTTTATATAATGCTTTTATTAATGATATTCCTACACGCCTAGCTAATTCAACTGGAACTGCATTTCCAATTTGCTTATATTTTGACGCCATTGAACCAACAAATTCATAATTATCATCAAATGATTGTATACGCGCATATTCTCTAATACGTAATGGACGTATTTCTGTTGGATGACATCGTTCTGTTTGTTTTTGGCTAGGTGTACACAATAATGTAAGTGATGGTTTAGAATTGGAAAGTCTATGAAGAATACCACGCTTACCTCCTCCAGACTCAAATGATGACATTAAATATTCTTTTTGCTTATCCTCTGG
>Ga0214919_10002831_pt1 | contig 26832 bp, 26 predicted proteins | sample LL1503_MetaG_FD_177994 | JGI IMG/M metagenome (GOLD analysis project Ga0214919, IMG submission 177994) | Freshwater microbial communities from Lake Lanier, Atlanta, Georgia, United States - LL-1503 | ecosystem: Environmental > Aquatic > Freshwater > Lake | place: USA: Georgia | collected...
AACAAACTTAAATTTGTTGATGTGGACAAAGACAGATAATACGTCTAAAATTGGAATGTAAGCACTTTTCGCGAAAGGTATCAATGTTATCATCATCCTCCCAATTAACAAAGGCAAGTGTGTTGGAAAAAACATAGTTCCCACATTCCGCGCAATGGATCGCTTGGAGTGAAGCCCCTCCCTCCGCGTTATGAATCCAATGCTCATCCAAAGTATCAGGGTCGTCTTGCCCGCTAAAACCTGTAGCTCGACTTGCGGCTGTCTTGAGGGGGACTAACACGGAATTCATTTTGATTGCCCGGTGCTTGGCAAAAGCCATACTGTTGATGTCCCAGTGAAGAAATTGGTGGACAAGGAGTCCAAGTCCGTCAAAGCCCGCTTGGAGTTTAGAAAGAATAATTTGAGACATTTGTTTTCCTGTAGTAAATGATTAAAAAATAGTTTTTATTAAAATTTGAATAAAAACTAGACTAAAATTTATCTTTGCTTTGGAAAATTTTAAAAAAAATCAATTTTTATCTAAATATAAAAATGGAAATTACTTTAGGTATGGAATTTCAAACTCCAGATTATAATGTAATGGTTTTATCAGATCAAAATAAAATTTTATATTATTATTCAGTCAAAAAAAATATTGAATTATCAGATGATACACCAAGTATTGATATGACTGGAGATGCTCCAACAAGCCAAAAAATAAAATTTTTTAATGGTGAGGGTATAAACCCAGAACAATATTTTTATAATCAATGGATCCAACAAAAAGCATCTCAAGTACAAATAACTTTAAATATACAAAAACAAGCTGTTCCTAAAAAATTTAAAATACCTATTAACGAAAGTATATTACAAATTTTTAATGATGCTGAATTTTTAATTACATTTACTAATATTGAAAAATGGGAGGTAGATCGTTTATCCGTTATAAATGGAATTATTAACAAGCTAAAAATGGGCAGTCGTGATTTGGAAAAAACATTGAAAGAAAAAACCACAAAATTAAAAGTTGGCTCCTTGAAACTTTTATCTACGCAAAATACTCAAATTCGTAATTTAACTTCTGGAGAATTTCCATACAAGGCTGGTTATTCTTTGACAGATTTAGATCAAGAAACTTATTTTTTGCTGAGTCATCAATCAGGAATGACGTTATCAAAAGCGCAATTTTACACACAAATAACAATGTGTGTTTCTTTAATGGACATTATTAAAGTAATGGCAATTTTAACAGATGAATGTAAAAGACATTTTAATAAACTCGACCCTAATGATCAACAGCAACTGTTAATATTTCCAACCATTATTGAAGAATTAGTAAAAATTATAGGAAATAAAGCACTCATTAAACAATTTAGCTCTAGTTATATTATTTGTATTTTACTAATTTATTCGTTTCGAACTAGAAAAAATAGAAAAGCTTCCCCATTTTTAATTCGTCATTACATGGTGAATTTAATAAATTTATTATCAGAACTAGAACAAGAAATCATGGGGGAGTGGATAAATTCCTTTCAAGATGATGAAATGACGGATTATACAAGTTTTATTTATGCTAATTTACGATTACAAAGAGATCCTAAACAACTAAAATCCATGATGGATCAACATCAAAATAATTTTACATCTACTATATTTAGTCTAAAAAACCAATTCATTTGTTTTGAATTTAGATACCTCTATGCCCTTTTAAAAGCATGGACAGGTGAAGAGCTTTGTACCTTTCAAGAGTTAAAAACAATACCCTTAATTAGATCAAGAGACGGTTCAACCTCTATAAAACCAATTCAAACTTTTATCTAAGGTTTATGGAATTACAGTTCCCACTGCTTTCATTCGTCCATCTCTAAAAACTAATTTCATATCTTTTTTGATGTATTCGGGGTGTTTTAAAAATCTCATTTTTACAATCGCTGAATCACCAGTTCTTAATACATTGTCCTCTGGGCATAAAGGATTCTCTTTTTTTATTTCTAAAATGGAAGCTGCTTGACGAACTTGCCCAATATGTAAGCATGGTTGATAACCTTTTTTAATGGTAGTATGATGAGATTGTAAAACATTAATTTTTGCCAAAAATTCTTTATATACATTACACTCTGCTTTTTCATCCAAGACAACCATTCCTTTTCTCAACATTTTTCGATTAATATTTTTGAGAGCCACACAAACATACATTCCTGCATTTGCTTCTTTTACATCTCTTTGTTTCACATGAATACTTTTTACTCTTGTTGATTGAAATTCTCCATTTCCAAATGGTCCTAATAAAACATTATCGTATTGTTTTATTGTCCCTTGTGTCAGTAAACCACAAACTACAGTTCCATGACCTGTGATTTGAAAATGGGAATCAATCCAAAGTTCAATGGGTAAATGAACAACTTTAGAATATACATTTCTAATAGGTAATAGATTTAAAAATCCCAAAACCAAATCTAAACTTGCACTAGTTACGTTACTAATTTGAAAAATGGGAACAATAGAAGCACTCTTTATATTTTTAACTGCCGTATAAACGTCTTCCAATGTTTTGATTCGGTAGGGAATTTTTTGAATGTTTTTTCGAATCATTTTATTCATGGTTCTCATATTTTCTTTCAATACATTTTCTGGAGCGATATCGATTTTTGTAACCAAGATAATAAATGGAATTTGTAAAGCTAAACATAAACTTATATGCTCCAAGGTCATGGAACTTACACCTTGGTTTCCTCCAATCACAACAAAAGCATAATCTGGTAAACTACAAGATAATCCATAAATGGTTGTTTTTAAATATTTTTCATGCCCTGCCAAATCATAAAAAGTAACAATCTTTACACTGTCATTGACGACCATGGACCAATTTTTTCGATTTACAATCGTTTGACCTTGATGATTAAATCCCAAAATTTGATGACTGATAGAACTTGTTCTACCGGAATCAATTTCGTGTTTAAAATTAAATACTCTGTTTCTAGCATCCCCTCTACCATCATCAGGCGTTCCTGTACAAAGAACCCCAACAAGAGTGCTTTTACCACAATCTACATTACCAATCACTCCAATTTTTAGATCCAAAAATACATTTTTCAAGTTTTTACGAATCACAAATTCGGCACTTTTTCTTGAACTATTTTCTTCTTTAATTTCTCGAACTAATTGACAACATAAATCAAGTCGTTGGCAAATATTTTGTAAATTATCCATAGATTCGCTATAATCTTTTTCATCGAGATAAGCCAACGTGCCATTATCCATAACTCCAATATAATATATTGCTTCACCAGAACCTTCATCAAGTCGATATTGCACTTGTGTCATTTTTCTTTCCAAGGAAACTTTATCCAAATTAATTAGTCTCCATTTATATTCTATATTTCCATCGTGCTTTTCAGGAGGTAGAATCAGCATTTTTTAGTTTTAAAGATATTTTGTTAAATAAAAAAACATGAAAAATTCTTGGATCTTATATCTTTATATATTCTTAATTGTTCCCATGTTATTTTTTATAGGATTTTCTATTCTTATAAAGGATCAACAATTTCGATTATTTCCTCTATTTTCAATTATAATTTTAGTGCTAGTTGTTATTATTCATACACGTGATATTACTGAATTTGTCAAAAGTATGTATTCCGGTAAAAAAATACCCATAGAAAAAGCCATTGGGATATTTGTAATATTTTTAGGACTCGCTTTATTAGTTTTAAATTCCTATCTATTGTATAAAGAAAATCATTCTAGAATATTGTAAAAAAAAGTATTTTGCCAACCAGTCGTAACAATATAAGCATCAGAAAGAATAACTAAAAATAAAATGATGTATTTTAAATTAGGATACTTTTTATTTAAAAAATTGGCATGAATTACTTGGTAATCGACATCATCTATATCACTTAAAGGATGTATCATTTGTTTCAAAACCAAGTATAAGCTGATCATTAAAGGAATTTTTCCTTGACTGACAGTATCTAAAATTGGTAAAGTATAATTGCCAAAGTCTAGTGGACCTTTTTTTACATTTAGAAAAAAATTAATAATAGGTTTACTAGGAGGAGAAATAAATGTTTCCAGCATTTTTTTTTTTAAAATAAAAGAAAAATAATTTTATAAAATTTTCAATTTTTAATTAGCAACAACAGCAATACTAACGACTAGTTTATTTTTTCTTAAATTTACATATTTTGAATCATTCTTATCGCGTAAATGATAAATAAGTTCATTCTTGGATTTTTTATAAATGTACCTTCCTTCATCTTTACAGTAAGTACACCATTCATTGTTTTTTTTCATCAGTGAATATCGAACGTGCATTTTTTATAATTAATGGTTTTTTAAAGATTATTCATCAATTTTTAAAAAAACTTTATATAAATGACTTTAAATTTAATTCTAATTGTATCATTAGTTATTATAATTATAAGTTTGGTAATTTTTATTAGTATTTGGGTTAAAAGAAAAAAAATTCCCAAAAGAATTGTTCCAGGAAATACAATTTGGCTACTCTGGTTTCAAGGATTTGAAAAATCTCCCTATGTCGTCAAAAGAGTTGTAGAATCATGGAAAAAACATAATCCAAGTTGGAATGTAGAATTAGTAACAGATGAAAATTTACATACTTATCTTCATTTTCCTTCTCACATTCTAAAAAAACGTAAATTACAAATCATTCAAGATCAGGCCTTTTCAGATATTATTCGTATATCTTTATTATATCATCATGGAGGAATTTGGGCTGATGCAACATTACTTTGTTTACGACCTTTAGATGATTGGGTTTACCATTGTTTAGCTCCTACGGGTTTTTGGATGTATAGAGGATACAGAGAAAGAAAAGGGCCCGCTAGTTGGTTTATTGTATCTATAAAAGGAAATTATTTGATTAATTCTTGGTATGAATCAATGGTTCAATTTTGGAAAAAACAATCAAATAAAGACTATAATTATTTTTGGATGGATGATCTTTATTTTAAAGAATTAGAATCTAATGAACGTTTTAGGACGATTTGGAATCATACACCTTTTTTGGACTGTGAAGAAGAATCTCATTTATTTGCGAATCGAGGAGTTTTTGTTCCTGTAGACGAGAATATAAAAAATTTAATTCATTCTAAATGTCCGTATGTCATGAAACTTTCAAAGAATGAAGATATTAAAACCGATAGTAATGCTGATTTTTTAATTAATTTTTCATTATTCATGCCCAAAGATTTTAATAATTTTACTCCTCTTCCTATTATTGATACAGTTCCTTTTAATATATTACCACTGTTGATTTCAACGAATAAGTTTAATGCTCCGTCTAGTCTTTTAATTGTCATTGCAGATTGTAATGACCTTGCTGGACTTTTGAAAATCAAAGATTTATTACACAAGAAAAAATCAAATGCTTCCGTACTTTGTTTTGACAAGTGTAATTTTGGAAAAAATGTACCGCCAGAGTTTATTGCCAAAACATTTAAAAATGTTGGAAGAGAACAACATACTTGGCTTTATTTTATAATTTTACAATATGATTCTTTACCAGAAAGTGTAATATTTATGAGTTCATCCATCGATAAATGGGATCGTTATCAACATATGGAAAAAATGCTTGAAAATAATTCTCCAATGTGTAATCGAGGGGAAGAAAAAGATGGAAATTTTACTCTTGATTTACATTTTGGTCCAGTAAAAAAGGCGCAAATAAGACCCTTTTCACACTGGTTTTCAAAAAATATTAGCGAATGGAATCCTGTAGGATCAAAAGTTTGTTGGAATGGATGGGCAAGAGTATCAAAAGATCAAATTTTGAGACATCCCAAAGATTTCTATGAAAAATTATTAACTCAATTAGAAAATGATTCCAATCCTGAAGAAGGACATTTTATGGAACGAGTTATGGGTGATATATTTAATTTGTAATTTAAATTTTTACGTTTATGACTCGAAATGGATAATAAACTCCTGTTTTATCATCATGAATAAATTCTTTTCCACCAGTTCTTAAAAATGAAATAGGAGAATCTGCATTTAATTGTGTTATTTTTGAATATAATTTAATATGATCCCTTTCTTTTACAAAATACAATATACTTTTGTCTTGTTGATTTGCTCTTTCTAAAATTTTATATTCAATAGTTTTTTTGGGAGTTACATATTCATAAACACTTGCTCCAGGAACAAATTCTGAATCAATGGTAGTGAATTTTTTACCATCGTCAAACATATATTCCGGAAATATGGATGAGCTTACAATTCGATCATCTTTTATTTGATTTACCATAATAAAATGAATAAATGAAAATAAAGGTTTGCCAACTAATAATTTTCTTTGTTCTTTATCATTTTTAAATCTATTTACAAATCTAAATTTTGAAAAATCAACTTTTTTAGGAGAATCCATTTATTAAATATTTATATTTTTAATTATGTTGACATTTTTGTTGGAGTTCCATAAAACTGGCCTATTGTATAGGGGTAGCAATAGGTTGCAACGTAGGCAAAAGGAAAAGTATAACTATCTCCATTCAAATTAAAAGAAATATTAGCTTGAATTCCATTATAGATATTTAAATCTTTAGAGGTAATAACTCGATTACTACCTGTTGTACTGTCCTGAACAATGGCAGGACTTAGAATTGGAAATCCATCACACATGAAACCAACAACTCTAAAATCGTAATCGATTACCCAATCCAGCAAAGCCGGAGGTAAGTAATGATGATGGTAAACACTACTAGAATCGGGGTGTCCTCCAAATGCATCCAAACATTCCTTAACAAGAGGATTTAAAAAATTACTGTCTGATGCTGCAAACATGACAACATTATCAAAAAAGTATCCAATGGTAGATGCCGTTGTAGCACTAGAATAACTAGTGTCGTTTGCAGCCACTGCGGGTGTATTTAATGAATAAGCTTGTTCCGCGATTGTATTAGAATTACTGGATAAATAACTACAAATACTTTGTATTGTAACGTTAGGAAAAGTTCCAACAGGATGAGGAGGAATACTATTTATTTTAGTAATAGAGACTTGAGAGGAAGATACTTTGGTAATTGTTGGTTTGGCATAAGAACTTAAAACATTTAGACCTGGAGCTACATAATTATTAATTTTGAGAAAAGTTTTCAAATAAGGAGTGGCTCCAATTCCAGAACTAGAGCTTGCTGGTGATGCAGATCCGTAGTAGTAGGTAGATGAATCGTTGGCAATATTTCCAAAATATAATCCTAAACTATTATCTGTTATTGAACCAGCATTTCCAGTAACATATTCATAACGGAAATTTCCAGTAAGAGTGTTTGAACTTGAATAACTTGAACTAAACGTATTGTAATTATATGTATTCACAGATCCATACCCAGTAATTGATGTTGAATTAAACGATGATACAGAATTTCCAATAACTGAAAATAAAGCAGGAATTGTAGAATTAGATATAACCGCGTTTACATAACTAGAAGCAGTCACTCCACCATCCAAAATCATTCCTACGGTAATATTTAAAACAGAAGGAGATGCCAATGTTACCGATAATAATGTAGTGGTTCCAATTAACGAAATACCTACCGACTCACCTTTTGGATTAGTTGTATTGGTAATGGAAGTAGCTGTATCATTGACAATGGTGTATGTACCAGCTTTACCGTATTTTCCGTCACTTTCAGTAGTTGTTAATTGGGCTAAAATATAAGTTTTGGAAGCATTAGAATTCCCACTTGCATTGGTACTAATACCAGAACCTTGGGTAGCTGTTAAAACCATACCAACATAAATTGTTCCAGTAACCCCACTTACTGTTAGAGTAGCCGTAGCGGGTGTCGTTGAGCTACTTGAACCATTGGTTACAATTCCTGTAAACGATGCAGTTACAATGGAAGCATAAGCGTTCATCGTTACAATATTATAGTTACATCCATAACTGTTCATTTCTGTTTCTAAATTAGAAAGCATTGTTTTACAACTAATATTTGGGGTAGAGGTGGCCAAAGTAAAGGTTGATGTATTATTATACCCTTTACTTGTAATATTCGAAACCGTAGCTACAGGTAAACTATCTGAATTTAATGCTAATAAAGTCATTGCTGTCATTGCGGTTAATGCAATTGTATAAGGTGTTCCATCGATTACATATCCAAAAGCAACATTGGAAGCATCACTTGGAATGGCTGCTAAAGGTATACAAAAGGTCCCACACATGTGATTAAATGGAACAAGAGTGTTGGAAGATGCCGATGGTGAAACGGCGTATTGATTATATAAGAAAGAAATAGTTCCAGGCACAGTGGTCGTTTTACCACTAAATGTATACGTGTAATAACTTTGGAAAGACCCCCCGCTAGCTTTTAGAGAGCTTATAATTAAATTGGTGTAAGAAATATAGACATTATATATAGTATACGATGGAGAAGTGTAATATTCTGTAATATATTTGGAGGAATCTTTTGGAACGATACGATAATATCCTGAGATTTGATTTGAACCAGCAAATTTTTCTTTCCCAAGGGATACCGCCTTTATACAAATATAAATAGAAGATGCCAAAATAGCTAATAAGAGAATTATGATAAAAAAATTTATACAGTTCATGTTTTTTATTTTTGTAAGAAATAAAAAAAATGATTTCATAAAATTATTTTTGTTTTAAATTCAACATTCAAGATGATGAAAATTATTTCTAAAAAATCATTGGATACAAAACAAGGACAAAAATTGAAATGGGAAAAAATCATGGAAAAAAAAAATGCTCAACTTGCCAAAATTACCCGACCTTCACCTCTTCCGTCATCATTTTAATTAAATGAAATTTTTTTAGAAAAATATTTTACAAAGTTATAATGTTTGCATTTTTTTGTATTTTTAAAAGAAAATTAAGCCTTTCCAACCGTATCTGCAATTATATGTATCTGTAACTAACCAAGGTCAAATCCATAATCTCCAAGAATAATCAAAAATATTGTCAAATCTTTTTTTTTGCTTCTTCATCGTTTCAATTGTTTCTTTACAGTGTGCTTTCTCCTCGTTTTCTTTAGTAAAACACTCTTGAATCTTTAAATTTTTTTCAGATAAACTCTTTTTCAGACTCGGGTTTTCGCTCATTTAATAATATTTCAATATTATTAAAATACATTGTTTTTAATCCCTTGCAAAAAATGATTACAGACATGTTGTTTTTTATGAAGCTAAAATGATATCTATTATATTTTGTTGGTTTTTATTTTTCGTTGTATTGGCACTTCGAGATGAAAACGATCCTGGTTCGAAAAATTATAAAGAGATTAATATATTTGTTTGGATATTTGGATTTCTAGGTCCAGGATTCACTGCTTTTTTGATTCTAGTAGCGATATATTCTTGTATCTTTGATAAACCATCCAAACGAGTGCCTCTATTAGATTCACACGCAGAAAATATACCAACAGCTACACGAATTATTTCGCCAGTTTAACTTAAATCCAGAAGATATAACAATTCATTTAACACGATACACTGAAAATTCCACATTCCATTGCCATCAAAGGCTTGTTTATAATTGTAATATAATTGGGGGTATTGATGTAACTCGAATCTAATTATTTTCTGCATATTGTAAATCAATTTTGCAGGACCTACATCAATTGCATAAAGTTGAATTTTATGAATAATTTCAAAAGGTAGTGTATTCATATTTTATAAATATGAATAATGAATTTCTTATATTCATCGTTTTTGAATTTTTTGTTGTTGTGGTTAATTGTCTTACAATTTTCAATTATATCTATAAGATTTACAATTCCTTTTTCATTTTAATAAAATGAAATTATTTAGTTGTGATTATTGTAAAAAAGATTATCCTATTGTAATTTGGAGAATTTCTTTTTCGAATGCCGGATATTTATGTACAGATTGTTGGGAAAAATTACAAAAAAGGATTAACCAATTGTTTTCAAGACAATTGATTCAAAACAAATGTAGCAGAAATGGATAATTCATCGATATAAGAAAAAACTTTGGTATTTTCAGTATTTCCTGTTTGAGTTAAACTCATATCATCATTACAGCTTAAACTAGGAGTAAAAGATTGTCCTTGAGGATTAATTTCAAATCGTTGAGAATAGCGAATTAAAGTTCCATTTGGCAAGAAAACAGAAAATCTTAAATTTTCCCCCAAATTTAATTTTAGATTGACAACTTGTGCAGATCGAATAACAACAAATTTAATTATATCTGGGGATCGAATATTAGCAATTGCACACATAAAAGTTGCAGAATTTGCATTAGGATTATTAGACCAAATGGTTCCAATATTATTAGTTCCACTACGACCTTCAGCATTGGTACTGGTCAAGTTTCCAAATGTAACTAAAATATAAGGAAAATCAGCCAATAAAAATTTAGTTCCGCATAATGGTAAATTAGGTAAACTTATACTTGATAGTCGAACTTGATAACAAGAGTTTTGTGTGTTTGCTAAAGGCATGGCAAGATTTGGAAAAAAGGAAAAATATTGTAAACATCCTAGTCTATTATAAATAACAATAGAATCATTATCAATAAAAATATCACTATCGTTTAGAAATGGAAAATTCTCCAAAAATATAAGATTGGCTTGCACTCCTGTAATAACAGAATAAAAGGGAACGGAAACAAAAAAGGTTATAAAATAAACCATGAAATTTTTACCATTTAAAAATTGAGCGTTTTCCTTTACTTTTACTGAAAATGAAGTCCAAGTCGATCGTATCACCAGAATTTTATCAGGGTCTCCTACTTTGCTAAATGTATACTCTTTATATCGATCAATATCATTCCCAGGATTTACAATAATATATACAATTTTATCATTAATAATTTTATCGACTCTTAACAACATTTTTTTAGGACCTGATGACACCAACGCTCTTTCCGTAATTTGGAAATAATCATTAATTTTTCGAAAGACGGAATTTGAATTATTACCATATTCGCTTTCAAATACATCTCCAACCTTTACAGAATCTGGAAAAAAATTCTCTGATACCACGGTAAAATCTTTCAACCCTGTAGGATAAAGATCCAAAATTTCAAAACTGATACTTGTAATTTGTTCTTTTTCTTGACGATTGTTTAAAACTATAATATAATCTCCATCATCCACGGTAAAAGGTTTTTGGCTGTTTTTTGATTTAGGATTAAAAGTAATGTTACGATATGGTTTATCCACAGTTAGTATATTTGTTTCTAAACCTTTGGTCAAGTTAAAAATAATGGATAAATTATTTATACCATCATTGAAATAATATCCTACATTAGGAATTTGATTAAAAATAGAGTATCCGTTAATAAGTAAATTATTTCCCAAATTAAGAGAAGGATTAATCAAAATTAAATTACCAACCGACTCTTTGGTAATACTATTTTCTAAAATTAATGTAAATTTGTTTTCATCACGAAAACTAAGACGAATCGTTGATGATTTCATCGTTTTTTGATCTTGAACAATATAACCTACAAAGTAATTTTGACAGATTGTCGAATAAACTTGTAAATAAGTTTGGAAATTTGGAACTTGAAGGACATCAATTACAATTGAATTATTGGAATAAGAAATGAAAGGAATTATCGGTGATTTTTTAAAATAATAAAATGAAAAAATAACTTGATTAAAAGTCAAAAAACATCCTCTACCATCTTTGATAAATACGTTGGGAGGAGGAGTTCCATTTATTTCTATTGCATAACTTGAAGGGTTGGGATAAAGAGCTCTATTTCTAAAATTAGAATCCAAATGAATGATCATACGTTTTTTTTAAATGAATTTTTTTTTTAAACTGATTGAAAAAATAAAAAATGACTCTATTTTGAATATTTGAAATTAATTTAAAAATATGAAGTCATTGTTTATTTTTGCAACTTTTGGATTGGTCATTTCAGCTCAAAATAATGGTATTATTACGTTTTATTCCAACCTCAATAATGCGTGTCAATTTGAAGAAAATATGTATCCTGATTTTCTTAAAGTAGCCATTAGTGGACAAAATTGGAATAATAGTGTAGCCTGTGGGACTTGTTTGACAATTAATGGAAAAGGTTCAGGTATTGGAACTACACCTTTTGTAGAATTTTATAATGCCATTGTCATCAATTTGTGCTCAGAATGTGAAAATCATCATTATGATCTATTAATGGAAGGAAATGGAATTTGGGATATGGAGTATGAAATCATTCCTTGTAATCATCAATTGCCGATTCAATATAGAACAGTAAGTGATAATCCATTTTATTTTAAAATTCAAATTATCAATACAGTGGTGCCTGTATATAATTTAAAAGTAAATGGTATAGAATGTCAAAAAACGTTTGATAATTTTTGGGTCTTGAATAAATTACTGGATTATCCTCTAAATGTTGAATTTATATTGACAGATGGTTCTTGGTATTCTTCTCAAGTATTTCAAAATGACAATGGATTTAAAAATTTTTAATTTTAATCCTAAAACTAAATGATGCAAACTTATAAAGGTGATAATTGGATGTCTCCTTTTGGAACCCAAATTAATTGTATTAATACTATTGATGGCGAATGTAAACGAGGTTTATCTTTGGAAGAATGTATGAAAAAATGCCAAGATAGTAATGAATGTGATGTTGGTTATTTTATTGAAACAAACCGTCCTGGAGCAAACCAACCTAGTTTTTGTGTACCTTTGAGTAGTTTTTCATGGGGCAATCAAAATATTTTTGATATATTGTTTAGTAATCAAAACCCCACCAATATATCAACTAATAATGGATTAAAATATACATTATTTTATAACGATAAAAAATTTAGACCTAATAATGATTTACCGGAAAATTTCAACGACTATTTATTTTCAATGAATAATGTTTATTTCAAATATGATAGTAAAACTCCATTATATATGAAAGATGATTTTACATTTACAAAATCTAAAAAGGATGCCATTATCTTGAAAATTTCCAAAGTAGACCGTGTCTTTGTTATTAATGGAATCCGTTTAACCAAAGATATGCAAATTTGTTTGTTTCAAGATAATTTTCTGGTAGTATTACAAGTTCGACCAGGTAATAAAATTATTTGGGAGTCGGTTCAACCCTTAAAAACTACCTTTAAAGTTTTTGATGAGCATAAAAACCCTTCCAAGGGATTTTTAAATAACTTGGATAAAGTTTATTTACAATACAAGAAATCATTTCTTACCGTAAAAAGTAATAAACTCGTTATTTCTAAAAAAATATCCAAATTTCCGTTTCAATTTGAAAAAATTCCGCTATTGGATCCAAATAGAGGTAGAAAAATTTATGCTAGGACTAACGATTTTTATTGTACTCATTTTAAAAACTGTAAAACACCAATTCGACCTTTACGAAAAAATCATGGACTACTAGTTGGTATTATTTTACTTGTTGTAGCTATTATTATTATTTGGGTATTTATTGTTATGATGAAAATTTAAAACGCATCACAAGTATTGTAAAAACAGCAACAGAAAATAAGAATAAAAAAGATAACAAGGAAATTATAATTATTTTTTTAAAATTAGACTTTTTTTCTGGACCATTAATAAGCTCTGATAACGGATCAATATTAGATTGGATATACGTTTTTCTTAATTGTAATTTATCTACATTATGATAAACGCATTCTAATAAGGAATAATAATCTTTTTTACTATTACTTGGAATACAAATATTTTCAGAATTTGGTTTCCAATACATTTGAGTTGGTTTTTCTTTAAAAACATATACAAAAATGTATCGATTTGGAATTTTTATCTTGTAAAATGGAATGTCTCGGTTTTTTTTAAAAGGTAAGAAATTCATATAATCATTGTCAGAATCATTTTCTCCAACCTCGTCAACAAGCACTAAATCTTGAATTTTTCTAAAACGATTTCTTTTGATACAAAGTAAAAAAGTTCCCGGAATTGAATATTGATAGGTTAAAAAACTAAATCCTTGATAAGTTTGATGTATAGGTATTTCAACTGGAATATTCACAATGGAAAACACTCCTTCTGTATTAAAAGGATACGAATCTTTATGAAACAAATATAACCATGAAAAACCACGACTTAGATTATTAACATATCGAGGATTAAAAACCCAAATAATTTGTCGTAATTTGAAATCTTTTACTATTTGTTTATATTCATCCACAGGAACATCGTCTTGTGAATCAATAAAATGTGGATAAAATTCAAATTCATCTGGTTGATTGGCATAAATTTTTGGGGGTTGAATTCTAAATAATTTTTTCTCTTTAAATTCCCATACTTGAACTGGAAAATAGACAGAATAATTAATAATATCCATGGGCTATTTTATTAATTATAAAAAAAATTTGTCTATAATAAATTATCATGGATGAGCTAGATGTTATATTTCAAAGAAAAAATGTTTATGATCGCCAATCTTGGTATAGTGAAAGTGCTCCCATATTTAATAATTTGGAAATTTTGGATGAAGACCGGGGTTATAAAAAACCAATGCTTGATTATGATAAATTTCAAAAAGAGTGTTATCTTAATTGCGATCAATTAGATATACGTTATCGAGATAACTGTTATTGGCAATGTGATTTTAAAAAATTACTTACTACGGGAAGTATTGATTATGCAAAAAAAAAATGTCCTTTGGGAAATCGTAATTGTTGTAAAAAAGTAGCCAAAGATAATGATTTGGCGTATCTTTATTGTATTAATGCTAAAGATTTATATCCATTAGCTCCTAAATCGTTTCGTCAAAATATGATTTTATTCATTGTAATTTCCATGTCTATTTTTTTTATTTTTTTAGGGCTTGTTTTTTTAATCTTGATGTAAAAAAAAACACATGGGTAGATTTATTAATCCTAAAACACATCCTTTAAATACTTTTGTAGAACGATCAACCCCATTGTCTAAATTAAAATCCCGTCCGTGTTCCCAATGTAAAAAAAAAGTTCCTTTGGAAACAGTAGAAGCATACCAAGAACCCGATACCAGAAATCCTCAAACCCATCCATTAAACTCTGTTGTCAGTCTAGCTTCTTTTGCTTCCGATGATGGGGGTGGGGAACACAAAGAAGGTCCACCAAAACAACAAAATGAAAAAAAAATGCAAGTATTGGCCAATACTTTGGATAAATTAATTCCCTTTTATTCTTTTTATCAAACCAAAGATTACAATCGTCTTCCTAAAAATTTTGAACCACAAAACAATGAATGGAAAGATTTTATTGTTCCATCGATTAATCAAGGAACGTGTGGTAGTTGTTGGGCATTCTCTACCGTTTCATGCTACGCAGATCGGTTTAATATTTTATCTCGTAGAAAATTTTTTGACAAATGCCTAAGTCCTTTAACTCCTGTTTTGTGTAATAATTTAACTGCACTGGCTGTAGAAAATAATAAGAGTATGTTTGAAGATGTGACGAATCCGTTCAAATTAAATCGCGGAACGATTGCTAATCAAGCATGTTTTGGTAATTCACTTGTTACCACCCTTTTATATTTAAAATTCTATGGAATCCCTACACAAAAATGTATGCCTTATGATACAAGTAGATTTTATGCCAACAAGCTTCAATATATTAATTTTGGGTTTCCAGCCAATCAAGGAAAATTCACTCAAAAGGACTTGGATAGTAGTAAATATACGGAGTTAAGTAATTTTTCAGGTGACAGACCTAGTCCTTCTTGTTTTTTATATTATTCATATTCAACCCAACCCTTTAATTTTTGTTATGATAATGTAGTATATAATGAAACTATTTTTTACGGCTCACCTGCTCAAAATTTTACTGCTTTTCTTGTTTATAAAGTTAATGGAGCAATTACAGATAGTAGAAATATCATGGCAGAAATCTATCAATTTGGTCCAGTGGTAACATCATTCATTGTGTATGATGACTTTTATAGTTTTAATCCTACTAAAGATGGCGTCTATATTCATAATGATAAATCTGGAGGAAATCAAACAGGAGGACATGCTGTAGAAATAGTGGGTTGGGGTGAATATACTGATCCTAAAAAACCAAAAGATAAACCGATTCCATTTTGGTGGATAAAAAATTCATGGGGAACAAAATACGGATACAATGGGTATTTTAGAATTTTAAGAGGAAAAAATCATTGTGAAATCGAAAATAATGTCTTGTGCTTTTTACCCAATTTATTTTTTGAATACAAAGATCGTAATAAATTAAAATTTATCAATCAACAAATTGAAAATATGAATATAATTCGTGCCGTGAAACCCATGGATACTTTATTTAAACTTACGTCTAAAATTTTCTATTCGTTCGGTCGTTATGGAAAATATTTACATCCTAATACCATGGCGCTTAATTACAAACTTTTTGGTTTTTTCTTTTTTGAAGCCTTGTATAATGTTGGAGTCACGCAATTAAATACGAATACAAAATCAATGTATAATACAATGGACTTGGTGATGATGCCTGGTTTGGATTATTCAAGTCCGGAAATCGTATTTCCATTTGATGGTATATTTATTGCAGGAATGGTAGAACCAACACAATTAATTTTACCACAAATTAAAGATATTTACAAGCCTCGTTATTGGATTTATCTAATTTGTTTGTTTTTTGGTTTTATTATTTTTTGTGTAATTGTTTACTATCTAAAAAATCCTTCAATTCAAACAAATACGGGTTATTCCCAAAATTAATGTCCATATCAATTAAAGTATCACTTAGTATACAAGGATACATTAAATTATCAATACAACAAGATTGTTCTGTTACTAAATTTCCGTTTTTGGTGAAAAAGATACAATTTTTATCCAAAATTAAACCAAAACCTAGGGTTTCATTTTGATTAAATAAACCTAAATAATAAATGGCCTTGAAATCGTAATAAAGCCAGCCATCATCTGAGTGCCATCCATAAGACGAGTCTGTCCAACCTATAAAATATCCCTTACTGATACAAGACAAAAATTGTTCATAATCAGAAAAACCAATGGATAAACATTTTGAAGAACAAATGTAATTTTGAATGGTGATTTCAAAATAAATGACATTTTTGTAAAATTTATCAAAAGTCATCCAAAAATTACTCCATTTTTTTTGATTCCTCAACCCATACCAAATTTTTACCATTCTAGATACCGCCAAATTATCCTTTAGAATTAAAAAATACGAATCGTTTTGTTCTGTCGCTTTTATAAACTCTTTTTTTAGCAATGTGGTATCAAAGCCTTCATGAACATGATAAGATTTAACAGGAGTATTATAAAGCCAATTTCGGTTAAATTTTTGATGAAATAAAAAAGCACAATGAAAAGAAGAAAGTTTTTGAAATGTTTTATTACAGATTTGTAATTTTTGTAAATCTTTACCTTCCAAAAAAGATATTATAAAAGGAATTTTTTCTACTATTTTTTCAAATAACATTTATTTGAAAATTATAATTGTTTAATTACTACTTTTTTTAAATTCTTATTAATAGAATAATAATGAGTGATAAAGATTGTAATTTCGTGTCTTGGTGTAATCAACAACCAATTCAACCTACTCTACCCGTTCAATATTTGACTCTTCAATACGTGATTGCCTTTACTGAACATGATATTAATTTGAATACATTTAACAATTTTGGAGTCATCAATACTTCTTGGCAACAATTTATATATAGTGCTAAAAAACGATTTACAAATTCAAGCCCAAATATTGGAAAAAGCTTTTTAAAAACAAACTTGTTTTCTAATGATACGAATACCCAATATAGAGGTAGATATGATTATACGCATAATGTTACTGATAATGGAACGAATTATATCATTCATATAGCAGGATTAATGTCTCAAGACATAATTCCTAATATTTCTAATAATTCAAAATTAACTCTTGATGGTAGTGAATTTTTAACACAGCAAGTCATTGGTGCAACCATTCAATTTCCAAATGGCATTCAATACTCCTCTCATAATTCTACTATAAATAGTAAAAAGGGCAAAGATTATATTATTTATAGTGTTTTAATCAAAGATTTACAAGCTAGTCCAGCTATTCCTAAATCAATTATTAACAATTTTAAACCTATTTTAACTTATTTAGGACGATTTTACACATATATTCCACCGAAAGTATATCCAATTAGTCCCAATTATTTGGCAAGTCCCTCTGATGTTGTTCCTTATTTAATTACAAATTCTACCAATGCTTATTTGTATTGTACTGCTTCTTCTGATCCCGTTTATACTAATACTTGGTTTGGAACTGAAACATTACAGACTGCTTACTTGAATGGCGCAAGTGGCTCTTATTGGGTGTATGTGCTGTTTCAAACTTATTCTCCGGATGGAAATCCAACCACTCCCCCAGATTATGCAACGAATCCAAGTTATGGAAATGTCACTTTTTTTATTGGATTAACTCCAGATAACTATCCTTATTTTGCTCAACAAACTTCTCAAAATTACTTGTTTGATTTGGGATTTAATAGCGATGATTCTGCTCAATATAATCAATATTCTTTTAATTGGTCGAATAATATCAATAACGATAATTACACTGGAGCCAGCACATCGGCTAATAGTAGCGCTTACAGCACTCAAACTACCAATACTTCAGATTTATATGAAAACACGGTTGGTTTAGTTTGTTTAAACGCAGAGTATCAATATTTCCCTGTGGGTAGTGATACTACATTTTCTTTGACTATTCCATCAGGAGCTTATTGGGGATCAGCCGCTGGATATTCTTCTTTTTTGAGTGATGTCAATTATCCAGACACCAATCAATATATTTGGCTTCCTGAGATTCCCGCTAGAAGTAATTATTCTGTGATTGTGGATACGTATAACCAACAAGTAATTAATCAAGTTGCGGCGTATCAAAATGGTCAATGTTGGTCAAGAGCTTATGGAGCTTTAGTTCAATCTTCCAATGTAATACAAAATGCTGTTATTAATGCTACTTATGGAATTGGAGCAACCTATGGAACATGGACTATTGATTTTCAATCTGGTGATAATCTTTATTCTCTGTGTGAATCTTATTACTTGACAGAAAGAAATTATTTAAGCCCTGAAAGCACTGCTTTCTACACGGATGGACAACCTCCTTACAATTTATTAGAGATTGATGGAATCGAAACTTTATGGCAAAATAATGCTCCAAGTTATTTGAAAAATTCTTGTCTTCAAGGAGGTTGTTTTGTTAGCGGTTCATACACTGGTGGATTTGTTGTTCCGGTAGGAGGGACAACAACCTATTATGGTATTTGGGTTCAGTGTATACTAGAAGTGATTGAAGCCTCTCCGGCTACTGACAATTTATCCAATATTATATTCACTTACAATATTTTAAATGACGATGGAACAGTGGCTTCTCCTATTACCTTGACGAATGGAAAAACTTATTGGAGCTTATTGGAAGAAAATCCAAGCTTTTGTCAAAAACTAACGGATTATTTTGCTAGTAAAACAGTAAGATTATATCCATTTATATCCACTTGGACGCCTTCGGGTACTTCTATTCCTGTAGGATATAATCCTACCACCAAGTATAAAAATTTATCATATACAAGTCCTGTATAAAGTTATTGTTGCTCTGTCAACGTTTGGACATCCAAGCCATATCCAGCATTTGGTAAATAAATGGGAGTAGGCGGAGTTGTAGGAATAAATGTGCTGACTCCATTGGCCTCATTTGGAATACAAGGTAAACCTACAAAGGGTGCTCCTAATCCAGAATCAAGCAATACGGTATAAAAGAATGAAAAGCTCATCTCTATTAAAGCTCAATATTTTTTGGAGGTTGTATTAAATTATTTTAAGCAGATTTTTTATCATGTTAACTTTTTTACAGTAAAATACGCAAAATTTTACGAAACCCCAAAAAATTATTTTTTAAATGAAAATTTTTGCAAAAATTGATTTTCATTTTTTTTTTCTTCCTCAAAAGTAACTTTAAAATTCACAAGACTCAAGTTATTAATAAAACTCTTTACAAAAGCTTTTACAACAAAAAACAGATTTTAAACATGTCCATTATCAAGAAAATTAACAAGATTATTGACTCTAGCATTGGAGATTTTTGCCAACAAATTGCCACCAAGTATGACCTCAGTAAGGATGAACTGATTGAAATGTGGCACCAGTCGAATTCTGTCAACAAGAAAAAGGGAACTAAGAAGCGCTCACCTTATCAAAACTATGCAGCCTATCTTAGACCTCTTTTAATTGAAAAGAACCCAGATATTACATTTGGGGAGATTTCTGGGGAAACCTCGAGGCGTTGGAAAGAGTTTACTCCTGAGCAAAAGGCTCAATACAAGTCAACTGAGGCTAGAGAAAACGAAATCCCAGTTCCTAATGTCGCTGTTTTGGTAGAGCCAAAGGAAAAAAAGGTTCCAAAGGAATCCAAGTCTAGGCCTGTAAAGAAAGCCAATAATTCTCTTGAATGCAAAAAGCTACCTGAGCTCAAGGAAATGTGTAAGGAGCACGGTTTGACTACTACAGGAAAGAAACAGGACCTTATCGATAGGCTAAAGAATGTCAATCGCGAGGAACATCTTTCTCCAGTAGTCGCTTTATCTGATGCTGAGGACAGCGACAACGACAGCCACAATGACAACGACAACGACAACGACAACGACAGTGACAACGACAACGCCGTGATGGATGATCAGCAAGAGCTTGTGAATGGTATTTCGCCTATTTCAATGAATGGCCTAGTAAGTCTTCAGGAGATGGACGACGAAAGTGACGAGACTCAGGAACCCGAGGAAAAGCCAGCACAGGTTAATTATAGTGAGATGACACTTGCCCAGATTAAGGAGCTTTGTAAGGAGCGTGGAGTTTCTAGTAAGGGAAATAAGACGGAGCTCATTCATAGGCTCACAGCCTAAAATTTTGAACCACGTATTGAGCGGATTCTAAAGCTCCTTCTGTCCATCCTTGATTAAAAGATAGTCCTTCATTACATAAATATATTTTCCTAGTAGGATGTTGTAGATATTTTAACATTTGTTTTATACTTTTCCATTGAGTTTGTAATCCAAAAGGCTTAAAATAATGTGTGCCACAAGAATGATAATATTTAGAAAGAGTTTTGGTGTTCCATTTTAAACCTGTACATTGTTGTAGAAATTTTTCATTTAAAATTTGAGAATCACTAAATAAGGAATTTAAATTATCAGAATAAGAAATCATGTAAAATGTTTTTTTGGGTTTTTCCATCACCATTATTTTTTGTAATGGATTATCTACAAAAAAATAAGTTGTAGTTGGAAATAAAATTTTTGCTTTTTCTTGTTCTTTTTTATTTTTTGGAATGGCATAGGCTCTTAAAAAATTTTGACAAGAGACTTGAGAAATGGCATCCTTCCATTTTTGTTCTAGGATATCTAGTTTTTCCCATGATGGACGTGCTCCTGACCATATTAAAAAATCAAAATTAGTTTGTATGTTTCCGGTAACTAGTGTATTTAAATATAATTTGAATTGTCCTGTAGTTGACAAGTATCTTTGCATGGCATTCATTAAATTGTCCCAAGATACAGAATATAAAGTTTGGTTAGAAATTACATCTTGAAATCCATAGTGTTTTACGGCATAATCAATGTCCGTATGCTGGAAATCAGTATAACCACATAAAGATACAAATAATAAATAGTCTTCTTTTCCTATTAAGCGTTGAAAATTTTGAGAAAATGTTTCCGCACGATTCCAAAATTTTTTCAACGATTTTAATAATTTTATATACCCGGTAACCGTTTTATTTTTTGTATCAAAAGCATAATTTACTTGGCTTTGAAAAGGTTTGATTGGAATTTTAAATCTTTGACATAAATTTTTTAATAATACGTCACGATCTCTAATGACTCCAGCTCCATTAGAAACAGGAATATTTTCAAAGGTTCCCATTTTATTTCTACCTCCCAAATAAGATTCTTTTTCAAAAAGATGAATTTGAACATTTGGATACCGATCAATTAATAATAAAGCACAATACATTCCAGAAAATCCTCCACCGACAATTGCTACATGTTGTAAAGACATTTTATTCTAAACTTTTTTTAAAATTTTCCAAGGTTTGAATAGAAATTCCCAATTCTTGAGCTTTTTTTGTTTTGGTCGTGTGTGATGTCAAATCTTTTACAATCACTAATTTAGTTTTTGAGGTTACTGAATCACCTACTTTAAAACGATCACCAATCTTTGCTTCCAACTCTTTATCTCGAAAACCAGAAAAAACAATACAATCCTTTTCAGTAGTTTTTTGTTGAGGTATGCTATAGGAAATCATGGGACATTCCAATAGAAATTGTTTAAAGATTGGTAAAATTTCCATAAATTTTGTGGCTCCCTGTATAGTCCATCCATCAATAGATGAAATTTTGGTAATTGCTTTTTCGGGTGTTGTTGTTTCCATAATTTCTGGACATGTATCCACCAATTTTTGAATTTTCCTAGTTCCTACTCCATGACCAAAAACACCACTTGCCGTCATAATGATTGGTAATGGAATTCCTAAAAGTTTAGAGGAATCATGAATCGCTTTGTAAATGTTTTCACTCTCTACTGGGCCAAATGATTGTAAATCAGCTAGAGAAACTGTTAAAAATTTTGGAATACTATCAAAACCCTTGGCTACAATTTTTTCAATTGATTTTTCAGCCACGTTTTTGATTTCCAAAGTTTTGAGGAAAAAATGTACTTGTTTTACTGTGGCTTGTTTGTCCAATTTTTCATCCAAAATAATATCTACATTGGTTTCATTCCAATAAAATTTTAGTGTTGGTAGACTTGCCTTGGTAGACTTTACAACTCTTAAAATATGTGGAATAACATCGCCACTACGAGTAATCTCCAATACGGTGCTAGGACCAATTTGATTCTCTTGAATATATTTTGCATTAAAACCAGTCAAAAAAGAAATGGTTGCTCCATTTAACGTGACTGGTTCAATTTCAATTCGTGGTTTCAATACATTATATTTGGAAGCATTCCAATAAACATTTTTTACAAGAGCCTCGACAATTTCTTTATTTTGTTTAAATGCAATGGCAAAATCAGGATTTCCATTGGTATTTAAAGGAACAACTAAATTTTTACAAATTACAATACCGTCAGAGGGTAAATTGTACTTTTGATTCCATTTTTCCCAATATTTGACTAACAAATTTATAGAAAGTTTTGATTCTTTTCCAGCGTCTATTCTGTAAAAACCCCATTTGGCAAGTTTTGATAACTGTTCATGAGGAGTCCAAATACGAGGAGAAAGAATTTCAAAAGGAATAAATAACAAATCGTTCAAAATACTTGTATCGGGTGTTTTGGAATTTAAAAGTCCAGATACTAAATTACGACTATTTTTAAATTTGGAAGCATATTTTTGATGAAATGTTTCATTCGACATGACCATTTCTCCACGTATGGCTACATTTGAATCCACTTTAGGTAAATTTAAAAATGGAACAATATGACTAATATCCGCTCCAAAAGTCCCATCGCCTCGAGTATACAAAGATCCATTCATATATAAACCAGAAACTCCATCTAATTTTGGTTGAATAATATAGCTGATATCTTTATTAGCCCATTTCAGCAATTTTTGTTCGTCGGCAGGTTTAATTTTATCAAGACTTCCCATAAAAAAAGGTAGCTTTTTTTTAGGATGAGCCTTGGAAGGAAGAGCTCCAATACGTAATTCATCATCACACATTTCTTTTATTCTATCATAAAGTTCATCAGGTACAATATCATTTGGATTATCAGAGTTATAATAATCATTTTCCATTTTTTTTAAAAGGTTTTTCATCATTTACTTTGATTTTAATTGTTGTTTTTTCTCCAAAATCAATTTTTTTAATTTTTCCATGGTAATTTCATGCTTGATTTTAATTTCGTCTTTTAGATTAAATTGTAACACATCATCAATCGATAAGCTTTGTCTTGTAAATGGATTTTCGGGTTTAGACCATAAATATGTACACAACATGAACAAATCGCAAACTTGAACCATATTTCCTTCGGCATCAATAGGAATAAAACAAGGTTTAACAACCATACAACTGGTTAATGGATCTGTTAAATCTTCATCAACCTCTGTTTTATAAATTTCTGTCCATTGCTGTAACTTTTTCAGTTGAGGTGATGATAGATACGGAATAATATGGTCTATAGAATTTTCTTCCGATAGTGTATTAGCCATATAAATTAATGATAATTTATTGTAAGAAATAACTGAATTAAATAATGTTTCTAGTTTTGGATCTAGTTTTTGTCGAATTTCTTCGGTCTTGCTTAAATCCAAAAGACAATTGGATAATTGGTAAACAATATAACTATCCAAAATAACGGGTTTGATCAACGTAATTTCTTTTATACAATTAATAGCGTCTTCCAATAACAGAAAAAAGGTTGTTTCATCGGGTAAATCTTTTTTAATTTCTTTAAGTTTGGAAACCAGAGTGACACAAATAGATACAAAACAAATTAATTGTTTATTGTCCATATTCATGACAGCATAACTAAATTTTGAAAGGTATCGAGAAAGAACCGACAAGACAAAGAAAAGGTCTTGTAGCAAAGTTGGATCTTTCAAATATTTTTGATAAATGGTAATTGTATCAGTAATAAACAAGTCAATTTTTAAATCTTTGACTTTGAGTGAAAATTCTTTATTGGCAATAATTTTGGGTAAAAATTTACTTCTAAACTCGCTAGGAATCCAAGGATCAAAACGTGAATAAAAAGAAATAAATTTAAAATCTATAGGAACTACAGTAAAAGGGAGAAAAACGTCAAGAATATTTACAGGCAAAAAATAAAGAAAATGAGGACTTTGTAGGATATCATAAAAATAATCGCGAAGCGGACTAGATTGATCGATGAAATTTTTAAATTCTTGTTTTTTTGATTCTAATTTTTGTTTCAATTTTTCTATAAATTTTTCATACACACTGATTTGAATTGGATTGGCATCCTTCTTTAAGGATTCGATGTAAGTAATACGACGATCAATGCTATCGATCTCTCCAGAAAATATTTCTGTAATGTGACTATAAAGTTTTAAAAGTAATGACAGAATGGTGGAAAGGGTAGGTTTTTTTTCAAATGGATCTTGAATGTTGGACCCTGAATTTAAAAATGTTGTCGAGTCGGGATTTTCGACATTAAAAAAACTGGAGGGCTTCACTTGGCGAAAACGAACAAGAATATTTTGTAGATTACAAAATAATTGTTGAGCTTCTTTTCGAAAAGATTCCTGCATTTCTGAAAATTGATCTTCATCCTCTAAAGAATGAATATGCTCTGTATAATCAGTTGTAGTATAAGGAATGATTGTTTTTTGAATATAATTTTTTATTTGGGCTAAAAAATCAGGGTCTTTTTTTAAATTAGACTCGATTTGAGTTCGATCTATTGATTCTTTAACAAGAGAAATAATAAATTCGTTTGTCATGTTTTTTGTTGATTAGTTGATTATGAAAGAAAAATTGTAAAAGATGTTCATTTTTTAAGTAGCTCAAGTTGTGTCAATATTGTAGATTGGTAACTGTAGATGGGTATGCTATAATGACAATTCCTTGTTTTCCATTAATTGAACCACCTGTTTCTTTAGCTCTCCCGCCTCCTCCTCCTCCATATTGTGTAGGAGCTATAGGGTCTCTTTTAGAACTTTGATTACATGCCCCTCCTCCTCCTCCATCTACCCCGTCATTACCATCTTGTGAGCAATCTTGAACAGCGGCTGATCCTCCAGGCCCATATTTTTGATTATTAAACCACCATTGCTTTCCAGATCCCCCAAGCTGAGCATTTGCAGCTCCTCCAGCTCCGCCTCCACCTCCCCCTCTCCAACGGCCATCAATTGATCTATTTCCAGTGTTGTTCCCAGAGTATGCTCCAGTAATTGCAGAACTACCTATTTGTGTTCCTCCTGAACTACCTCCTGGATTAACAGATGTATTATCTTTAGCTCCTCCTCCTTTCCCACCACCTTTTGCTACTAACGAAACACCCAAACTATCATTAGTTATCTTGCTATCTGCTCCATCAGCAGGAGCTCCAAGAGATTCTGTTCCTCCACTTCCGATTGTAACTGTGTATTCATAACCCTTTTTAAGTTCAAAAGAACTGCCATAATCATTATATAACACGCCACCACCACCACCACCACCACCGTAATATCTATTTCCTCCCGATCCTCCTCCTCCTACAATTAAATAATACACATTTACATTGTTAGCATAGTTTAAAACTTTCAAAGTTCCATTAGATGTAAATGTTTTAATTACGTAAATATGGTAGCTTGGAGTTCCACCAGAACAATTACTAAAAATTTGATACTGTTTATAAACATTAATATAAGGGTCGGCTGGAAGAGGAAGGGGACAGTAATTTTTATCTTTACATCCTGGGTATTTACTCCAAACATATTTTGGAGTAGTAGTTGAACTAACACCAGTTCCTGCACAGGTGGTATTATCCCATCTTCCATATTTTACTATTACATCGTTAAATGTATTACCAGAACCATCCAAAGTCATAATTACTTGACTAAAACTATCGTCACATTGCATTGTACTTTTATTTGAAAATTTGAAGTTGGGAGTATAAAAAATTTGATTTGAATTGGTCGTGTCACAATTATAATTAATTTGTGCATTTCCTACATCTATACAATATGCTGTATTTCCAGTTGATGATAAAGGAAGTTTGATTAAAGATGTTCCAGCAGTTGCTCCTGGTATTAAAGAAAATTGTTGCGCTGTAGTCCCAGAACACCCTTGCCATACTAAAGGATATCCATAGGTAGATTTTGATCCAGTGACACCCAAACATAAACTGTTTTGAAGATTTTCAATTGGTCCAGTAAGACCTGTTGATCCCATATAAAACGTTTGCCATAAATTATCATCCTGACAT
>Ga0214919_10002834_pt1 | contig 26823 bp, 25 predicted proteins | sample LL1503_MetaG_FD_177994 | JGI IMG/M metagenome (GOLD analysis project Ga0214919, IMG submission 177994) | Freshwater microbial communities from Lake Lanier, Atlanta, Georgia, United States - LL-1503 | ecosystem: Environmental > Aquatic > Freshwater > Lake | place: USA: Georgia | collected...
ACAGCGCACTCAAGTCCGCGGGCCTGCAGGCGCGACGCCTGGTCACGCATGAGGGCAATCAGGGGCGAAACCACAAGAACAATCCGGCGAGATTCGGCCGGACGCATCATCTCGGTGGCAGCCGGCAAACCAAAACAAAGTGTTTTTCCGCTGCCCGTTGGGGAGACTGCCAGGCAGTCCTGCCCCGCGTCGATGGCATCCAGCACGCGGCGTTGAAAATCATGAAGTTCTTCGAATCCAAAAACGGATTTAGCCGTTTGGCTTCGGATTTTTGATGTCGTGACGTTTGTTTGCATCTGTCTGCACTTTTACGTGATTTGAAGGTCGCCCGGATAGGACTTTCTTGGGTATAATCTGAAAATGAGACTCTTACGGATTGCAAAAAATTTGTTCATCCAGATGTCGGCGGTATTATTCGTTTTGTGGTTGTTTGGATTTCTGTCGTATTTCCCCGGAATTGATGGGCTGAGTTCAGGGACGACCACTCGAATTCTCGTTGTTTGTTTTTTACTCAGTTCGGGGCTTTGGTTAAGTACGTTCAAGTTTGGGCGAAGGTTTTATTGGATTAAATTGCTTTGCCTTGTGCCAAGCGTGATCGTTTTCCCTGTGGTCTGTTATTTAATTTCGCCCCCGTCCCTATTTATTCCTGCGTTCGCATTCATTTTTGCCATTGATAACTTAAATCTCGACAGGGTGCGGGCGTTATGAAAAATCCCAGCAAATTGCGGGCAGAGTCTCAACTTGAGGCATACGAATACTTTGAGTCCAAAATTCGGCGGCTGCCGAAAAATACAACGAGGGAATCGCTGATATCTTGGGTATAATCTGAACCATGGAATTTGTTGTTCAAAAATACGGCGGGACTTCCGTCGGCTCGATCGAGCGGATCAAGCTCGTGGCCGACCACGTTGCTGCGACCCGGGCCCAAGGCGTCAACGTGGTCGTCGTGGTCAGTGCCATGGGGGAACAGACGAACGCCTTGATTGCCATGGCCCAGGCACTGAGCGCCGATCCATCGCGCCGTGAACTCGACATGCTGTTGACGTCCGGAGAACGGGTCACCATGGCGCTACTGAGCATCGCCCTTTCTGAACGCGGGCTGAAATGCGTTTCGCTGACAGGATCCCAGAGCGGAATCTTGACTGATGAAAATCATGGCAATGCCCGCATACAAAAAATTTTGGGAGACCGTATCCGACAAGGCCTGTCGGGTGGCTCCATTGTGATTGTGGCCGGGTTTCAAGGTGTCAGCCCCAAGACCAAGGAAGTGACCACACTCGGTCGGGGTGGATCCGATTTGAGTGCTGTGGCATTGGCCGCAGTTTTGGGTGCTGGACGTTGTGAACTTTATAAAGATGTGGAAGGCGTGTTTACCGCGGATCCAAGATTGGTTCCCGGCGCTCGCAAGATTGCATCTTTGCCTTGGTACGCGATGTCAGAATTGGCGTGGGCAGGGGCGGGCGTTCTTCATGCCCGTGCGGCTCACGTCGCGTCGCGGTTTGGCCTTACCGTTGAAATCCGTTCCAGCTTCAATCCCCATTTGCGCGGAACCGTAGTTGAACCCTCAACCGAGTCGGATGTTGCCATGTCGATCGACAAAAATGGAATGGAACAAGCCATTGTGCATGCCATCACCTGCAAGCAGCACATGTGCCTCTTGGATGTCGAAGCCGACGAGGATCAGGCGGGCAAGATGCACGCAGGAATTCTGGAGTTGCTTTGGCATCACGGCGAGGCACCAGTGATCAACCAGCAGGTTAGTGGCCGGCTTCGTTTGATGGTATCGGAAAAGGCAGCTCAAGTTTTAAAAGAGGCTCTTGCCACGGGGCGTCTCGGGGAGAAGCCCATGTCAGTCAACCTCTCATTGGCGGGAACGGCGGCAGTTGGTGTGATTGGCAACGGATTTTTACAAAACCCGGAGCAGGTGGCCGAGGCGATGGCTGCGGCCCAGAAGGCGGGGCATGTCTTGCTGTGGGATGTTCGCAATCAGGTGCTTACCATTGGCGTCAAGGACAGCGAGGCGGCAGCCGTGGTGAAGTCCTTGCACGACGCGCTGATTACAGATCACTGAATCACTTGTGCTCCAGCCTGTCGGAGAAATAGAACCGCCATCTTGAGCCTCAATCCGTTATCCTGAGCGTTAGCGAAGGATCCTTTCTTAATTCGTCATCCTGAGCGCAGCGAAGGATCTTTTCTTACGCATTCGCGTTCTGTAACGTTCCAAAAAATTTGAGACCTAAAAAGCCATTTCCTGCCTCATTTTTCACCGTCGCAGTGACGGTATAAAAATAGGCAGGGAGGGATGGCTGAAATTGAAGAGCAAAGAAAGGATCCTTCGCTAACGCTCAGGATGACGGATTAAGAAAGGATCCTTCGCTAACGCTCAGGATGACGGATTAAGAAAGGATCCTTCGCTAACGCTCAGGATGACGGACCATGACATATGACGACGACGGTGACAAAGCTGTTGGTTATTCGAGGGACTTTGAGAGGCTGAGGCCGAAAGTTGCCGCAGAGGCATCCTGGATGGTGGTCTGCCCCAAGGTCAAGCCAACGTGCCAGGTGGCAATATTGACCATTGCCGTCGCAGCACCGCGCACGACAAGTCCAAAACCATTTTCAAGTTTAGTGGGAAAGCCGCTGGAATTGGTCATGTCGCCTTCGCCGACAACACCGGCGACGTAAGCCACGCCAGTATCGACTTCACCGCGAAATGAAACGCGGCTCGTTCCGTAAAGCGTGTACCCAAGTCCGGCAAGGCCGCCGTAAACATTGGCACCGAAGGATTGCACGTCAATGCCGCGGGTTTCCTGGCCCAGATAATCACGAAGGACGTAGGCCTGGGATACTTCTCCCGACACCGTGGTGAACATCGCGCGTCCCGTGAGTTCGATGTCTTGCCAGCTGCGCTTTATGTATGCGGCCGTGGTCTCGATGCCCGGTGCGCCGGCCCCGATGGAATAACTTGCTGTGGCCACACTCATGTCGATTAACGTGCGGCCCTTGTTGCGCTGCACGGTGTAAAGTTCTTCGATGGAAGTCGGATCGGTGACGTTGTTGAGCAGGGCCACACGCTCGTCTCCGCTGACGCTGGAGTAGGCCTTATCGATACTCACAACACGGCGTGTGCCAGCCATTTTTTTCACGCGGCCGTAGGCGACAAGGCGGTCGTCGCTGGAGAAAAGGCCAACCCGGTCACCCGTTATCAGTTCGCGCGAAGAAACAATGCATTGGTTGCCAGATGTGTTGCAGCTCTCAACTTGGCCGCCCATCGCAGACGCGCTTTTAAAAGCCAGGGCGATCAATGCCAGGATTTTAAATTTCGATGTGTTCCCTTGCCGCATGGTCCAATTCCCCGAGTGGTCCGGTCACGATTATGCAAGGGGCAGGCCGGATGCGTCCGTTTTATACATCAATGATTTCAGGGGTTTGTTATTTTGTGATGCCGATCAGACTGTCAAGCGATTGGTCAATTAGGGACCTTGTGATACTTTCGCCGGCTCGGAGGAAGCCATGGAACCATTGTCAGATCCGTCGCAGGCCTTGCCCGTTGAGGGGCAGGGTTCTCAGAAATCCAAATCTCGATTGGTCTGGGTTGCTGCTGCTCTCGTGGCCGGGCTGGCCAGTATCTATGCGGCCCGCTATTTGATGATCCAGTTTGGCAATGGTCGCTCTCAGGCTGGTGAGCCCGGCGATGAGTTTCTGATTGATAGTTTTGAAGAAGGGGTTTTTCGCCAGATCCAATTGGGCGATTATCCGCAGATTCTCGTCGAGGACAGCGAAGGCAAGTTAAATCCTTACGGGTGTTCGGACGGTTGTCCGCCCCTTGACCAAGATCCTGATTTGTACATGAATCGCCAGGTTAGAATTTATTTGCGCAACCAGTCCACGCCAGGGAATGACGATCCCTCTGACAATGGAATCAAGGTTGTGGTTCGCGTTGAGTTAATGCCTTGAGGACTTCTGTCGCTTCAACCGCCTTCACGTTTTGAACGAGAACCCCCTGATAAATTTGCCAAGCCCGAAGCCACGACAGGCGCTGGCGTTCTTGCGGGAGGCGTCCCAGCCAATCCGGGAATGTCGCCAGACGAATTGGCCGATCAGGATCCGCGGGTATCGATTCCGCCAATTTTAAATCACCGGCTTGGACCGCATACAGGGTCGCCGGAGTATTTGAATCCAGCATGATGATGTCTTCAAATTCAGGGCAAACTTGGTAGCCTGCCGGTTCCATGGCAAAGCCAAGGCGCGTGCGAATCACTTCAGCGATCTGCGGGACAATTGGCATGAGTGGTTTCACGGTCATGCGCAAGCCGGCCCACGGACCTGGATCTGAAGGAAACATCCAAAGTCCGTCGCCACTATCGAGTGGCACCAGAATTACCGCGTGATCAGTTTTGCAGTGGATCAACATGGTGGCGCCTCAAATGGACAGGGTTTTCACAATCTGCTTGGCAATGGACTGAAGTGTTTCCAGCGTGCCAATGGAGCGGGTCGCAATGGCTTCATGGTCTGGAAAGCCGCCGGAATTCAGCTCTTCGCGGAGGACACCAACTGGCATGATGTCGGCCATATCGCGCTTGTTGTATTGAATGACGCGCGGCATGTCGCTGATGCTGTATCCATGTTCTCCGAGCAGGCGGCGGACGTGGGCCATGGATTCAATGTTGTCGGCCATGGCCTCAATGCGTGAGTCGACGACGAAGACGAATGCATCAAGCCCCTTCAAAAGGGTGTGCTGAAGGGTTTCATAGAGTGTGTGGACGGGCATGGTGTAAAGGTGCAATTTGACGTGGTAATCCTTGATCTTCCCGAGGCTCACTGGAAGAAAATCAAAGAAGGGTGTGGGTCCGGCATTGCCGCCCATGTCGATCATTCCGGACTTCATTTCACCAGCCGTGCTGGTGAAGACTGATTTCAGGTTCAAGGTTTTGCCGGCCGAGGCTGGCCCAAAATAAACCACCTTGCAGTGGATTTCCCTGGTTTCAAAGTTGGTAAATGCCATCGATGATTGATCCGTCGCAGGTTTGGAAACTGAGAAAAGCGTTCAGTCGACGTTCTTGATACGAACATCTTCCACTTTTCCGCCAAAAATTTCCAGAAGGTCGCGAGTGGTCTGATGGTTCACGGCGGCTTGGCGCAGATCAGCCTGTTTTGCACGCGTTTCGCGATCACTTTTTTGGGCTAAAGATTCTGGTGCCGGCGACACGCTTGCTCCTGAGTCAGCTTTTTCAATGGCGATCCGGCCCTTGAAACCAAAAAGATCGGAAAATCCCTGCTGCAGTTTAACTTGTTCGTCCTTGTTCAACAGGCAGCGGGCAAATGACGTTTCTTGAACCGTCAGTGAGATCAGTTCCGGGCTGAAGGAGTGGAGGTGTGCATCTTCAAGTTTGCCTGCCTGCAGGGGGCGGTGCTGGCGCCACATGGCAACCAGTTCAGCCCATGTACCGGGAAATGTTGGGGCTGCGGATGCTGCCGATGTTTGCACCAGGGGTTTCGGGGCCGGCGCAGCGGCAGGAGTCATCGCCTGGGCGACGACAACGGCAGGAGCCGCCGTCGTGGGAGGTGATGCCAAGGCACTTGATGCGGTGGCTGGAGTCCCTGAGGCAGTCGCATTCAGAGCACTTCGGTACTGCTGCAGATCGGGCAAACCCGGGTCGAGGCACCATTCGAGGGAGTTGTTTTCAAGAATCCAGCGGTCGAGGGGGCTGCCGTCCATGTCTTGGCGGCAACGCACCAGCATCCGAAAGATCCGGTTCAAATCAAAGGGGGCGGCTGATTTGGCGATACCTTCCAGCTCTTGAATCTCGTTTGAATCCAAGTCCAGTTGGGCCAAGTCCATGGCATTACGACCAAGGTCACGAATGACAAAGGCGTGGCGTGTGAGCTGGGCAACGTCTTCCACCACAGTGACCAGATCGGTGCCAGTTTGTTCGATTCGTTCAATGGTCGCCATCACTTGCATGGGGTCTTTGGCGACCAGAGCACAAAGCAATGCGGTGACCAGTTCGTGGGGGGCTTGCGCGGTGATGCTCTCGCACAATGCGGCAGTCAGTTTGCCGTTGCCGACGGCGATGGCCTGATCAAGAAGGGTCAGGGCGTCGCGCATGGAACCGCGGGCTTCCCGTGCGATGGGGCGCAGCGATCCGGGTTCGTGGGAAAGCCCCTCAAGACGAAGGATCTCTTCAAGGCGTGAAGTAACTGTTTTAGCGGTCATTTTCTGCAGCAAAAAGACCTGACAGCGCGAAAGGATCGTCTGTGGAATTTTTTGCAGCTCGGTGGTTGCAAACAGGAAAACCACATGCGCCGGGGGTTCCTCGAGGGTCTTTAATAGCGCATTGAAAGCGCTCTGGGACAGCATGTGGACTTCATCAATCAGGTAGACTTTGTATGGGGAGCGCTGGGGAACATAGCCGATGGAGTCACGCAACAAGCGGATGTCATCGACGCTGGTGTTCGAGGCGCCGTCGATTTCTAGGACATCCTCGTGATTGCCTGACGTGATCGCGCGGCAGCTCTCGCATTTGCCGCAAGGCGATGGAGTTGGTCCGGCCTCACAGTTCAGGGCTTTGGCATAAAGTCTGGCTGTTGTCGTTTTTCCAACGCCTCTCACGCCAGAGAAAATAACGGCTTGAGGAGTCCTGCCCATCTGAATGGCATTGGCCAAGGCCCTTGCCGTCGTATCCTGCCCGACTAGCTGGTCAAAGGTCTGGGGGCGATATTTTCTGGCCAGAGGCTGATGGGGTGATGGCTTCGTCACGAAATGACCTCAAGAGGCAATGTAACAAGGGGGCCCAGAGTGATAGCTAGATACACCAGATACCTGGAAAAAACCGGTACCGTTGCTACCTTCCGGTCCTGGCGGGGTTCTCGGATCACCACCACCTGGGACCTAGCTATCAGTCTGGACCCCCTTTTCTTCAGCTACTACGAAACGGCCTTACCGGGCAAGGCTTTAGACTTCTTCCAACCCTCAAACCACACCACGAACATGGTTGCCAGGAATGTTGAGGACCAGGTTGCCGCCACAACTCCCACGGCCATGGCCATGGCAAAGTTCCAAATGCTGCCCGTCGCAAAGAAAATGATTCCAAAAAGAGAGAGCAACGTACAAACCGACGTGTTGATGGAACGGCCAAGGGTTTCGTTGATGGCGTTGTTGACGTTTTCACGAAGCGGACGGCGCGGGTGCAGCTCAAGGTTCTCTCGGATCCGGTCGTAAATGACCACGCAGTCGTTCACCGTATAACCCGCGACGGTCAAGAGGGCTGCGATGGATGTCAGGTCGAAGGATCTTTGGGCCAAGACATAGAATCCAAGCACAACCAGGATGTCGACGATCATTTTGACCACAGACCCCGGGGCAAAGCGGATGTCAAAGCGCAGCATGATGTAGAGGACAATCCCGATCAGCGCGTAAACAAGAGATACGGCTCCTTGGGTACGGAGTTCCTTGCCGACTTGGGGGCCAACGTAATCGACACGGAGGATTTCTGGGTTGGCGCTGCTCAAGTCCGTCATCAGGTTGGCTTTGAACTTGTCGGTCCGGGAGTCAACGCTGATGCTTCGTTCGCTGGACATTCCGTTAGCCTGGCTGGCTGCTTTCTTTTCATCGCGGTCAAAGCGGAGGAGGTACTGCTTCTGACCGCCGCCGAGGGCTTGAATGGTCACATCGCTGATTCCCGCCTTGCGTGCGGCGTCTTCGAGATCTGATGAATCAACTGGTTGTGAAAACTTCACTTCGACTTCCGTGCCGCCCGCAAAATCAACGGCCCAATTCATGCCCTTGGTGGAAAGTGTGAACAAGGACACTGCCACAAGCAAGATTGGCAGGCCGATGGCGAGCGGCGCCTTGCTGAGGAAGTTGAATTGGAACGGCTTGTGTTCCTTATGCTCTGCCGAACCACCGAGCCAGATGCGCATGTCGCGCTCGGTTTTGCAGCGTCCGACGATCCAGTCAAACATAAGCCGTGAACAGTACAGCGACGTGAAAAGGGATACGAGCAGACCAAGGAGCAGCGTGATTGCGAAGCCACGGATCGGACCCGAGGAATTGGTTTGCAGCAGGACTGTGGCTGCGATCAGAGATGTTGCGTTGGAATCAACAATCGTCCAGAACACACGCTGGAAACCAAGTTCGAGGGCTTTGCGACCGTTCTTGCCTTCACGTAGTTCCTGGCGGATCCGTTCATTGATCAAGACGTTGGCATCCACTGCCATGCCGAGGGTCAAGATGAAACCGGCGATGCCAGGAAGTGACAGTGAAAAATTGAACATCGCCATGAGGGCGAGAAGGAAAATCCCGTTCAGCAGTAGCGCCAGCGATGCGATGAGGCCCGGACGCCGATAGTAGAATAGGAGGAATCCGAACACGAAGAACAGTCCAACTGCAGTGGCACGAATACCCTGACTCGCCAACTCAGGTCCCAGACTTGCGCCGACCTGACGTTCTTCGAGAACTTTGATGGTAGCGGGCAATGCACCCGATTTCAGGATCAGCGAAAGCTGATTCGCTTCCTCAATAATTTTTTCGTAGCCCGTGCCCGAGCCCAAGGTGATCTGGGCGCTGCCGCCGGAGATTTTCTGTTGGATCACCGGGGCAGATTGGATCACATCGTCCAAGACAATTGCCATACGGTGTTTGACGTTTGCGCCGGTGATGTTTTCGAAGCGTTTTCCGCCCGGGCCCGTAAACTGCATTGAAACCACGGGACGCTGGTCTAGTTGGGAATTGTCGACTGTGACAAACGCATCGAGTACATCTTCGCCGGTCAGTTCCGTTGCTGCTTTAACAACGTAAGAGCGGTAACGGGTTTTTCCGCCGGCCAGGACTTCCTCGCTGAAAAGGAGTTCTTTGTCTGCGGGGATGAGGCCCTTTGTCAGAGTGACAATGGCAGCACGGTCTTCAGATGCAAGCGCATAGCCTGCCATGTCGCGTTCGGCTTTGATGTTCTCGGGGAGTTTTCCTACGATCGAGGCGAAGCCGTTGAAATCATCGTCTACGATCTTGAATTTCAATTGCGCTGTGCGCCCAAGAAATTCCTTGGCTTTCTCTGGATCTTTGAAGCCAGGAAGTTGGACCAGGACCGAATTATCCGCACGACGGCTGATAATCGGTTCTGCAACACCCCATTTGTCGACCCGGGAGCGCACGACCCGTTCGGCCTGGTCGATCGCGGCAGCCTTGATGTCTTTGATGCGGTCTTCGATGAAAGAGAACTCAACGGTATTGCCCGAAATATTGCCTTCCTGCTTTAGTCCACGAAAGGCTTCGCTGAAGGCAGTCTTGAACTTCTCGGGGTCTGTGCCTGGTGCAACTTCAACATGTAGTTTGGCCTGTCCCTTGACCACATAACTGGTCTGGACAGCCATTCCTTTTTCTTTGGCCCAGTCGGGGAGTTCGGTTCCAATCCGGCCAAGCTTGTTTTCGACGGCTTCCGTGGTGTCGACGCCCAGAACCAATTGGACGCCGCCTTGAAGGTCCAGCCCCAGATTCACATAAGAAGCTGGCAGCCACTTTGGCAGCTTAGCTTTTACTGCAGCCGGGTCGTTTCTGACGTCCGGAGGCAGAGAGAAGTAGACGACAGATGGGACGCCGGCCAACAGGCCAAGCACTGTAAGAACACTTACAAAGATCAATCGGAAACGCATCTGGTTCATAGGGGGGTCAGCTCCTCAATTCCACAGTAAGCATCAGCTGTAACAATCGAATAGCAAGGACAATATCAGAGATTTGCAGGATGACGCTATGGGACTTGCGCAGGATTTGCCCAAAAAAACAAAACGCCCCGGCTTTTGGCCAGGGCGTTTTTTCCGGGATTGCCGGAGATCGGCTTACTTGTGGTCCATACCGTGAGCAGCGCCTTCAGCAGCCGGAGCAGCAGCTGGAGCGGCTTCAGCAGCCGGAGCAGCAGCTTCTTTCTTAGCAGCCTTCTTGACTTTCTTCTTGGAGTGCTTCTTGCCTTCGTGGTGTGTTGCAGCCGGAGCAACTTCAGCAGCCGGAGCAGTTTCAGCAGCCGGAGCGGCAGCTTCGTTAGCAAATGCAGGAGCAGACAGAGCGATCATGGCAGCAGCGAGGATAACGTTCTTCATTTTCGAACTCCTTGGAACGAATATTCGCCACGACATCGGTTTCACCCGAACACCGGGGATGCTGACGGAAGTGGCAAGCCAGTAAAAAACACTATTTTTACTAAAGCAGCATCCTCGCGACTCGTCAATAGCCGTCAAACCAGTGTCGCATCCGGCCGCAGAAATCTTATCGTTGCCTGTTCTTACAGTTCTGATATCTTCCTGCCCTCGAGTTTCCTGTGGAGAGATGGCCGAGTGGTTGAAGGCGCACGCCTGGAAAGCGTGTAGGGTGTAACAGCTCTCGTGGGTTCGAATCCCACTCTCTCCGCCACACCACAACACACTACAGCGCGGATATTCGGCGCTCATTTTTAGCCGAAATTTCCCCATGACCCTGCTGGTTGTGGGTTTTTTTGTACCCGGGAAGGCCACTAGCCATTGGTTCGTGCGCCAATTTTTTGACTGCAAGCAAAGCCGAGCGGAACGATTCTGCCTGATTGTTAGGCACCGGCACGAGCTTTCTCAAAAATTTTGCCCAAGCGAATTCTTGAAACGGACGGTCAAGATCCTTGTAACAGCCTTCTTCCCGGAGGAGCCATGCCAGGCTGCGATGCCGATCGTCCCTCACCCCCTTCAGGCGTTGCGGCAAATCTCTTGGTTTGATTGGTGCGTCCTTTTCATCGAATAAATAGACCCAATCGCGTTTCTGCATGGTTTTCCAAAAATCGCTTTCTGATGATTCCGACAAATCTCCCAGAGTTTTTGCTGGAGCCTTTGCTGGCATAACACCGCGGGATTCGAGTTCAAGGAGTGCATAGCTGACGTGATGGCCGTCGATGAGGTGAACACGCCCCTTTGGTCCGAGGGTAATCGAAATGGGATGTTCCTCCAGATACTCCCGGCGTTCTTGTTCTGTCATCGCCTCGAGTCCAGCTGCGCGGATGCGCGCCTCGGCAACCCCGATTGTCATTTGTCCTGGCCGGATATTTGACAGTGAAATCCATTCGAGCGGAGCTGCTCCAGCGCGCGTCGTTCGCGGGGTAAAGGCTGCAACCAAAGTCGCACTTAAAATTATGGTTTTTAACAAGTTCAAAGTTCAACCCCCGCAGTGCACTAATGGCTTCTTGCGATGAATGTTATCCGAATCTGGCTTTTTTTAAAATCTGCCAAGTGTCATGGTTGCGGCCGCAGCTTGTTTCCCAGGCTTGCGAACCGCTACAATTAAAGGATTCAACGATCCATTCGAGGCCCCAATCAATGAATTTAAAATTGCACTTTAGAGCGACGGCACTGATCGTAACCGTGTTGCTCATTGTCTCCTGCAAGAGTCGCACCCAGGTGGCCTCTACAAAATCCGCCAGACTTCCCCCGGTGCTTGCCTCTTTGCGTGCAGGATGCGCCGGTGCGAGCTGCCATGGCGTGGTGTCAAAGGCAATCATGACAAGGTGGCAGCGGGAAACGCAGGCGGTGAACGACTGCCTTGTGAAAAACGGTCTGAAGCAAGGCGCGTTGCTTGCCGCTCAGAATCCCGAAAACTTGTCTGAATGTTTCGAGGACTATCCGCAGGGTGCGGGCCTCTTCCGGACGTATTATCGCGCCCAGGACTTCGATGGGCTTTTGAGAAAAGCCAAGCGGTCGGATGCCGATATCAATTACTTCCGATCGATGTCGATGCCAAATCCAGACAACGCAAACCGAGAGCAACTGGAATTTTCAAAGGATGAAGCCAAGCTTTGGGCGAACATTCAATGGTTCGTATCCCCGGAGGGGGTCGCGGCAATCGATAATTTGGCAGACGAAGACTTGGCGTCAAAAACCTGCATGTCGGACCGTATTTCCCGATCTCTGGTGGCGCACATTACAGAAAAATCGGCGAGTCCGTTCGCCAATTGGTGGTCGCGTAAAAATGTTGAAAACCAGCTTTCGATGTTCGCTTGCCCTGATCAACGCAACGGAGCCTACAATCCGGCGGTCGATTGCTTCAAATCCTTTGGTCAGCCGGTTGATATCGCGGCGGCACAATCTTCTGGTGATGGCGAATCGCCATTTCGGATCCTGAGCCTGCGGGATATGCCATCGGAAACTTATTATTGGATGCGTGTCTCGCCCGACGGGCGATTTGTCGGGAACGGCAGTTCCGAGGATCTGGATCCGGCAGGCGGCGGTTTCGAAGGGTTTATTGACGACCTTGCAACACCGAACCGGCGCATCCTGATTCGCGCAAAGTACGATCCTGGTTTTACGCCTGACAACGAATGGTTCATGTATCAAGGGGCCAACGGCGATCATGCCCAAGCTGCTTTTTGTCGGATGAGTGCCTTGTCGAGCCTCAACAAGATTGTGCCATTGCCGCCCGTCTGCCTTGGAAAGACCGAAAAGGATGGCAGCCACATTCACCTTTACCAGAGCATTGGAGCCGACCCTGAAGGTGGTCCGTATGTCATCGCCCAGGGGGGGTGGGAAAATGACAACGGAGGCAATTCGGCCAGCGGTGGAAGGCTCGTGTTCAATACCAATCCGCTGGTAAAACAAGGAAAGAACAATCTGAATCTTTTTGTTTTCGATGGTGCAGCATCAGGGCTGGCCGAAAGCATGACGTTTATGAACGAAGGCGATTGGGTTGTCTCGCCATCTACCAGGTTGGTTGTTGGGCGTTACGGTCAGGGATCTTCCCAGCAGCATGGATACAGGATTCACTTGTTGAACATCCAATCCGACGGCGCCAAAAAGGCGGGATATTCGGTGAGTCAGAAAGTCGTTGGTGAAATTTGCAATGTGGAGCCAGACTCTCTTCTCCCTTCGTTCCGTGGTGGCAAGGTTCAAATCTCTCTCGACGACCGTTTCCTGGGTACGCACAGGTACAACGCCACGGAAGGCACGGAGCTTGGCGCAGGATCCTCAGATATCCTTCTTTATGACACCTTGACCGGTAATTCCATGCAGGTGACCAATATGCCCAAGGGCATGTATGCGCTGTATCCGTCATGGCGTTCTGATGGCTGGGTTTATTTTCTTGTGAGGGATCGCAGGGCAAACGCCGGCAAGGATTATGTCGCCGCAACGAATGCCGCGCATTGGTTGGCCCAGCAGCCTGGCTCTAATATCGAGATCGTTGACGACAACAAGTTTGAGTCGGGAGAATGAGCGCCATGCGTGTTTTCCGGTTTGGATCATTGATCCATTTTTCTTTTTTGGCCGGCGTCACTGGAATTGCAGGCACAGGAATCTTAGGCTTTGGAATGCTCGGCGGCTGCAAGATGCGGCAGAGTGTCCCGTCCAGTCACGTCCGCGCGGCAAATGCCCCGCGTCCGGATAATGCGACTTTGGCCATGTTTGATCGCTACTGTTCCGGATGCCACGCGGCTTACGGTGGCGGAGGCGACGCCGCATGGCGTGCAATCAGCAGTGATGCGTCGGAGATTGCTTCACGTTTGGATTGGGATGCAGCGGCCAAGGATCACATGATGCCACCGCCGGATTCTGATCAGAATGCAGACCTCGCCCGCGCGCCTGGTGACCGCGAAAAAATGCGTGCTGCAGTCAATGCTGCCCGTGGTGGCGGCATCGCCACGGATTTGCCACTGGACCGCATTCAGTTGCCGGCCGGCTTTAAAATCAGCGTTTGGGCTGTGGTCCCTGGGGCACGCTCCATGACCATGGGCGATGATGGAACGGTCTACGTTGGGTCGGGTGGACTCGGTGGACGTCATAAAAAAGTTTACGCAGTGCAAGACAAAGATCGCAATGGAACTGGCGAAAGCGTCACCGTCATACGGGACTTTGAAAAAACAGATTCCGGAGACGATCTGGCGGTCCCCAACGGAGTGGCATTCAGAAACGGTGCTCTCTATGTCGGATTGGTCAATCGCATCCTGCGGTTTGACCGGATTGCGTCCACTTTTGCGCAAAATCCAGGTCCTGCAATCGAGGGCGTTCGCTTTCCGGACGAGGGTTATCACGGTTGGAAGTTCATCGGCTTTGGACCGGACGGGCGTATGTATGTCCCCGTCGGCGCGGACGGCAACATGACATCCGATCCAGATGAATACGCGCTGATATACAGGCTCAGTGAAGACCTCACGAGCAAGGAAGTTTTCGCCAAAGGGGTGCGCAACTCTGTCGGTTTCGATTGGCATCCTGAAACAGGCGAGATGTGGTTCACCGACAATGGTCGTGACAATCTCAAAATCGGCAATCAAGGTTCCGATGATATTCCGCCGGATGAACTAAACCGGGCGCCACGTGCCGGGATGAATTTTGGTCATCCGTTTTGTCATGGTGGTGACATTCCAGAGCCTGATGCACAGTACGCAAGATACGGGAGCTGCAGTGATGCAACGCCTCCGGTTCAGAAATTGGGTCCGCACGTTGCAGCCTTGGGAATGCGTTTTTATACGGGCAGCAATTTCCCGCAGGAATTCCGTAATCAGGTTTTCATCGCCGAGCATGGATCCTGGAATCGTTCCAAGCGGATCGGATACCGGGTCTCTTTGGTCCGTCTGGATGGAAACCAAGCGGTCTCGTATGAGGATTTTGCTTCCGGATGGTTGTCCGCAGACGGAGACCGCTGGGGCCGTCCCGTTGATGTTCAAGTCGCTCCGGATGGTGCCATGCTCGTATCCGACGACATGGCGGGCGTGATTTACCGGATTACCTACGAGCCGTAAACGCACATGGTCCAATCTATCTCGGGGTACATGGGGTTGGTGCTTGCCAGCCGAGGAATCCATTTTTAATCCGTCATCCTTCGCTGCGCTCAGGATGACGGATGCCTCGTCATTCCGAGGCCGTAGGCCGAAGAATCCTTTCCCCAAGGCGGAGGAAAGGATCCTTCGCTAACGCTCAGGATGACGGGGTTTAGGAAAGGATCCTTCGCTAACGCTCAGGATGACGGGGTTTAGGAAAGGATCCTTCGCTAACGCTCAGGATGACGGGGTTTAGGAAAGGATCCTTCGCTAACGCTCAGGATGACGAGACGCCGTTCAGGATGACGAGACGCCGTTCAGGATGACGGAGAGCCGTTAATAAAGAAGGAGAAGGATGATGGCAAGGCCGGCTCGGTAAACCATGAACCAGAAGAAACCATTGGTCCGGATGAACTTCATCAAGAAGCGGATTGCAAAACATCCGGATGCGAAAGAGACCAGAGTCCCCACATAAAGGACTGGATTGCCCAAGTGCTGGGAGATCTCCCGCATTTCAAGCAGGGCCGCACCGAACATGGCGGGAGTGCCCAGAAGAAACGAAAATCGGGCGGCATCACTCCGGGCGAAACCAAGAAAGCGTCCGGTAATGATTGTGGATCCACTGCGCGAGACTCCGGGGATCAGAGACAGGGCTTGGGCGCTGCCAATGATGATTCCGTCTTTTATCGTCAGTTGCTCGAGGTGGCGTGACGACGGGCGGGTCTTGTCGGACCACCAGAGCAGAACCCCGACCAGAGCCAGTGGTAGGATGACTATTTGGGGGTGATGAAGTTTTTCTTCAATGATGCGATGAAATTTCAGGCCGATGATACCCGCGGGGACTGATCCAAGGATAATAGCCGGAAACAAGACATCCGAACCAAAGGATTTGGTGCCTGAAGACACACGGCGTGCAAGAGACCGCCCCATGGCGAGCCAATCGTTGAAAAAATAGACCAGTACGGCCATGACCGTGCCAATGTGCAGGGCGACGTTGATGGCCAGGGGCAACGGCTTGCCTGACATCAATTCCGAAACAACGATGAGATGTGCAGAGCTGGAGACGGGGAGTAATTCCGTCAGGCCTTGAACCAGGCCCAGGACGACTCCCAGAATTAAATCTTGATTCATGGTGTTTTCGCTTCTTGACTGGATGTTTGAGAGGAATCTTAATATGGAGTGGGCTACGAGTCGAGGTCCCATGAGGAGGTGTCATGTCCCAAGTGATCGTTACTGATGATGTTTTGAACATCAAGCGTGAAGAATCAAAGCGTCAGGAACACAAGATCGACCGCGAGTCGGCGTTTGCCCATTGGCGTCGCAATGACATCACGGGGCGTGATCCGGTGGCCGCTGTGATTGGCGTGCTGGCAACACCAGTGGTCTTGTTTTGGTCGTTGATTGCAGGATGCATCACGTTTTCATTTACAGTGTTGGTCGGCGTATTCAAAATCTTGGGCAAGCTTTTTCGCTGAAATTTGATGAAAAAAAGAAGGGCGGCCTCCTTGGCCACCCTCTTTTTTATTCTTTATATTTTCGCTTTTTCCAGTGCAACCGGTAAGTTTTTTTTGATCAGTTCGATGATGGCATTGACCTCTTCGGGAGTTGGTTTACCCGTTTTGCGATAGATCAGTTCGCCTTTCTGATTCAGGATGATGAAATTGTAGGCATCATCTTTCAGGCCCCACTCCTTCACCAGATATTTGGTGAAATCCTTTGCATAAGTCGTCGTCGGGAACTTCTTTTGCTTTGCAGAGAGGGTGATGCCAATCATGAAATTAGGCAGTGCGGTTGCCTTCATGTTGACGATGGCCGATGAGTCCACTTGTCCTATCTTGAACTTTTGGGCATCAAGGGCGTCTTCAAGGGCCTCGCCATCGCTCCGCTCGTCAGGGTCGACGTAGAAAATGAGGTGAATCCTGCCGAGGTAATTCCGGTAGTCCCAGGGGGTGCCATCAAGTGTCCCGCCATTTTCCCCTTCGAGGCGCAGTTCTGGCGGTTTCGAACCTTCTCTCAGCAATTCGCCGGGCGCATCGCCCGCAACGGCACCATTGCTGAATGAAAGGGCAAGGCCAATCATCAGCCCGGTGATCCGGAAAATTAGCTGGCAACCCATGGCGGCTTCTCCTTCAAGGTCCAAACGGGATGATCGGGACGGGTTTAGGTAACAAGTGTCCCAGATGAGTAGATCGGAATCCAGCCGATTAATTTGATGAATCGCCAAATTGGTCGCCTTTGGTCTGAAGTTCCAGAAGTTTAAAAAGGCAGACCGAACCTTGATCAGGGTCTGAAAAAGCGAGTGATTTAAGAAGTTGAAGGATTCCTGCCGATTCCATAAGAAGGACTACAGAAGTCCACGGGAGTGATTCATTTGAAGAACAGAAGCGGCGAAAAAATTATGGCAAAGCCAACGGTGAAGGCGGCCTCATTGCAGGCGCGTCACCAGGATATTTCGCCGGACACCGAACCTGCACAGGTTGGGCGTGTCCCGTCCAGCCGCAGGGAGATGACATCCAGTTCAGCGGTCTTGGAAGGGGTTTTGGAATCTGTCTCTGGTACCAAGCTCCTTATTTGCATTCGCGGGTATCCAGATCCTGACAACATAGGATCTTCTTTGGCCCTGCAGTGGCTGGCACGCCAACATGGAATCGAGTCACGGATCATTCACTTCGAGGAAATTTCGCATCACGAAAACCGGGCTTTGGTCAAAAAGCTCGATATCGAACTCGACGAGTGGCACGATAATTTCGATTGTTCGAAGTTTGACTACTATGCGATCACAGATTCGCAGACGGCAGAACTTCCGATCAAGCTGCCGCCAACGTGTCAGCTGCTGGCGTTCGTGGATCACCACAAACCCCTGGGCAACATCCAAGGCAAGTTTGTCGATATTCGAGAGAACTCGGGGTCGACTTCTGCGATTTTTGCCGAATACCTCATGGAAAGTCCCAATCAATTTGGGGGGTCATCCCCGGAAGTGACCAAGATTGCGACCGCGCTGATGCACGGCATCCGGTCCGATACGGACAACTTCGTTAATGCCACCATGATTGATTACCGCGCGAGCGAGTTCCTTTCCAACTTCGTTGACAAGGACCTTCTGGCACTGATTTCGCGGCAGTCCATTCCAGCAAAGACAATGGATTTGACCCAGATTGCCCTTCAGAGAAAGGACATCCGGAGTACCTTCATGTTCTCCGGGGTTGGCTTCGTGCGGGACGAGGACCGTGATGGAATTGGTCAATGTGCGGACTATTTATTGCACCGAGAAGGCATTGAAACGGTGATCGTTTATGGTGTGGTCGGCAATGAATACATTGACGGGTCCTTGCGGACGAAGTCTCATACCCTCGATCCAGACAAGTGGTTGAAGGATGTTTTTGGTCAGGACAGCGATGGAAATTATTATGGCGGTGGCCGCAAGGATAAAGGCGGGTTTCAGATTCCGCTGGGATTTTTTGCAAGCTGCTCCGACAAGGAATTGCTCTGGATTCTGATTAAGAAGACGATTGACGAGCTTTTCTACGACAAGATTGGTATCGAAGGGAAATCTTCGATGGATGGTGAGGGCGGCTGATCGGTTCCTGAATTTATCCGTTCAGCTCCGGCGATCTTTTACCTGTGATGCAATCCAGTCGAGAAATTTTTGGCTGCCGCCGGTCAAAGGAAGCGCGACGACGCATGGGTTGTCCGATGGATGGCGGGTGGTGATGAAAGATGTGAGGTCTGAAATCCTCTCCTCGGTTGTTTTGAAGACGATGACGACTTCCTGGTCTTCATGAACCTGTCCCTGCCATTCATAAACGGACGTCATTCCAGGAATGATGTTGCAGCATGCTGCAAGTCCGGACTTAATCGCGCTGTGCGCCAGTTTCAGTGCCGTGTCAGCGTCAGGCGCGGTGGCATAGACAAAACTTGTGCTTTTCATAGCAAGGATTTCCTAAAAATTTATTGTAACATTTTCAGAAGGAAAGCAGATTCAATCCAGTGGAAACTAAAAGATTCCTGGGAGAATTATTATGAGTGACTCTGATCGCGATCGTTTTCTCGGTGGAATTAAATCTCTGATCACCAGGCTTGGTGAAGATCCCGATCGCGAGGGTCTGGTGAAAACTCCGGAACGGTTTCTGCGCAGTTTGGAATTTCTTACGTCTGGTTACAAGGCCGACATTCCAAAAATCATGAACAATGCAGTGTTCCATGAAACCTACAATGACATGGTGATCGTTCGGGATATTGAATTATACAGCCTTTGCGAGCATCACATTCTGCCGTTTCACGGGCGATGTCACGTTGGCTACATTCCGAATGGCAAGGTGGTCGGGCTTTCGAAAATACCGCGCATTGTCGATGCGTTCGCACGTCGTTTGCAGGTTCAAGAACGGCTGACCAGTGAAATTTCTGCGGCATTGCAAAACCATTTGCAGCCAAAGGGAGTAGGGGTCGTTATCGAAGCGTATCATTTTTGCATGATGATGCGTGGTGTGGAGAAACAGAATTCGTACACAATGACCAGCTCCATGCTCGGCGCGTTCCAGGAGATGTCCACCCGGTCCGAATTTTTGACTTTGATTCATAGCCAGCGGAGCCGTTAAAAGCTCAGAAGTCAGGGGAGCGATGGCGGCGCGACACATCTATACCTATGTTAATCCAGTGCGCGAGCGCGACATGGAATCGGCGTGTAAGGTTCTTGCTGACGGTGGGGTCATCGCCTTACCAACCGAAACCAGCTGGTGTTTTGTCTGTGATGCCGATAGCCCAAAGGGCCTTGAACGAATCCGCAAGTTGAAGCCTGGGCACCCGAAGGACAGACCTTTCAGCCTCATGTGTGCCTCGATTTCGGCTGCTGCTGATGTCGTCAACATCGACAACAACATTTACCCTTACTTGAAAAAGACGTTGCCGGGACCTTATACGGTGATTCTAGATCGCAACAGGAGCCTGCCAAGGTTGATCCACGATCGCCGGCGCGAGGTGGGGATCCGGATCCCGGATTCGGTTCTTGTCCGCGAATTGTTGGAGCGCTATGGGCGGATTTTGGCCGCAGCAACGGTGCCTTCTCTCGCGCTGAACGCCAATGGATACAGTGAACAACATTTGCCTCGATTTGGGCACGAAGTGCTTGAGGCCTTCGGGCATGGGGTTGATTTAATCCTTGATCTGGGGGATGAGGTTCCGGGAGTGGAAACCACCGTCATTGATTGCACCGCCGAGGTGCCGACTGTGGTTCGCCAGGGCGCGGGAGATCCAGCGCCGTTTACCGGGGCGTGGCAAAAGTGAATCAGGATGATCATGAACAAGATTCGGTTGGTGCGCCCGTGCGCGGTGTCACGGTCATTGACGCTGGAACCATGGAATATGGTTTGGCTTGGAGCCTGCAGAAACGCCTGCACGCCAGATGCGTTGCGGGAAACGGCCAAGCATTTTTGATGCTGGTCGAGCATCCACCGGTGATCACCATGGGCAAGAATTCCAGTGAAAAATTTTTGTTGGCTGGCGAAGCCTGGTTGTCAAAGGTAGGGGTCAGCATCTATCGCAGCGACCGCGGTGGAGAGGCAACAGCCCACAATCCTGGTCAATTGGTCGTTTATCCTGTCATTCCATTGGCTTTGTTCGGGTTAGGGGCCCGGGCCTACATACATAGGCTTGAGGCCGCCGTGATCCATACGCTGGCTACATTCGGTGTTTCGTCACACCGTGATCCGGACCACCCCGGAGTCTGGGTCGGTAACAACAAGATATGTGCCGTGGGAACCCGCATCAAGGATCGGGCAACGATGCACGGGATTGCCCTCAATGTGACAAACGACCTAGGTATTTTTGGGTTGATTGTTCCCTGCGGGATTGCGGGCAGAAGTGTTATCAGCCTTGCTCAAGTGTTAGGCACAACGCCGGATATCCATAGGGTAAAAAAGGAATTCATCAACACCTTCGCCACCTTGTTTGAATGTCAGGTGTCGTCAGCGTCTGTGGATGAATTTTAATCTTTGATCGCTTGCTTGCAGCCAGTGCCTTCCGGATCTATCATTTCAAAATGACCCTTCCACTGCACACAAAAATCCTGCGCACTCCCGTTGAATTCGCCGGAACCGACTACGAGATCGCGACCGGAATGGATACGGTATTAAATACCGGGTTCAATGCCGGATTGAAAAAATGCTGCGTCAAGTCCACGAACCTGCATGCACGCCACAACCAGATGGTGGCCTGCAGTGATTGCAAGCAGGTGCTCAAGTTTTTTCGTGAAGCACGGCCAATGCAAAACTATCTGAAATTTTGTGCGACCAGCCGGCGCCAGGTCAGCACGGGCTTGGTTGGCGACTATTTCGTGGTCGCTTTTTCCTTTTGACGGTCCGGTGCCTTGTCTTCTTTTTTACCGTCGGCTTTCTCTTTCCGGTCCAATTTGGCGTAACTGTGAAGATAGTTGAATGCAGTCAAAAGTTGATTGTCCGAACGCATTGGCTCTGGCCACTGGTCAATCCACTGCGCCAACCCTTGAGATTTTGCCAGGTCGCTCAGGTCACTGCTCTCAATGTGCCGTTCGAGGTCGGATTCTTTGCGAATGCCCTCCGGACGGTCGCTTTTCGGTTTATTGGCTGGAGCCTCGTCGGCTGCCTTTAAGGGAACGACGATGTCTGGAGTGATTCCCTTGGCCTGAATCGAACGGTCCTTTGGGGTGTAATACCGTGCGATAGTAAGTTTCAGGGCCGAGCCATCGGGCAAAGGTAGGATGGTTTGAACGGAACCCTTGCCAAATGTTGTTGTGCCCATGATCAATGCGCGTTCGTGATCTTGCAGGGCGCCAGCAACAATTTCTGAGGCACTTGCCGATCCACCATTGACGAGAACGACGATTGGGAAGCCCGAGAAGGTATTCCGCTTCCTGGCAAATTCCCTTTCGACACGGTCCTTGTCGCGACCCAGGGTGGAAACAATCAGACCGCTTTCGATAAATAAGTCTGACACCTGCACTGCTTGATCCAAAAGACCACCCGGGTTGTCGCGTAAATCCAAGATCAGTCCAGAAAGTTCGTCTTTTGATTTGAAGTTCTTGACGATTGTGGCGAGTTCGTCGCCAGTGCCTTCTTGAAAACTCGAGATTCGGACATAACCAAATTTTGGAGCGAGGCTCTGCCCGCGGACTGACTTGACCCGGATGATTTCGCGGACCAGTTCAATGGTAATTGGTTCGGTGATATTTTGGCGGCGGATCTTCAGCTTGAGTTTTGAGCCTGGTTCACCACGCATCCGGTCGACGGCATCATCATTCTTGAGGTTGGTCACCACATGGCCTTCGATCTCAATGATTTCGTCGCCCGATTTGATTCCGCCTCTTGCCGCAGGCGTGTCTTCAATCGGCGAGACCACGATCAATTTCCCTTTTTCCTGGGACACGATGACACCCACGCCCCCGAATTTACCCTGTGTATCAATGGTGAGTTGTTCAAAGGCCTTGGGCGGCATCAGCATTGTGTGTGGATCCAATTGGTCCACCATGCCCTTGAGTGCATTTTGAACGAGGGCCGGCTCTTTTACTTTGCTTTCATCGACGTACATCGTTTCGAGGTAATGAAGTCCACGAGCCAACGTTTCAAGGGACTTGTATTTTTCATCGGCCGCAATCTCTGGAGCCGTCTGGGCTGCCATTCCCGTGGCTGCGGAAAGCAGGACCGAGGAAGTCAGTATTTTTATTGTGGTGCTCATGGGCGTTCTCATCGGCTTAGTCATCAGCTTGTTCATTTTTTTAGCGGGCCTTAGATTTGGCGATCATCCGTTTCATTTCGACGATACGGCGCGTGTCGTCTTCTGTCAGTGATTCGTTTTTTTCGTATCCGTCCAATGCAGCCTTTGCGGCGGTGAGCTTATTTTCTTTGACCAGGATCCGGACCATACCCTCGACTGGTTCTGGGCATCGCGCGCATGCAGCTTTTGCCGTTTCCAGCTTGTCAATTGCCAGTCGATTGCGATGGGTGCTTTCCAGAATTCGGGCCATTTTAAGCAGCGTCATGAAGTTCGTCGGATTCTCTTCGAGGGCCCGGCCATACCAGCGTTCGGCTCGAACGGAATCACCCGACAACTCCGCAATCAGGCCCATGTTGTGGAACAGCCTTTCCCGGTACCGGTAAGACTTTGCGGCGGGCGACTTGATGGTTTCATTGAGCAGCCTTGTGGCCTTTGAATGTTGTCCGCCTTGGATGTAGGCGGAGCTTAAATTAAGAACGTAAGTCATGTTTTCTGGTTGGATCTGATGAGCCTTTTCCAGTGTCTCGGCCGCCTTCTGGTTATTGCGCAGAGACAACTGTATCAGTCCGTGCAGGTTCAGAACTTCCGGATTGGCCGGGTATTCTTCCATCAGGGCCCGGACCTCTTTGAGGGCTTGGGCAGGATTTCCGCTATCGAGCGAATTCGTCACGATTTGCTTTTTGGTTTCGAGTTTGTCTGTGGTCGGGCTCTCTTCGCGGTCCAGGGACTGGCAGCCGGGAAGGGAGGTTGCTGTGATAAATATCATTAAAATCAGATATTTAAATGTTTCTTGGAAGCAGCGGGATGGCATTGTGGGGCCTCCTTCAAAAACCGGACGGTTCGGTTTAGGGATATTGTCTTGCCGAGGGTCCTGCGGGGTGGCATTCAATGGTTTAGCCACCACGCCGACTTGGGCTCTGATCAACGGGCGATCGAGAATCTCAGGCGCAATGATAACATGGATCAGCCGATGAGCGACCACACGATTTCCGCCAAGACCCCGGCGACCCCGCCGGATGTGAAGATTTTTCGAGCACAGCTTGGGGAGATACTGAAAAAGGGCCGTGAAAATGCTGGCATGAGCCAGGAAGCGGTGGCCCAGGTCACGAGGATCACGGGCACCTTTGTCGCAGCCCTTGAATCAGGCCATTTCGAAAAGCTGCCTGGTGCCGTTTTTGGTCGTGGGTTTGTTCGGAGCATCGCACGGGTTCTTAGCCTCGATGCCGAGGAATTGTCGCAGCTCTACACCCAGTGTTGGGTGCCTGCCGAAATCGAAAAAAATCTCAAGGTGGGTCATGGTCAGGGTGGGATTCCCCACCGAATGCCGGCTCGTCGACGGAATGTATTTGATATCGGCAACTTGATCAAGAACACGCCCGTTGTGAACTTGAATATCAGCGGCGGCAAGTCCGTGGCCCTGCTCGTAGCCGTTCCCTTGCTTGCTCTGGTGGTCGCGGCGATCACTGCGGGTGTCAAGCGCAACAATCAAAATCTCGCGGTAAAAAAAGCCCCTGTCACGGAAATCGTCGAGCAGCCAGCTGCTCCGGCTGAGGTTCCAGTTCCCGCAGGAGTTTCAGGGCGTGCAAACGAGGAAATCGCAACCAAGCCGGTCGTTGAAGAACCGGCCCTCCAAGTTCAGAGCGAGAAGGCCAACTTCGAGCATGTTCTGGAACTTGTGGTGATCGAACCAGTGAAAATCAAATTGACCGCTGACAACAACGCGCCGTCGGCACGTCAGCTAAAGCCGGATGCTTATCGGTACACCTTCACCGACCGGGCCGAATTGACAGTCTACGACGCCGCCGCTGTCGAGGTTGCATTTAACGGAAGAAGCTTGGGATCGTTGGGCGCAAAAGGGCGCATCCGGCGGCTGATTTTTCAGTCAGGCAACCCGGAATCGGCGTCCAATAATCCGGTTGGCGAAACTGCAAAAAAACTCTGAATTTAACCGGCGATGCTGGCATTTCCGCGGGTGGGCCAAGCATTTAGTTTTTCACCGGTGCGTTTCTCCTTATCAAGACGTGGACGGCGGCCCTAAAGGCCTTTTGAATCCTGCCGAAGCATATAGAGCAAGTCAGTGATGCCTTGCACGTGATGCGATGCCGGAACAGGTCGGTTGTTGACCTGCACGGAGATGGATAAGGGGTTCGCCCCTGGAAGAGCGCCGGCCAAGGATTGGCCCGATTGCCAAGAGGGCAGTTGACAGGGTCTCCATACCGCAAGCATCTCGAAAGTGCCTGATAGCGATGACTGGTCCCATGACGTTAAAAACAATTGTTGAGACCGCAGAACTGGAAGCCTTCCGGCTGGCTTTGTTTTCGGCTGGCAAAAAGCTGGCGTTTGTTCCGACCATGGGCGCCCTGCACGACGGCCACATTTCTCTCGTCAAACAAGCACGCCAGACCGCTGATGCGGTGATTGTCAGTATCTTTGTCAACCCCACCCAGTTCGGCCCCGGGGAAGATTTCAACCGGTATCCACGCACCCTGACCGAGGACGCAAAAAAACTTGCGGAAGCAGGTTGCGACGCCGTATTTCTGCCAAACATTGCGACCATCTATCCCGAGGGATTTCAGACTTGGGTTCGAAATGAGCCCCTTGAAAACCAGCTTTGCGGCGCCTCTCGCCCTGGGCACTTTCGGGGAGTCCTGACGGTCGTGCTGAAGTTGTTCAATCTGGTCCGCCCGGAGTTGGCTCTCTTTGGAAAGAAAGATTATCAGCAGTGGCGCTTGATTGAAAAAATGGCGGCCGATTTGAATGTTCCCTTGAAAGTCATCGGAAGTGAAACGGTCCGTGAGCCTGACGGCCTGGCGATGAGTAGCCGCAACCGGTATTTGAAACCAGAGGAACGGGCCATGGCGGTTGCGATATCGAGGGGACTCAAGGCAGCGGTGGAGAAATATAAGGCGGGTGAGACCAATGCTGCCAGCCTGACCGGAATTGTGGCCAAGGAAATGGCTTCGCAGCCGGCCATCAAGGTCGAGTACCTGACCATTTGTGACCAGATGTCACTGGCTCCGGTGGGTGAATCCGTGAAAGGGCCAGCCGTCATCTTATTGGCGGCCCAGTTGGGGACTCTGCGATTGATTGATAACATGGAATTGAACCCGGCCGGCTGAACAACTCGGTGGATCCATGGCGCCCCTGCTTACTGCAATTCAATGGCTACGCTTGATCTGGTGGATCCGTATACCAGTGCGCTGGTGGGTGCAGGCCAAAGTTCTGCCCAAGAACCCGCTGAAAGAAGCGGGGATTGACCCAAGCAAACCAGTTTGTTTCGTCACGCCAACGGGATCATTGACCGATCTGGTGGTGATTGATGAGCAGTGCCGTCTGGCTGGTTTGCCTCGACCGCGGGTTCCGGTGTCGGCCCTGCTTCAACAGGCACCGGGTCGTGTCAGTGCGGCCCATCTTTTCCTGAGCAGCCTCAAGTTGTTTCAGGCCGACCGGAGCAGTCGTCAGGAGATCCTGCGTCCTTTGACGAAGATGGTCGATCATGCCCGTGCCAACCCTGATTTCAATGTTCAACTTGTACCGGTTTCAGTCTTCTGGGGAAGAAATCCCGGCAAGGGCGAACAAAGTCTTTTTAAGTTGCTGTTTTTTGACGACGAGCATGCAGGCGTTATTCAGAAGATTTTTATAGTGCTGGTCCAGGGGCGCAATGTTCTTGTGCAGTTTGGGCGGCCTATTAGCTTGCAAGATCAAGTCCGCAACGATGAGACCCCAGATCAGGTTGCGCGAAAACTATCACGCGTCATGCGTGTGTATTTCAAAACCCAGAGGTTTCTCTCTGTTGGTCCGGGTCTTGGGGAAAAACCGCGCGTCGTTGAAACAATCCTCAGAACCAAACCAGTTCGCAATCTGATTGAAGATGAGGTGCGAAGGTCTAAAAAGACCCTGGAAAAGGTCGAACAGGACGCCCGCCAGTATGCCTTCGAGATCGCGGCTGATTTGTCGTACCCCTTTGTCCGGGCGACGGAGATCATTCTGAGATATTTATGGCAAAAAATGTTCACTGGCCTCGTGATTCGCGGGACCGAGCGGGTTCACCGGATCGGCCCTGCCCACGAAATCGTATACATGCCGAGCCACCGCAGCCACATTGATTACCTGCTGTTGGGACAATCACTTTATTCCGAGGGTTATGTCGTTCCGCATACTGCAGCGGGCATAAATTTGAATTTCTGGCCGGTGGGTGGAATTTTGCGCAAGGTCGGGGCGTTTTACATACGCCGGACCTTCAGCGGCAATAAATTATACGCCGGTGTTTTCAGTGAATATGTTCATCATCTCGTAACCAGTGGGTTTCCGGTAAAGTTCAAAT
>Ga0214919_10002835_pt1 | contig 26821 bp, 12 predicted proteins | sample LL1503_MetaG_FD_177994 | JGI IMG/M metagenome (GOLD analysis project Ga0214919, IMG submission 177994) | Freshwater microbial communities from Lake Lanier, Atlanta, Georgia, United States - LL-1503 | ecosystem: Environmental > Aquatic > Freshwater > Lake | place: USA: Georgia | collected...
GCGTGATTGAGCGCGCCGCGGTGCGTGGTTTCGTCGAGGAGTCCGAGGCCGTGGAGCGTCCACAGAGCGTGGATCGCCGGAAGCGCGGCGGAAGCGCGGAGGTGGGCTTTGAGGGCTTCGGCGGCATCGTGGTGCTGACCCTCGACCAAGAGACGCTGGGCGGTAAGGCGCCAGAAGAGCGTGGATGAATTTAAGGCGGCGACGAGTTGCGCGGTACTGGCGCTTTTGAGGGAAGTGATCGCAGCGGGTTTGGCTTTATCCCAGACGACGCGGTAAATGCGACCCCGCGAGTGATCGCGGAGTGGGTTTTCGTGGGCGCCGCCGACGCCCGTTTTCGCATCGTAGCCGCCGCGGCCAACGTTGGGGGTGGGGTTGTGTTGGATAATGTAGTTTTGCCAATCGGAGAACCAGATGGCGCCGTCGGGGCCGACTTCAGCGAAGACGGGCGACATCCATTCATCGCTGCTGGCAACGAGCGGAAAACCGTCGTGGGCTGCGTAGCCAGCGCCGTCGCGGACGACGTCGAAGAGGGCGATGTTTTTCATCGTCGGCTCGCAAACCATGGCTTTGCCTTGGAGGCGCGCGGGGAGATTATCGGAGTAGATGAACGCGCTGCCGGCGGCGGCGGTGTAGCCGCCCATGACGTCGACTTGGCGGAAGTTGGGCGTGATCGTGTGGTCTTTGTCCTCGGTGTTTATGCGCTTGGCGGTCATGGCGCGGACGCCTTTGGGGACGATCGTCGCCGGGATGCCGCCGAAGAAAATCGGGGCGTTGTTGGCGGTGCCGCCGAATTGGTCACCGTACTGATTTACACTTTGGGCCCAGGTGTTGTTAGTGAATTGGTGGAGGAATTCGAGGGCTGAGCCGTCGGCTTTGAAGCGGTAAGTGCCTTGGGCGAATTGTTTATCAACGCCGCCGATCGAGCCTTTGAAACCGGAGTAGCCGACGGCGCCGTAGAGCCAGTTGTCGAAGCCGTAGTGAAGATTGTTGGCTTGAGCGTGGGTGTCGTTGATGCCCCAGCCAGTCATGATCTCGGTGCGGACGTCGGCTTGGTCGTCGCCGTTCATGTCTTTTAAAAAGAGGAAGCGTGGGGATTGAGCGACGACGATGCCGCCGTTGGCGAAGGTGAAACCGGTGGGGATATTGAGCTTGTCGGCGAAGACGGTGAACTTATCGGCGCGGCCGTCGCCGTCGGTGTCTTCGCAGATTTTGATGCTGTCGTTGCCGCGGCCGTCGGGTTTGACCTCGTGCGGGTAATCGCGGGTTTCGGCGATCCAGAGGCGGCCTCGTTCGTCCCAAGCCATGAAGATGGGTTTTGCGATATCGGGCTCGCCGGCAAAAAGGACGAGGCGGAGATCGGGGGCGACTTGGGTGCGCTCGACGCTGCCTTTGACGTTGAACGGAAATTGAAACGTGAGCGGCTCAGGGCGTTTTTCGTAGTTGGCGATGGTGGGGCGCGCCTCTCGTTGCTCGGGCTCGCGTTGGGCGAGGAATTTTTCCCAGTTGGCGACGCGGGCGGGGCTGAGGGCGGCGAGGAGTTTGGTTTTTGCGGCGAGGGCATAGCCTTCGGCGGTGGAATCACCGAGGGATGCCGCGGTGAGAACGTTTACGGCGGGGATGGCGGCGAGGGCTTTGGTGTAGGTGTCGGCGGAAGCGTCGAGAATAAGGATGTCGAATTTGGCGACGAAGTCGGATGTGGCCGCGACGGGGTCGGAGACGTAGTCAAACCAGATGGCGTCACGGCCAAGGTCACGCATGAGGACGTGGGCGTTCATGCGTGGCGTGCGCTCGGGGGTGCCGAGGTAGAGTACGCGGAGGGGTTGCGCGGCGCAGGGCAGTGCGAGCAGGAGGAGCGCGGCGAGACGGAATAGGGGCATCATTCAGGGTGAGCTAAACAACGGCGGTTCAGCAAGGACGAGGTGAGCCGGAGAGTCAGAAAACAGGACTCACCGGCGGCCCCGCGCCGTTGGGCTCAGGGCTGAGGGAGCGGGACCTGGCTGGTGGTGCGCAGGTAGGCTAGGAGGTCGCGAACTTCGTTGTTCGAGAGCGCTTTGAGTAGGCCCTCGGGCATCAACGAAATCGGCGATTTCTCACGGGAGAGAATGTCAGATTTCGCGATGATGGTGTCCTGGCCAACGAGGCGGAGCGTGAGCTTTTGGGCGTCCTCGGCTGCGGCGTTGCCGGAGAGGGTGCGGCCGTCGCGGGTGGTGATGGTGACGAGTTGGTAGGCCTCGCTCATGACTTCGCTGGGGTTGACGATCTGACTGAGAATATAGTCGAGATTGGCGCGGTTTGAGCCGGTGAGATCGGGGCCAAGGTTGCCGCCGGCGCCGTAGAGCATGTGGCAGGAGGAGCACGTGCGCTCGAAGAGAGCACGGCCTTGGGACGGATTAGCTTTGGCCAAAACTTCGTCGGTAAGGAGGCGTTTGAATTTGGCAATGTCGGCATCTTTGTCGGCGGCGGGCTGGGTAAGCGGGCCCCAGAAGTCAACGAACGAGGGCCCGAGCACGCGCGAGAGCTGGCGGGCGTCGAAGGCGGTGACGTCGCGTTTCGGAATGGTGTTTTGGGTGAGCGCAGCGAGAAGGGCCCGGGCGGTGGTTTGCCGACCTGAGAGCGTCAGAATAGCTTCGGCCCGGTCGGCGGCGTCGAACGCGGCGTAGCGGGCGAGAAGAACTTGGGCGACGCGCGGATCTTCGAACGCGGCGAGCGCGCGGATGGCGTCGCGCCGCAGGGGAGCTTCGTCAAGGAGCGAGAGCGTCGTGGGTAGGACCTCGACGTAGGCATCGCGGGCAAAACCGCGGAGGATGTCGCGGCGGCGTTCGATGGGCGCGGTGCGGTCCTGGAGGATCGTGAGCTGCGCCGCGGCCGCCTTGGTGTCGCCGAGGAGCTGACTCACCTGGGTGACGAGGTCGCGTAGTGTGGGGTCACCGGTGGCGACGAGCGCCGCGGCGGCGGTGCCCCAGTTTTTCGGCGGGCTCGTTTCGCGGCGGCCGAGGGAAACGAGACCATCGCGTAGGCCTTGGAGAAGGGCGAGCCGGGTGGTGGGCGAGGAGGAGGCTCCGAGGGTAGCGGCGACGGCCTCTAGTTGTTGGGCGGCGACAGCGCGTCGCGCGAACCACTGAGTGAGCTGCGGGATGGCGCTGCCCGCGGCGAGGGCGAGGGCCCGGGGAGCGTCGACGGGAACGAGGGACTCGACGCCGGACCAAATCAACTTCGGAAGATTGTGGTCGGCGCTGTCCTCGGCGTGGGAGAGTAGACCTGCGGCGATCGGCCAACGCTCCGCGAGCGGGAGGCGCTGCAGCGCGGAGGCTAGGTAGAGGCGCACCACTGGCGAGGGATCGGAGACGGCGAGGGCGGAGAATTTTTTCAGCGCTTCGGGACCCACGGAATAGTCCTCGCCAAGCAGTTGGATGGCCCAGCCGCGAATGTAAGGCTCTGGGTGATCGAGCAGCGGAAGCAGGCGATCGGCGGGGAGATTTTTGGTGACGTGCAGCGCCCAGAGGGCGCGGAGTTTTTGCGCGGCAGTATTCGACTGGGCGAACAGCTCCCAGAGGCGCGCGGGCACGGCGGAATCGAGGCGGCCCTCTGCGGCGCGCTGCTGTAGGATCACGCGGGCGCGGCGGCCATACCAATCGTTGCGATGCGGGAGCAGCGCGACGAGCTCGAGGTCGGACTGGGCGGCGAGGTTGAGATTTGCCTTTCCGGCGAGGCCCTTGGGGGCGAGGCGGTAGATGCGTCCGGTCTCTTTCTCGGTGAGGGAGTTGCCGCAGATGTCACCGTCGTGCCAGTCGAGCACGTACAGGGCGCCATCGGGACCAATTTCGATGCTGAAGCCGACCCATGCGGCGTCGTTGGCGAGGAGAGTATCGTCGCCGTGTTGGCCAACGAAGCCGGAGCCTTTAGGCACGAGCTTATCGGTGAGCACGGCGTGCTCGTGAATGTTGGCCATGAAAATCCGGTCGCGATACTCGCGCGGGAATTCGTCGGCCAGGTAGATACGGGCGCCGCCGTGGGCGGAGCGGTGGCTATGATCGGCGATGGTCTTGATATCGTCGTAGATGGCGGGGTTGATGTGTTTGCCGCCTTGGCGGTGGTAGATGCCGCCGGGGATGACGTGCCAAAGGTGCGGAATCACGCAGGCGGTGATGAACATTTGACCGTGATCGTCGAAATCGAGGCCCCAGGGATTACTGAAACCGTGCGCGACAATTTCGAAGCGGTCCTTCGTCGGATGATAGCGCCAAACGCCGCCGTCGAGGTATTGGCCGTCAACCACGGGGAGCTTGGCAGGAAACGGCTCGCCCTTTTTGAAGAGTTTTCCGCCATCGGCCGGTTTGCCGACTATCGAGTGGGTTGCGAAGCCTTGGCAGCCATACAGCCAGCCATCGGGCCCCCAGTTGAGGCTGTTGAGCGTCTCATGGCGGTCTTGGATGCCCCAGCCGGTGAGGCGAATCTCGATGGCGGAGTCAGCCCGGTCGTCGTGGTTTTTGTCCGGGACGAAGAGGAGATTGGGCGGCGCGCCGAGCCACAGACCGTCGAAACCCACCGCGATGGCGGCGGGAAACGGGATGCCCTCGACGAAGACTTTGCGCGTGTCGAATTTCCCGTCGCCGTCGGTATCTTCGAGAATGACAATGCGGCTGTCGCCGTGGTTGGCGAAGCCGGCCTTACGGGTTTCGTAGTCGCGATTTTCCGCGACCCACAAGCGTCCGCGGTCGTCCCAGCAAAATGCCATCGGCTGGGTGATCATCGGCTCAGCGGCAGCGAGTTTTGCTTCGAAGCCGGCGGGGACGGTCATTTTGGCGGCGGCTTGCTCGCCGGTGAGGAAGGTCGCCTTCAGGCCTTCGGCTTTGGCAAGGCGCCAGAGGACGGCATCGTTGGTCTCGCCGGAATAGGTCTTCCAGGCCTCGGTCATCTTGAGGTCGTTGAGTGCGCCGGTGTAGACGACGAGCTGGTGACGGATGGTCTCGATCTTGCCCTTCGCGATGGACCAGTCGCCGGAAATGGCGCGGCTCGGACCGACGCCCATCTGTCCGTCGACGCGCCAAGGGAGAGGGTAGCCGGAGTTTTTCGGATGATCGAACACGGCGATGTGTGCCTGATCGGTGCGGCCTTCGAGTTTGATGCCGATGTCGACCCACAGCGCGCGCTCGCCGGTGGCCCGATTGTTCTGCTGGCGGTTGCTGTTGACCACACCGCCCTCCATGCCGGCGCGCCATGGCATGCGGACGAAGAGCCCGCCGTACTCGTATTTCGAGACGGTGAGATCGACGAGGCCTTCGCCTTTCCATTCAAGATCGAGGAGGTAACGGTCACCGCTGTCGCGCATGGTCCAGGTCTGTGTCTCCGCCATGATCGGCTCGCCGGCGGCGTCGAGCATGTGGTAGACGGTAGACCATTTCACCGTGTTGCCATGCTCGGCGATTATATCGCTGGATACGCGGCGCCAGTAGCCATTGGTGGGATTGTGGAAATAATCGCGACCGTTGACGCGCGTGAGGCCCCAGTAGATGCCGGTCTGGTGCTTGTGGTGGCCGGGGCTGAACTCAGTGAGTACGCTCTTGCCGTCGGGCGAGACGATGGGGTGCAGATAGGGGCGGAAATCGGGTTTCGCGTTCTGTGTGAGGATGGGTTCGACGACGTTGTCCCGATACACGGAGATCGTGTGCGTGCCGGCGTCCTGACGCAGCGTGAGATTGGCGGCGTGGGCGGAGGATAGGGCTGCGGCGAAGAGGGCGATGTAGAGACGGAATTTCGAATTAGTCATATGCTGAATTTCGGGAAAGCGGGTGGCAGGACGTGGAAGGTAGTGAACGGGAGAACTATGGCCTGAGATACTAAGGGCTAGGGCGGGCGTAAGGCTTAATGGGGTGGTTGCTTGGCGCGCATCACTTTTCGGGACGTAGCGCTCGAACGTAGACGTAATAGGCGCCGGCGATTTCCAGGCCGGCGGAATCGCGAAACCACGTTTGCAGGGCGACCGGGCCGCGCGGCAAGGTTAAACGGAAGTTCACCGACTTGTCCTCGGCCGTGACGGCTTGCTGTCGCAGCTCCGCGCCGATTTTTAGATCGGCGCTTGCGACGGGAAAGGCATCGCCGGCGGCAAAGCCACCATCCACCCCTTTGAAGGCGGGCATGGCCGCGGTGATCGGCGCATCGGCTTCGATCGGCCAGCGGCGCAGAGAAATTTCGTACTCGCCGGCGTGTTCGACGAAGAGCGACCACGCGCCGTTCTTTTTCGTTCCGCGCACTTGGTTCTGTTGATCGAAGAACACATCCACCCAATCGCACGGGGAGAGTTGGACGGGATTGGCGCTGGCCGAACCGAGGTGGATCGGGCTGATCTCGAGCAGGCGCGGTTCGACTCCGGCCCACCACGTGGCATAGTGGTCGCGCAAGGCAGCCGCGACATCCGGGAATTGCGTGATCACGTTACGCTCCTGCGCCGGATCGGTCGCAAGATCATAGAGTTCCTGGTCGGCGACGAGGCGCCAGCGTTTCCACAGCACGACGGCATCGCCCGGCTTTGGGCGCGAGTCGTTCATGCGGGAAAACTGAATCGTGAGTTTCCGATCGGGCAGCGTTGCGGCGGGATCGTGCAGGAGGCCGGCCAGGCTCGTGCCATCGAATCTGGCCGCGGCGGGCTTCGCTACGTCGCAGAGTTCGAGCAGGGTGGGGAGAACGTCTTGCACCTGCGTCAGGTCTGCGACGTCGCCGGCCGCGCGCAATTTTCCCGCGGGCCAGCGGATGAAAAACGGCACGCGATGCCCGCCGTCGTAGAGCCCGATTTTTTTATCGCGCATGCCGGCGTTGAAGACTGGGTCGCCGGTGGCCGTGCCGTTGTCGGTCATGAAAATGAGAATGGTATTTTCGTGCAGTCCGTTTTCCCGCAGGAACGCATCGAGTCGACCGAGGTTCTCGTCGATGTTGGCAATCATGCCGAAGAAAGAGGCGACGCGGTGCGGTTGCTGGCGGTAAGGTTCGCGGTAGCGATCGGGGACAAAGAACGGACCGTGGGCGGCGGCGAGCGGTAGGTAACAGAAGAACGGTTCGTGACGCTCGGCCTGTTGCTTCATCCACGTCTGTGCTTCACGAAAGAAGACATCGGTGGTGTAGCCTTCGTATTTCTTGGGGGAGCCGTTGTGCTGGTAGACGTCGTCGAAGTAGTCGTTGTTAAAGTAGCCGGCAGCGGAAGGGATGCTCGAGGACTGATACCAGATTGATTCCTGAAAACCGCGGTCCTGCGGGCGGTAGGGGTAGTTATCGCCGAGGTGCCACTTGCCGAACATTCCGGTGCGGTAGCCGCCGGCGGCGAATATTTCGGGCATCGTCGGAAAATCGCGCCGCAGATTCGTGCGGCCGCTGCTAACGTTCATCGCGCCGTTACGCAGGGCATCCACGCCGGTCATGAGCTGCCCGCGGGTGGGCGTGCACATCGGGGCCACATGAAAATCTGTGAAGCGGAGACTCTCCGAGTGCAGTCGGTCCATCTGCGGGGTCTTGAGCACGGGGTTGCCGTGCACGGAGAGATCGCCGTAGCCCTGATCGTCAACAAGTACGAGGAGGACATTCGGCTTCGCCGAAATGGCGGCGTACGCGGGGCGGGGGACCGCAACCGAAAAACAGAGCAGCAGAACAAGCCAAGGGAAACGAGACATGATCGGGGAGGGTTAAGGGTTCGATGGCGCGACTTAGGACGATAGGGATCAAAAAACTCTTTTTACGCGCAGCCACCATTCGCGGCCGTCCTTGGAGATATAAGGGCTGGTCATGAAGTTGCCGTAGTAAGGGTCGAAGGCCGGTGCCCGGTCGAAGACATTGTTAATACCAAGCGTGACGCTCATTCCGGCAAGCAGGTGGGAGCGGTCCTCCTTCCGGCCGAAGTCGTAGCTAGCGCGGAAGCTGTGGTTGTGCTGAGCGGGGATTGTTGTCCCGCCCATCGTCACGACGAACCGAGCTGCGCCAAGAGGATCGCCAGGCGCGCCGGTTTGCTGATAGCTGCCGAAGTAAATCGTATTCCAGCTCAGCTTCCAACCGTGGCGCGACCAATTCAACCCGGCGTTGGCTTTGTACTTGGCCACACCGCCGCGATTGACGAAGCCCAAGTAGGACGCCAGTTCTCCTCCCGCCGTGGATCTCTCGTAGATCTGCATGACTGTGCCGCCTGCATTGAAGTTAAACACGCCGACGGAGGTATTCTTCCGATAGGCGGCGGACACGTCATAACCGCTGCTGACATTTTTGGCATAATTTAAGGCGGTGAGATCGAGGTCGGTGATAAGCTTGGACGTGGGATTGCGGACGACCCGTCCGGCCGCGCCGGGCAGACCTTCGATGTCGACCATCTCCTGCGCGCTCAGTGTGGCGATGGAGTCCTTTTGCTGGATTTCGAACCGCTCGAAATTGAACCGAAAGCCCTTCATGATTTCCGATTTTGGCTCCCAAATCACGCCCAGGCTGCGGGTGGCCGAGGTCTGGGGTTTTAGGTTCGGGTTGCCGCCGGAGGCGACATTGACCCGGTAACTCGAGCCGGTTTTGGAATCAACAATCACTGGCCCCACGCCTTGCGCGCCGCCGCCGGTGAGCTGAGCGATGCTCGGCGGGACGAACGCCTCGTTATAGGAAGCGCGAAAGGTCAGCTCCCTGAACGGCTGGTATTTCAAACCGGCCAACGGGCTCGCCTGGAAAATCTCCCGTTCTTTATGGTAACCCAGAGCCCCGCTGGCGGTGTTGGCGGCGGGATTATTCGTGAAGGTGGTCTGGGAGGCTGTGCTAATGCCCGCGCGATAAAGTTCTGCGCGGGCGGCAAGCTGCAAATCGAAGGCACGCAGCATGGTCCGGGCGTTCTCCTTTTTGACGAAAGGGATCGTGGTCTCGGCATACGCGGAGTCCACGGCCTGCGCCTGGCCAAAATAGAGGATGTCGTTGTCCGCGCTGGGCGTGCGCGGGAATCGGCGGCGGCCTGTGTGATCATCGCCGCCTTCCTTGCGATGCTCGAGGCCTATTGTGAGGATTGGAGTCAACCCGCCCAGAAACGGCACGGGGCCCGAGGCATGCAGGTCAACGGTATTCATTAGGCTGTTACCGCTATAATTGTAGGTGGCGAGGTTGGCCGCGACGTTCAGGGGGAAGGCCACGGTATCGACAAACGGATTCAAGGCGCCGCTGTTCAGGTCGTTGATCATTGCCGTGGGATCGTCGAGAAACGCCCGGTAGGAGAAGGAGCTGCGCGACCAAGTGTAGGAGGTCTGGCCGCGCCAGCCGGCCCCGATGTTGGCCACGAGGCCGAACGAGAGGTTAAGGGTTTTGCTCGTGGAAATGTTCGGTGTTTTGGTGAGGCGCGGGAAGTTGATAAAGACATTTTGGCGAAAGGGATTGGTGGGCGCGTTGCCCGGCACGGTGTAGGTTGCCGAGAACGGGTCGGCATAGTTGTTGCCCGTACTGTTCGAGTAGCTGACCTCCGTGAAGGCCTGGAGGCGGGAGGTCAGTTCGCGGTCGACCGCAACCCGTAAGGCCCGGCTCAGCGGCGCGCTGCCCAGCGGGGAATTGAGGCCGCGGTAAAGGGTTGGCGCCGCGTTAAAGTTTAAGCTACCAGCGTTGGCGACCAGCGCGGCGGAGAGGTTCGCCCCGGGCCCGGCGCCGACCGGTATGTAGGTCCGGGTCGAGTTGAGCGAGGTGCCGTCCTTGAGGAGGAGTGAGGCGGTGCTCGGATTGGTGAAACCGTTGAACACAGCTGGATTCAGGATGATATTGGGCGTGGCCCCGGGATAAGGGGAGGTGGCCGTCCAGCGGCTGCCCGTCGCGCCGTTGGGGACATTGGCCATTACTCGGGCGTCATAGTCCCGGATGTAGAGACGGTCGCCGATCGTGAGCGGAGTGCGGTCCTTGTAATTAGCCGTAAGCATCACGTGGGTCTTGGCTCCCAGGGAAAAGCCCAGTGTGGCGTCGACGCTCCGGGTGCGGGAGGAACCATGGAATACGTCGCCATAGGTCATCGCGACAGCGCCACCCTTGTAGTTTTTCTTGAGGACAACGTTGATCACTCCACCGGAGGCGGCGCCGCCGTAAATTGCGGACGCGCCGCCCGGCAGGACGATGATCTGTTCAATCGCGCTGAGCGGAATCGTATTGAGGTCCACCTGACCGAAGGCGGCCAGGTTCTGCACCGGTGCCGCCCGGCGGCCGTTGATCAAGACGAGCGTGCGGGAGCTACCCATGCCGCGCAGGTCGATGTCGCTGATTAGGTTGCCGTTGCCGCCGGCCACAGGCTGGACGATGCTGTTCGACGAGCTGGAGGTGTTCATCGAGAGCTGATCCTTGAGGAACGAGTTTACGTCGGCCGAATTGATCTCCTCAATAGTCTCACTCTTAAAAATGTAGTAGGGCTGCACGTCATCGATCGAACGCGGAATATCGACGTTGCGGTCGGTGTAAGGCTTGTCGGCGGAGACGACGAACTCGGTCAATATCTGCACACCCTTGTCGTCCGTTTCTTTTACCGCGGGCTTTTTCACCGCCGACTCGGCCGGTACCGGGACGGCCGGGGCGGCCGTGGCCTGTGCGAGGGTGCGCGGGCTGGCCACTAGGGTGAGGAGACCAACGACGCACAGGCTGAGGGCCGCGACCGTGCGCTGGGCGCCGGAGCGCAGGAACTCAGGCGACCCTATGGGCAAGCCCGGCACCGATGGTGCAGGGTTCGCGGAACGGGTGGGGTGGATAATTTTTGTAGTCATTGGCTGGTAGGATTTGGGTTTTCAGCGGGGGCGGATCCGGGAGGGGGTTATTTGTCGGCGCGTTTTGGTTTCGCCCTGTTGCGTTCGTCGGCTTCGACGACAACGGCTTTCATGTAGGCCTCTCGGGCGGCGAGGTCATGGCGGGCGCGGAAGACGGAAATCATCGGGTCGCGCGTTTGCACCATCCACGCGTCGAGTTTGGCGATGAGGGTGTCGCGTGGGGCGCGGTGGGCGGGATCGGCGACGAGGTTCTGCAGGGCGTCGGGATCGGTAGCGTAGTTGAAAAGTTCTTCAGGCACGCGGTGCTCGAAGAGGTCGAGACGCGCGGCGACGGCGGGATCGGTTTTCGCGAGTGCGACCATGCGTCGGTAGGTAGCAGTGCCCTTGGTGGCGGTAGTCATCACGCGTGTGCCGTTCGACCACGGGTTGAAAATATAGCCGTAGTCCCTCGTGATGATCGAGCGCATCGGATGACGATGGCCTTCGAAGTTTTCGTTGTATTCGGCGACGATGAAGTCGCGGCCGGCCTGGGTTTCACCGCGGAGGACGGGGGCGAAACTGCGGCCATCGAAGCCGGCGGGGGCAGGCACGCTGATGATCTCAAGCAGCGTGGGCAGGAGGTCGACGGCGGAGACGAGATGGCGGTCGTCGACGGTGGCGGGTTTCGTGACGCCGGGCCAACGCACCATCAATGGTGTGCGAGTGCTCTGGAAGTAGAGCTGTGTCTTTGCGAATGGCAGCGGCATGCCGTGGTCTGAGAGGAAAATGATCAGCGTGCGGGCGTCTTCACCGGATTCCTGGAGCGCACGGAAAATTGCACCGAGGGAGTCGTCGCCGCGGCGGACGGTGGAGTAGTAGAGAGCGAGCTCCTCGCGAATTTTTGGATCGTCGGGGAGGAAGCCGGGCACGGTGATTTCGGCAGGCTTATAGACGCGGCTCGGTTTGTTGACCTCGGGTTGACCGTCCTCGTTGTAGAACGGTTTGTGAGGATCGGAGATGTTGAGGTTGAAACAAAACGGTTTACCGGCCTGCTTTGCGCGCGCGATGCCGTGCTGGGTCGAGCGATAATACGATTCGGGATTTTTCGGATCCGCGGTGGTTCCGTTGGGGAGCGTGTCGAGGATGAGGTCCCAGCCGGGGTAGGGCGTGTAGGGCGTCGAGTGGTCTACCTTGCCTAGGATGCCGGTGAAGTAGCCGGCGGCTTTCATGAGATCGGACATCACGGGGTAGCCAGGATCGCGGACTTCGTAAAAACCCTCGACGCGGTTGTTGTGCGGATAGCGGCCCGAGAACATCACGTTTCGCGAAGGCATGCAGTTGCCGACCTGCACGAACGCGTGCGCAAATCGCAGGCTTTGGCCGGCAAGACGATCCATGTTTGGCGTGAGGTCCCGGGGCATCGCTCCGTAGACCCCGACGGAATCGCAACTCATGTCGTCGGTCGTGATGATGAGGACGTTGAGGCGCTCGACGGCGGCGTGAGCGAACGTAGCTATGGCGAAGAGTGAGCAGGTTAAGAGGCTGGGGCGGAGTCTGCGAGAAACGGAGGAGGACATGGGGTGAGGCAGAAGAAGCAGCTAAGGGTAAAAGGGGAGACAGGGAGACGGCGCTTAGTCTTGGCGAACGGCGGGCGTGGATGCGGGGACAGGCTGCGGCTGCCCCTTGCAGTCGAAATTCGGGGGCATTACGGCGGCCGATACGGGGCAAGTGATCGCAATAGAGCAGCCAAATAGCAGCAGAAACGCGAGGAAACGAGCCATGATGGGTGAAGACCGCGCGGGTTTACTTCGCCGTTTTTTTAACTTTGGTTGGCGGCGTGTATTCGGGACGAGTCGGATCGTGCTTGGGGTTGGGTGTGGGCATCTGTGCTCCGACTTCTTGGCGCCATGCGTGCAGGCGGGCGCGGAGGTCGGCAACCCTCTGCGGCTGCACGGCGGCGAGATCGTTTTTCTCCCCGATGTCCTCGCGCAGGTTATAGAGCTCGACGCGCATGTCGTTGAAAAATTCGACGAGCTTAAAATCTCCGGAGCGGATTGCGCCATAGGGCATCGCCCCGCCGAGTTGGTAGTGCTGGTGGTGTGGGTAGTGCCAGAACAGCGTGTCGCGCGTAGGCATCGTGCCGCCGCGCAGCAGCGGCGCGATGCTTACACCGTCGAGCGCGGTGCGGGCCGCACTGGCAGGGAGTCCCGCCATCTCCACGAGACTCGGAAAGAGGTCCATCGTGATGACGGGCGCGGCGGAGACGCTGTCCGGCCTGGTTACACCGGGCCAATACACAATTAGCGGCACACGCACGCCGCCCTCGTAGGCGGAAGCCTTGCCCACGCGCAGCGGGAGGTTCGACGTCGACGGCACGTGGCCGCCGTTGTCGGAGGTGAAGATGATAATGGTGCGCTCGGTGAGCTTCAGCTCGGCAAGTTTGGCGCGCACGCGGCCGACAGCGGTGTCGAGCGATTCGGTCATCGCCGCGTAGGCGGCATTCTGATGGTTCAGGCCGGCACGGATCTTCTTCTGGTATTTTTCCGTGAGGTCGGCGCGGCCTTGCAGCGGCAGATGCACCGCGAAATGCGGAAGATAAAGGAAGAACGGCTTGTCCTTCGAGCGCTCAATGAAGTTTACCGCTTCGTCGCCCAGACGGTCGGTGAGGTATTCGCCCCCTTTGCCCTCGGGAGCGAGTGTCGGGATTCTCCACGGTGCGTAATAGGATGAGGGCGCCGCCTTGTCCGTGCCGGCGACGTTCACCTCGAAGCCGTGTTTCTCGGGGTAGTATTGCGCGCCGCCGAGGTGCCATTTACCGATGCTGGCAGTGCTGTAGCCGGCGGCTTTGAAGACATCGGCGATGGTCACTTCCTCCAGCGACAGGAATTTCGTCCAGTCGGGCACGAGCAGCTTTGGGTTGTCGGGCATTAGTCCAGGAATCCAGTCGGTAACGTGCAGACGTGCCGGATACTTTCCGGTCATGAGCGCGGCGCGGGTGGGCGAGCAGACGGTGCAGGCGGAGTAGTTTTGGGTGAACTTCATGCCATCGCGCGCCAGTTGATCGAGAGCGGGGGTTTCGTGAAGATCGCTGCCGAAGCACGCGAGATCGGTCCAGCCGAGGTCGTCGGCGAGGATTAGTACGACGTTGGGTTTGATCGGAACGGCGGCGTGGGCGGGCGCTGGGAGTGCGAGCGTCGCAGTGGCGGCGAGAAGGACAGTAGGGAGAAAACGTGACATGGGCGGAGTGGATGGTTTTGCGTTTGGGTGTGGGCGACGCGCGGGGTTAGAAGTCTTTTTTTACGCGCAGGACGTAGTCGCGCAGGCGCACATTGCCGTAGCGGCTGTAGAAGAAGGGGGCGCGGTTGTTGCCGGCGTCGAAGGGCGGCTCGGTGTCGAAGACGTTGTTGACCGTAAGCTGCACGGAGAGGTCGCGGAAATAGGAACGCTCGTGCTTGGCGCCTAAATTGTAGGTCACATTGACGTTGTGGTAGGTCTGCGAAGCGACGCTAGTGCCGCCCTGCGGGCCGGTGCTAGTGGTGACCAACGTAGGATTGGCGACGCCGAGATAAATTGGATCGCCGGGTGCACCCGCTTGTTTGTAGCCCCCGTTATTAACGCTAGTCCATGAGGCGCGCCAGTGCCGGCCGTTAGACCAACTGATCGAGCCGTTTACTTTGCTGCGGTTGACTCCTCCCGAGTTGGGAAAGTCGCGATACTCGATCGCGGGGAAACCGATGGCGGGCGGGAGCTTCAGGTGATCGGTGATCGTGGTGCGGGCGCGGAGGGCGAAGAGCCCGATGGGGGTGGCCTTGCGATAGTCGACTGATGTATCCCAGCCGTCGGTGGTACCGTTGCCAACGTTGTAGTTCGAGAAGGTGAAGAGTTCGATGACTTTGGTGGTCGCGTTGCGCTGGACGCTGCCGGTGGGCGCACGGTCTCCCATGTTGGCGAGCTGCTGCACGTTGTTCACGTTGCGGATCAGGGCGAGTTTATCGATGCGCCAGTACTCTACATTGAAGCGAAAATCTTTCAGGGCGCCCTGCGGTTCGAAGATGACGCCGTAGGACCAGTTCTTGGACGTCTCGGGTCCGAGGGCGGGATTGTTGCCGGCAACGCTCAGCGAGGAGTAGCTGGAATTGGTGACCGGGTCGAAAAAGACGGCGGTGGGGGTGGCCGCGGCGAGACCCTCGGCGTTGATGCGCTGGGTGAGCTGGGAAAAAGTAGGCGGGAGATACGCGGTGGCATACGAGGCCCGGAAGGTGAGCGCATGGAAGGGTTGATATCTCAGGCCGAAGGTGGGCTTGGTCGCTTGCAGCTTGGCAACGTCCTGTCGGCTGATGGTCGCGCTCTGCGTGGTGCGGGGAAACGGTGGGGAGTCGGGGAAGATATTCACGCGGCCGTTGGGATTGGTATAGACCTCAAAGCGCTCCGTGCGGGCGGCGACCTGAAATTCCAAGGCGCGGATGAAGGGCTTCTCGTTGGCCCCGGAGACCACGGGGATGCTGAGCTCGGCGTGTCCGGCGTAAGTGGAGATGCGCTGGCCGACAAAGTAGGAGTGCTGGTTGGTGGGATTGGCCGTAGCCGGCGGTACGGGCGGCAACGTGCCACCGACGTAAGCTTGCGGGAGACGCTCGGTGTAGGCTTCAACACCGACCGACAGGACGGGCTGGCCGCCGAGAAGATTGAACAACGGACCGGACGCGCGGACGTTGTAGTTGAGCATCGTGTCCTTGTTGAAGCCGGTCCATTCGCCGTAGTAGCGCTCTATCGCCGGTGGGTTCGCGATCGTGTCGAGGAAAGGGTTGATCACGCCCGTCCAAAGCAGTGGCGCGTTGCCGCCGAAGACGGTGTTGCTCGCCAGATTCATCAAGCCGTAGCTGACTTTCTGGGCCGTCACGGAGTAGTTTGCGTCGGCCGCAAGTCGCCACTCGCCGGGGAGCTTGACCAAGGCGCCGACGACTCCGCCGGACACCTGATTGCCCACGTCGTTATGTGTCGCTTGGTCGTAGGAGATCGGAAAAGAGACGAAGACGTTTTCGCGAAACGGATTGGTCGGCGCGTTGCCGGGGACGGCAAATTGATAGGCCCCGTTGCCGAGCGGCACCCATTTGGCCTCGAGGGTCGCGCTGCGGTTGAACGCAAAGTCGGCGAAAAAACTGACCTTCGCATTGAGTTGGTGGTCGATTCGGGCCATCAGGGCCTCTTTGCGGGAGACGTGGGCGAGCGTGCTTTCGTAGCCGCGCCAGACGCTGGGGGCGAAGTCGAGATTGTAGAGGCCGGCGTTGGCGAGGAGGCCGGCGTCGCGGGTGGCCGTGGAGGTCGAGGGCGCGGTGTTGTAGGGGATGTACGTGAGGCGAGAGCCCAGGGGCTGACCGGTGGACTTCAGGGTGAGTGTGACGTTCTGGGCGTTCACGAATCCGTTTACCGCCGCGTTATTAAGGACGATGTTGGGCGTGGCGCCGCTGGTGAAGGTGCCCGTTGAGGAGTAGAAAGTGGAGGGACTGTTGGCGAGGGCGCGCTTGAAGTTTTGTTCGATAAACGGGCGGTCCTTTAAGCGGAGCGGCTTGCCGTCGCTGTAGCTGCCGCTGATGGTGACGTGGGTGCGGCGGCCGAGGGAGAAGCCGTAGATGGCGCTGACGGTGCGGATGGGCGCATCGGTATCGAAGGTGTTTTGGTAAGTGGTGCTGATTTGGCCGCCTGTATAGTTGCGCTTGAGGATGACGTTGACGACGCCACCGACGGCGGAGCCGCCGTAGATCGCGGAGGCGCTGCCGGGGAGCACCTCGACGCGATCGATCGCGGCCAACGGGATACCGTTAACGTCAGGCTGAAACGTTGCACCGCGATTGGCGAAGTTGGACGTGCGCATGCCGTTGATCAGAATCAGCGTTTGCGCGGAACCGAGGCCGCGAAGGTTGATGGAGCTGGTGGACCCCATCTGGTTGCTCAGGCCGCTGGGGTCGATCTGGGCGTTGGTTTCGACGACGGTATTCTGCGTGATACTATCGCGGAGGACCTCGTCGAGATCAGTTTTGCCGGAGTTTTCGATCTCCTCCGGCCCGATGATGTAATAGGCTTGGACGTCGTTTATCCCGCGCGGGATGTCCATGTTGGCATCAGTGAAGGGCACGGGCTTTTTTTCGTGGATCTTGAATTCTGACATGACGGTCACGTTGTTCTTTTCCGCGGACGCCGGAGCGGGAGGCGGTGGAACGGTGGTGGAAGGCGCGGTTTGTGCGAGTGCGGGGAGCGCTAAGAAGGCCAAGGGCCAAAGCAAGGACGTGGGGCAAGGAAAGTTCATAGTAGGGGTATTCGCGATCTCGGGTGGGCGGTAAGATCGGTAAAACGCCCGTCGGGGGTGGAAGTAACGAAGTGAAGATACCGGTTTTGTTCGCTTGGTGCCATGAGAGTTGGCGCAAAAAGAATGAGTTTTTTCACCGCAGGCACAGTCGGGCAACGGCGGGACGCGCGATGGCTTGATCTTTTGCGAAGACCGGCAACGGTGGCGGCCATGCCCGCGCTCCGCCCCGCCCGCCGCCGAGAAGTGGCGTTGTTGATCGAGACTTCGAACGCGTATGCGCGTGGGCTCCTGCAGGGCGTGGTGCACTACATCCGTGAGCACCAGCCGTGGTCGTTTCACCTTATGGAGCAAGGACGGGGCGACGATCCGCCGGCGTGGTTGGCGGGTTGGAAAGGAGACGGGATCATCGCGCGGATTGAAACTCCACGGATCGCTGCGGCGGTAATCAAAGCGGGCTTACCCGCGGTGGATCTGAGCGCGGCGCGGCTGGTGCCCGGGCTGCCGTGGGTGGAGACGGACGACGCGGAAATCGCGCGGCTGGCAGCCGAGCACCTGCTCGAGCGCGGGTTTCGACATTTTGCGTTTTGTGGAGTCGAGCGTTTCAACTGGTCGGTGTGGCGCGAGGAACACTTTGCGGCGCGCGTGCGAGCGGCGGGGCATGATTGCCATATATACCGCCCGAAGCAGGAAGGCGCGGCGGCTGAGCAGGTGGCGGAGATCGGGCGTTGGCTCGCGACGTTGCCCAAACCGGTGGGCATCATGGCGTGCTACGACAGCCGAGGCCAGCAGGTGCTCGATGCGTGCCGGAGCGCGGGGCTGGCGGTGCCGGATGAAGTCGCGGTGATCGGCGTGAACAATGACGAGTTGCTTTGCGACCTCTCGTCGCCGCCGCTTTCGAGTGTGATCCCCGATGCGCACGGCGCGGGCTACGCGGCGGCGGCTCGATTGGACCGGCTTATGGCGGGGAAGAAAGTGACCCCGATGGCGGAGTTGATTCCGCCGCTTGGAGTGGCGAACCGGCATTCGACGGATGCATTGGCGTTGGATGATCGGGCGATCGTGCAGGCGGTGCGGATGATCCGCGAACACGCGTGCGAGGGAATCAACGTGAGCGACGTACTGAGGGCGGTGCCGTTGTCCCGGCGGGTGCTGGAGCAGCGTTTTCAAAAGCTGCTGGGGCGTACACCGCGCGAGGAGATATTGCAGGTGCGGCTGGCGCGGGTGAAACAATTGCTCGGCGAGACGGAACTAGCTCTCTACCAGATCGCGGAGCGCACGGGCTTCGAGCACGTCGAGTATCTGAGCGTGGTGTTCAAACGGGAGACGGGGGTGACGCCGAGTGCGTGGCGTGCGAGTCGTCAGTTGACAATGCGCGTGTAGGCGAGTGTGATCTGGTTGACGTGGCCGGCGGCGTGGTCGGTGATGGGCTCGTTGGCGGGGAGGTCTTCGCAAAAGATCAAGCCATCGCGCGTTCCGCCGTTGCCCGACTGTGCCTGCGGTGAAAAAACTCATTCTTTTTGCGCCAACTCTCATGGCACCAAGCGAACAAAACAGGTATCTTCACTTCGTTACTTCCACCCCCGACCGGCGTTTTACCGATCTTACCGCCCACCCGAGATCGCGAATGCCCTTGCCCATGAACCATTCTCTCACCCTCGCCCTGCTTGCCGCCGCCCTCACTCCGCTCCTCGCCGGGGCCGACGCCGCGCCGCGCGACAGAATGACCGTGGCCAACGGGGGCACGCCGCCGCAAGCCGCACCCACCAGCCTGGCACTCAACAACGCTTCGGTGGCCGAGAACCAGCCTCCTGGCGCTGCGGTGGGGACCTTCACCGCCACCAACCCCAACCCCGGCGACACGCACACGTTCACACTGGTGAGCGGTGCGGGCGGCGCGGACAACGCCTCGTTCACTATCGCCGGCGCGGTGCTCAAGAGCGCCGCCGCCTTCGATTTCGAAACCCGGAGTGCCTACAGCATTCGCGTCCGGGCCACCGACCAGGGCGGCTTGTATTTGGAGCAGGCCTTCACCGTGTCCGTGGACAAACTAAACCACGTTGACCTCCGCACAGTTGTCCCGCCCAACATCATCATCTTCATGGCCGACGACATGGGCATGGGCGACGCGCATCCGTATTTCGGCAAGAAGCTCGGGACGAACGCCGCGCCCGTCGCCACGACGCAGGTGACGCCGAACCTCGATCGCCTGGCCGGGATGGGCACGCTGTTCACCGACGTGCATACCGGCTCGTCCATGTGTTCGCCCACACGCTACTCCCTGTTGACTGGTCGCTACGCTTGGCGTAGCTACAACAAGCACAGTGTGATTGGTGGTTGGAATTCGCGGCCGATGATTGCGCCCAACCGACCCACTCTCGCCACAGCGCTCAAGCAAAGCGGCTATCGCACGGCCGCCTTCGGCAAGTGGCATCTAGGCTGGACGTTCCTGACGAAGACTGGCGGTACGATGGCTTACGACAGCGTCACCTCGAGCACCTGGGCGAGCATTCCCGTCGGCACAAACGCCAACGGCGGCTATGTCACCAACATCCTCGATGGCCCGCTGGCTCACGGCTTCGATTACTTCTTTGGCGTCAGCGGCAACCTTGGGAACGGCCGGGCCCATTTGCTGAAATCCTATATCGAGAACAATGCCATCCAAGGCATTCCGACGTGGGGCGAGCGCGGTGGCCCGAGCGTGGCCGACTGGGACCAGCAGCGTACGGGCGAGCGCTACCTGAATACGGCGCTCGGCTACATTGACACCCACGTGGCGCAGGGCAGCAAAGCGCCCTTCTTCTTTTATTACGTTCCTAATGCCAATCACGCGCCCTATGACCCGGCGACGAGTATCCTCGTGCAAGGGCAGACCATTCCGATTAAAGGCCAGTCTCGGCTCACCGATGGCAGTGCGGGCGGAAGCCGCGAGGACATGATTTACGAAAACAACATAGCCGTCGGCCTGCTCCTCGATAAACTCGCCAAGGTGAACGACCCGCGCACCGGTCGCCCCATGATCAACAGTACGATCTTCATCTTCACCAGCGACAACGGCCCGAACGTGTACGGCGTCGCGCAGGCGGGCTTGCGCGACAAGAAGCAGGCGATTTACGAGGGCGGCCACCGGGTGCCGTTCATGATATCTTGGCCGGACGGCGGCATCCCCGGCGGCGCCGTAAGTACGGCTAACTTTGGTCTGTTCGATCTCTATGCCAGCTTCTCCGCCTTGCTTGGGCACAAGCTGGGAGTTGACGAAGCGGAGGACAGCGAGAATGTCTTGCCGGCGTTGCTAAACCAGGTGCCCGGCACGCAATTCCGCCGGCCGCATTTGCTGGTCAGCCACGACAATAGTCTGGGGAGCAACGATCTACCCGAAGACTCGCCTGAAGACTCGCCCGAAGACTCGCCGCTGGCGACTCGACCCTCCCGCGCGCCGCGAATCAAACGCCATCCAGTCAACGACCTGCCTGGTGACTCGCTGCTAGCCATTCGCCAGCATCCGTTCGTGATGATCAGCGATGGCAAGCTGATCAATCGCCGTCAGACCTCCGGTGCAAACTACGGCACTACCGTTCCGCTCAAGCTGTTCGATCTCGACGCCGACTTGCACCAGGACACGACGTTGCTCGCCGATCCGGCCCAGCAGCCCCTAGTGTCGCAACTGAAGGAGCAACTCCTTCTGTTTAACAACCGCGGATACAGTCGGGAGCTGGCTTTGACGGACTACAACCAGGTCCTGCTCAGTGACGGCGGCGCGGATTTGCGAAACGACCGCACGGGCGCCATCGGCTATGAATTCACAACCGGCGACCAGGCAGTCGTGGTCGAAAGTCTAGGCCTGTGGGATGACGCGGCGGTCGATATGACCGGCAACGAACTCGCCACGAAAGGTGACGGACAAACCGCCGGCGTTCCTGACGGCCTGCACACGGCGCACGTCATCCGGCTGTTTGATGGAATTTCGCAGCAACTCATCGCCAGCATCACCGTGAACAGTGCGAACAGCTACCTCGTGGGTGAATTCCGCTATGTGAACTTGCCGAAACCCATCATGCTCGACAAGCGCAAGACCTACGCGTTGACCCAGAGTACCGCTAGCGGCGATGGCGATTTGTTTCACCACTTCGCGTCGAATACCGGCGTGTCGCCGTCGCCGACAAGTTTGGTGAGTAACTTTGTGGCGCGGGTGGCGGCCAGTGACGGGGCTTACCCGGGCCTGTATCCGGATGGCCCCGACGGCGTGGGCAAACGGCATCCCGACATGTTCCGACACCGGATGTTCGTCGGACCGAACGCGCGCCTTGCGCCGGTGCTTACCGGGGCAACGCCACCCGCATCTCTGATTCTACATTACCCCACGAAGGCAAACTAAACGACTCAAGATCAACTCTCCCAGAGTTGGCGGCCCTGGGTTCCCCCCTGGGCAAAGCATTCATCTTCAAGCCTCACTGGCGCTTGTTGCGCAGCGCCTCTGGCTCGCTGGGGCTGGTCAGGCGGGCGCGTCTTAATTGTATGTGTGCTTCAGTTCGGGCTGACGTGACCTCGCCAAATTGAGCCACCTTTTGAGACAATCTGGTGCCAAAATAAAGGAACCAGATTATTAACGGGAAACGCTATAGCACCGAAGACATTATTCGCATAATTTCGTATCGGACCGTCAAACCGCACAAAGTGAGTTTTAGCCCGTGCCGGATTGTGATCAGGCGCTCATTGGCCAAGCCGTGTGTAGTCGAGTGTGGTGTGGCTAATATGGCCAGCGGCGAGGGCGGCGCGGTCGGTGAGGGTGTCATTGGCGGAGAGGTCTTCTCCGGCGCGGAAGATAAGCCGGTGGTTACCCTCGGGGCAGGCCGGCGAGTAGAGGCGCGGGATCACGACACGCGCAGGAATCGTGCGGTGCACGACGGAAGTGGGGCCGCAGGGGAGAGGGAAATTGATGTTATGGACGACAAAGCTATGCGGGGCGGTAGCACCAATAAGTGGAGCGGCGAGTCGCGCGGCGTGGGCGGCGGAGTGTCGCAAGGTGGCGAGCAAGTCGGCGTCGGGGGTGTCGTCGGCCGCTTTCAATTGGTTGTAGACTTCTTCGGTGAGGGCTTGGGAGAAGGCGAGGGCGGGCAAGCCGTGGAGTGCGCCTTCCCAGGCCCCGGCGATGGTGCCGCTGGCGATGATGAATCCCAGGGAGGCGTTGAACCCAATGTTGATGCCGCTTAAGACGCCGTCGATTGATGTGGTGCGTGGTATGAGATGGTCGAGGGCGATGTTCACGCAATCGCTCGGGGTGCCGTCGATGATCCAGGTGGGGCAACCGAGGCCGCGATCGGCTTCGGTTGCGTGGATGGCGCGGTTGCGGGATTTGGCGGCGCCGACCCAACTTTGTTCGGTTTTGGGCGCAGCGACGTAGGGAGCGTGGCCTGCGACGCGGAGTGCAGCGACGAGTTCGTGCAGGAAGGGGCTGGCGATGCCGTCGTCGTTAGTGACCAGTAAATTCATTTTTCGAGTGAACCATGAAAGAGACGAAACCCACGAAAAAGGAAAGCGCGCGGTGGATAGAATCGGCACTGCTACAGCCAAATTTCTCAGGACACAAAAAAGCCGCGACGCTTTTGGGCGTCGCGGCTGGAGGGATCGAAGAGAAGCGCGGAGTTTAAGCGTGCTTCTCTTCCGCGTTATTCAGCGGCTGGCGCAGGGGCAGCGGCAGGCTGGCCTTCAAGGTCGCGCATGGCGGCCTTGCGGCTGAGGCGGACCTTGCCGGAGCGCTCGTCGATGCCGATGCACTTTACGGTGATGGAATCGCCCATCTTGACGACGTCTTCAGTGCGGCGCACGCGCTGCTCGGAGAGTTCGCTGATATGGCAGAGGCCTTCTTTACCGGGGGTGCACTCGACGAAGCAACCGAAGTCCTTCACGCCGGTGACGCGGCCGGTGTAGATCTTGCCCATCTCGATGGGTTCACCGCCGCCGCCGCCACCGGGACCGGAACCGCCGCCGCAGAGGCTGTCGATTTCCTTGATGGCACGGGCCATCGCGTCGCCGTTGTTGGAGTAGATGAAGATCTTGCCGGAGTCGTCGTCGGAGATGTCGATCTGCGCGCCGGTGGTTTCGGTAATGCGACGGATCGTTTTGCCGCCGGGCCCGATGAGTAGACCGATCTTTTCGGGATCGATCTGGATCGTCTGGATACGGGGGGCGTATTGGCTGAGACCGGCGCGGGGCGCGGGCAGGGAGGCGAGCATCGTCTTGAGGATTTCGATGCGGGCATCGCGGGCTTGGTAGATCGCGGTCTTGGCGATTTCGAAGGGCAGGCCGTTGATCTTCAGATCGAGCTGGAAGCCGGTGATGCCCTTGGTTGTGCCAGCGACTTTGAAGTCCATGTCACCGAAATGATCTTCTTCACCGAGGATGTCGGTGATGGTGGTCCACTTCGTGATGGAGCCATCGGCCGCCATCTCGGTCATGAGACCGCAGGAGATACCGGCAACCGGAGCAATGATCGGTACGCCGGCGTCCATGAGGGCCAAGCAGCCGCCGCAGATCGAAGCCATTGAGGTCGAGCCGTTGGAGGCCATGATCTCGGAGACAACGCGGATGCTGTAGGGGAATGCGTCTTCGGGCGGGAGAATCGGAACCAGCGAGCGTTCGGCGAGGGCGCCGTGGCCGATTTCGCGGCGGCCGGGGCCGATGAAGCGGCCGGCCTCACCGACGGAGAACGGCGGGAAGTTGTAGTGGAGGATGAACGACTTGGAGGTCGGGCCGCCGGTGAGGCCGTCCATATCCTGTGCTTCCTTCGTCGGCCCGAGGGTGACGATGGCGATATTTTGGGTGTCGCCGCGTTGGAACATGGCGGAACCGTGCACGCGGGGGAGGACGCCGACTTGGGCTTGCAGCGGGCGAAGGGCCTTCGCGTCGCGGTGGTCGGAACGGACGCCTTTGGCGAGGACGGTGGCGCGGTAGGCTTTGTATTGGAGGTCTTCGAACACGACGTTCAAGTCGACGTCGGTGAACTTACCTTCGCCGAGCTCAGCAAGAAGAGCGGCTTTGGCTTCTTCCTTGAGGGCTTTGACGTTGGCGGAGCGGACGTTTTTCTCGAAGCCGAAGATGGCGGCGGAAACGCGGTCGGCGGGGACGACGCGCTCGATGATGGCGCGGGCCTCGGGGGTGGCGCCGACCAACTTGAAGACGGACTTGGTCTTACCGGCGAGAGCGGTGAGCTCCTTGATGGCCGCGATGATTGGCTGGATGGCTTCGTGGCCGAAGGCGAGGGCTTCGACGAATTTCTCTTCGGAAATCTGGTCGGCGGAACCTTCGATCATCAGCATGTCCTTGGCGTTGCCAACGTAGATCAGGTCGAGCGAGCTGGAGAACATCTGCTCGATGGTGGGGTTGGCGACGAACTTATCCTCGATCATGGCAACACGCACGCAGCCGATGGGCCCGTTCCATGGGATGTCGGAGATGGCGAGGGCGGCGGAGGCGCCGTTGACCATCGCGATGTCGGAGTCGTGGATCAAATCGGCGGACATGAGCTGACCGATGATTTGGACTTCATTGAGGAAACCCTCAGGGAAGAGGGGGCGGCAAGGACGGTCGCACAGGCGGGAGATCAAGATCTCGCGCTCGGAGGGACGGCCTTCGCGTTTAAAATAACCACCGGGGAAGCGGCCAGCAGCGGCGTACTTGTCGCGGTAGTCGACGGTGAGAGGGAAGAAATCTTGGCCGGGGCGCATGGTCTGGGCGACGCAGGCGGTGACGAAGACGTTGGTCTCGCCGACGTTGACGTTGACGGCGCCGCCAGCGAGTTGGGCGATGGAGCCGGTGGAGAAGGTCATCCCGAGGCCGGGAACGGTAACATTGTGTTTCTGATTCATAACGGATTTTCGGACGGATGCGGCGCAGGGGCCGCGGATTTCGGATTAACTGACTATTTTGTTTTTCGGTTAGCGGACAAGAGATGCCGGCGGCGCGCAGTGAGCGCGGCGGCGGTGTCTCGGGTTTTGGGCTGCGGTCGACGCGAAGGTCGGCCGGGCTTTGCAATCATCTCGGTCAGACTCGAGAGATTTCAGGTTGGCGCCCCTCGTGGAGCAACAATCAGAAATGTCCCTGTCTTGATTCGAGTGTCGGTAAAGACAACGGGCGACCCGCGGATCGGGTCGCCCGTGCGATTTAAAGCGTTACTTGCGAAGGCTGAGCTTCGCGAGAATATCGGTGTACTTGTTCAATTCGTGCTTCTTGAGATAATCTAGAAGCTTACGACGGCGGCTGGCCATCTGGAGCAGGCCACGGCGGGAGTGGAAATCCTTGCGGTGAGTGCGCAGATGCTCGGTCAAGTGATTGATCCGAGCGGTGAGCAGCGCGATCTGAACTTCGGACGAACCGGTATCGGTGTCGTGGGTTTTGAATTTAGCGATGATTTCGGGCTTAACGACGGTAGTAGTGGACATGGTTTAGTGTTTGAGTTGCACGACTGTAGGGGGCCTTTGCAGGTCCCGTGCCGCCCGCCCGCACCGAGGGAAACTCGTGTTGGCCGGCGCCACCGTTTTAATCCGACGGAATGCCGGACCGGTCATGGTGAGGGTCCACAACCGATGGACTCTCACTAACGCAAGGTCCCAAGCTCAGAAACCATAGCCAACCGCGCAAGCGCAAATTTGGCCCCGGATTGAGCTGCGCCAAAACGTCACATTTCCGGGTTTAGCCGGCGCGTAGGTTGATTTCCTTGATGCCGGCGCAACCCGTTAGCTTTTGGATGCGTTCTAGGATTTCGGCCCGGTGCATGAAAAGCTCGTTGCGGACGACCGAATGGGCGACGTGCACGACTAAGCGCTTTTCGCGTTCGATGCGGACGGCGTGCGAGTAACTGGCGTTGGCGGGGCCGACGAGTTCGGGCCAGTGCGCGCGGATCGTGTGCTCGGCCGAGTCGCGGCCGATCTGATGTTGGTTAAGGATCGATTCGACGAGGCCGGCAAGCGCGAGCGTAGGACGCTTGCGGGTTTTACGCGGTTCATCAAACGAGACACCGCGGAAATCGCCGACGAGTTCTTCGGCCAGTTTACTGAATGTATGCGGCTCGTTAGCCATGAGTCGTTGGCGGGGACTGCTTTTCCGCTTCGTAGAGTCGGCTGTAGCGCACGAACGCGCCAAAGGCTGTGGCCCACGCGATGTACAGACCTGGGAAACCGTCAAGAAAACCGAGTTTTAAAACGTATGCTCGCAAAAAACGCCAAAATGGCCGGATCACGGCGGCGAGTACCGAGAAACGCGTACCGCGGGCCTGGTGTTGTTGGAGGAATAGATCGGCGAAGGGATTTATTTTCGCTACGTGGCTTGCCAGCGTGGGGAACGAGTAATGATTGAGATCGCCGCGCAAGGTCGCGACGGGGCCGTTGCATTCCATTTTCTCGTGGACGAAGGCGTCGCCGCCCCAGCGAGCGCGGGTGCGCTGAATGAGGCGCAGACTAAGATCAGGATACCAATCGCCGTGCGTGATCCAGCGGTCGATGAACCAGACCTTACGGGGAAAGCGCGCGCCGGCAAAGGCATCGAAATCGGCGCGGGCAAAAAATGCGGTGATCGTATCGCGGAGTGCAGGAGAAACTTCTTCGTCGGCGTCGAGACAAAGCGCCCAAGAACGCGTCGCGAGTGCAAGGGCGGCGTTTTTGGTGTCGCGAAAACCTTGCCAGGGCAGGTGATGGACGCTTGCCCCGGCGCCAAGTGCGAGGGCCTCGGAGGCGTCGGTGGTGGCGTTGAGCACCACAACAATCTCGGCCGTCCAGTCGCGCACGCTGGCAAGGCAGCGCGGGAGATTTGCGGCCTC
>Ga0214919_10002836_pt1 | contig 26818 bp, 17 predicted proteins | sample LL1503_MetaG_FD_177994 | JGI IMG/M metagenome (GOLD analysis project Ga0214919, IMG submission 177994) | Freshwater microbial communities from Lake Lanier, Atlanta, Georgia, United States - LL-1503 | ecosystem: Environmental > Aquatic > Freshwater > Lake | place: USA: Georgia | collected...
AAACAGCTTGTTAATCTAGAAACAAGGCTTGGTGTTTGTTCTCTCGGATCATCAGACTTATCATAATTATTGGATACTCGTGATTCAGATGATGTCCTAGTAATGCGTGTATCAAGGGCAAGTTCATCTTCGTGTGTAAGTGCGTTTATTTCTTTTCCATTTTTTGATATTGCATAATACGCATATGGTAATTTAAACCTTTCGTGGTTTGGATCTAAATTATGATACCTTTCATGTGACGGGGTGTAGAGGTTACCATTTGGATATACTACAATACATATGTAGTAGCCCTCATATCGTCCGTCTTTAATTTCGCCTAATTTATAAAAATTTACGAATGTGGAATTGTGTATGTAAACCCAAGTTTGGTACCATTCCTCATTCATAAATTTACCAAGACTACCTACTTGAATTGCAATATAGTCTGCTTGGGTTTTCCGGTCAACATTGTATATTATTTTGTATGTATTGGCTTCTTGATTATAACCCATTCTAGTATTATTAACCTTTTGGTCTACTAATGCAAACTCAGCTAAAATAGATGTAAAATTTGTAGAAGAGTTTTCTGAAATTATATCCGGGGGTATAACGCCAGACATTGGTTCTATCTCCATTTGATAATTGTTCATCTGTAAATATAACTATATATATACATGTGAAAATAATAATTTTATCAAAGAATACATACATTTGTAATATCTAAATATAACATTTAATGACTGGTCGTATGGATTAAAAATCCATATGACCAGTATGATGCTAGATGTATAAACATATAAAGTAATTTTTCATACCGCAAATCAATAAAATGCCTAAATACGCATTATCCGATACTACCCAAAATATTTCTCCTTAAACTGTTCCGGTGTCATAATCGGTATATTATGTTCCACTGCATATTTAGTCTTGTTGGACACATCATCCATTGACTTTACTATAAGCGCAAATGTTTTTGAGCCTATAGTATCTTCCAACCCCGCCCCGCGGGCTTTGAGTTCCCGGATAATTTCCTGGTCGCGCACTTTTGTCATGACGATTTTTTTGCCATACAACGGATTTGTGGTATCCACTTCCACCGCGCTTTCGCGCGCCCGGGGCGAAGCCCCGGTTTCTCCCTTTGTTGCCACTGCCGCCAACTTTTCCGATTGTGCTATACTATTCATGAACTCCACGAACCTAGGTATGTTCTCCACGAAAAGTGTCGCCGTCTTGTTTTCTATTCCCTTGACGGTACTGACTTTAGCAATTTTTGTGGCAGTATCCTCCTTGGAAACCAATATATCAGGGTGAGCTGCTAAAATGGGTTCCAATTTTTTCGCACCTAGTCCGCGACCCATTGTCCCCGATGCAACCATCAGTTGCGCAATACTCGCTCCGGCAACTTTTTCTCGGATGTTCTCCACATATTTATCGGCCAATGTTTTATATCCTACTTTAGCAAAATCCTCTTTGGTCATCGCCAATATTTTCGGTATCGTGTCATATCCAGCTGCCATCAGTTTTTTTATATTGCCAGATTTCAATCCATCTATTTCCAGTGTGCTGAAAAATGCAGTCAGGTTTTTCTCCTGAACGGTCGCATTTTCTCCTGCGTTTTCAAGTAATACATCTACGTGTGTGTCATTCCATTTGTATGACTCCGCGGGCATTTTGGGTTTCTCGGCCGGAACGATGACTTTCAAAATCTTCGGTATAACATCTCCCGACCGAATGATTTCAACGATTGCACCTATACCAATCATGTTGTCTTCTATGAACTTGGCATTGTATCCGGTTGCATATTCTATAGTAACGCCGCCAAGCCTTACCGGTTCAATGCGCACCCGGGGTTTCAAAAACCCGTCTTTACTGGGCGACCACAATACATCCACGACTTTTACTTCGGCTTTTTGGTCAGACAGCACCATTTTAAAAGCAAATGCGTAATCAGGGTTTCCTGAAATACGAGGATGTATAGCATCATCAGACACAATGACCCCATCAATTTCATATTCGTAATTGGTGCGCCAATCTACCAATACTTCGGACAGAGTATCATTGGAAAGAGTAGCCCGGGATTCATTTTGGACTACTTTAAACCCAGTGGTTTTCAATTTAGCCAATTGTAAGCTGGGTTTTAATTGCGGCATAATCACTTCATATGTCACAAAATGCAAGTCGGCGGTTTTTTCATCGGCTTTCTTGGAAGATACTATACCAGAAACTAGATTGCGTGGATTGGCGAAAGATTTAGCATATTTTTCCGCGAATACTTTTTTAGGAATAATGAACTCTCCGCGAACCACAATCCCTTTTTCTTGTGGCAATTTCAGTGATTCCAATAGGAAACTGACATCTTGTCCGACTTTTCCGTCGCCCCGGGTATAAAGTTTAGGCAATTCGCCTTCTGTGGAATACAATCCACTAACTCCGTCCAATTTACATGAGACAACATATGGACCCTTGTATTTTTTTATCCACCCTGAAAGTGCATTGGAATCTGGTTTGATTTTATCCATGGACCACATTTCATATGGCAATTTCACTTTGTTCTTTACTCGGTCTGCAATAGGTGCTCCTACTTGTTGTATGGCTGCATTATTCGGGTATTTTTTTTCGGCATATTCTTTTACAATATCATATTCATTGTCGGATAACAATCCGCCTTTCTCATTGTAATAGTTATTGCTAGCAACCAATATGATGTTTGTCAACTCTTCTTGCGAAAGGTTTTCCAGAATTGTAATACCAACATTTTTGAATTGTTGGATATGGGATTTAGTAGTTTCTATGGCATTGGTTGATTGTTTAGGCATAGTTGTTTCTGTGGATTGTATTTCTTGTTGAGATGGTTTTATATTTGTTGAGTTTTGTTTTTTGGAATCTTTTTTGGATACTCTTTTGGACTTTTGAGGGATAGAAACTTTAGGCGAAAGTTCTCCCTCCGGGGTTTTTGTTTTTGTATTTTCTTGTGTTAACTCTTGAACTTTAGGAAGTTTTTTTGTTTTGTTTTGTTTGGGTGTTTTCTGTTTTTTGGATGGCATGAAACTATCCAATTTAGGGAAATCTATTTTAGCGATAGGTTCCTCCGGAGGTTTTATTTCAAAGTTTTCCGATTGTTTAGGAGAACTTTGTAAAACATCTGTAGATTGTTCTTTAGGAACTTTAGCAACTTTTTCGGTTTTGTTTTTCTGGGTTTTTGTTTTTGGTTCTTTAGGAACTTTAGCAACTTTTTCGGTTTTGTTTTTCCGGTATTTTTTGGATACCGATTCTATTTTTGTTTCAGAACATTTAGGAATAGTTGTATCAGATGGATTATCATCCGTTAATTCTATTACATCATTCAATTTAGGAGAACCTGGTAATATGTGAATTGGTGGAAGTGGTGATTGAATGGGTTCTGGTTCTATAATAATTGGTTCTTTAGCAATTTTTACAGTTTTGTTTTTACGCGATTTTTTGAGAGTAGGTCCTTTAGGAAGTTCTCCGATTGATTCCTTTTTTAAAATAGATTTTGGTTGTTCGGAATATTTAGGCGTTTCATGGACCTGTTCTTTTGTTTCTTCCAAGTTTTCTTCATCATTCTTTTTATTCAATAATTCTGTGCAAAATTCTTCCAACTCTTTTGGGTCTTTAGGAACTTTAGGCGATTTTGTTTTCCGCGTTTTATTTTGGGTTTTTGGAGAACTGTATACTTCTTTGGCCGAAGATTTAGGCGATTTTATTTCGGATGTTTTTTGTGCATTTTCTTGTGCAATATCTGGTTCTCCATACATTTCTATAACAGGCGACTCAATCGGCTTACCATCTTTCGGGACAACCGCGCGACCATCTGTGCGCTCATTTGGTTTTTTGTATACTAATCCCAAATAGTCAAAGATTCCCCGTTCATCCACAATATTTAGGGAAAGTTTTTCCTCCTTTTTCCTTCCAACTATTTTAGAAAATCCATGTTCATTTAGCGATACATCTTTCGTCAATGCAAATCCGCGCATTGTTGCATTAAACCCTTTGTTTCCAGTGAAATAGAGAACTGCAAATGGATACTCCTCTGGAGTAGTGTATAGAAAATCCACGCGCCGGGCGCGATAGCCATCCTTTAGGCGTGTTATAACCAAGCATTTAGATTTACCTCGCGAGAGAACCTCAATTATTATTTTAGTGGCTAAAAGTTCATCAATCCACTCGTTAAATGCAGCCGAATCTTTTGCAGTTATAATGACATCTATATCTCCAGAAGCAGTAGCTCCCCGGCGGTAGCTACCTACAATTTCGTATTTCATTTCCGTTTTTTTGCTGACGGCGTCATGTGCCTTTTTGAAAATGGCCGCATATTCGTCTATTTCGGCCCGGGGGATTTTTTCCAGTATGTCTTCATAGTATTTTAGCCCCACTTTTTGGACATCATTGAGAACCTCATCCTGTCGTTCTCGTAATTGTGCAATAGAATTGATTCCTTTTACAACTAGTTCTTTTGCCTTTTTAGGTCCAACACCATATATATCGCTCAAAATATTTTCCGGGTTCTCCTTTTCTTTTTCTAAAATATCCAGTGTTCCGGTTTCATCGTATGTTTTGAGTTTTTCCAATATAACTGGTCCTATACCAGGTTTTCCGGCCAAATCTTTAGGCTCATAAATATCATCGGATATAGCTAGAATAGATTCTTGTGCTCGGCGATAAACTCGTGCGCGTATATTGTCCCCGCGTTTAACCATTATAGCCAAAAGTTCTCCCATTAAACCAGCATATTTTTCATTTTTGCGCGTTTTTCCGGGAGATTTTTCTATTGGCGAAGAAACTGGTGCGGATGATTTTACTGCAAACTCTTGCGAACTTCGTTCTCCAGAGTTTTCGCGATATTCTACCGCTTCACGTCCGGATATCTTCGCAGATTTAGCCTTACGTGTGTATTTCCGTTTTGGTTTAGCTTCTTCTGACATAATATATATTTACAATAGATATATATTAGTATCTACTCTTATGGATTACAAATCTATACGAGTATCATGATATTGTAGGTAAGGTATTTTATATCCCTCGTAGACATCAGATAATCATCAATCAAAATCATATAAACCCATATATCATGTAATAGTATAAATATGGATAAAAATCCGAAATATTCTATTGGCGATATTATACAACAAAAGGAAGACCCTACAGTAAAACGTGTCATTTTATGGATTTTTACAGCGTTTTATGATGAAACCGGACTAAATACCGAAATATGTTATCAAACAAATACAGTAGAAAATCATATATTCCCATCTGCCATGAAAGAGAGCACAATAGACTTGTATTACACTAGAACCCAGGTTCATCCGTAAAAACCGGAGTATTTGCAGATGTACTTAATGTTGGTGTAGCTGTTATAATATTGAAGAAATCGTTTATATTTTTGTTAAAATGGAAATAGATAAATGATGCTGACATAGATGATATAAACACTATAATAGTATCCCTAAAAATTAATTTAAATGGCTTGACTTCTTTTTCTAAATATTTCATTTCCACAATTTTTAATACAAAAAATATAAGAGTAATAGCTATGGCTAAGATAATAACTTGCTCCATAATACATTTAATGGCGAGTTTTTCGCGCAGTATTAAACGCAATTATTCTAATGTATGGATATATGGGTAGAAACTAAAATGGTATATCATTATAGAAATACAAATATTCCCATTAGCCAATAAATCAAAATACACTATTATAATCAGTATACCGAACATCGGTATGTGTTTCAAACCGTTTTGATTTTTGTTGCAATTTGTATATTTTGTATCTGTTTATATAATATATTTTGTATAAATACAAAAACATCAGAAAAAAACAAAAACTAGTAATAGAAACAGTTATGTAATACACATTCTGGTCATATGTATGTTTTGGCGAGTTAATAGTCATATTAGTAGATATTGGGGTGGGTACAAATGTTGGCGCATAAGATGGGTAACAGGTAGGTTCAATGGATGATATATCTATTGGATAAATGGATTCGGTAGGTTCAGTGGTATAATCGGGTGGGTCTCTATACGGTAATATCAAAAACTTTTTACGATTTTTTGCAATATCAAATGTATCAGTATGTTCAGATACATATTCTTTATATTTATGGTATTTAGTATCTTTATTTAAATTCATAGTTAATATGTGTGAATAAAATATTTGAACGCAAATTGGTAGACATTATATCAATTCTTCAAAATCCAATGTTATATTGTCATCCGGTTCGTTTTGCGTTTTTGAAGAATTAATTGGGTTATCATCCATGTCTAATATATCAAATCCGCTTAAATCAATAGGTTCTGTGTGTATTTTAATGCGCTCTTCGTCGTCGTCGTCGCTTTCCTCGTCTAGTTTTCGCTTAAAGAATCGGTCAGCACTTATGGCTTCTAATCGTTCTTCCGTCTTTGGTGCATTTACATTTTCTACTTTATTAGATGAATTAACTACCGAATCAAAATCGTTGAATGATATACGAGTAACGGGGTTCTCCTCATCCAAGTTTTTCACACCGGGTGCTACTGGTGTTACAACCGTTTCTTCTATTTTCTCACTAGAAGGTGTAATCGGGTCGGCATTTGGTTCGGGAGTTTTTTGTATAGTTGGGTCGGAAGATTTATCGCCGGGTTCTACCAAGTTCTCTATAATGATTTCTTCTTCATGTTCAATACTTTCGTCCATATAGGCGCGAATAATGGCTTCAGTTGGAATACTTTCGCGAATTGCAATCAAAATACATTCTTGCACGATTTGTTCAAGTTCTCGGTTATTCTTTTGTACCATTAGTGATGTGATATTGCGCTCAAACAGATATACGTTCTTGTATACCTTTCGGGCAACATTGATGTAGACCTTGTGTATAAAATGGTCTAGTTTAGGAATAGAAATATCAATCTTCTTTTGTTTATTTCCCACACGAATACACGTGAGAACCTTCAACTGAATAATATGAACACATGTTATCAAATCTTCTAAATAAGCACACCCACTGCGCTCAATAATTCGCTTGCGTTCCTCTTCTACTATAACAGAGTTCCATTTATCCACACGAGATAAAAGGTTTTGAAAAGTCATTAAATATTTAGTAACTTCTCCGTTATCTAAACACATTTTCCATGCTTCGTTGTAAATGGAGCGAACCCCTTCTATTACTAAAGGACATAGAATACTTAATAAGCGACCGCACCATTCATTTCGGGATTCTTGTAAGTTAGATAAAACAAAATCGTCCATTTGTCTATAACTAGTTATAGACAAAGTAATTACGCAATTTTTACACAAAACCTTTTTATAGATAATAATAAAAAAAACATCAACATTTTTTCACAGCGAAACTCGCGTCTTATATTGTGATATTTCATAGATAAATCGGATTTGTTTTCAGTATGAATCAATTCAGTCCGCTTTATCCAATCCATTATTTCTAAACAGGAGAACCCGTGTTCATAAAAGTGGCATACTAATTCATTTAGATTATTCGTTGTTAAATATGCAGGTTGTTTAAAACAAATATCTAATTTATTTGAAAATTCGGAATAATGGGAAGTGAGTATATCATCTATAGGGTACTTTTTTTGCAAAGAATGCTCATGTAAATTGACTATTTTACCATCTATCATATGTTCTGGAACATAAATTGTGCAAAATCTTGATAAAATTGGATTTAGCAGTTTGTTTTTATTTTCTATAATAATGAAAAAACGGGTTGTATGGCTAAATAATTCTATACAACGACGCAATGCGGATTGGGCATCTATTGTTAAAAAGTCGGCATTTAGGAGAACAATGGATTTAAATAATATACCATTATTGAAATGAACATTGGTTTTTGCGAATAGTTTCAAGTCTTCACGAATAAACTTGATACCCTTTCCATGCGCACAATTTACAATCATTACATTTGATTTTATTTTTTGTTTGTCCGATTGATATATTTTATTTAAAAAACTGTATATGATGGTTTTTTTTCCGGTTCCATTTGAGCCATACACAATGATATTGGGGATTTTTTTAGTTTCATAAAAATAATTGAGTTTTTGGTTTATTTCTTCATGATGATTCAGTATTTCTAAAGAGTTTGACATTTTGCCTAAATAGTATTTTTCAAATAATATTTTTATGTGGGTTTTTAGTCATAGATATTATTTGCAATATCTACGATAGTTTTACAACATTTGTGCATATTTTAGTCATAACATATCGCTCATGATAAATAGTTTTGCGCCGCAAATTGCATGATAAACATGATATAAATAAATTACCGGAGTTATGGCCATAGTCATTATCTATGCGGTCTAGAGTCCATTGTAAAGGTTCTCTAACAATTTCGTAGAGAACCTTTATGTCTTTTTTACAATAATGACATAGTAATTCCGAATCAATAAGTAATTCTATTACACGTTCTCGCGTTATAAACAATATTGGGTTGTAGAGATTTTTTGTAATATCTTGCGATTTATATCCGGCGATTTTTTGCGACAGTTGTTGCAATACACATATTTGCTGGGGGGTGGGATTGTCAGTTTGGATATTTTGAATACTTTTCAATAAAATAATCTGGTTTTCTTTTGTGTAGTCGTCATCCGTAAACCGCCATTTTTTGGTATTTGTGACAACTCGTTTGTGTTTTTCTTTTTCTATTGTGGCCGAGCGTGAATTGTTGGTAGTGGATAACATTTCTATTTCACTATTGCGCGATTTATCGTCCGCGGAACTTAGTTTTACTGATTTTGTTTCGGGTAATACAATTGTTTTACTCATTTTATTACTTATAGTAATTATGTTTATTATACTCTATTAGATAAATATATAATTAAAAACTAGATAAATATAAAACAATATACAATATATCATATAAAGACAATACGGTTATACTATGCTTGAATCTAATATATCTACTACCCAGACATACACAAATGCGGTAAATATGAATGCGATTGATGCATTATTGGAAAATGAGAAGCAAAAAAACAAATGTGATTCTTGGAATAAACTAGACAAGACGGTTAAAACGCAAAAACTACATGCTTTTGCTGAGAAATATGGAAAAGAGCACAATTACCCTGCAAAAGACGTGAAAACCTTGAAAACGTTTTTTGTGGGATGTTTAGAAAAATCAAAGTTGCAGAAAACCAAAGATGTGGTATATGACAAAGACACTGGAGAAATAACGAGTATTCCTGCGTTATTTTTCAATAGTATTAGCCATACATTTACATTGAAAATTGTGGATAACAAAAGGGTTAGCACATTGAAATCATTGACCCCGAAACGTATATCCGAAAAAAACCAAACGACCCCGGAGTCGGAAATGCATACCCCGTCCGATGTATAGCGCAATTCTTATAGAATAATATAAAATTGATTGAAAAATAATCTAAACATAGTTTTATATTATGAATATACAACTATTACAAATGGAAAATACAATGAATATTAATAATATTTCAGACGGTTATGAAACCGGTAGTATTTCATCTAAAAGCGAGAACCTGGAAACATGGTTGGATTTATTAGACGACAAAGATATAGAAGAAATAGAAGAAACGGTGTTGGAAGTAATAGAAGAATATGTGTATGGCACGATTGCACAAATGTCTGACCCGAAGTTCTCTTCCATAGTATGTGAAGATTTAACTGCTTATTTCTTCGGTATATGGAATGATGCCGAGATATGCATGGATACTGAAACCGACTACAAAGAAGTTGGTAGATTCATTACAAGTATGTATGGTAAGTATATGGCTGAATATAGCATTATTCCACCAAGACAATGTGCTATAGATGAACATTGTATGCGAGTTGATGTTGCGCCCAGTTTGGTCCGAATAGCCACAATAGACCAGCCAAAACAGAAAACCCGCGAATGGTATGAAAAACGCTATGGAATGTTAACTGCGAGCAATATTTCAAAGGCGTTGGGGTCGGATGCTCAGCGAAATAGCCTCATTTATGAGAAATGTAAACCATTGGTTGTAGAACATCACCAGTTCGGGAGTGTTAATACGGAGAACTCAATGCATTGGGGGGTTAAATATGAACCGGTTAGTGCGGCGATTTATGAGAATATGTTTTCCGCTAAATTGTCGGATTTTGGATGTATTCCTCACGAAAAATACCCGTTTATTGGGGCTTCACCGGATGGAATTGTATGCGACCCCACACATCCGCGATATGGTCATATGGTGGAAATCAAAAACATTGTAAATCGTGATATAACCGGTATTCCTAAAGAGGAGTATTGGATACAAATGCAAGTGCAACTAGAAACATGTCAATTAGAATATTGTGATTTTGTAGAAACCCGAATAAAAGAATATGAGAACGCGGATGAATATTATGGCGATATGTCGCATCTTTACAAAGGCATAGTTCTCTATTTTGTGAAGAAAATGCTAGTTGCAGGTGCATTGCCTGCAGAGGGGTCCGAAGACGGTCGCGTAAATATTCCCCATTATGAATACATGCCCCTAGATGTTCCTAACGCCGAAACCGACAACTGGATTAAAAATAAACGGAATGAATTGCGCGAAGAATATGTGTTATACAAGGTAAATTATTGGTATTTGGACCATATTTCATGTGTTCTAGTTCAGCGAAACCGCGAATGGTTTAATGCAGTGGTTCCGCGTTTCATATCTTTATGGGAAATTATTGAAACGGAGCGTATTACTGGATATGCGCATCGGGCAGCCACTAAAAAGTTAAAAAATACGGTCGCAGCAGCGGTTTCGCAGAATGCAGCTGAAATACAACATGATGATAATGGCGGAAACCGCCAATTTATTCGGAATATACATACCAATACTGGAGGCGGAATATGTTTGATTAAATTGGACGAAGCCGGAAATAATATATCACAAAATATTCCAGCACACCCCGCACCCCAGGCGTCAATAGATAATTTATGTGATGTATTGCTTTTATAAAAACTGACGGTTTGTTATATATGTGTTATATATAGAAAAAGATGTTTTTAGATAAAATTATTAGTTACAAACAAAAAGTCATTTTTTCTGTTATTTGCTCTGGATTTTGGATATATTTTAGAACATCCGACTGTTATGATATGATACCGCGACATCATATATTCCCGGTTGTTTTTGTTATGGGATGGACATATTTGAATTACTATGAACCACTATTTTTACCTATTGGACTTGGCGTTTTGATTTTATATAAAATCATTATACGAATTGTGGGAGGAGTCGGAGATAACATAGACTCCGACCCAAACTCAGGAGGCGAACCCGTATGAGTTTGGCTGATAATACTGAAAATGCGCGGCCGAATGATGCTAACAATATACAGTTATTTATGTTATGTCTGGACGTGTATAGTATATAAACATATTTCTATAAATATACAAAGTAAAACGACATAAATATTTTATACTATAATTGAATAATAGTATAAAATAACAATGGCATCTTCCGAGAATCAAACAATGGATGAGATGTATGTCACTAAACGCAGTGGAGACCGCGAAATTGTGTCTTTTGATAAAATACTCCAGCGTATCAAAAAGTTGGGAAGTGAAGTCGGTATAAAACTGAATTATACTAGTTTAGTAATGAAAGTTATTGACCAGTTATATGATGGTATTTCTACAACAAAAATAGACGAATTGTCGGCGGAACAATGTGCGTCTTTGGCTAGCACACATCCGGATTATAATACTTTAGCCGGAAGAATAGTGGTTTCAAATCACCATAAAAATACACCGGACAAGTTCTCCGATGCTATGCAGAAATTGTTTGAACATGTTGATAAACATGGAAAACCTAGTCCATTGATTTCATCCGAATTATATGATTTAGTAGTATCTAGTGGGGAAGAATTGGATGCAATTTGCGATTATAATCGCGATTATTTGATTGACTATTTCGGGTTCAAAACACTAGACCGTGCTTATTTGACAAAGGTATCTCGGATAACAATTGAGCGCCCACAACATATGTGGCTAAGAGTTGCTATAGGTATTCACGGTCATAACATGGAGAAAATCCGCGAAACATATGATTTGATGTCCCAGAAATACTTTACACATGCAACTCCTACTCTTTTTAATGCAGGAACTCCTCATCCACAATTATCGTCATGTTATTTGCTTTCTATGGAGAGCGACAGTATTGAAGGTATCTATAACACATTGAAAGACTGTGCGCTTATTTCTAAATGGGCGGGTGGGATTGGACTCCATATTCATAATGTGCGCGCGTCAGGTAGCCATATTCGCGGAACAAATGGGTCATCCAATGGAATTGTCCCTATGCTTCGTGTATTTAATAATACGGCTAAATATGTGGACCAATGTGTTACTCCGAATACCATTATTTATACAAGGGATGGTCCAATGGCAATAGAAGATTGTATTGCAAACACAACCGAGGTGGCTAACCGCAATAAAACATTTGAAGTGGTAGGAAAAGTATTGGAACATACGTATGAAGGGTCTATTCATGAAATACAAACCATACTAAATGGCCAACCCCTAAATATTACACCGGAGCATCCAATTTATGTCATAAAAAAACCGGAAATGTATTGCGACCAAAATGCATGGATCCGGACTCCTGAATGGGTAGATGCAAAAGATGTTGTAGTCGGAGATTATATTGTTCATGTGGTTCCTAACGTATGCTTTGAATATCCAGATTTGACAGATGAGATTTGCTATATGTATGGAATCATTTTATCAGGAATGTGTATTGCACAAACCCAGGAAAATGCGAACGATATATTTTCAAATCGCATGAGATTAAATTGGATGCACATTATACATAGTCCGAATAAAATCAGTGAATTGGCCCGGTTTTTCAGTGCAAATGCAATACATTATGAGATTCGTTATATGAATTATTATAATATGATTATGTGGGAAAGAAATACTGTATTGCCATTTACAAAAAGTGATTTTATAATAAACGGCAAACTCCGAATTGGTAAAAGATGGTTGCATTTGGGCGAATATAAAACCAAGAAAATATTGGAGGGATTGGGTAATACTGATGATGTTCTTCAATTATCAGCGGACATGCAGTATTTACATATGAGAATAGGTAGATTACCCGAGCAATGTATTGCATTTGATAACTTTTGGTTGGTTCCAGTAATCAGTAATACGGAAAAACTATACAATGGAGGGGTAGTATATGACCTGCAAATGACATATGAACATAACTATATGTTAGCCGGTGGGTTAGTCCATAATGGTGGCGGAAAACGAAATGGGTCGTTCGCCATTTATTTGGAACCATGGCATTCGGATATAGAACATTTCTTGCAAATGCGCAAAAATCATGGGGATGAAGAACTCAAGGCCCGGGACCTGTTTTATGCTTTATGGATACCCGATTTATTTATGGAGAGAGTTAAATCTGATGGTATGTGGACTTTGATGTGTCCGGATGAATGCCCGGGACTGTCAGATGTGTATGGATTAGCTTTCAAAGAACTGTATGAGAAATATGAGGCAGATGGTCGCGGACGCAGGGCAGTAAAAGCGCGCGAATTGTGGTTTCAAGTGTTGGATGCACAGATGGAAACTGGAACGCCATATTTGTTGTATAAAGATGCATGCAATCAAAAGTCCAACCAGAAAAATGTGGGAACAATCAAGTCCTCAAACTTATGTGTTGCACCAGAGACTTTGATATTGACAGATAACGGACATATTCCGATTCATACTCTATGCGATAAATCAGTCAATGTATGGAATGGGTTAGAATGGAGTCATGTAATAGTCAGAAAAACTGGGCAAAATCAAGAATTGATAGAGGTAAAAACGAGCATGGGAACCAACTTATATTGCACTAAATATCACAAGTTTTATGTTGCATATAAAAATGCCGGACGCATTTCTATAAAATTAAAAGAAGCAAACGAATTGAAAATAGGGGATAAATTGGTCAAGTGTGAGTTTCCGATTATAGAGAGTTTGGCAAAGAGTGTTATAGATTCATTCTCCGATTTGTGTAATACATATTCTGCGACTATTGTTAATGGATGTATAACCATTGAATGTAGTGATTACACCATATTGCAGAACATGTTATATGACTTGCAAACATGCGGTATATCTTCAATTATTTATAAAAATAATATTACATTTTGGGTATTAAAAGTATATTCAGATAATTTACCCATTTTAAACCAACTAGGATTCAATTGTAAAAATATTGATATTACAACGTTATTGAATACTCTAGATGTAAAAGAAATTAATGAATATGATATTGCTATAGTTGATATTGTAGATTCAGGTAGAATTGATGATACGTATTGTTTTACTGAACCAAAACGACACATGGGAATATTCAATGGTATATTGACCGGTCAATGCACTGAAATACTGGAATACTCAGATGAGAATGAGACCGCAGTTTGTAATTTGGCAAGCATTGCACTTCCAGCATTTGTGGATATGACACAAACCCCGCCGGTTTTCAACTATGAAAAACTCCACACGGTTACGCAAACCGTCACATACAATTTGAATCGTATTATTGACGTAAATTATTATCCCACTGAAAAGACCCGAGTCAGTAATATGAGACATAGACCAATTGGTATTGGCGTGCAAGGATTAGCCGATGTGTTTATGATGATGAATCATCCATTTATTAGTGATGAGGCCAAATATATTAACCGCTTAATATTTGAGACAATTTATCACGCCGCATTAACCGAATCGTGTAATATAGCTAAATCCGAAGGTCCTTATTCTACATTTGAGGGGTCGCCGGCTAGTTTAGGCGAATTGCAATATGATATGTGGAAAGTGGCGCCCACGGAGGGGAGATATGACTGGGATTCATTAAAGGCAGAAATACGCACGCACGGGTTGCGTAATTCGCTATTGTTGGCCCCGATGCCAACAGCATCCACTTCTCAAATCCTGGGATATAATGAATGCATTGAACCCATTACTAGTAATATTTATAGTCGTAGAACTATTGCCGGAGAGTTCATTATGGCTAATCGGTATTTGATGAATGATTTGCTGAAGTTGGACCTGTGGAATGAAAAAGTGAAAAATAGTATTATTGCAAATCATGGGTCCATTCAACATATTGATATTATTCCGCAAGAAATACGTGATAAATACAAGACTGTATGGGAATTACCTATGCGACATTTGATTGACATGGCGGCAGACCGAGGTGCTTTCATTTGTCAAAGTCAGAGTCTCAATCTCTGGCTGGAAGACCCTAATTATTCCACACTAACATCTATGCACTTTTATTCGTGGTCTAAAGGATTAAAAACAGGTATTTATTATTTACGGCGTAGGGGTAGACATCAAGCACAGCAATTTACAATTGAGCCGGAGAAAGGAAAAGTCGGCGAAGAACATGATGAAATATGCGAAATGTGTTCGTCATAATGGGGGTGCGGATTTTTATTCTTATATTTGTATTTCCACATTGTGAGCCAGTTTCATATAGCATCGGAGACAGGCTAGCGTATCCACCATAGAATCATGAAGGTTCTCCGGAATAGTTCCAAATAATTTTACATGCAGCTCGGAAAGCTTAGGAAACTTTTTGTATTGGTAAGGTTGCCCTCGCTTGTCAATCGCATCAACCATAATATTGCACAATTCTATACTATTGGCCATTGTGCAATATCGTTCTTTTTTTTCCACTATTTCAAAACCAGTGTTTAATAAATCGCATAAATGCCGCGTTTTACGCCCCGAGTTGCGCGCCAATTCAATACGTACCATTTTGCTATCAAACTCTATATTGTGTGCTATTACACGGCTACACTTGATATATGCAGTGTATAGCGCATCAAGAGCTTCAGATACTACCACTCCACTATTGCATTTTGCGCGGGTTATTCCAGTTAGCCTTTCTATTTCCGGAGTTATTCTCACCTTAGACGGAACATTTATGTAGGAATTGTATTGCTGTATGATTTTCATGGTTGCTGTATCAAATACTACAAAACTAAGCTGCAATATATATGGACATACATCTAATACAGGCTCTCCCTTTGGGATAAGACCGCTAGTTTCAACATCAAATACGAGAACAAGTGTGTTAGACATTTTAGTTGGGGTTGGAGCGTAATAGAATAATAATTATGTGTATATTGTAATACTGATAATTAATAATGAAATAAAATAATCAATTTTCTAAAATATATAAACATACAACAACTAATATACACAGACTCATATAAATAAAATGTCAATTGTTGGTATAGATTCTTCTCATAATTCGGGATATACAATCACATTCGTGACTTGTTATTTACATGATAAAAATAATTCACCACATAATGATGAATGGACGGTGGGACGTTTAGGCGAATTGGTTTCTATAGGCATTCCTCTTTATATTTTTGTATCTCCGGATAATGCGGATGAAATTGCGTTTTTACAAAGCGCCACGAATATTCATATTGAAGTAATAGATAAATCGGAATTGTGGGTTTATCAACAACTGGGTAAACTATCCTATGAGCTACCGACTCATCGTAATTTGGAAAAGGATACCGCGGATTATTTAGCAATTTCGCATTCTAAAGTGGAACTCGTAGCGCGTGTTATAGAACATAATCCTTGGAAAACTGGGCATTTTGCCTATGTGGATTTCAATATAACCTATTTATTTTGGGAGAAAATGAAAACATACGAATATATGCATCAATTTGCTAAACGGACTTTTTTTGATAAAATGCTGATTTTTCCTGGATGTTCTTCACCGGTTCCTATTGATAAAGTCGGCGGGTTAACTGACGCTATTTGTTGGCGTTTTTGCGGCGGATTTTTCGCAGGAGACGCGGATTCATTGAAACAATGGTGGAAAGATTATCCGGTATATTTTGTGGAATATTTAGAAATATATAAAAAATTGACATGGGATGTCAATTTCTGGGCTTGGACAGAAACCGTCAAACGATGGGAGCCGAAATGGTATTCGGCAAACCATAATGATAGCATAGTAACGGGTGTATCGGCGGATTTTATTACGAAAAATATGGCAAAAGTGTCTAGACGGATTAAACACAATTATCCGGTTATAGCACAATTTAGACCAATGTCTGCGTCGTATTTGAAAACTGCCGATGGTCGTCAGTGGTTGAACACACGATATGTAAATTATTGGTTGTATAACAATGGGTGTTATGGGTATCCTACAAGCTCGCATATTATAGAAAATAAAAATATGCTTTGTGAATTGGATTCGGAATATAAGCCGATTGCTGAAACATTTACTGTGGTAAATGAACAAATAGGCATACCGAAATATTCTGGCGATGTATTTTCCCATGGACTTGAAGATGTTCGTCTATATGTATCCACAGACCAGCGGACGAAGTTTATTGCTACAAACGTAAATTATTCGCCAAATGGTAAAAACAATATGGTTATAGGCGATTATTCGCTATTGGAAAACATGATTACATATGTGCAAGTTGTATTACCGCCTGCCGAAAGTTGGTGTGAGAAAAATTGGATTCCGGTATTCAGTAGGGGGGAAGATTTGTTTATTTATAAATGGTCGCCGTTAGAAATTGGCCGAGTAAATCCTGCCACGGGAAGTTTAGAAATAATTATGTCCTATTCAATAAATGCGCCTTATTTCAACAAAGTGCGGGGTTCTACTACTTTTATTGACCGAGAAGATGGATTATTAGGGGTTGTGCATTTCAGCGAAGACCATAATCCTAGGCATTATTATCACATATTGGTATTACTTGAAAAAGAAACATTACGTCCATTGAAATATTCGGATTGTTTTTGTTTTAAAAGTTTAGGCGTAGAGTTCTGTATTGGATTTACTGAGAGTTCTAATATCAATACAAATGATAATGGAGAATCAAATGAAAATGAGTATGTGTTTTGGATTTCGCAGATGGATAGAGACCCTATGACAATATTTATAAATAAATCGGAAATATCTTTGTGTTTTGATTTCTGAAGATATTATGGTAAGACGTTAAACCAATGTTGATATTTTGTTTATATAGTATATAAAACAAAATATGCAACCAAAAAAACACAAAAAAAACAGAACGCACAAAAAAAAACTAACAGGTGGTGCAACCGGTGAAGAACAAACAGAAAAACAAGTTGTTGTAAACGATGCAGATGGTGAAAAAAAACCAGATGTTGTAAACGATGCAGAAGGTAAAGAAATACCAAATGCAACCGGTGCAGCAAATACAGAAAAACTAGATGTTGTAAACGATGCAGATGTTGTAAACGATGCAGAAGGTAAAGGAAATCCAGATGATGCAACCGGTGCAGCAAATACAGAAAAACTAGATGTTGTAAACGATGCAGATGTTGTAAACGATGCAGATGTTGTAAACGATGCAGATGTTGTAAACGATGCAGATGTTGTAAACGATGCAGAAGGTAAAGGAAATCCAGATGATGCACCCAGTGAAGAAACTAGTGAAACCCCTAGTGAGACAACTATATCAGATACACCCAGTGAAGAAACTAGTGAAACCCCTAGTGAGACAACTATATCAGATACACCCAGTGAAGAAACTAGTGAAAAAACTAGTGAGACAACTATATCAGATACACCCAGTGAATCTACAGTTGTACAAAGTACAGAAAATCCTACCGATAAATCTATCATTCCAGAAATAACAAGCGATATGGGTGCAGAAACTAGCCAAAATAGTCAAAGTAGTGATTTTTTAAAAATACCTGAAAAATTAGTTGGTTCAACAATTTATAATTTTTCGTATATTTTAGTTAATAACGAGGTTTATATTTTAAACATGAGTCAAAAAGAAATTGATGAAAAAAATGAAAATGATTTTGAACATTTAAAAAATCAATTAACAGCTCGGGTATTTACAGAATCAGGTGGTATCAATGTTAGTGCTATAGAGATGTATCTAAAAAATCCTGTAAATATTGAAACATCCGAGTCTTCAAGTAGTAGTTCAGAAGTCGTTTCACCTGATGAATCGTCTACCGACCAATCAGAAACCTCAGAGGAAAACCCCCCCTCCTCATCAGAAAATGAAGAAGCCTTGATAAAAGCACCACTTACTAAAGTTAATTTGATTAAAATATTCAAATACATGCTAATTGAACTTGTATTAAAAACTAGTTCTGATGTAAAAGCAGATAGTGAGTTAGTAGAGTTAGCCAATTTTAAATTCAGCACTGATGATATTACAGATATATTAAAAATACTTGCAACAAAATTAAACAATAATAGAGACGATATCACACTTGCATTAGTTAATATAATTGCAAATATTTATCGTATGGAATCAAATGACGAGTTTTTTCAAAAACAAATATTGAGTATAGAAGGAGCAAAGGATGATAAAATTATAGGTTCTGCGGATTTAATTGATAAATCAACTTCTGTAAAAAAAATATTACAAGATGTTAGAAAGTGGGTTGATACAGAAACAGCAGACGGAGCCGCAGAAGAAGAAAAAGAAGGAGAAAAAGAAAAAGAAGAAGAAAAAGAAGAAGAAGAAGAAGAAGAAGAAGAAAAAGAAAAAGAAAAAGAAGAAGAAAAAGAAGAAGAAGGAGAAGAAGAAAAAGAAGGAGAAGAAGAAAAAGAAGGAGAAGAAGAAAAAGAAGGAGAAGAAGAAAAAGAAGGAGAAGAAGAAGAAGAAAAAGAAGGAGAAGAAGAAGAAAAAGAAGGAGAAGAAGAAGAAAAAGAAGGAGAAGAAGAAAAAGAAGGAGAAAGACAAAAAGGAGGAGAAAAAGAAGAAAAAGAAAAAGAAGAAGAAGAAGAAGAAAAAGAAAAAGAAGAAGAAGAAGAAAAAGTCGTAAAAGAAGAAGAAGAAAAAGTCGTAAAAGAAGAAGAAAAAGCACCTGATACAAATATAGGAGAAATCACAGAATTATTAAACAGTCATGATATTACATCTAAACAAAAAATAAACAAAATATACAATGCGCTTTCACAATTAACTATTCCAGAGCCTTATCAAGGTGGTTCCGATGAAAAAATTGCATTACAAATTATACAAGGCGTTTCTAGTAAATCTACATATGAAGGAGTTTTGTATTTATTAGTTGAAGTTGCAAATACTGTAGATAATACCAATACAACTGATATTGAAACAATACAAGTTGATAATACCAGTGTAAAAGAAGTATTGCAAGAATTATTTAAAACAGACGAAAATAACAAACAACCTACTGATATTCAGTCAAGATATAAATTGGTAAGGGCTATAGATACCGTGGTATGTATTATAATTAGTATGATTGATAATAACAAGGATGACATTATTGTTAGTGATGAATCAATTACTGAAGTAGCTATTACAATTGCTGTAAAAAAACCATTATACGAAGAATCCAGACAATCGCAGCCTAAACACAATTTTGGTCCAGATGGTACGGTAGCAGCGAAAAATGCTGAGGCAAATCATATAGCTGCTACTAAACAAGTTGTTGATACTGCGGCTGATACATCAGTTGTTAATACTGCGGCTGATACATCAGTTGTTGATTCAACTAAACCAGTTGTTGATGCTGCTGATACATCAGTTGTTGATACTGAGAGAAACTCAGATGAACTTGTAGAAGTCAGTTTAAACGGAGGCAAATACACTTATGGTAGAATGGCTAGGGCATATCCTAAGAATATTACATTTTCAAAACAAAATCCCGTAAAAAAAATACACAATAAGAAAACAATACGAAAACTATACCGGATAATGGAGACCTAATGTCATACTAGCATCATGTATAAACACTTTGAGGACATATTTTTTACCAGTCGGCTTGTTCATGTGATAGTATTTGTTCTGGATATATTTTTGCCCATTTCATTAATGGGTTTAGTTCTCTTCTATTTTTTGGGGTGGACTTTTTACAGGAACTCTTTATGGTAAGCTTTGCTGCTGGTTTTTCATCAATTAATTCACCGTATTTAGCAACTACTTCGGAAAAATTGCGGAAATGAAAATATTCGGCTTCGTCGCTTCCTGAAACCATTAAGTGTATCCGGTATGCAGTTCCAGCGCGTCCATTTTCATTCGCACGAGTTAATCTATACATGGGGTCTTGGTCTTCGTAAATACCTTGTATAACACGACATATATTGTATTTATCTACTAATACTTTTCCAACAAAATCATAATATGCAAATTGTTTGTTGTCGCGTGACATTGGCGATTGTTTATATAGGTTGATATACTAATATAAGTTTTTTTTAATGAAACACTTATATTTTTTGATAAACCAAAATCAATTTTCCTCTATACTGTCGGAAAAAACTCCCAGTCTAAATCCATACACACTTTTTTCCATATCATATCCTGTTCCAATTGCTTTTCTCGGTCTTTCATCATGGGTATATATGGCAAATACTGGACTTGGTCCAAGAGAACACACAACTGATATAGTGTATATGTATAATTGAAAAAGTTGGTGCGATTGGCTGGACAATGTACTGCCCATGGTTTCTGTATTTCAATAAAGAGAACACAGAGGGTTTCGTGTAATTCCTCGTTCATTATGGGCGGCTTAATACCGAATATGGAATTGATATATTGAATGTGTTCAAAATATTTATTGAGACCGAGTTTTCGCAAAATATCGCGCATTTTGTCGTAATTTATAAGAGACATATCGGTTATGCGCTCTTTTTTTATACGGGCGCGAATGGATTCAATGACTTCGTCGGGGATTTGGGTGGTTTCTTTTGCCTGAAATTGAGATAGGATTTCTTTGAAATGATTGAGCCTGATATATGCAGTGTATGACACCTCGTTGGGCGGTTCTTTGTTGGACGGTTTGGAACTATCTATTATATATGTCACAAATTGACCACAGTCGGTATTATTACATATTAAGATACCTTCTTCGTCTTGGGGAATAAGTTCACCGATTTTACAGCATTCGCAAACATCGGACGATACTACGAAATCCTGTATATTTAGGATAGAATTATTGATGTTTTTCCAATAGGCATGATATGTATTCTTGGATTGATTGTATTTGTTTCCGGCAACGGTAGTGGCATCGTCGGTTTTTGCCTTGATTTTGAAGAAGGAATTGAGGACGTTAACATTTTGGCCATTATCGCCGGATGAAACCTTTTTCTTTTGCTCAAAATAATCAAAAATATGCTTGGAGTTGTCAAGGAGATATTGCTTTCTTAGTGATTTAAGTGTTTTAATTTGTTGGGAGATATTTCGGATTTGATCTTTTATATCCATGTAAGTATCTATTTGGTTTTGAGGGAGTGTTTTTAACTGGGATTTTAATAGGATTTTTTTGGATTGTAGTTCGGGTATTTTTTCGGTTTCAATGAAGTGAAAATGATTTAGCATTTCAGTATGCTTTTCGTCTATAGTGCCTTTTGACGGAGGCTGAGGGTTTGCAGTGGGTGTTTTTTGCATGAGAGGTGGAAATATTGAATGGTTTATATTGTATAATAGAAATGAGTGTTTTTATGTTGATTTATTGGGAAATGTTAGATTTTAATTGAATAATATATAGTTATATTTTATAAGTTATAATAATGCTTGCAGTATTACCACAAGGACCGTATAATAATTTATATAATCCAACATGCCCAGATTATCCAACATGCAGCGATGAAGAATTATGTAATGTTGCAAAACAAGATGCATGGCATGACCACGGCGGTATTGCAGGATTAGATTCATATGAAACTGCATCAAAACATTTAAACCAAAATCCTATGTGTGCAAATTCACTTCAAAAAAACGAAGACACGTTTATGTTTACCAGAGTATTAGCCCCAGGTACAGATAATAAGTTTGCCAAACCAATAGCTCATACTGATATTACTCAGGAAGATAAAGATAGTGGAAATATAAAATCTATGTGGTGTAATGATAATCCTAGTATTTATGAGATACCAAATACATTATACCATCCAACTCATATACAAGGTAGATATAGAGTTTTTAACATTTCTTCGCTTGATACCGATGAAACGCCGGCTGATGCCCCGGCTGCTGTCCCTGCTGCTGCCCCGGCTGCTGCGCCACAGTCGTTAATACAAACTTTATTCAAATGTCTAGGTATTACAGATAATGTATTCTTTATAAGAGATGTTGCATATGGTAATTTTGCAGATGATATATATAATTGGAGCCGAGATGAAAACGGTCAAACTGCCACATTTTTAATTACTTCACAAGGTCAATATGACCCAGGGCCTACTGTTACTTGCTTAACCGATGCAGGTATAAGAATAGGAATGGGACACTACATAGGTGGTAGTTCAAATCGTCCTAATCGTGCAACTAACCCTAATGTACATTTTGGTATATATGACATAGATGTAGAGAGTGAAAGAGTTACACGATATCCAATTTATCCTCCTAATAATACTCTAAATCCTGTTCCTATTTTTAGCAATACACCTACTATTACTAGTAATAGAAACAGTTATACTCCACAAGCAATGATGTCTACAAAGTTTGAATCTTATATGGTATCCGAAATTGATTTCACCGACGTTATTGATGACATAGACGGTCCAGGCAATATATCATCCAGAAATGTAGATACTATTTTATCAAGTTCTAATACTACTTTATTTATTTTAGACCCAACAGATGAAATAGGTAAAAATAGCGATAAAAGAAAGTTGTCTTTTAGTTATACGCCAACCAAAAATATATTTACTATAGATAAAAATACATCAAATAAAGCAACTACACTAGACTCTGTAACAAGAAAAATATCTACAAAAATATCTGGTATAGGAATTACAAATGTTCCTAATTTGCCATTTAATTCTGCTATATATGATGTATTATATACATCAGAAGAAATATGTAAGATTTTATCTAAAAAGTTTGGAGATCATTCACAAGCAATAAAAACAATTGACCCAGTTATTAGTTATATTGAGTTTAATTGTTTAGGAAATCATCCTACTTCACCAGAATTTACGATAAAAAGAAAAAAAAGTTCAGGTATTCATGTATTTGTAACATATGACCGCGTAGCCGCAACTGCTGCTATTGAGTATGGTGCACCAATTGTTTTATTTAATAATAAAAATGGATTTCTTATTTATATAAGTACTAACTTGATTGAAAAATATAGTAGTCGTAAATCTATACTTACAACTAAATTGAGAGACTATGCAAATAATTATAATACATTCTTTGAAAAAGAGTCAGCTACTAGTAGTACAAACGATATTACCCCATATAAAGATAGATTAACAACAATTGCTAAAAATATAGATGAATTGATGAGGCCTGCTATAGAAATTATATGGAGAAATATTTTTCAAATATTTGACTTTGTAAATGGTATTACGATAAACGATGATAAAAAATATGGGGATTTTTTGAAGGTATATTATGTATTATCACCTCTATTCATTATTTTATCTGATTTTCATAATAGTTATGAAAATGTAAAAAAAAATATTAGTGGAGTTGTTGTTGCTTTTGACTCTATAACAACGGAACTAGCCGAAAACGGTTCAGCGGTAATTCCAAACCCCAATCAGTATATAATAGATGACTTAGTTGATTCTGCTGAACATCCTGATTTGTTTGGTACTCACAATACAGAAATAGAAAAAAGATATGAGAACAACAATAATATTTTTAAAAATTATTTCACTTGTATAGCATCGAATGATAAACTTATTGCAAGTTATTCATTATTACTATTCAAAATGAGAAGTATTTTAGAAAAATTAATGGTTAGTCATAAAAAAAAACCAAAAACAACAACTGTTGCACATTTTGTTGATTTACTTAGTCATCATGTTAATAGTGATGACGACACATATTTTACAAACATTTTTGAAACATATTATTTTACTAAAGCATTTTTAGGGTTTTTACCATATATAAATGATTTAATTGAACAAAGCACAATAACTGAATTATCTAAAATAACTCCTACAAGTGTATTATCAAATGATAGAATCAGTAGAATTTTTGCTTGTTGTATAACTAATGCAGGTGGTGCTATACCTTCCTTTGGAGTATCTATTGTAAAACTTGTTTATGAAACATTTAAAACGCCTCTACTACAGGACCTACGAAATAACTTTGAAAGAAAAATATACGAGTATTTTAAAAATGTAAAAATTAAAACTAGCGAAAGTAAAATTAATATGTATAACATGATGGTTCAAGATTTTTATACCCAAACTGGATTTACTACCGTAGAACTTCCGATAAGAGGTGGCGATAAAAAAAAAACAGGGTTTAATCATACTTACAATAAAAGTATTTATAAATCTAGTAAAAAAACTAGGAAAAATAAAAAACTCATAAAAGGAGGCTCGCCAAATCAAATTATATTAATCCGTGATAAATTAGTAGTTTCTATGTTATTATATGAATATAGTCTCTGGATTCATGCAACTATGGAATCGTCAAAAATTCAAGATATATTAATTCAAACACTTTTTAATGGTGTAAAAAAAAATGTAGCCACTATAATGTATTTTAAACAATATGAAACCCAATTTTTAGAAAAAAACGTGTTGTTATTAGAAATGTTTGACTCAGTCTATCAAAGTGATTATTTATTCGGAGAATTAACTAAAATAGGACAATTATATTATAGACTTGCACAATTTATTATATATGTATTTCAAATGCTATTTACAAATGATATGCTGGATATAATTGAACAAATTAACACAGAAAAAAATGCTTTTATATCAGAATTGAAAGATATATTATATAAATCGGATAAATCGGATACAGAATATGACACAGTAGTAACAGAAATACTAGGTTTGTTTCTTCGCATGAAACTTCCATCAGTATCGGACTTATCAAATTTTACACCTATCATTATAGCTTTAATTAATAATATTAATACTTATACTGATATGGAGGCCTCTAGCAATTTATCATTATTTACTAATGCACATGAATCAAAATATGCTCTTATTCTTAATTATTTATTAAACCAACCAAATATTGAGAGTACAATCGAACATGTTCCAATTAATGACATTATTAAATCACAAATAGATAAGCATATAACTCAGGTAGATACAAGAGAGTTTTCAAAAGCTTACCCTCATATTGAAATACCTGTGTTTGGTAATATGTCGGTTGGTGAATTTGCACAAGTATTATCTCTAGGTGCATCGGAAGAAGGTATATCATTATTAATTTTAGAGAATTATTTGTCCAATCTGAAATATGTTGATATTATGATTATAATATACAATTCCAATTATGATTTAATAATAAATACAATTGAATATATTTACAGTATTTTTGGAAATCTGTTTTTTAATGAATATTTTCCACGTTTGAATTATGTCTATACTAATGCAAATCCTTCCACATATAAATCAATACAAATAATTAATGGATTGCAATCTATAACTCAAGATTCAAAAACAGCATATAATACCCGAATTGTTCAGGCGACATCCAGTGATGCTGTAGATGCTATAGTATCCCTGGCAATAAAGGTAAATGATTCAATACCAATAATTAATGGATTACAATCTATAACTCAAGATTTAAAAACAGTATACAATACCCGAATTGTTCAAGCGACATCCAATAATGATGTAGATGCAATAGTATCTGCGGCAAAAAAGATAAATGATTCAATACAAATAATTAATGGATTGCAATCTATAACTCAAGATTCAAAAACAGCATATAATACCCGAATTGTTCAAGCGACATCCAGTGATGATGTAGATGCTATAGTATCCGAGGCAAAAAAGATAAATGATTCAATACAAATAATTAATGGATTACAATCTATAACTCAAGATTCAAAAACAGCATATAATACCCGAATTGTTCAAGCGACATCCAGTGATGATGTAGATGCTATAGTATCCGAGGCAAAAAAGATAAATGATTCAATACAAATAATTAATG
>Ga0214919_10002837_pt1 | contig 26797 bp, 39 predicted proteins | sample LL1503_MetaG_FD_177994 | JGI IMG/M metagenome (GOLD analysis project Ga0214919, IMG submission 177994) | Freshwater microbial communities from Lake Lanier, Atlanta, Georgia, United States - LL-1503 | ecosystem: Environmental > Aquatic > Freshwater > Lake | place: USA: Georgia | collected...
TGCAACAAATATAAATATTTCAATTAATGTTAAAAATAAAAATATTTAAAATATTAATAATATTCAAAATAATACAAATATTCAAAATAATTATTATTAATAACATAAATAAGAAATAGATAAATTACTAAATTATACTCCAAAAGTATTAAAATTTAAATAATGATTGATTTTAAATTATTGATTTTAAATTATTGATTTCAAACTATTGATTTTTTTATTAATTATAATATATTTAAATTTATTATAATTAATTTTTATTATTTTATATTTTAAAATATTTTTTTATCATCATTTTATCTTCATTTTATCTTCAAATTATAATTAAAAAAAAATATTAAAGTATATAATATTTTTATTTTTTATCTTCATATTAATTAAAAAAAATTGAAATAATTAGTTTTTATCTAATTGATTTAAATTATTGGTTTAAATATTATTTAAATATCATAAAGTAAATAGAAAATAAAATGTTAGTTATTGTTGAATCTCCAAATAAATGTTAAAAAATTAAAGAATATTTAACTGAACTTGGATATAAAAATTGTTAGGTTTTAGCTAGTTATGGACATATTTGTGATTTATAAAAAACAGAATTATCAATTGATATTGAAAATAATTTTAAACCAAAATATGTATCAAATTCAAAATAATAAAATCTTATTGATACATTTAAAAATATTATGATTGGAAAAAAAATATATTTGGCTTCTGATGCAGATAGAGAAGGCGAAGCCATATCCTAACACATTATACGAATATTAAAAATAAAAAAAGAATATTAAAGAATAGTATTTAATGAGATAACAAAATCTGCAATTGATAAATCAATTAAATAACCAAGAAAAATAGATAAAAATTTATATAATGCATAATAATGTAGAAGAATTTTAGATAGAATAGTTGGATATAAATTATCTCCTCTTTTATAATAATAAAATAAATAAATTAATCAACATAATACTGATAATATAGGATTATCAATTGGTAGAGTATAATCACCAGCAATAAAAATTATAATTGATCGAGAAGAATTAATAAAATAATAAATTTAAAATTTAAATAATTAAAATGAAAAATAAATAGAATATGAAATAACAGGAAATTTTTAAATATTTAATATATCTTAAAATAAACAAAAACTTGAAACATTAGATATAAAATTAAAATATGCAACCATTAAAAATGGATTGAAATATTTAAATAAATTTAATAATTTTATTTATTGGAAAATATTTAATATCAAAAATAAAATAGAATGTAGATATCCTCAAGCACCATATACTACTTCTACATTATAATAAGAAGCATCAACTATATTAAAATTTCCAATTAAAAAAACAATGTAGCTTGCACAAATATTATATGAAAAAGGACATATAACATATATGAGAACAGATAGTGTAATATTATCAAAAGATGCTTTAGAAATGATTAAAAATTATATTATATAAAAATATGGAGATGAATATTATCAATATAAAGAATATGTTAATAAATAAGCAAATGCTTAAGAAGCACATGAATGTATCAGACCAACTAAAATAGATAAAAAAACAATAACTGATTTAGATCAAGAACATATTAAATTATATTAATTAATATGGAAAAAAACAATAATGTGTTAAATGTCAAAAGCACAATATGATACAATTGAAATAATAATAATACCAGAAAGTAATGAAAAATATTAATTTAAGGGATCAATTAAAACATTAAAATTTGATGGATATAAAATATTAGAAAAATAAAATTAATAAGATTAAAAATTAATTAAAATTAATATATAAAAAGATAATTATATTTAAATGAATTTTATTTCTGCAAATCAAAAACTCCCAACCATCTCTTCTAGATATAATGAAGCATAATTAGTAAAGGTATTAGAAAGTAATGGAATAGGAAGACCAGCAACTTATGTATAAATAATAGAAAAAATTTAAGAAAAGAATTATATCAATTTATAGATGGTAAAAGGAATATAAAAATAGATTTAAAATTATATATTAAAAAATGGATAAATAAATAGTATAAAAAAAAACATAATGATTGGAGAAGATAAAGATAAATTTGTTCCTATGCATATTGGATATAAAATAATTGATTTTTTAGAAATTAATTTTCCAATGATAATTGATATATAATTTACATCAAAATTAGAGTAATAATTGGATGATATAAGTTGTGGATAAAAAGTTTGGCAAGATGTAATGTAATAATTTTATGATATAATTAAAGTAAATATAGATATATTATAAGCAAAAAATTAAAAAATATATTTTGAGAATAAATTTAAAAATGAGAAAAATGAAAATAATACATTTAAAATACTTGGAATGCATTAATCATATAATTAAAATATATTTATAATGGAAGGAAAATATGGATATTGTATATCAATGAAATATCAAGAAAAAATAATATATGCATCAATAAAACATATAAAAGATTGTTAAAATATATAATTAAATGAAGCAATAAAAATAATAAATTATAAAATATAATAAAAATGAAGATGATGAATTAATATGATAAAATATATGATGATTTTTTAAATAATAATATCATAGACCAAGACTATCATATTTTTTATAATTATTTGAATTTGAATCTTTTTCAAATATTTTTATATAATTAAATAATTTTTTTATATCTTCTTCAAAATTAAAATTTGTTATACTTTTACCAATATATTGTGAATATTTCTATATAAATATATTTGAAATTTGTGTTTTAGTTAAATCTTTTATTAGAAGTTTCTCAATAATATTAAATATAATATTATTGATTTCAGTTATCTATATAATAATATTTTTATAATCAAAATATATAATATCCTAAATATTATCATAATCAATATATTTTATATATTGATTATTATTATTAATAATATTAATATTATCAATTTTCTAATAATTAAATATATTTACATCATCTTTATAATCTATATCTTTATATATTTTAGAATTAAGATTACTTTTATTAATATCAGTAATTTTAGATTTAATATTAAAATCATCATAAGTTAAGTTTTTAAATATAAATGATTTATTATTTTTTAAATAATTATTTATATAATCTGTAGTCAATATGTCCTCTATTAAATTTATTAAATAATTAAATCTCAAAATAATATTATTTATAATTATTAATATTTGTTTAATATAAAATTCTTTTTTATTTTTTAATTTTAATTTAATAATATTAATCAAATTATTTTTTTTTTTAATTTCATTATTTTCAATTTCAACTCTTTCATAAAATTTCCATATATATTTATATAATTTTTCTTCAGGTATTGTTGCAGCTGTTATATTTGCAGCAAATCCAACATTTATTTTAACATCATTTTCATATTTTTTATCATATAAATAAAAAAATAATTCATCATTAAATTTTTCTAAATCAAATAAATATTTTTTATTAAATTCATTATTTTCATTTACAATTTTTTGTTCTTGTAAATCTTTCATTTTTAATTCTAAAACTTTTAATACAGAACTCGTTATTGATCCATCATTTGTATTAATAGCAGATGATGCTATTAAATCAATATTTGCAATAAATTTACGATTATTTTTTTCTGCATTATTTATAACATCCTATATTTTATCATATTCTACTTTATTAATATCTAATTTATTATTAATTTTATTATAAATATTTTGAAATTTATTAACTATATCTGTCATATCTGTATTTTTTGGTTCATTCTAAATTTGTATCTAACCTGTTTGCTATATTTTTGATGGTGGTTTTATTGGTTGTAATTCAATATCTTCTGATTTATTTTGTATTTGACTTTTATCAAGTTTATTAAATTTATTTGCAATATCATTCATTTTATCTACATTTTTATTAATATTTTCAAAGTTTTCCTATATTTTTTTTAAATCTTCATATAATTTTTTATTTTCATCAATATATTTATCAATAACTTTTTCATATTCTATATGAAATGATTGTTTATTTTTAATTACTTTTTGAATACTTGATATTAAACTAAAATTTTTCATTTCATCGATTTTATTATTAATATCATTAATATTTGACATAATTATTTATATATAAGTAAATTATATTATTATTTTAAATTAATTTTGAATATTAAAAAATTAATAATTATTAATTCATATTTTTAATAATTTCATTATGTTCAGTTAAATTTAATTTTTTTAATTTTTCTTTTAATCTTTTTATTTCTTCCATATACTATTGATCTTCTAAATCTATAATTTGTTCTTTTATTTTATTTTGAATATTATCAAATACTTTTATACCATTTGTATACTATAATTCTTTTTCATTATTTTGTTTTTGTATTTTTTGCATAATTGAATTAAATTTAATTTTTATAAAATATATTTTTGTTATAAAATCTTGCTTTTGTATATATTCTTCAATAATTCTATTTAAATTTTTTATATATCGATTTTTTTCTTCATTAAATTCTAATTTAATATTATCATATTTATTTTTAAATATATCATAATTTGTTTTTAATAAATTCATATCTTTATTTATATATAAATTCTAGTTATTTTGTATATTAGTATTAATATATTGCTATAAATCATTATCATTTTTAATTTTATCATTATTTATTACATTATTAATTAAACTATTAATATATACTGTAATACTAGAATTAATATTATCAGATAAAAAAAAATTATTTATTTTTAGTAAATTTAATATATTTTGTAAATTTAATATTATTTGATTATTATAATACTATAAAATAGGTTCATATAATTCTTTATTATTAAAATCATTAATTATTTGAGAATTTTTTTTAAAATATATCATATTGTCTTGAAGAGTATTTTCATAGGTCATTTTTAATTTTTTAAATATGTTCTAATCTATTATAAAATCATAATTTATTAAATCATATTTATTTTTAAATTCAATATCATTATTCTTTTCAATCATTTCATCTATTTTATTTTTATTATTATTAAAATTTACAAATATAATATCAATATTTTTATTATCATCATAAATTATATCATTTACAAGTTCAATTAAAGTTGAAATAAAAATTTTATTATTTCCACCATATTGAATTTTATTATCTAATGATTTTATATAACTATTTTTAATAAATGTTGGTAAAAGATTATTATTTTTAATTTTTAAAAGTAAATTTAAATTAGTATTAATCTTATTTATATGTTTATTTGTATTATTATAAATTTTTTGAAGCATTTATTCTTTATATATTTACTATCATATTAAATTAATTAAAATCTTGATTATTTTCATTTTTTAAAATTTTAGTATTTAATAAATTTGTTAATATTTTATTTGGATCATTCTCATCATCTTTAATCTATAAATCTGCTGTTGATAAATTATTTAACATAGCAGTTGCATCAAATTGCTTAACTTTTTCTTCAAGATTAATTTTAAATTTATCTAATTTCTCTTTTTGTTTTATATAATTATATTCATTTTCTTTATTTTCTTGTTTCATATTATTATTTATAATTTCATATTTATTTTTTATTATATTTATTTTATCTAAAAAACTTGTTTTATTTATTTCTTTATTTAATATATTTTTTATATCATCCTAAAAAGTATTATAATATTGTTTGATATTATCTTTGTATTTTATTAAATATTCTTCATTCTTTTTTACATAATCATTAATTTTATTTAATACAATTTTTATATTATTTTTTATATAATATATATCCTGATTATCATCAATTATCTTTTTAATCTATTTATTATTATTTATTTCTTTATTTATTTCTTTATCTAATTCTTTAAATTTTTTATAATAAACATTATAAGAAGTATCATCATAATTATTATTATTATTCATTTCTAATAAATTTTTTTCTATTTCAGTCAAAACTAAAAATTCTATTTCTATTTTATTTTTCATAAATATTTCTTTTATTTTTTTTAAATAGAATTTATTGTTATTAAAATAATCTTTTATATTATCAAAAATAGAATTATTTAATTTATTATTATTCTTATAATAATCATTTAATTTTTTTTCTAAAATTTCATAATTATCATTTAATTTTTCATTATTTTCTATTTTTAACAAATCAGTCAAATTATTAATAATATTCTTAGAAAATTTTAAAATTATATCATTTCCATTTATAACATTATTCTTAATATTAATTTTATCTTTAATATCTTCAACATTTTGAATATTATATACTATATTTTTAAAATTATCAAGTAAATTATATATTTCATTTATATACTTATTTTCTTCATCTCCTCCACCCTATTGTTGAGATTGAATCTATTCTTCTTCCTATTTTTTAGTACGTGTTAATATATCAATATTTTGATTAATTGTTTCTATTAGACTATTTAATACAGTAGATTTTATATCATCTTTATCATCATCATCAATCTATAAGTTCTCATATGCTTTTTTTAATATATCAACGAATTCTACCAAAGTACTCATTAATTTCTCATCCTTTTCATTTAAACTGTTAATTTTAGAAGTAATACCATTAATTTTATCTTCAAATTTCTTAATATTACTTAATAAAGAACCTTTCTCATCTAAATCTTTAATATCCTCGTCTAATGCACCACCTTTTAAAATATGATGATTATTTTTAATTTTATAAAGTAAAGTTAAATTAGTATTTACTTTATCAAAATGTTTATGAGTATTATTAAATATTTTTTGAAGCATTTATTATATTATATATATTATATAATAAATTAATGATAAAAAAAAAGAATATAAAGTTATTTTTAAATAAATTAAAAAATATTATTTTAAAAAATAAAGATTCTAAAAAATTTTTAATAAAACAAAATACAAAAATAAATACAAATAAATATAAATATGTTCATAATTCTTTAATGGAAAATGTAAATAATTTAATAAATCATTTAACAATTGAAAATATGAAAAATAAACAAAAAGAAAATCTAAATCTAAATAAAAATTTAAATATAAATTTAAATCAAAATCAAGAACAAATTAAAAATCAAATTCAAAAACCAATTTTAAGACAAATTTTAAAACAAAATCAATAGTTAAAACCATAGTTAGATCAATAGTTAGAACAAAAACAAATTCGAGAAAAAATTCAAAAACAAAAACTATAGTTAGAACAAATTCAAAAACAAATTATAAATAAAAATCAATAGTTAAAACTATTAGATAAATAGTTAACACAAAGACAAAATGTAAATAAAAATGAAAATGAAAATCAAAATGAAGATAAAAATGTAAATGAAAATGAAAATGAAAATCAAAATGAAGATGAAAATGTAAATGAAAATCAAAATGAAAATAAAAATCAATATCAATTTTATAATAATAATGATAATAATGATAATAATGATAATAATGATAATATAAAAAATGAAATAAATCAAGAAAATTTAAAAGAAGAAGAATTAATGAAATATATAGATATGATTGACAAACAATGTGATGAAATGATAAAAATTTCAGAAAAAAATATATTATATGAAGAAAATATTAAAAGTATTATAAATATATTAAATAAATAGTTACTTGAATAAAAATAAATGTGTTAAAATTACTTCAATAAAAATAAATATTTAAAATGATAAATTTATATTTAAGATATATATAATGAATAATTTAATTTTAAAAAATAAAAGTTTAATTAAATTTATTTATAATTTAATTAATTTAATTAAAATTTATGATATAAATTTTATGATAGATAATAATATTCATAAATTAAATAAATACAAGTTATATATTTATGCAAATTAGTTGATATTAATTTTAAATGATATTAATAAAAAATCAAATTTAATTAATGATCATAATTTAATGAATAATAAATTAATTTTAAATAATATTGATTATGATAATATCAGTACAAATAATATTGAAGATAATAATGAAGATAATATTGATGATAATATTAATGATAATATTGATGATAATATTGATGATAATATTGATGATAATATTGAAGATAATATTGAAGATAATATTGATAGTAATATTGAAGATAATATTGAAATTGAAGATAAAATTGAAGATAAAATTGAAGAAAATAAATTTTGTGAATTATATAATGAATATAGAATAGATAAATACAATAATAATAAAATAAATAATACTAATATAAATATAAAAATAAATGAAAATATAAAAATTAATGATATCAAAATTGATAAAATTGATGTAATTGAAAAAATATTAAAAGAAAAAATTAACAATAATAATAACGATAAATTATTTGAAGAAGATCAATATAATGATATTTTTTTTAAAAATATTTTTTTTAATCAAACTTTTAATAATGATAATAATAAATTTAAAAGTATTGATATATATAATAAATTTAAATATTTTATAAATTTATATTATAATGATTATTTAACTAATGATGATAAAAATTATACTATTTTAAAAAATCTAAAAAAATTAAATTAGACAAAAGTTATTGAATATAATTTAAAAGATAATGAATTGAAAATATTATTTAGTCAAAATAAGAATTTTATATTATTTACTGGATATAAATCATCAAAAAATACACCTAGAAATGATATGATTATTTATATTGAAAAAGATATAAATATTCAAGATTTATATAATTTATATATAATAAATTATGAAGAATATGATGATATAGTTATTAAAAAAAATTCATTTGAATTATTAATTATTATAAAAATAATTAAATATTTTTATTTTATATATCCAGATGAAACATTTTTTAAAGATAGAAATACATATATAAATAATTTAAATAATATATATTCAAATGAATATGAAATACAAAATATAAAAATTCAAGATAAAATAGAAAAATTAAAAAAAGATAATAGTGATTATAATAAAAATAATGAAAATATAAAAACTATGCATGAAAATTTAATGAATAAAGATTTACTTGATGATATATTAAATAAAATATAGATAAAAGATGAAAAGATAAAATATATTAAATATGATATAAATAATATAAGTTATAATATAATTAATGAAATACAAAATATACAAAATCAATTTTTAAAAATTAATAAAAATAAAAAGAATAAATCAAAACAATATTTAAATTGTTATTATTATTTTTATTTTTATTATTTTTCTAAAATTGAATTATAGCAAATTAATTTTAGAAAATTTAAATTATTTATAAAATATATATATGTATGTCATATTAATAATTATTTTAAAAAGAATGATTCATATAATGATAAAATTAATATAAATAATAATATTTTATCATATTTTAGAAAACATTATAAAATTATGAATACAAATAATGTTGAAAATGATTTTAATTAGTATGAATTATATATTCATAATAAAACAAATAATTATTTAACCAATAATATAAAATATGAAAATAATATTATTAATAATATTCAAAATATTGATGATTTTAAAACTAAATTTAATAATTATAAAAAAGAAATGGAAAAAAATTAGAATGAAAATTATCCTACAAATATACGTATAATGTATATTAATGCATTTAAAATATTATCTAATAATTTAAATAATATTAAAAAAACAGATAGTGAACAAGATAATAAAATAATATTATTAACAGTTTTATATATAAATTATTTTCATATTATATTAAATGATGTTATAGATAAAAATAATCTATTTAGTATAATAAATAGTAATAATGATATTATATTATCATATGTAGAAAATATTTTATCTTTTATTAATTAGAAATCAGAATTACATAATTATAAATTAATAATATTAAATATATATTTTAGTTTATTAAATGAATAGGATTATATAGAAAAATATAAAAATAAAATAGAAAATGAAAATGAAGAAAATAAAAAAAAGAGAGAAGATATGATATATACATATTATACATTTAATTATAATAATATATTTACGATAAATTTTGATTATGAAAATTTTTTAAAAAAATTGATAATATTTAAATATTATGAACCAAAAAAATTTTAGTGTATATTATTTGGATATTCAAGTAAGAAATCTCTACAAGAAAATTATGATGTATTAAATAAAACAATATTAAATCCATATTAGATTAATGATATAAATTCCAATATATTATATGAACTTGATTTATATGTTAATGAAATAAATAATAAATTAAATACTGATGCTAATATTTCAGATCAATCATTAGAAAAAATGAATAGTTTAAATAATTTAAATTTAAAAAAATTATATAATAATAGAACATTTTATGAATATAATCAAGATAAAAAAGATATATTATATACTAATACATATTCAGATATTAAAGAAAATAGTTATAAAAATTATTATTATGATAGATTAAAAATAATATTTAATAAAATACAATCTAAAGAAAAATTATTTGAAAATATAAAATTAGATATTGAAAAATATGATATTTTTATAGTTTTATTATATTTATATGATAAAAATATAATTGATAATGATTCTTATTTAAAAAAAATATTTACAGATGATCAATATGAAGAATTACGAAATTTAGATATAAATAATGAAAAATTATTATTTAGTATGATATATGATAAAAATTTAGCAAAATTATATGATTATTTTAAATTAAAAAATAATAATATATCTTTTACTGAAATATTTATTTTTCATAATATGTTTTATAATATAGATAATTTTAAAGATGAAATTTTAAATTTATTATCTTTTAATATAAATCAAGAAAAAATAAATTTAAAAAAAAAAATAATTGATGAAAAAATATATTCTCCTATTGAAAAAAATAATTAGTTAATATATAATGATATATATACTGATGATAAAAATTTAAATAAATATTATTATGATAAATATTTAAATAAAATGATAGAATATACTATAGATGATAAAAATACAATAATAAAAAATAAATAGATATTCGAAATTGAGGAACAATCAATAATATCAATAAAAAATGAATTAATAAAATTAAATAAAAAATTAATACTATTAGATATAAAAAATATAGAAGACATAGATATTAAATATTTAAGAAATAATATAATAATTTAGCAATTATGTTTTTGTCATATTAATTTTTATATTTGGAAAAAAATAAATGATAGTGATATTTATTTAACATATATTATTGAATTTAATAAATTTGAAATAACTATAATTAGAGATTTTAAATAGGAAAATGAACAACAAATTGAGGATGTAATTATTAAATTTGAAGTAATAGGAGAAAATAAATATTATGATATATTAAATTTTAATGATTTAAATCAATTACATAAATTATTCATTAATAATATGTTAAATGGATTTGTAATAAAAGATGAATCAGATAATCATTATATATTATTATTTTTAAATGATATAATAATAAATCAAATAAATACTGAACCATTTTATATATCTAATAAATATCCAAGTTATATTAATTCAACTAAATTAAAACATCATATAATTAAATTTCATCATACTAATTTACAATTTGAATATAAAGAAGATATTGATATTTATGGTTTATTTATATCATTTATCTATTCAAAAAATAGTATTGCAATTACAATATTATATAAATTAATTGTAAATATTTATAATAAAAATAATATAAATAAAAATGAGAATATTAATGATGATGATAATAAGAATAATAATAAAAAATTATTATATAATGATACTATTCAATATTTTTTAAAGAAAGAAAAAATAGATATTCCATATCACATGACATTAGATGATTTATATGAAGAGATTGATAAATCATTATATGATAATAATATAATGATAGATGATGAATTAAATATTTTTGTTTTGCAAATATCAAAAATAATAACAGATGCAAAACCAAAATATGATGAATACAATGATGATAAATATATAAATTTAAATAAATATTTAAAAGAAGTTAGATCAATAAATAATAATCAAGTTCAAATAGGAGGATATAATCAAGATTATATTGATATATATAATACAATATTTGATAGTAACAAGAAAAATTATATATTAAATTTAGGAAATATATTTATTAAACATCGTAATTTTTATTATGAAAATATGATTAGAAATAAAGTTAATCAAATAAGAGAAGATTATAAAAAAAATAATATACATGATAAAATATTAGAAAATCGTAATATTTTATTAAAAATTATAGAACCATTAGATCCATATTTAATATATAATTTTACAGAAAAAAGAAGTTTAAGTCAATTATTATTTGAAATATAGACAAATAAATTTTTAAGAAAAGAATAGATTGAAGTATTAAATGAAATATATGAAGATATATCAATAAGTAAAAATGATAAAGTATATGAAATATTAATGGGAAGAGGAAAAACTGCAATAATAACACCAATGATCATATTAGATACATTTTTATTAAATTATGATAAAATTGATAATATACAAAATAATTTAAAAAAAGAATAGAAAGAAAATGAAGATAAAATAAAATAGTATAATATAATATTACCAAAACATTTAATATCTCAAAGTTTTAATATTATGATATAGATATCTTGTCTATTTAATAGTTATAATATAAATTATTCATTAAATCATAATTTTGCAGAAAAAAATATAAATATATTAAGTGATACTGAATTTAAAATGATAATAATTAATGAAATAAAAAATAATAAAACTAATTATAAAAAAAATACTATAAATAATAATCCATTATATATATTTGATGAAACTGATACATTAATAAATCCATTAAAAAGTAATTTAAATATTCCAATTGAAAAAATAATGCATCCTGAATTTCAAATAATAATTAATGAATTAATTTTATTTTCAAAAAATTTAACTTATGAATATATAAATTAGTAGATAGCAGAAATAAAAAATGATGAATTTAAAATGACTTTATTTAAAAAATTTAATAAATTATTAAATAAAATTGATAATATGGAATATAATAAAAATTATGGATTTGGAAATTATAATTTTGAAAAATCAACATTAATAAATAATATAAATTATATGACAGCAGTTCCATATAATTATATAAATAGTCCAATAAATGGAAGTGAATTTTCTGATTATGAATTATCAATGTTATTAACAATTTTATCATATAAAAAAGAAAATTTAAGAAAATATGATTTATGTCTATTATTACAACATTTATATGAAAATGATAATATAAATGATGATTATATTGATGATCAATTCAATAATGAAAAACAATATAATAATTTAATTGAAAAAATTAAAAATTTAATGATATATCTTGAAAATGATTATGAAGATTTAGAAGAAAAAATAAAAAATAAATTAATAATTCAAGTTGAAAAATTATTAATAGAAATTAAAGAAAATAAAGATTTTAATAAAATAGTATTAGATTATTATATTAAAAATGTTATATTAAAAACATTTTTTAAAATATCAAAAACTAGATATAATATTTCAATGATAGATATATATAATAATTTAATTACAAAAAATAAAGTATCATTTTCAGGAACAGTTAATTTTATTAATCCATCAAAAACTATATGTAATATATTAAATAAACCAAATGAAAACAAATCATTATTAGAATGTCAAATATATGAATATCAACAAGATGAAAAAATTAGTGGTGCAATAGAAGCATCAATTTATGGAATAACAACTCAAGAACCAATAATATAGACATATAAATTATATGATGAATAGAATATAAAAAATGAAAATATTGAAGATGATTTAATTAAATATTTAAAAAAAAATTTAACAGAAAGTTCTATAAAAATTCAATAGAATTTAATAACATCATTAATAGATTCAAGTGGGATAATAATGAAACATACTGTATTAGAAATAGTTGAAATAGTGAGAAAGTTTAATATTTTTGATTTTATATATTATATTGAAATAGATGAAAATAATAATTCTATTAAAAAAATAATGAATAAAAAAGGAATATCAAGTAATTATAATGATGAATTAAATGATAATATATTTATATATTATGATAATAGACATTGTGTTGGAATTGATTTTAAATAGCCACCTATTATGAATGGATTAATAACAATAAATTTAGAAACAAGTATTTTAACTGATGTATCACAAGGAATATATAGATTAAGAAATATAAATATTGGTCATCGAGTTAATTTTTATTGTTCAGAAATTAAAAATATAGATATAAATGCAGAATATATTTATGAAAAATTAAAAATAAATGAAGAAAATTATAAAAAAACAACAGAACCATATATGTATTTATAGTGTATTAATTATATAAAAAGATTTATAAATAAAAAAGTAAATAATAAAGAATTTAATGAATATGTATATTACGAAACATTAAAATATGAACTCTATAAAAATGATAAAACACAAATTGAAAAAAAAACTTTATTATATAAAGAATTTATTAATACTAAAATATTTTGTAATTCAGATATAAAATCAAATATTAATTTAAATAATATTTTTAAAAAAAATATAATAGAAACATTAACGAATACAGGATTATTTAATGATGATAATAAAGAAAATGAATAGAATATTCAATAGAATGTTCAATAGAATATTGCAATTTAGCAAAATATAATGATTAATAATAATATTCCAATAAAAAATAAAATAATAAATACATCAATTAATAATATTAAATATGATGATTTAATAGAATTAAATTCTAATATAAAATTAGAAAATAATAATGATATAAATGATCAATTAAAACATTATAGTAATTATTATAAAATAAAATTTGATGAAAAAGAATATGAATATATTTTATCATTTTTATTTTATAAAACAAATAATAAGACATTATTAAAAAAAATAAAAAATAATTTATATTTTATTAAAAATACAACTAAAAATAATAAAATATATATAATTTCTGAATTTGAATATTTAGAATTAATAAATTATATCAATAATAATAATAATAATAATTTAGATAATAAATATTCAAATATAATAATATATAATTGTTTTTTTAATTAGGTATATCCTTATTATCCATCTATTAATGTAAAAAATAGGATATTAAATTGTGATGAATAGTTAATGTATGGATTATTATTTACAAATAATTTAAATATATCAATAATTAAAAAATTAAATTATTATATTATGTATTATATAATAGATAAATTATATCAAAATAATGATAATTATTAGTTAAATTTACAATATCTAGAATATTTATTTTAGTAGAATTATACATTTAATACTAATTATGATAAAAATGAAAATATAAATAATGAAATTTTAAATAATAAAAAAATAAAAAAAATTTTAAATATAGAATTTACTCAAAATTAGTTAAATAAATTTGAAGAACAATATAATAAATATAAAAAGATAATTGAATAGAAAATATTATAGAATGGTGGAAATAAAAATTTTTATAATCAATATAAATATTATAAAAATTTATATAAAAATTTGAATTTATAGTTAAAAAATCAAATAAAAAATCAATTATTAAATAAAAAAAATTGAAATAACAACTATTTATATTGTATTATAACAAATAAATATATAATTTAATAATTTAATATATAATTTTTAATATATTTTTTTTATTTTAATTTATCATTAATTAATAAATAATCAATAAATGTATGAATATTATATTGGATATATTAGAGTAAGTTCAAAATCTTAATTTGATAATTTAAATGCAGGACCAGAAATATAATTAAATAATATATAATAATATTTAATAAAAAATAATTATTTTAAAGAAATTGAATATTTATATGAAATACATTCATCATCATTTTAAAGTGTAAAAGATATATATGTATCTTAACCAAAATTATTACATTTAATAAAAAATAATTATAATATAATTTTACTAATAAATGATATAACAAGATTTAGTAGAAATAGTGAAAATACAAAAAAATATATTGAATTAATGATTAAAAATAAAATAAAAATTATATTTATAAATGATTCAAATATTAATATGGATAATTTATTATCAAATGTAATAATATAATAAAAAATATTTTAAGATAATATTGTATTAAGATAATAAATAATTTAAATGAAAAAAAAAAAATATAATGCATATTATGGAAGAGTTCCATTTGGATATAAAAAAGTATAAAAAAATATTGATTCAGGAATTAAATAATTATAAATAAAATAATTAGAAATAGATGATAAAAATTATAATATAATAACAATTGTATATAAATTATATATTTTATTAATTATGAATAATTCAGATAATATTAAAAATTAATAAAAAAAAAAATATAAAAATAATATAATTAAAATAAATGAATAAAATATAAATTTAAGTTGTATATAAAATTGTGATATATTAAAAAAAAGACATTTAATAAAAATATTAAATTATAATAATATATTATATCAAAATTAAAAATGGAAATTATCATATATTAACACTTGTATTAAAAATTATATTAAATATTAATATATCATAAAAGAAAATTAATAATAAAATAATGAAAATAATTAATAATAATAAGATAATGAAAATAAAATGTTTGATTTTAATGAATTAAAATAATAAATTTAAAATAATAATTAATAATAATAAATTTAAAATAAAATGTTTGATTTTAATGAATTAAAATAATAATTATTTGTTATATAATAAAATATTGATTATAATTAATAAAATTGAATGAATTGAATAGTTATATAATAAATAATGTAATAAATATATAATAAATTTTTAATTTATTATATATTTATTTCTTAGTTAATTATATATTATATTTTATATTTTAATTAATAATATCTAATATCTGAATAAGAAATACAATTTTCATTATCATATTTACAATTTTTATTACTATTATTATATCTATATAATTCCTAATTATCATTTGGATACTAATTAATTGGTTGTGTATAAAAACTACGATCATTAAAATTATTATTAATAACATCTATATCATTATATTTTCCATCATTTATGAAATTATTAAAAATTTTATTATTTTGTTTATTTTGATTTACTGAATCTAAATTTTCATAATTAATATTTTTTTTCATATCATTTTGATATGGAATATTCATATATGGATTTATAATAGTTGATTTTCTAATATTTTGAAAATTCTAATTCTAATCATTATATTTTGAAAAATTGGTATTATCATTATCATCAATTAACTATGAATAATAATTATTATTTTTATTATTAATTAAAATAATAAAAAAGATAAAAAACAAACTTAAAATAATATATTTTTTATCTAAATTAAATAATAAAATAATAAATATATAATAAAAAAGTAATCTTGTAATAGAATTAAATTTCTAATTTTTAGTCATATTTTTTTTAGGATAAAAATTAAATAAATTATTATTTTCCCATAATATAGTATAATCATTAATCCAAAATTTTTCATTCATATTTTTATTATTAAATTGATTATTATACATTTTAATTTTCCTATATTATATCATTTGATAATTTTTTTTCTATATTTAATGGAACAGATATAACTGATAAAACATTTTCAATTACTCCTTCTATTATTTTTCCATAATATTTTTCTATTATGATACTAATCTAATTCCAAAGATCATTTGCATGTATTTTAATTATTTCTTCTCCAATGACAGTAATATAAATTTCTGAATTAGTTGAATACTATTTTTTCCAAACATTAATAATATCTCTTTCATTTGCAATAGATATGGTTATAATATCTATATAATCATCTTTAGATAATTTTCTTGTATTTTCTTTTGTATTATATAAATCAACTTTTTCTAAAGTATATCCAATTCTATATATTTTAAATAAATTTGTATTCTAATTATTTGTATTCTAATCATTTGTATTCTAATCATTTATATTCTATTTATTTGTATTCTAATCATTTGTATTCTAATTATTTGTATTCTAATCATGTGTATTCTAATTATTATTTAATTCATTATTAGTCTATTCATTATCTAATTTATTATTAGTCTATTCATTATCTAATTTATTATTAGTCTATTCATTATTTAATTCATAATCTAATTCACTTTCAACTATTGTTTCAATTGTTTGTGTATTAGTTTGTGTATTAGTTTGTATATTAGTTTGTGTATTAGTTTGTGTATTAGAATTTTTATTCATAGTTTTTAAATATCCAATTTCTATTTTAATATCATCTGAATTATAAATATTATATTTAGGTAAGGTAATATATTTAGGAATCTTATTATGATATAAAAAAAAATATGCTGTATTAGCTAAATGCTATTTTTGAGTATTATTATTATTATTATTATTATTATTATTATTCATTAAATTAATAAATATTATTGTATAAAATAATTAATAAATAATAGTTTAAATAAATACTTATTTTAATAATAATAATAATAATAATAATAACAATAATGAATATATTTTATAATTTACAACAAAAATTAAATATTGATATAATAAATATTAATCAAAATGCATCATATAATAATAATAATATTTCAAATTGTTGTTTATTAAATGCAATTGTTATTATATTAAAAATTTTTGGATCTAAATTTATTAAAGAAGATAATATGATTGATGATGGAATTATTTTATATTATTTTTTAAAAAAACATAATATAAAATTATATGAATTAGGTGAAATGTAGCAAGATAATATAATTGAATCTGTCTCAAAAATATTTAATTTATCTATGAGTATGTATGATATAGATAATGCAATATTAAATATATATATAAAAAATAATAATCAAAATGATTATTTAAAATATATTTTATTATATAAAAATAATCATTTTGATTTAGGAATTATTAATTCTGATTTACAATTAGATGATAAATTAAATATTTTTAAATTATATAATTTAAAAATATATGAAATAGATTAAATTAAAAATTATTGAATAAAAATTATTAAATAAATACAAAAAATATATAAAAGGAATATTTTGATTATAATATATGTTAAATTTAATAATTAATTAATATTATATATTATAATAATTACAAATTTAATAAAATGATATTAAACTAGACTAAAAATCTATATTATTCTATTTACAAGATTTTACTAATTAAACAAAATTGGAGTTTTGTTCTTAGTTAGATTAGATATATAAAAATTAAAAAAAAAAAAATAAATATTTTTTTAAATAATTTTATTATTTTAAATTTTTGATAAATTATTTTAAAACAAATAATACTTATGAAAAAATAAATGAATTAGGAATAATAACACCTTGTCATGGTATATGTTAAATACATAATTGTTATAATAATGGTTTTTTTGTATATTGGATAATGAATAAACATAATTCATATTTTAGTATAGATAGTTTAGAAAATGGTAGATAAAAAAAAACAGATATTATTTGTTAATAGCATAGAATATTAACATAATAATTAACATAATAATATCATGATGATGAGAAAAATATATTAAATTATATAAAATAATAAATACATACTTTTTATATAATAGAATGTCCAACTAAATTAAAAATTAATATGTTTAAATAATTAATAAGTTCAAAAAATCCAAAAATATCATTATAATAAATTGGAATAATTAAATATATTAAAAAATGTGATAAATATAATTTATAATAAATTATATTTTTTATAAATTATTTATTATATTATATAAAAAAAATAATAAAATTAAGATATTATGGATTAATAATATTTAAAAAAATATCAGAAGGTCATTTAGAATGTTTTTAAAGATTTTTAATAATAAAATAAAGATTATAATTATTAAAAAAATATATTAATATAAAATTATTATAAATTAAATTAAATTGAAATAATAATTATTTAAATATTAATATTTCAATTAATTTATATATATATTTAAATTAATAAAATTAATCAAATAATGGAAATTATATAATTAATAGAAAAATAATATTAAAAATTAACTAATATTTAATATGCTATCAAAATTGAATAAATAACAAATATTATAAGAAAATAATGTTTATAGTATAATTTTTTGAATTTATAATATAACCCATCTATATTTATTTAATCTAAATAAAATAATTGTTAATAATCTGAAAATAATTGTTTATATAATACCATATAATAAGATGGAAGTAGATATATTTGTAATAAACATGTTTATTATATTTATAAATAAATAATTTAAAATAGATTATAAATAATAAATAATTGGTTAAATAAAATTGAAAAAGAATTTATTACCTATTTATATTAATATATTTCAAATTTTATTTTTTAAAATAAAAATTAAAATTTAAAATATATTTAAAAATAATAAATAATCTCTAAATCTAATAAATCAAATAAATTAAATAAATATAATAAATTAAATAAATTTGATTTATTATATTCATCAAGTGATGACGATGATGAATGTATATCAAATTCTAATGAATTATTAATTAATTATGAAATAAATAATGAATAAAATAAGGAATTAATTGAATAAGAATAAAATATTTTGAAATAAAATAATGTAAAATTAAATAATTAAAAATAAAATGAATAAAAATAAAATAATTAAAAATAAAATGAATAAGAATAAAATAATTAAAAATAAAATGAATAAGAATAAAATAATTAAAAATAAAATGAATAATTAATTTTAAAAAAAGTTGATTGGTATGATTTATGTAATGATAGTGATGATGATTGATATATATTAAAATTAAAAAATATATTGATTAATTTATTTATAAATAAATGAATTAATTAAAAAATAAATTAATGAATAAATGAATTAATTAATAAATGAATTAATTAATAAATGAATTAATAAATAAATAAATAAATAAATCAATAAATAAATAGATAAATAGATAAATAAATGAATGAATGAATTAATTAATCAATCAATAAATTAATAAACTTAATATATTTTTAAAAAAGTCAATATATTTTTAATTATTTTAAACAAAATTGATTATGAGTTTAATACATTAAATTTTATCATTTTATTTATCATAATTTAAATTATATTTTCTAAAAATTTCTAATACAATTATTTTATATATACTATATTCTGCATAAAAAACTTATTTCATTTATTATGATGTAATTGATTGATCATTATAGTATATATTTTAAATAAATTCTGTTTTAATTAATTATTTAATAATAAATATATCATATTTTTATTATAAAATTTATTTTACAAATTTTTAATCTTATTCAATTTTTAATTTAATTTCATTTTAATCAATATAATTAATAGATTCATAATATAGTTAAGGATGTGATAATTAATTTTAATTTTACAATTTAATATATGATTATTCTTCTAATTCTAAATTAATATATTATTAACGTAATTATTCAGATTCTTTTTATAAATATTAATCATCATTTAATATTTAATAAAATTAAAAAACAAGTTATTTTAATTATTATTTTTAATCTATAGATAATTATTTATTAATTTTTGATAATTCTTTTTATTCTTAATCAAAATTATCTTTTTATTAATCAAATTATTCTTTTTATTTTATTATAGATTATTATTATATTTTATTTTATAATTTCTTTTTAAAATGTTAATAATTATTTCTCATTATTATTATGTGATAAATACTTGATTTTATTATAGTAAATAATTATTAATATAATTAATATATATAATATTATTATTATATAATAATTTATTTTCAATTTTTTTTATTTTATAATTTAAATTAATCATTTAATTTATATTGTTTTTGATAATTAATGATTTTAAAATAAAAAATTGAAATAAAAATTAAATAAAAAATTCAAATAAATAGATAATATAAAAACAAAAAACCATTCATATTTATCATATTTTCAATTAAAATCAAACAATAAAATAAAAAATAGAATTATGATTCAATAATATAATTTAGTATTAAATTCAGATATTTATACATAATAATAAATATTTTCATGTTTTAGTAATTGTAATAACTCTAATTCTTATGAAAATAAAATTTGTAATATTAAATAATAATATTTATTACACGTCTCCAAAATACAAAACTCAAGAGATGTATAATTTTCTAGTAAATAGAATTCAAAATAAAAAAGATTGTGATCATTTGAATTGCTATTTTTAAAATATGTCTTTTTAAACCAAAGAGATGATTAATTTTATTTAAAATAGTTCAGAACCAAATTTGTAATATATTCCTGATAATTGTATTACAATAGAATTATGCAAAGAAGCAATAAAAAATAATATTTTAAATATATCTAGTATTCCAAAAAATTTTATAGATGAATTATTTTAAAATAATTATATTATAGCTGAAGATATTCTTTTATATGGTTCAAAAAAATAAAAATAAAAATTAAAATAAGAAATTTATATCAGAAAGTCAATTTTTTCTAATTTTAATGATTGTAATAATTAGTAAAAAAAATTAGATAAAAATTTTATTTGTCAAAATAAAGATTGTATTAACAAATAAAAATATTTATTGAAAATGTCTCATAAATATAAAACTTATCAAATGTTAATTTTTCTTTTAAATAGATACCAAAATGGAAAAGATTGTGTATATATATCTAGTTATTTTTAAAATATACCAATTAAATTAAAATAATATATTAATCTTTATAATATTTTTAATGTTCAATATTAAGATGAATATTATATTATAAAATAAATATTTTCTATTATGTAATTATAATAAAATTTACATTCTAGAAAAAATAATTATTAATGAATTAACTACTTGAATTCAAGAGTTATTTTTCACAAATTATTAAATTATAATATATTATAATATGATAATTAAATTAAATATTTTAAATATATAATATTACTAAAATAATATTAAAAATATAAAATTAATAAATACAAAATTGAGGACACGAAAATTGGTTTGATGAAGGAATACAAAGTTGAGGACACGAAAATTGGTTTGATGAAGGAATACAAAGTTGAGGACACGAAAATTGGTTTGATGAAGGAATACAAAGTTGAGGACACAAAAATTGGTTTGATGAAGGAATACAAAGTTGAGGACACGATAGTTGGTTTGACGAAGGAATACAAAGTATTTTTGTCAGATAATGTTTGTTGAACGTAATGAGTGATCACAAAGTACAATATGTTATTAATTTATATTTTATAGATTATAAATCAACAATAGAATATAATAAATAATATATATATATATATATATATATATAGAATAAATAACTTTATTATTTTGAGATGTATAAATATTAGAAGATTTTAAAAAAATAAGAATATATGGAACAAAAGAAATTTCATTATTTGTTGCAAAAGATGTTGGCAAAATATTAGATATTAAAAATATATTATCAACAATATCAAATTACGAATAAGATGAAATATTAAGAAAAAAAAATATCAATTGTCTTTTATCAAATAGTGGTTATGCAATTGTTAATATGTTAACTGAAAAAGGATTATATCGAATATTATATACATCAAAAACAATAATAGCAAAATAATTCAGAAATTTTGTATATTAATTACTACATAATTTACGATTAAAAAAAATAAGAATAATTGAACAATAATTAATAATTAAAGATGAAAAAATAGATGAATAATCAAAAAAAATAGATAAATTAATTTCTTAAAATGATTTATTAATATCATAAAATAATTAACAAACGTAATAAATAACAAATTTAGAAAATAGATTATATTGGAAATAAATAAATTGTAAGAGAAATGATTGAAAATATAAAATAAGAAAATCCAACTTCGCTTCACTCGCTCACTCTTCGAGTTCGACAAAACTGGAGTTTTGTTTTTAATTAATTTTTATTTTATTTTATTTTATTTTATTTTAATTAGTATTTATTTAAAAACAAAACTCCAGTTTTGTCGAACTCTGAAAGAGTGAGCAAGCGAAGCGATGTAAGATAATAATTATTTTAACATATTATGTAATAAATATAAAATCAATAAAAAACTGGTAGATAATAAATATTTAAAAATAATTGAATAAAAATTATATAAAATAATTAAATAAAATTACATATAAAATTTATATAAAATCATTAATAATATTTAATAATAATTTTATCATTTTATTATTATATAATCAATATAATTAATTATATACAGAAGATTTTTGATTTTTTTGAATATTATATTATCTTTTAATAATATTAATAATTAAATTTAATTATTAATTTTAATAGATAATATATATAATTAGATTTTAAAAAATGGGAATTGAAAAATTTATGAATTAGTTTAATAATACATTTAATATTGCTTATTATATAAAAAAAAATGATATAAAAAATAATTATATTAAAGATGATTTAACAAATGAATTTAAAAATAGAAAAATAGAAGATATTGATGAATTAATATTTGATTTTAATTCAATTATTCATAATTCAATTGTTGATTTAAAAAAATATTATAAATTAAATTTTAAAGAATTAAATAATGATTTAAATAATAATCAAATAGATGATAAAATGATTGATATATCAATTGAAAATTTTATAAATCATATAAATAATACAATTGAATTTTCAAAAAATAAGAAATCAAAATTATTAATATTTTTTGATGGTATACCTTCATTAAATAAAATAAATGAACAAAAACATCGTAAATTTCATTCAAAATTAGAAGAATTACTAACACAAAAACAAAATAAAAAAATAAATTATGAGGATAAAATAAATGAAATAGAATGGGATCGAAATAAAATATCACCAGGAACAGAGTTTATGATTAAATTTTGTAATTATATAAAGAGTAATGATTTTAAAAAAAGATTAAATGAAAAAATAAAAAATATAGAAATAAAATTAATATCAGATACATTAGAATATGATGAAGCAGAAATTAAAATAGTAAGATATATAAAAAAAAATTATGAAAAAAATAAAAAATATATAATATATTCACCAGATGCAGATGTTATATTATTATGTATGTCATTTAATAAAAAATATATTAATATAATACGTATAGAAAATAATTAGGACATATATCAATATCGTTATGTTAATATTGATTTATTAATGAAATTATTATATAAAAATGTATTAATGTATAAATATTTTATATTAAATATAGAAAATGATAATATATTGGATGAAATAAATAATAAATATAAAAATTATAATAATGAAATATCAAAAATAGTATTTAATTTAATGATAAATGATGAAAATTATAAAAAATCATTATTAATTAATAAAAATACAAATTTTTCCAAAGAAAAAAAGAGTTATAATGTAATATTTAAAAGTAAAAAAAATATAATAAATGATTTAATATTATTATTTATATTTTTTGGAAATGATTTTTTACCTAAAATACCAACGATAACATTAAATGAATTAGAAATAAATTTATTTTTATTTTATTATTGTTCAGGTATAATAAAATTAATATTTGATAAAGGAATACAAACTAATCTTAATAATTATTATTTTTCAAAAAAAATTAATTATGAACCATTATTATATATATTAAAAGAATTAAGAAATATTGAAATAAATTATATAAATAATAGTATTCCAATTGTAAAAAGTCAAAATGTTTCATATATAAAATATGATAAAAAAAATTTTAATATAAATGATTATTTAGTTAAAACAATAAATCCATTAAAAATTAAAATAATTAATAATGATAATAATTATAAATATTATGAAGAAATTCCAGAAGATGTTTAGTATAATATAAATGAATATACAAAATATATTGAAATTTTAAGTAATAAACATAATTATTTAAAAAATAATAATACGGCAATATGTTTAGATTATTTAAATGGAATATATTGGATTAAAAAATCTTATTTTAGTGGAAAAATAAAAAAATGGATATATGGAAATATATTTAGTCCATTAATATCTAATTTATATATTAGTTTAAAAAATAATATTAATCATTTTAAAAATTTTAAATATAATAAAAAATTATTAAATTATCACAAATTAAATCCAAAATTACAATTTATTTTAAATTGTCCATATGATAAAAATAATAATGATAATGAAAATATTAAAATGATAAAAGCAATGACAAGTGATAAAAATGAAATTAATAATATATTATTATTAATTAAAAAATTTATAAAATTAATAGAAACAAAAAATCATTTTTATTATCTTAGTCCAATAACAATTGCAGATAAAATAATTATTTATAAAGAAAAATATAAATTTAATAATGATCAACAAATAAATAATTATCAAATGTAGAATATAAATAGAGATAAAAATAAAAATATTAAATCAAATTTATAGACAAAATTAATTGAAAAAAATGTAATATTTAACTATATTAATAAATATGATGAATTTAACATTAATGAATTAATATGCTTAGATTGTAAATATTTAAGAAAATGTCATTTAACATATATAAATTTCAATTTTTTAACTAATAAAATAATAAAAAAATTAAAATTATAAAAAATAATTAATCATAATAATTATTAACAAAACCAATAAGACCAATTAATAAATCAAATATTAATAATTTATATGTATTTTTATATTTAATTAAATTCAAATAAAAAAATAAAATATAAATTACTCCATGAATTAATCTATAATTATTCCACCAAACCTATCCACCAAAGAAACCCACTTTGCTATGCTCGCTCACTCTGACGAGTTTGATAAAACTGGAGTTTTGTTTTTTATATAGATAATTTGGATAAGTTGGATAAGTTGATATAATATATTTATATATGAATAATATTCCAATTATTAAATAAAAGTAACTGAAATAATTTAAATACTTTGGGTTCTACGCAACCTAATTTGACAAATTAGAGTATTTATATGTTAAATATATTAATAAAGATCGTAATGGAATACATAATAATAAATAAAATAGAATTCTATTAGTTTTTGATGTCATATTTAATTTTAAAGTCATATAAAAAATTGAAATTAAATTTATATATATAATTTAAATATAATAATATAATAATAAAAAAAAAAAAAAAAATAAATAA